>WNGK01007666.1_pt1 | contig 11894 bp, 12 predicted proteins | sample 5400601 | NCBI WGS metagenome assembly WNGK01 (sample SAMN13153376, study PRJNA577476) | soil metagenome | isolation source: 60 cm soil or saprolite under Garry oak tree replicate 1 | place: USA:California | collected 2016-06-15
CACCAACAAGCTCGCGAAGTACGATCCACGGTCGGACACACAGGTTTCGGTGACGCCTCTGGGAGTGCCGTGCACGCCGAGTGGTGTGGCAATCAAGCCCACCACTAATATGGCGCTGCTGGGGTGTCGGGCCGTGCCGGGGCCGGGCCTGGTGTACTGGAATCTGGCGACGAACTCGCTCGACCACACCATTCCGAATGCCACGGGCGTGGATGGGGCGATTTACAACGCCAAGGCGGATCGGTTCTTCGCTGCCGCTTCGCGGTGGCACCGCGGAGGGGTGATGGCCATGCTCGACGGAAGCGGCAATTTCATCACCAATGTGCCGACCACGGCTGCGAGCCACCAGGTGGGCTACGACCAGACCAACCGGGTGGTCTACACACTTGGTGGTGGCCTGGTGAACTTCACCGTCCCGTTCTAACTGCCACTCTCAACCGCTGGGCTTCCCAGCAGAGCCCCACCTGCATGTGGTAGGTGGGGCTCTTGCATGTTGCTTACCTCCGCCGGCACATTCGACCGGTTTGTGTTATTGTGCGGAGTGAAGCCGTCAGTCACCGTGGACGCACACCTGCTGGGAGATTCTCCAGGCGTTGACCGCACACTGAGTTACGGTCTTGACATCCACCGGGTGTCACCGCGTCCAAAATGGTGTACTTTGTTTACTGGCGGAGAATAAGGAGTGTAGTGAATGGAAACGGAGACGCGTTCACAGGCCGGGGATTCGCAGGCTGGTAGCGCCGCGGGGACAAGGCGCAAGCTCACCGAGGATCAGGAGCGCGAAGTTACGCGACTCTATGCTGATACCGAGACCCCGGTGTCAGAAATCAGCAAGCGATTCGGCATTGGGGAGTCGTCGGTGTACCGCGTCGCACAACGGCACGGAGCCTGGGCGAGCGGCGGCTGCCGCGACCGCCGCTCCCAAGGCAGCGACGCCACCGGTAAATGGTCGCCGGAGGCGGGGTGCAGCTGCAGCCGCCGCTGCACCGGCAACGCCGGCGAGGCGCGGACGTCGGCCAGGCAGTGGTGCCGCGACCGGTGGAGCGGTGGCACGCGCAGCAACCGGCGCACGGCGCGGACGCCGGCCGCGCGCCGCAACGGCCGCGACAGCCGCTGCCGGTGGCAGCTTCCGGGTGAGTTTTGTGGCCGTCCGAGTGTTCAGAGCCGCCACAATGGCGGATGCGATCCGTCAAGCCGAAGCGGCTGGCGCGACCGACATCACCGGCATTAGCAAGCAGTAACAGGCACCCAATAGGGGGCCACGTGGCCCCCTATACCCGGAGTGTAGCGCTCGCCCTCCAGCCAGGACTCGAGCAGCGAGCGGGCCGTCTCGGTCTGGCGCACGACGCGCTCCCAGAGCAGATCGCGGTCGGGCGCGTCCGTGGGAGCCTCTCTATAGCGATCCGTAAGCTCGACAGCCTCCTCGCGAGCCCGTACGAACTCCTCGTACAGCACGGTTTCATCGATTCGCATCGCCGGGTATTGTGCGCCAGGCGAGGGTGGCCGGCACCAGTGTTTCGCCGGCTTATTGGTTGAAATCGAACGCTGTGAGCATGTCCCCTGAGTTCGCGTCGCGATCCGTGAGCGACTGCAGGTTCCACCGCTCTTCGATCAGCTTCAGGATCGCCGTCGTGTCGTACTGGGTGTGATCCACATAGCCCTTGCGAGCGAACGGCGAGATCACAATCGTCGGCACGCGACCGCCGGGGCCCCAGCGATCGATCACCGGCGGCGCCACGTGGTCCCATCGCCCGCCGTGCTCGTCGTAGGTAATGATGATGGCCGTGTCCTGCCAGTACTGACTGTTCTGAATCGTGCTCACCAGGTCAGCCACGTGCAGCTGCCCGTTCTGCTCGGTGGCGTAGCCAGGGTGCTCGTTGTCCGCGCCGAGCGGCTTGATGAACACGACCGCCGGCAGCTTTCCGCCTGCAACGTCGGTGTAGAAATCCACCTCGTCACGCAGGTGGTCGGCCCTCGCCGGCGTGCCATCGGCGTAGTTGGCATAGAACGCGAACGCCTGATGATGGAACTGGAACAGCGGGTCGGCATGGCCGAGCAGCGCCGTGTTCCAGCCGCCCGAGTACCATGCCCACGGAACGCCCTGTTCCGAAAGTCGGTCGCCGATCGTCGAAGCGGTCTGCTCAGGCACCAGCAGGTTCGTGTCGGTGATGTTCGCCGGATGCGGTGAGTTGACCGTAAACGAGGTATTGATGGCATACCCGTCGGGGCTGACCTGGCCGTCTTTGGTCATCACCCCGCCGGCGTCGAGCTGCGCCACGAGGTTGGCTGGCGCATCGGGCCACTTCGGCGCACAGGCGCAGACAAGGAACTGATGATTAAGGAAAGAGCCTCCGAACACAGCGTGGAAGAAGTTGTCCATCAGCGTGAACTGCTGTGCGAGCTTGCCTTCGGGCATATTGGTGCCGTCGTAGTAGCTCATTACCAGACCCGCTGAATCCGTCCAGGCAACGAACTTGTCCATCTTGCCGCCGTCGATCTGGTATTGCTCCTGGTAGTAGCGGTGCACCAGATCGCCCGACTGTTGGGTCGGGCTGACGTATTTGCTCATATCGAACGGCGCGTTCGGCAGGTCGGCCGGGAAACGTGGATCGGGCACGGGTGGGCTGAAGGTGGTGTTCAGCGGCTGCGGCAGGGTCGGGTAGGGATTGCCGTCCTTATCCACTTGTGTCGCCGCGGCGCCAGCGTTGTCGATACCGTTTGCGCCCGGGAATCGACCGTACAGGCTGTCGAAGCTCCAGTTTTCCTGGTAAATGACCACCACGTGGTTGATCTTCTGCAGGCCAGTCGTCTGCGCCTGCAGGATCGGCGCGATGCCGATGAACAGCGCGGCCGCGAGAGCCGCGGCACCGAGGGGAAGTCGCATGCTGCCAAGTGTTGTCTGTGCGGCCCGGAAGGCGTGTTAACGGCCCGGTTCGCCAGGTAAACGGAACGTTAGCGTTTGGCCATTCCATCGTCAAATGGCGTGATTGAGGGTCGCTCCGGCGGCATCTGTTAACACTCGGTTCATCTACCGCTTACACGCCGGAAGCTACGGTGTGGGCGATGAGGCATACCAGTCTTTACACGCTGCTGCTGGCGCTGGTGACCTTTGCGACCGCGTGTTCCGCGGCGTCGCAGCCTTCGCCGACGAGCGCGCCCATGTCGCTGAACGCGGCGGGCGCGACGTTCCCCGCGCCGCTGTATCAGAAGTGGTTCGATGAGTACGCCAGGCTGACGCAGGTTCAGGTCAACTATCAAGCGATCGGCTCGGGCGGCGGCATTAAAGGTATTCAGGACCAGACGATCGACTTCGGCGCGTCGGATGCGCCGATGACTGACGATCAGATCGCGGGGGCAAAGGGCGGGCCGATCTTCCACATCCCGACTGCGCTGGGGGCGATCGTGCCGACCTACAACATTCCCGAAGTCAAGTCGAAACTCAAATTCACGGGCGCCACGCTGGCAGGCATCTTCCTGGGCGACATCACGAAGTGGAGTGACCCGAAACTGGTGGCGGACAACCCTGACCTGGCTCAGGTGAACCAGGACATCGTGGTGGTGCACCGTTCGGATGGCTCGGGGACGACGTTCGGCTTTACCGACTATCTGAGCGCGGTCAGCCCGGACTGGCAGTCGCGCGTTGGGAAAGCGACGTCGGTGAACTGGCCCGTGGGGCTGGGTGGCAATGGCAACCCCGGTGTGGCCGGCGAGGTGCAGCAGAACCCGTACGCGCTCGGTTATGTCGAGCTGATCTACGCGCTGCAGAACAACCTCGCGTATGGTCAGGTGAAGAACAAGGCTGGGCAGTGGGTCTCGCCGTCTCTAGATGGCGTGACCGCGGCGGCCGCCGCCAGCTTGCAGACCATCCCGCCTGACTTGCGGTTCAGCATCGTCGACGCGGCGGGGGACGGGTCGTATCCGATTTCCACGGCGACGTGGCTGCTGGTTTACAAGAACCAGACTGATCAGCCGAAAGCGGTGGCCATCGCCCGCTTGATGTGGTGGGCGACGCACGACGGCCAGAAGTTGAACAAAGACCTGCAGTACGCCGTAGTGCCGGATGGCCTGACGGCCAGGAGTGAGCAGTTCATCAAGCAGATCACGGTGGATGGCAAGCCGGCGCTCCCGGGCACATAGGGAGCTCCCCGGAAGTGGCGGTAGCTGAGGAGTCGCGACTTGGACGGGGCGGCGGGAGCAACGCTGGCGACCGCGTGTTCAGTGTCGTGGTGCTGCTGGCGGCCGCAACGGTGCCGTTGCTGCTTGTTGCCATCTTCGTCCTGCTCCTGCTGGACGCACTGCCCGCCGTCCAGCGCTTCGGCGTCGGGTTTCTCTTCAGTAGCGACTGGGACCCGGTCGCCGAGAAGTTCGGCGCCGCGGCCTACATCTTCGGCACCGTCGTCACTTCATTGATCGCGGTACTCCTCGCCGGCCCGGTCGGCGTCGCTTCGGCGGTCTTCATCGCCGAGTACGCCCCGAAGTGGCTCGGCGAGCCCGTCTCGTTCCTGATCACGCTGCTGGCAGCGATCCCGAGCATCATCTACGGCCTGTGGGGCTTCTTCATTCTGGCCCCCGTGATGCGCTCGATGATCGAGCCATTCCTCAAGAACACCTTCGGCAACGTGCCAGTACTGGGCGCGCTCTTCAGCGGCCCAGCCGTCGGCCGTGACCTGCTGGTCGCTGGCGTCATCCTGGCCATCATGATCCTGCCCACGATCACCACGGTCTCGCGCGAAATCCTGCGCGCCGTGCCAAATACCCAGCGCGAGGGCATGCTCGCCCTCGGTGCAACTCGTTGGGAGACCATCAAGGGCGCCGTGCTGCCGTACGCGCGAGGCGGCATCGCCGGCGCCACGATCCTTGGCCTGGCACGCGCGCTGGGCGAGACCATGGCAGTCACTATGGTGATCGGCAACAGCTCGACGCAGATCCGTCCGTCGCTGTTTACGCCTGGCTACACGCTCGCCAGCGCCATCGCCAATCAATTCACCGAGGCCGACAAGGCCATTTACTTCAGCGCCATCGTCGAGATCGCGCTGGTGTTGCTGCTGGTCGCTGGCGTGATGAACGTCCTGGCGCGCTTGCTGGTGTGGAGTGTCGCGCGCGGGCCGCTCGGCTCCGCGCAGCGAATGGGCTGACCTGCACGTGGCCACCCTCGCCGCGTCCGGCGCTTCACCGCTCATTCGGGTCACCCCTGGCTTCAGGCGGCGCCAGATTGTCGATCACATCGCGACCGTCGTGACCACCAGCTGCGCCCTGCTCGCGGTTGTGGTGCAGGCGCTCATCCTGTTCCACGTCGCCTTCAAAGGCATTCCGGCGCTGAACCTGGCCTTTTTCACCGAGCGACCGTTGCCTCCGGGCGAGGTCGGCGGCGGCGTCGAGCCGGCGATCATTGGCACCATCGAGATCCTCGCCATCGCGGCGATCATTGGCGTGCCAATCGGCGCCGCCACCGCCATCTACCTGGCGGAGTATGGTCGCGGCAGATTCGCCCAAATCGTCAGCTTCCTGATCGATCTGATTGCCGGACTACCGTCGATCGTCATCGGCGTCTTCGTCTGGGCGTGGCTGGTGCGCCACATCGTCGGTAATTACAACGGCTTCGCCGGTGGCGTCGCGCTCGCCATCATCATGATTCCCATCGTCACCCGGACAATCGAAGAAACGCTGCGCCTGGTGCCGGATCCGTTACGCGAAGCGAGTCTCGGCCTCGGCATTCCGCGCTGGAAAACGATCCTCAGGATCGTGCTACCAACAGCTCGCGCAGGCATCATCACGGGCATTGTCCTGTCGATTGCTCGCGCCGGCGGCGAGACGGCACCGCTGCTACTGACAGCCCTGGGCAATCAATTTTTCAGTCTCAACCTGCTCCAGCCGATGGCGGCGCTGCCGGTACAGATTTACACATACGCCCGCTCTCCCTACCCGGACTTTCAGGTCAAGGCCTGGGGAGCCGCGCTCATCCTGATCGTCCTTATCGGTGTGCTCAGTCTGCTCAGCCGCTGGGCCGTTGCACGGAGGTTCAATTAAGGTCGCCCGTGATCGCTACCCAACAATCAGTCTTGACACCACCTGAAACTCCAATCGACGAGCCGAACGACGCGCAGGGACCGAGCGTCGTCGTGCGCGATTTGAACGCCTGGTACGGCGAGCGCCAGGCGATCTCCAACATCCAGCTGCACATCGCGCCGCGCCAGGTGACGGCCATCATCGGCCCCTCCGGCTGCGGCAAGAGCACCATGATCCGCTGCCTGAACCGCATGCACGAAGTGACGCCGAATGCGCGGGCACACGGCACAGTGGAGCTCAATGGCGTCAACATCTACGCGCCCGGCGTGGACCCCGTCCAGGTGCGGCGGGTGGTTGGGATGGTATTCCAGAAGCCCAACCCCTTCCCGATGATGACGGTTTTCGAAAACGTTGTGGCTGGTCTGCTGCTGCAGGGTGGGGCGCGGAAACGCGAGCTCGAGGAGACCGCGGAGCTCGCGCTGCGACAGGCTGCCTTATGGGACGAAGTCAAAGACGTGTGGAAGCGAGCCTCCGGCGCGTCGCTGTCAGGTGGTCAGCAGCAGCGACTGTGCATCGCCCGAACGCTGGCGGTCCGCCCCGAGCTGATCTTGATGGACGAGCCGTGCTCCGCACTGGATCCCATCGCCACGTACCGCATCGAGGAGCTGATCGGTCAGCTGAAGCGTGACTTCACGATCGCCATCGTCACCCACAACATGCAGCAGGCGTCACGCGTCAGTGACTACACCGCGTTCATGCTTGCCGAGGAGGACAGGATCGGCCGGCTGGTAGAGTTTGGCCCGACGTCCAGGATCTTCACCAATCCTTCCGAGCGGAGGACAGAGGACTACATCACGGGCCGGTTCGGATAAAGGCGGGGCGAGTCATGGAACCAATCGGAATCAACGCCAGTCGCAGTGGCTTCCACCGCGAGCTCGAACGATTGCAAGACGAAGTGCTGGTCCTCGGCAGCATGGTCGAAAAAGCGGTGAGTCGTTCGGTGGATGCATTGCGCGCGCGCGACGTCGGCGTGGCTCGGGCGCTCGAAGCCGAGGATGTGCTGATCAACCGCAAGCGCTTCGAAATCGAGGAAGCCGCGCTGCTGCAGATCGCGACGCAGCAACCCATGGCGTCCGACTTGCGTCGGCTGGCGGCGATTTTGCACATCGTGACAGACCTCGAGCGGATGGGCGACTACGCCGCGGGGATCGCCCACATTTGCGTCGAAATCGGAGATCAGCCGCACATCAAACCGCTCATCGACATCCCGCGCATGGCTGACAAGGCGGTCAGCATGCTGCGCCGCGCGCTGGATGCGTTTGTCGAGCGCGACGTGATCGCGGCTGAAGCGATCGCCGCCGAAGATGATGAAGTCGATGCGCTGTATCAGCAGGTCTATCGCGAGCTGCTGACGATCATGCTCGCCAATCCGCGCACAATTGATCAGGCAACGCACCTGCTGTGGGTAGCGCACAACCTCGAGCGGGTGGCCGACCGGGTTCAGAATATCTGTGAGCGGGTCGTGTTCGTGGTGACCGGCCGCATGCGCGAGTTTTCGCGAGGTCCAGTCGTCTAGCCGCTGAATGTCATTGGACGCCTCCCACCGCGCTGCGAGGTGTGGCGCCGAACCCTCGTAGAATGGACAACCGATGAAGGTTGTCAAGACAGGTGATCTGCCTCGCGAGCCCGCGGTCAGCCCGCTCTTTGTGGGCCAGGTGTTTCGTCAGCTGATCGTCGATCCAGCGGAGTCGCAGAGCTTCAATTTCAGCATCGTCAACTTCAGCGCGGGGTCGCGGAACAAGTTCCACCAGCATACCTCGGACCAGATCCTGATCGTCACCGAAGGCACCGGCGTCGTGGCGACCGACGCCGAAGAGCGGACCGTCAACGCTGGCGACGTCGTGCTGATCCCGGCCGGCGAGAACCACTGGCACGGCGCGCCCGGCGCCACGCCGATGAGCCACATTACCGTCCAGGCGAAGGACTCGAAAACGCAACAGAACGAGACATAACCTCCAGTCTGGCGCTGGCTGCTTTGCAGCGAGCTTGTCAACCGTAGAGTACGCAACGCGCGACTGATCGAAACGGCCCCCTCCAGGGAGGATTTTTCCGTTCAAGGCGCGGTCATAGCGCGTTGGCAGCGTATCCCGCCGTATGCAGTCAGCCACAATAGAGGGCGCGCTATGCCTCAGGAGCTCCAAACCGAGTCAGAGCCGCGGTACGTCCTGGAGTCCGACGTGCCGCTGTCGCAATCGATGGTCTGGCGCCTGCAGCGGACCTTCTATAGCGACCAGGGCATCGAGGCCTGGAGCCGCAGCCGTGTGCCGCAATCGGTCACCACGTCGCCCATCACCGCGCGTGCCTACGCCCGGGTTGTCTTCGGCTTCTGGCGTGACATCCAGACCTCGCTCGACCCCTCGCAGCCGGTCTATATCGTCGAGCTCGGCGCCGGCTCCGGCCGCTTCGCGTATCGGTTTCTGAAAGCGCTCAGCACGCTCGTCGAGCCATTCGAGGGGCGCTTCGTCTATGTGATGACCGACGCGTCAGCATCCGTCCTCGACTTCTGGCGCGACAATCCCCGCCTCCGCCCATTCGTCGACGCCGGCGTGCTCGACTTCGCACATTTCGATCTCGTCGACCTCGCGCCGCTCCAATTGCTGAGCTCCGGTGTGACGTTAAGCGCTGGCGCAGTCGCCAATCCGGTCGTCCTGATCGCGAATTACATCTTCGACAGCATTCCGCAGGACGCCTTCACCATCAGAAGCGGCCAGCTGTTTGCAGGCCTGGTCACCGTCAAAGCGTCGACTCCCGAGCTCGATCTCGCCGCCCCGGAGTCGAAAGTGCGGATCGGCATCGGCTTCACCACCGATGACGTCGCGGCCAATCCGGACACCGAGCCAGACCCATTGCTTCGCCAGATCCTGGAGGGTTACCGAAACAGGTTCGACGACACCACGCTGCTGATCCCCAGAGCAGCGATGGCGTGTGTGCGCTTTTTCCAGGAGCTGGCCGGGCAGCGCGGACTGTGTCTGATCGGCGACTTCGGTGACACGCGCGAGGACGAGCTACAGGACCACGGGCCCCCCGGTTTCGGCGCCGGGGGTTCTCTCTGGCTGCCGGTGAACTTTCATGCACTTGGCGAGTACGCCGTCGGCCTCGGCGGCCGCGCCCGCCACCCGCGGAGTCGGCATCTGACGCTGAACGTCTCCATGCTGCTGTTCGGCCCGCGGAGCGCGCCATTCACCGAGACGCAGCTTGCGTACGAAGACGCGATCGATCAGCGCGGTCCGGACGAACTGTCGATGGTCGTTCGCGCGCTTGCCGATCAGCTGCCAACGTTGAAGCTCGAGTTCCTCCTGGCGCTCCTGCGTACCACCGGCTGGGACAGCGACTATTTCCATCGCTGCGTGCCGTTCCTGATCGACGCGTTCCCGCAGGCCGACCGCCGCCTCCGTCAGGAATTGCTTCACGGTCTGCAGCTTGCCTGGGAGCAGTACTACCCCATCGGCGAGACCGACGATATTCCGTTCGGGATCGGGGCCCTGCTGTACACGCTGGAGCAGTACGCAGAAGCCCTGGAGTTCTTCGAGCTGTCGCTAAAACACTTCGGCGAGGATCCGCGCGCGACGCTCAATATGGCGCTGACGCTCTACCGCATGCAGCGGCTGCCCGAGGCGCTGGTCTGGCTGGACCGTACGCTGGCGCTGGACCCCACCAACGAGCTGGCCGGCAAGATGCGCCCGGACGTGGCGGCAGACCTGGCCGCGGCTAGCGCTTGAACAGGTCGACGTAGCGCCGCGTGAGGTCGATGTATTGTCGGCCGAACTCGCGCGTTTCGAGAATGCCGGTGCCTTCGTCGAGCTCGTTCCACGTCTCAATCGCCATGATTTTGCGAGCGGAGGCAACCACCTGGCGCAGGTTTTCCTCGTAGTACGCGCCGCCACGTCGCGGCATGTCAACCGCGTTCGGGCCCTGTTCATCGAAGCTGGTGAAGCCAGGTCCCACCTCGGCAACCGTAAATCGCGTATCGGGATTGAAGCCGAACGGAGCGGCGCCCCAGTTGTACAGACCTTCGGTGCGGATCACCTGGTCGGAGCCCGTGTTCTTGGCGCTGTACCACTGCCATTCGCGCACGATCCACGGACGTAGTCCGCCAAAGTCCTCGGCGAAGCGATCGTAGACGAAGTCGAAGGTGGACTGATCGAAGGCGGAAACGCGCTGCGCGTCGTACACCCAGACGATCGGACGATTGTCGATCGCCGCCCAGTAGCTCGGCGGAATTCGCGAAAAATAGTCGCGGATAGTGGCGTAAAAGATCTGCTTGCCGCGATCGGTCGTCAGGTCCTCGTTGTTGAGGATCGTGGTGTCGATGAACAAACCGATCTTCAACGGTCGCCCGGCCGCGTCGAGCTGGCGGAGTGCGTCGACCATTGGCGGAATGCCCTGGGTCGCGAAGAGGTTGCGGTCGGGCGCCGGCGCGACGCGCCGGTTGTACTGGCCCGGCTCGCCCCAGTAGTCCGGTAAGACGAAATCGATCCCTGCATCGAGCATGTCGCCAAATTGTTTAACGTACCAATCGGTGCTGAGAAATGACTGGGTTTGCTCGTCGACGGGCGTGAATGGGAACCGTTCACCCGAAGCGCGCAGAGTGTCGGCATCGAACCAGTAGAAGAGATAGGTGCCGACGATCGGCTGATCCGAGCGGAATGTGCGCAGGCTGAAATCGGTGGTGTCTGGAGCGCGGTACGGACCGGGGTTGGCCCAGCTCAGGTAGTCTGGTGCGTCCTGGGCGCGGACCGCCGGCGCGAGCAGCAGTGCCAACAGCGTGACGGTGCTCACGACAAGGCGGCGCATGGCAAGGTGCGAGGCTATCACCGCGAGGGGTAGCATCGACGGCATGTGGAACTCCTTCAACACGGCAGCTCCCCAGGGCATGACCGCCGGTCCCATTGAGTATGCCGGCGCGAATGGTGACAAGATCAACGCGTACGTCGCGAAGCCTGACGGCTCTGGCCCATACCCCGGCGTCGTGGTCGTGATGCATATGCCAGGCTGGGACGAGTTCTATCAGGAATTCACACGTCGCCTGGCGAACCATGGCTACACGGCCATTTGCGCGAACCTGTACGCGCGGGCGGGACATGGCACACCCGACGACATCGCGGCCAAGGTGCGCGCGGACGGCGGTGTGCCAGACGATCAGGTGGTTGGCGACCTCGCCGCGGCGCAGCAGTGGCTCAAGTCACAGTCGACCAGCAATGGCAAGGTCGGCATCCTTGGCACGTGCTCGGGTGGGCGGCATGCGGTGCTCGCAGCGTCGCGGACGCCGGGGTACGACGCCGTCATCGACCTGTGGGGCGGCGGCGTGGTGACTCCCAAAGAGCAGCTCACGGCGAAGCAGCCGGTGGCGCCGGTCGACTACACCAGGGACCTGAACACGCCGTTGCTGGGCCTGTTCGGCAATGAAGACCAGCGGCCGGCACCAGCGGATGTGGACAAGCACGAAGCAGAGCTGAAAAAGCACGCCAAGGATTACGAGTTCCATCGCTACGATGGCGCCGGGCACGGGTTTTTCTATTACGATCGCCCGGCGTATCGCCAGCAGCAGGCCATGGACGGCTGGGGCAAAGTCTTCTCGTTCTTTGACAAGCACCTCAAAAATTAGATTTGACACTAGATTTGACACCGGCGAGTGTTGCGGCAGAACGTACCGGCTTCCGGTACCCCGGCGTAACTCAAGCGTAAAAGGAGGAACTTAATAGGAATTATGTGTACGTCCATTGCCATGAGCGCGGCTGTTGTGGGCAGCGGCAAGGGCTCCGCGGGCTGGTTTCCAATCAGCCAGGCCAATGTCGGCTATGACCACGCCACGCACTCGCAGCTGGATC
>WNGK01039234.1_pt1 | contig 11894 bp, 11 predicted proteins | sample 5400601 | NCBI WGS metagenome assembly WNGK01 (sample SAMN13153376, study PRJNA577476) | soil metagenome | isolation source: 60 cm soil or saprolite under Garry oak tree replicate 1 | place: USA:California | collected 2016-06-15
ATCACAGCTTCCTTGCCCGCCTTGGAGACAACGGTAAGTTTCACCTTTCCGCTGATGACATAGAACACTTCATTCGCAGCGTCTCCCTGCGTGAAGATTGCCTCGTTGACTCGATACTCTTGCCGGGACTTCCCCAACGCGAGCTTTGTCATCAGAAAACGCGGATCGAAAGGAATTTCCTCTCGTGAAGCATTGGCGATGTGGTCGATATTGTTCGGCGACGCTTTATCGAGAGGAGCATGCGACGGCGAGTCCAGGACGGCAACAGGCTTTCGCACCTTCTTCAGTAGTACGGTGCTCTGTGCGGCCATGGGGAACCTCCTAACAACAGGCAGTACTATCGCGGACTGTGTAGCAGAAGTATAGCTCTGTCACTCTCTGACATTTGAGCAATATTGCTCATCCTGTTGATCCGGCCGGAACTACTTTTTAGTGCTGAGGCAGAGCTCCGGCGTCGGTTTCAAAATTCCGTCACGCAGCAGGAGGAGCAAAAGCGCAAGCAATTACTGAGACAGGCCAATAACTTGCATCCAATCTACGCAGACGCCTGCTGCGCATACCTGCCGGCCGGTGTCTGCTACGAAAAAGGAGATTGCGCATGCTTTGGACGGTTTTTGTAATTCTTTTGATCCTGTGGCTTCTAGGCTTCAGTTTCCACATCGCCGGCAGCTTGATTCACGTTCTGCTGGTGATCGCGGTGATCGTGCTGATCATCAACTTGATCAGTGGGCGCCGCGCACTTTAGGCGTCACTGCCCCCCACGACAACAAAATTCGGCGAAGATAATCGTACACATCGCGCGGTGAATACAACGACATGAACATGTGGCTGCGCCCGCGCATTGTTATATTCGCCGCGTCTGGATGTCCACCCATGCACACGGAATCACCTGATCTAGCCGGGAAGATCTTCTCTTGCGTGTTCGACTACGCCTTGTTGCACTACCGCTCCCGGTTGAGCGGAGCAGCCGCAAGATCGCCTGATTACCAGTTCCAACGGAAGCACGACGCGATGGCCCTTTGCCGGGTACTCACCGCGCGAGATCCTTTCAAACAGTAAATTCGCGGCCATCTCTCCAATCTGATATACGGGCTGGCGAACCACCGTCAAAGCAGGCTGAAGCACGTCGGCAAGATCAAAGTCGTCGAAGCCGGCCAGCGCTATCTGGCCCGGAATCTCGATGCGCAGCACATTCAGAGCATGAAGAAGATACCGCATAGTCAGGTTATTGGCGGCAAACAGAGCCGTGGGCGGCTTCGATCTGGTAAGCAGCGAATGAACTGAGGTCACCGTGCTCTCAGGCGATGTGCAATCAATATAGGATTCGGCCGCCAGCCCCGCCCTCGACATCGCTTCCTTATAGCCGGCATGACGCGCCTGCATGGTGAAGAGCGCCTTGCTTAAACCGAGAAACGCAATCCGCCGGTGACCATGCCCTATGAGGTGCTCGACACCTGCGCGGGCTCCAGCGCGGTTGTTCACCACTACCGAGTCAAAGCGCGAGTCCGGCGCCGGGCGGTCCATAGTCACCACGTGCACATGGGCAAACATTTCGCCGCGAAGATAATTGTCGTCATTGGGAGCAGGAATGATTACAATTCCGTCGATGCGCCGCCGCAGCATGAGGCTGGCCTGCTTTCGCTCGATATCGGACTTCTCGTCTGACGTGGTGATCAACACCGAATAGCCATGCTGCGTGGCAACGGTCGATATGGCGTGGGCGCACGTTGCAAAGAACGGGTCGTAAAGATACGGCAGGATCAGCGCAATCGTCTTGGAGTGGACCGAGCGGAGACTGCGCGCCAACTCGTTCGGTTGGTAGTTGAGCATCCGAATAGCGCGCTGGACACGGTCTGCGGTGGATTTGGAGACGTTGGCGCTGCCGCTCAGCAGCCGCGAAACAGTCATCTTACCCACGCCCGCGAGCTTCGCGACGTCGGCCATGGTGGTATTACGGCGCACCGGTTCTGGCTTGCTACGTTTAGATTGCGGCATCTTTCAGTGGTTCCACTTGCATTAAGTTTTGTTCGGGCCCGGTCCTTGGATAAAAACCACCTGGGTCTCTCACCACAACGAGAGCCGCCTGGGAAATGCGCAGTTTCAAGCGAGAGATACAATCATCGCGCCTGAGCACATTTCGCTACCCTGCCGCTGCATGCGCTATGGTTCAAGCAGCTTACCACGTGGCCCTTACGCCGGTCAGCGAAGTGCCACAAACATCCCTCCGGCATCCTACCCCCGTTCCCGCCGGGCCCATTTCTCCGATCGAGATTTGGCGTGTAATCGATTTGCAAAACAATGAGAAAGGTTATCGGTCTCCCACGATGCAGGAAAATTCGCCAACTCCCAAGGCAAACATTTGGGACTCATTAGCGTCTATGAGTTCAACTGGGACATGCAGCATACGTGGAAGCTGTTTTACATTAGAAGGCAGGCCGGTGTCTGCGAAGCGGGATCGGCCTCAAATTTTCATCTCCTCATCGCTCTTGTGTGCCGGGTAGCAACAACCTAAGCAGCGGCTCATCCTCGACGAGGCAAACTGACGTGAGGAACAACCCCCAAATAATCCTCACAGGGAGGGGAACGGTTTGAGCGCTTTCTCGCTTGGGGAGATGGTCTCGGCAAACATTGCGTTGGTTATCAGCTATCCCGTCATCCGTGTATGCACACGCCGTGTGCGGCGTCGGCGATCCCGCACCAGGATTCAAGCTGCCAGTCTCTGGGTCGCCTCGAGCACGAGGCGATTTCTCGATTGCGCCTTCGCTGTCACTGCGCTATTGGCATTGCTGCCAGTATTTGCGATGTGCTGGATCCTGGTGCGTCTCAGCTCTCCCGGTCCGGCGTTGTTCAGCCAGCACCGGATGGGACGCAATGGAAAAGAGTTCATCCTTTACAAGTTCCGGTCGATGCGCATCCGAGGGTCGGTGCATGCGCCCAGCCACACCGTGCAGGACGACGATCGCATCACCCGGGTGGGCGGATTCCTTCGCCGCTACAAGCTGGATGAGCTACCGCAGTTTTGGAATGTCGTGAAAGGCGACATGAGCCTTGTGGGCCCCCGCCCCAAGTTGTCTCACCACGAGGCGTTGCACATGCCCTATCGCCCCGGCCTCACCGGCAAGGCGACGCTGGCCTTCCGCAACGAGGAACAGATGCTGCTCAAGGTGCCTCGACATACCGTGGATCATTTTTACCAGACGGTAGTCAAACCCATTAAGGCGGAACTCGACTCGGCCTACATGGAGCGGGCGACCTTGGCGAGCGACCTGCGCCTTGTGTGGCGAACCTTTACGAGCTGCCTGAATTGCTCAGAGGATCCTTGCGAAGAGGTGGCCACTGTTCTCGAGGACTACGCAGCTAGACATGAAGTGCTCGCAGGGGCGGTACTCCATTCGGCCCTGCTGTCGATGAAATACGCGGACGAAGATTTCCAATCCGAGATGGCGGATATCGATTACGCTGGCGGTCTGGACGACGCGGCGTAAAGACCAGACGCTTCCCGATTTCTTGAAGCGTTCCTTGTCACACAAGCGACAGCATCCAGAGGTTCTGAAAGGCCGTGCAAGCGACTTTTGATCATTTTGGCCGTACCACTTCTGGCGGTTGTCTGACGTTCCCAGGATTTTCCTTCCGCTTGTCCCGGCACTCGCAACCATAATTCCACTCTCCCCTGCGCCAGTCCCAGGAATTAAACAGGTCATGCTCGATGTATCGACGAGCTTGATTGACGGCTGGTTCGATTGGATGATATCGTCCCCATCGAACCAGACCAAGTCACCACGCTGGATGAGAAGTGATTGCGCGGCTTGCGAATAAAGTCACGGAGGCACAATGAACGTTCGTGATCGGCGGCGGTTCCCTGCCCTATTGTGTATCAGTATGTTGACCGTGGGGACGCTGCCTGCTTTAGTCGCGCAGTCGCATCCGGCACCCCTTGGAGTGTTTGAAGATCACACCGATGTTGGCACGGTGTTGCACCCGGGAACCGCTCGTTACGACAGTACGAGTGGCACTTATGCGGTGACCGGCAGCGGCGAAAACATGTGGTTCGGCGAAGATGATTTCCACTTCGCGTGGAAGAAGGTTTCGGGCGACATAGCCATATCCGCTGACATCGCGTTCGTTGGCGACAAAGGCAACAACCATCGCAAAGCGGTGCTGATGATGCGGCAGAGCCTTGACGGCAACTCAGCATCAGTCGATATTGCGCGGCACGGCGACGGACTTACGTCGCTGCAGTTTCGCGACGCTGCCGGAGCCAACACGCACGAGGTGCAAGCGAATGTCATTTCACCTGCACGCGTGAGGCTGGAGAAACGCGGCGATTTCTTTTATGCATTCGTTGCAGAGAAGAATGGCAAGTTGCAGCCTGCTGGAGCCTCGACCAGGCTGGCGTTCACAGGTCCCTTCTATGTCGGCATCGGCATCTCCGCACACGACAAGGATGCAACCGAGACTGCGAACTTTTCCAGCGTGAAGCTGGAAGCGCTATCGGCTGCGGGCGAAAAGAAGCCGGCGTTGTACAGCACACTCGAGACTGTCCCAATCGCCTCGACAGACCGGCGTGTCGCTTACGTGGCACAGGCGCATTTTGAAGCGCCCAACTGGTCGCGTGATGGGTATCGCGATCAGCGACTCAACACAGGTGAAGAAGTCGATGGTCTACACGCTTCCGATTGCGGGCGGCACACCGAAACAGATCACTACGAATTCACCTTCCTACTGGCATGGATGGTCTCCGGATGGATCGACACTGGCGTTCACCGGACAGCGCTCCGATCGCGGGACTGATAACTTCGATATCTATACGATTCCTGTCGGCGGAGGCGATGAGAAGCGGCTGACAACGGCCGCCGGCCTTGACGATGGACCGGAGTATTCGCCCGATGGCGCGTGGATCTATTTCAACTCCGAGCGCAGCGGCGCCATGCAGATCTGGCGCATGCATCCGGATGGCAGCAGCCAGGAGCACGTCATTGAGAGCGAGACGAATGATTGGTTCCCGCACATCTCGCCGGACGGCAAATGGATGGTCTATCTCAGCTATGAAAAGGGCGTGACCGGCCACCCGCCAGACAAGGATGTAACGCTGAACGTGATGTCGATGGCGGATAGAAAGATAAAGGTGCTGGCGAAGTTGTTCGGTGGCCAGGGCACGATCAATGTCCCGTCATGGTCGCCCGACAGCACGAAAGTAGCGTTTGTGAGTTATGAATATCTGCTTGACGAGGTGCGAGAATAATTCGCGCTTCACCAAAGGGTTAAGCCTCAATCGCGCTTGGTCGGTTCATGTTAGCTGGTGAGAACAATGTTAGCGTCGGCTCGCGTCATTCTCGAAGTTGTAGCCGCGTTGATCACCGCCGGTGGTCTTTACGATTTGCTCATTCCGCGTCTTCCGTTGAATCTTGAAGTGATGTGCGGCGAAAGCCCCACCGCCAGAAAGCTCGCGCGCGAGTTGTTGCGTGCGCTGGGAGCCTGTTTGATAGCGATCGGGCTGACAACGGAGACCCTTGTAATTACCTCAAAGTCGCCCCTGCCAGTACGTACGCTTGCTCTTGTTCTGCTCCTTGTATTGCCAGCGGAACTAATCAACGCGACGTGCATGTATCGAGTTGGGGCTCCCTTTTACGTTCCGCTGGCGTTAGCTCTATTGGCCCTTTTCAGTGTCATTCTGCTCTGGCCGCATCATCCCTTCTAAACCTCTGCCAGCTCGCGAAGGTGTGGAAGCGGCAGGTCAATCCACTGCCAGGCATGCGCCCACGACGTCCCGGGGAGTACTGCTTCCAGAGGACCCCCTCGTTACAACAAGGCATGATACCGTTATCATCAAGAAAGAAACAGATATCGTTTCCTGTCACTTCTTGTCAAACCTCTAGTTCGGTGGAACAGGAAACGCAAGGGATGTGTGCTACAAATGTTATCGAAATCACCGAGAGGCGGCTGGCTGTGACATCATCGGGAACGTCTGCTTTTGTTCTTACATTTGACGTGGGCGGCAGCCACGTCAGCGCCGGACTGTGTCGCCTTCCCGATCTCGAGATCATTCGAGTGGCCAGCGCGCCGCTGGGCGAGGTTGCCAGCTTTGAAGGGTTTGTCGATCTGCTTCATCGACTGGGCAAAGAGGCGGCGAGCGCCGAAGAAAACATCGCCGGGGCATCGCTCGCGGTACCGGGGCCGTTCGACTGCGATGCGGGCGTGAGCCTGATGCAGCACAAGCTGCAGCCACTTTACGGAAAGAGTCTGCGCAATGCCTTGGCGGCAAAGTTTGGATGGGCTCCGGATCAACTCCGCTTTCTCAACGACGCATGTGCCTACCTGCTGGGCGAAGTGGGCGCGGGCAGTGTTCGTGGCGCGAAACGCGCTGCGGGACTGACCCTTGGAACCGGTGTCGGCTCGGCATTTGCGGTGGATGGGCGCGCCGTGACCGAGGGAGCAGGCGTTCCTTCCGGCGGCGAAATCTGGAACTTTCCTTACGGCGATGGGACCGTAGAGGATCTCATTTCAACCCGCAAGCTGAAGGCCGATTATCTATCGCTCACAGGCAAGGACATCGAGGTAATCGAGATTGCAGCGGCTGCGGCCAGTGAACCGGCGGCGCGCGAGGTCTTTGAGACGTTTGGGTTGCATCTGGGCGAAGTGCTTCGCGATGTCATCGCTCCGTTCCGGCCCGACATGGTTGTGATCGGCGGCGGGATCTCACGGTCCGCGCCATTGTTCCTTCCTGTCGCGGAGCGGCAGATCGCCGGGCTGGGATTTCGCGTCGTTACGTCGACCCTGCTCGACCAGGCTCCGCTGGTGGGGGCAGCTCAGTTCTGGCGCGAAGAGTTCGCCCCGTTCGATGAGCGGGAGCTCGCTACAAGCTAAGCGGAGATGGGATCACGCACGGGCCAGCAACCCCTCATGTTGTAATCTTGCAACAAGAATTCAAGAGAACGATGTTCGTTCGCCCAGTGCGTTCGTGTGTCCGCCTCAGCATGAATCCACCGCAATAATTCGGAGTTCCCACCATGTCCCTGTCTGCCGGCGAGAGAAACCTGGGTCGATATAACCGATTTCTGCTGCTCGTGGCAGGGCTGGGCGGATTGCTCTACGGCATCGACGTAGGCATCATCGGCGGGGCGCTTCCCTATCTTGAGGCAACCTCGAATCTCACCGGCAGCCAGCTCTCCATCATCGTGGCCGCGGTTTTGCTGGGCAGCGTGTTTTCTACGCTGTTTGCCGGCCTGCTGGCCGACTGGCTCGGCCGCAAGCCGCTCATGATCATCAGCGGTGCGTCGTTTGCGCTGAGCGTGCCCGTGATCGCGCTCTCCCACGGCTACGGGCCTCTCTTCTTCGGCCGCCTGTTGCAAGGGGTGAGCGGAGGACTGGTAGGCGTAGTGGTGCCGCTGTACCTGGCGGAGTGCCTGTCTGCCAAGCAACGCGGCAGAGGGACGGGCGTCTTTCAGTGGCTGTTAACGCTCGGCATCGTCGCGGCGGCCATCATCGGCATTTACTCCAGCTACCACGTTGCGGAGGTTGCCCGCACGGCCTCGCCGGCCGCACTCTTCGCAGCCAAAGACCAGGCGTGGCGCAGCATCTTCTGGATGTCGATGCCGCCGGGACTTCTTTTTGTGCTGGGTGGATTTTTTGTCTCCGAGTCCCCCCGCTGGCTCTTCCGGCGCGGCAAGACCACCGCTGCGCATGCCGCCCTGCTGCGATCGCGGACAGAGGAGCAGGCAGCGATCGAGATGGGCGAAATGGAGCAGATTGCCCAGGAGAGCGGCCGCGCACATCAACGCTCGGGCGGCGATTCCCTGCTGAGAAGGCGCTACGTGCTGCCCTTCCTGCTGGCCTGCCTCATCCTGTTCTGCAACACCGCCACGGGAATCAACTCCATCATTGGCTACAACACCGACATCCTACTGCAGAGCGGATTATCTGACGTGCTGGCCCACTGGGGTTATGTCGTCTTCACCTCGATCAACTTCTTGATGACCGTCGTGGGCATGATGCTGGTGGACCGCAAGGGGCGCAAGTTCCTCTTCCTCGTCGGGACTTCAGGCATCATCGTGTCTCTACTTTGCGCGGGCGGATTGTTTGTGCGCACCGAGGCACATCGCTACGACGCGCGCGCGGCCATGCAGGCGATGGTCACCGACGGCCAGCGATTGAGTTTCAGATTTGACGATGCGCCGGTGCGCTCAGGAGAAGCCGGAGCGGCTCCGATCGAAATCAGCCGGGCAGGTTGCGTTCCTTCGGGCAAGGTGGAAGCCTTCTTCCGCAATCCCTTTGCGAGCCTCGATGAGGCGCGCACCGCTCCGCTGAAGATCGAGCATGCGTACGTCTCGCCCCTGCCGACGGTGCTGAATGGCTGGCTGGTGGCGCTGAGCCTGTATGCTTTCGTTGCATTTTATGCGATGGGGCCGGGCGTTTGCGTATGGCTTGCGCTGTCTGAGCTGATGCCCACGCGTATCCGCTCCAACGGAATGAGCATTGCGCTGGTGATTAACCAGCTTGTCTCGACGACGCTGGCTGCGATCTTTTTGCCGGTGGTGGGCAAATACGGCTACTCGACCATGTTTTTCCTCTTCGTCGGATTCACGGTGGTCTACTGGCTGACGGTTGCGCTGTTCCTGCCGGAGACCAAGGGAAAGACTCTCGAAGAGATCGAAAAGCACTTCGAAGGAGCGTAAATTCCGCTGTCGCATTTTCGGAAATGGTGTAGACCAGAAACCACAACGCTAATAGACGCGTCCAGCAGCGAGCGGCGACTTCCACTGAAGCGAAAAAAATACAGTATTTCCGAAGATGCCTTAGACGATGGCCTGCACCAGGATGCAGGTGATATTGTCGTGGCCGCCCGCCTTTTTGGCCGACTCGACCAACCGCTTGCAACGGTCTTCGAGAGAAATCTCGAGAGCCAGGATCGACCGTATCGTCTGGTCAGACAACTCGCGGGTCAGCCCGTCAGAGCACAGCAGAAAGACGTCTCCGCGTTCCGCCTGGTACTCAAAGCAATCGGGAGTGACGCATTTTTGCGTGCCCAGCGCGCGCGTAATCATGTTGCGCAGGGGTGAGCGCAGGGCCTCGGCGCGACTCATCCGGCCCAGGCGAACCTGCTCTTCCACCAGCGAGTGATCGAGGGTGAGCTGCTCCAGTTGTCCGTTGCGCAGGCGGTAACAGCGGCTGTCGCCGACGTTCAGCACCCAGACGTTCTGCTCCTCCACCACCAGCGAAACCAGGGTGGTGCCCATGCCGCTGAGCTTGTAATTGCGCTGGGCGCGGGAGAATATGGCTTCGTTGGCTCCGCAGACTGCTTCCTCGGCCAGTTGCGGAAGGGGCGCACTCCCTTTTTTTCTTGCTGAGAGCCGGGCTAAAACCTCATCCACGGCGATTGAACTGGCGATCTCTCCGGCTGCGGCACCGCCCATGCCGTCACAGACGACATAAACTCCGTGCTCGACGGAAAACCCGAATGCGTCCTCGTTGGAGGGGCGTTTGCGTCCGCGGTCGGTAACCGCCGCAGCCACAAAGTGAACGACAGCCGTGGCCAAGAATTTAGATCTCCCGCTGCTCAGTTTACACGCGATTTCGGCATCGTTGCAGCAGCGGAGCTCTCAAAACTACCGTCCCGCCTTGTTGACAGTGGGCCCCGGCAGCGGCGGAGGCGGGGGAAGGTCGAAGATCTGGATCGCCCCGGCCATCACCATCGCAACCCTCTTGCCGTTGGGTGAAATAGCCACATTCCCGCCTGCATCGAACACCGGACTGGCCTGCGCCCGCATGGCCACCTTGCCGCTGGCGGCATCGAAGATCTCGACCGCCTGTCCCTTGATGTCCTCGATCCCGAGGGGCGCAAACGCGTTGACGCCGTGGTCGGTCACCAGGGACTCGCGCGCCAGCCGCGAACCGTCCGGCCCCATCACCAGCAAAGGCCAGACCAAAGGGCCGGAGGGCGTGGTCTCCCACAAGCGGCGACCATCAGAGGCCATGGCGACCAGCTTGGGGTCGCCGCTCGAGGTGCACCCGGTGACCACAAACACCTGGGGCGAAACAAAATCAAGCAGCGGCGAGCAGAGCGAATCGACGCTGCCCAGCACCGTGCTTCCGCCATCAAAGTGATTTAGATTCAAGAGCCAGGCCATGCCCTTTGAACGTAATGCTTCAAGGTAGCCTTCAGAGCTGATGGGCAGGTGTACGGCCGACCGCACCCGGCTTACGAGCATCACCTTGCCATCTTCCCGTCGAATGATCCTGAGCACCATGTCGGGCTTGTCGTTGGCCTCTTTTTCATCTCCCGTGACGGTGCCGGCGGCCGTGGCGGGGCTGGCGACGTCTCCGGGCTGCGACTTGACCATCGCCGGTTCGCTGGAGCCCGTCACCAGATAACGCCGGGAGGGGTCGGTCTCAACCCACAGCACAGGACCCGGGAAACGAAGGAACGGCTTCAACTGAAGCGATGCGTCTCCCAGTTGAAGACCATCCCTGTCACGAAGCAGGAACTGCCCGTTGTCGAGCATGTAGATGTATCGCGCCCGGTCGTGCAGGCTCCAAAGAGCCTCAGCCTCCACCGTACCTTCGGGCAAGCGAATCACCACGGCCCGTATCCGCCGCTCGTCACTGCCGTCGCCGGACTTTGGATCGCGGTGCATCAGCCCCGGAACGCGGAAGGTGAACAGCAGGCGGTTTTCGTCGAGAAAATCAAGCGAGACCAGGCTGATCCGCGTGCCCAGATAGAACTGTCCTGGAGCGGTAAAGCCAAGCTGCTCCACAGGAACGGTAAACGCCGGTGGTTGGGTCGCGCGGAGAGGCGGCTCCGGTGGCGGGTCGGTCTTCTTGTGAGAACCAATTCCCAAGACCGGGAGCACACGTGCTCCAGTCAGAGAATTCTGTCCGGAGATCGGCAAAGGAAGACACATATTGAGTGCCGTCAGAGCCACCGTCAGGCTCGCCTGCAAACGGACTCGGGTCCCAAACTGCCACTTCGCCATCAATTAACATTCTCACCCATCCAGCTTGATTTGGGCAGGGTATGACACCCTTTGTGTGTTTGCTGTGTGGAAAAACGTCCAGTGTCTGACACTGACGTCCGCCTCCCTCCGGCTGGCTTTCTCCGCCGCATGCGTGTGCGACATTAAAGACAGGGATGACCTACGACCTAAAGATGGGCCGCCGCATCCAGTTTCTGGGGTACGGCGCCTGCGCGCTGGCCGGAGGCCTGTGGGGCACCGGGTTTTACTTCGGCAGGCTCGCCTTGAACGAGATGAGCGTGGAGTACATGGTGCTCTACCGGTTCTTCTTCGCCTGCCTGGGCATGCTGCCCGTCATGCTGCTGAGCCGGGTGCGGCTTACTCGCGGCGAGATACGAATGCTGCTCATCTCCGCGGCTTTCGGAATTCCCATACAATTTCTGCTGCAGTTTCACGGGCTGGCGCGCACCACCGTGAGCCATGCATCGTTGATGGTGGGCTCGATGCCGGTGTTGCTGGCCGCGGCAGCCGCATTGTTTGCTCACGAAAGGCTCGATTGGATCGGCTGGACTGCGCTGGCGGGATCGACGATTGGAGCGGGCTTGATTGTGCTCGGAGGCAGTCGCGGCCCCGCTGTCCACGGTGAGCCAACCCTGACCGGCGACCTGATGGTGGTGGCCTCGCTCTGCACCGCTCTGGCATGGGTTCTGCTCAGCAAAAAGTTGATGCAGACTCACAGTCCGCCGGTGGTGACTGCCTACACGATTGTGTCGGGAACGTTGATGCTGTCGATCTGGATCCTGGGGCCGTGGGTTGTGAAACCGTGGCTGCCCAATCACAGCCAGCCGATGCCCTTTGCGCATGTGAGCGCAACCGCGTGGGTGGCGCTCGCCATCAGCGGTCTGGCCTGCACGGCAACAACAACGTTGCTGTGGAACTGGGGCA
>WNGK01006944.1_pt1 | contig 11891 bp, 15 predicted proteins | sample 5400601 | NCBI WGS metagenome assembly WNGK01 (sample SAMN13153376, study PRJNA577476) | soil metagenome | isolation source: 60 cm soil or saprolite under Garry oak tree replicate 1 | place: USA:California | collected 2016-06-15
TTGCCATCGAGCTTGTGCCACTCTCCGCTTACGACGATCTGGTTGCCGTCCATGCGCCCAAGACCGGTGCCCTGATCGATGGGGGCGTGGCATGAGGACGACCAATCCCCTCGACGCCGCGCGCATCGAGTTTCCAGGCCGCGGCCTGCTGCGCGCGCTCACGACGCTGCCGATGGTCCTGCCGCCGGTCGTGGGAGGCATTGCTCTGCTGCTTGCGTTTGGAAGGCGCGGCCTCATCGGGGCATGGCTCGCGTCGATCGGCGTCACGCTCCCATTCACCACCGCGGCTGTCGTGATGGCGGAGGCGTTCGTGGCCATGCCGTTCCTCGTCCTGACTGTCGAGGCCGGGTTGCGCTCGATGGACCGGCGCTACGAGGACGCGGCGCGCACACTCGGCGCCGGACGCTGGACGGTGTTCTGGCGGGTCACAGTCCCGCTCATCGCGCCGTCGCTCGCGGCCGGGGCCGTGCTGTGCTGGGCGCGCGCACTCGGAGAGTTCGGCGCCACCATCATTTTCGCGGGCAACTTTCCAGGCGTCACTCAGACGATGCCGCTCGCGGTCTACCTCCTGCTGGAAAGCGACCACCCGCAGGCCTCGTTCGTCCTCAGCCTCGTGATGCTGGCGATCTCGGTTGCTGTGCTTGTGGGCCTGCGTCATCGCTGGCTGGGGGCCGCGTGACGCTGGAGGCCGCGGTGCAGCTGCGGCTTGGTGCGCTGGACCTCGACGTCGCGCTCGAGATCCGCGCCGGGGAGGTCGTGGCGCTGCTCGGGCCAAACGGCGCGGGCAAGACGACGCTGCTGCGCGCTCTGGCCGGACTCATCCCCATCGCCCGTGGCCACGTCCGCCTCGACGGCGCGTTGCTGGAGGACAGCGCCACCGCGAGTTACGTTCCGACCGAGAAGCGTCCCATCGGGTTCGTCTTCCAGGAATACCTGCTGTTTCCGCACATGAGCGTCCTCGACAACGTGGCGTTCGGCGTGAGCGCGCGCGGCGCGAGCTCAGCGGTGGCGAGGCAGAAGGCCACCCGCTGGCTCGAGCGCGTCGGGCTGCAAGAGCTCGCTTCGGCCCGCCCCGGCCACCTGTCAGGCGGCCAGCGGCAGCGAGCCGCGCTGGCGCGCGCTCTCGCGCCCGACCCTCGACTGCTCCTGCTGGACGAGCCCATGGCCGCGCTCGATGCGAGCGCCCGCACCGAAGTGCGGCGCGACCTGAAGCGCCATCTGGCGTCGTTCGACGGCGTACGCCTCCTGGTCACGCACGACCCACTCGAGGCGGTGGCACTTGCGGACCGGCTGATCATCATCGAGAACGGAAAGCTCGTGCAGGAAGGCACGCCGGCGGAGGTGACCGAGCGTCCCCGGTCCGCCTACGTCGCCGACCTCGTCGGCGTGAACCTGCTGCGGGGCATTGCCGGCCAAGGATCCGTCAGAACGGACGGCGGGCATGTCGTGGCCGTCGCGGGCGCGACCTCTGGCGAGGTGTTCGCGGTCATTCATCCGCGCGCCGTAGCGCTTCACCGCCAGCGCCCCGAAGGGAGCCCGCGCAACGTCTGGCAGGGGCGCGCAGATGCGATCGAGATCGCGGGCGACCGGGCGCGGGTGCGCGTGGTCGGACCGGTGCCCATGGTCGCGGAGGTGACGCCGGCTTCGCTGGCCGAGCTGCGCCTCGCCGAAGGCAGCGAGGTGTGGCTTTCGTTCAAAGCGACGGACGTAGGCGTTTATCCGGCGTGAGCCGCTGGATCGCCCTGGCGCTCGCGGCGCTGACGCTGGCCTGCGCGTGCGCGCGAACCTCGCTGCCTCCGATCGCGGAGCCGAAGCGCGTGTTCGTGATCGTGATGGAGAACCATTCCTACGAGGAGGCCCTGCAGGGCGCCTACACCGCGGAGCTGGAGAAGCAGGTTGGCGTGGCGACGAACTACCACGCGATCACGCACCCGAGCGTGCCGAACTACCTCGCGATCACATCGGGACAGACCTGGGGCGTCAACGCCGACATCTACCGCGCGCTGCCACCCGAGGACATCGGCCACCAGCTGACATCGGCCAACATCAGATGGCGCGCGTACATGGAGGGACTCGTCCCGGGCCGCTGCATCGACAGCCCGCAGCCGTATGACGGCGACCACAATCCTTTCGCGTATTACGGCGGTCGCTGTCCGAGCAACGTGGTTCCGTTCAGCGAGCTGTCGCAGGACCTGAACACGACCGCGACGCGCTTTTCCTGGATCGGCCCGGACAGCTGTCACGACCAGCACGACTGCTCGATTGCGGCCGGTGACGACTGGCTCCGACAGACGGTCGGCATGATCACGAGCTCGCCCGCCTGGCAGGCGGACGCGGTGCTCTTCATCACGTGGGACGAGGACAGCGGTCGCACCGACAACCAGGTGCTCACGCTTGTGCTGCGGCCCGACGTGAAGCACCGCGTGAGCGCCGTGAGCTACGACCACTATTCGCTGCTCGCAACCACCGAGGACATCCTTGGAGTGCCGCGCCTGGCAAACGCCGCGACCGCGCAGCCGATGCGCGACCTGATCGGCTGAAAAAAATCAGGGACCGAGCCCCCAGCGGCCCGGCCCCTCTCGTGGTGGTGGAAGTTCTAGATCAGCTAGTCGCCGCCACCACCGTCGTCGCCGCCACTGCCATCGTGGTTGTCGCCCTGGTCGTCGTTGTTATCGCCCTGCTCGTTGTCGTTGTTGTCGTTGTCCTCGGTCTCCGGCGCCTCGGTCGGCTCAGCAGTCTCCTGCGCCTCCGGTGACTCCGCCGCCTCGGGCGACTCGGCCGCCTCCGGCGATTCCGAAGGCTCCGGACTCTCGCTTGGCTCCGAGGTCGCTGAACTTTGCACCGTCGTGCTGGCGAACGAGCCGAACCCGTTCGGCATCTGCGCGTGCGCCGACACGCCCAACGCGGCCACGAGCGCTGCCCCAGCGGCAACGGTGAAGAGATTGAAGGTTGGTCTTCGCATCAGCACTCTCCCTCTGATTGGATCGAACGCCCTGACGGAGCGTCTCTGCGATCTATCAACGCCCTGCCGCGGAAAAGTCGGAAGTACTAGTCGCCCGAAGAGGGGGACGGCTCCGGCGCGTGGTCGTCACCGCCGCCGCCGCCATCGCTGGGCTCAGCCGTCGGCGAGGTGGTGGGCTGCTCATGCTCCTCGCCCGGCGACTCGCTCGCTTCCGGAGATTCGTTTGCCTCAGGCGACTCGTTTGCCTCAGGCGACTCGTTGGCCTCCGGCGTCTCGCTCGCCTCAGGCGACTCGTTGCTCGTACCTTGCTCGCCCGGGGTAGATTCACTGTGCGACGGGGACGGCGAGGACGAGCCCGCCGGGAGGCCCACCTGCTTGCTGATGCCGTTCACGGATTGAACTACCCACTCGCGTGGCTGTGGCGGGCCGGCGAGGGCAACGATGACGATGCCTGCCGCGGCCACGGCGACCGTGAGCCCGCGCAGCCTCCAGCGGGGCGCCGGCATCGGGCCTCGCAGCGTCGCGAAGCGAGCCTGCGAGGGCAGAGGCGCGACGAGCGGGGCTCCGCCGTCCAGTCCCGCAGACAGCTGCCGGCGGATGTGCTCGGGCAGCTCGCGATCAGGCATCACTGACTCCACTTCGCTCACGTGGAAAATGAACGCCGGCCGCCTCCGAAGTCGGAAGCTCGCCACGCCAGTCCGGCCCCAGCCGGCGGCTGAGCTCATCGCGAGCCTGGGCCAGGCGTGCGCCGACGGTACGTTCGGAAACGCCCTCCAGGCGGGCTATCTCGCGGTTGTTGTAGCCGTGGTGGTACCGGAGGACGAAATCAGCAGCCACGCGCGGGGGCAGCGCGGCCAGCGCAATGACGACGTCCGACCTGGTCGCGGCGTCGCCGGGGTCGCTGCCGGCACCGGGCCGTCCCAGCCGTCGGAGAATCTCACCGACCGACCGCAGCTTCGCGCGCCGCCGGTACGAGATCGCGGTGTTGACGGCGATCTGGTGCAGCCACCCTTCTGGCGCACGCTCGGGCCGGAAGCGCGGCCAGGCGCGCCACGCCTTGACGAAGGCCTCCTGTACGCAGTCCTCAGCCGCCGCCGCATCGCCGGTGATCGCGTAGAGGGTTCTCAGCAGCCGCGGGTAGTTCTCGCGGTACAGGCGATCGAAGTCGTCGCGGTTGCCCGGACGCGATGCGGCGTTGGTGGCCTCCCCTTCCGCACCCATCGGTTCTGTCAGGGGTTACGGCCCCGAGTTACCTGCGTTCCGATTCGCCTATACACTCGTAGCGCTCGATGGCAGAGCACGCAATCGGCGTGGTGGGACTGGCGACGATGGGCATGAACCTTGCGCGCAATCTCGCCTCGCATGGTGCAAGCGTCGCAGTGTACAACCGCACCCGAAGGCGGACCGACGAGTTCATGTCGGCGTACGCCGGCGATGGCGATTTCCATCCGGCGTTCACGTTGGAAGAGCTGACGAAGGCGCTGCGACCGCCGCGTGCGATTCTGATCATGGTCAAGGCGGGAGCGCCGGTCGACGAGGCGATCGACGCGCTGTCGCTGATCCTGAAGCCGGGCGACACGCTAATCGACGGCGGCAACTCGCTGTTTCACGACACACGCCGCCGCGCGGCCGCCGCCGCGCAGCGCGGGCTCGGATTCCTCGGCATGGGCGTTTCAGGCGGGGAGGAGGGCGCGCTGCACGGACCCAGCCTCATGCCCGGAGGGCCGCGGGAGTCGTACGACCGGGTCGAAGGGATGCTGAAAGCGATCTCCGCCAATGTCGACGGCGTGCCGTGCTGCACCTACATCGGTCCTGACGGCGCGGGCCATTTCGTGAAGATGGTCCACAACGGAATCGAGTACGCGGACATTCAGCTCATCGCCGAGAGCTACGACTTCCTCCGGCAGGCGCTTGGGCTCGATGCGAACGAGCTGGCCGTGATCTTCCGCCACTGGAACGATGGCGAGCTGCAGTCGTACCTGATCGAGATCACCGCCAACGTGCTCGCCAAGCGCGATGACGGTGCGGGGGCCGCGCTCGTCGATCAGATCGAGGACGAGGCGGAGCAGAAGGGGACGGGCCGGTGGACAAGCCAGTCCGCGCTCGAGCTCGGCGTGCCCCTCACCGGGATCACCGAGGCCGTGTTCGCGAGGATGCTTTCGAGCCAGAAGCGTGAGCGCGTGACCGCTTCGTCGATCCTGGCGGGTCCGACTCGCGGCAACGTCACAGCGTCAGAACGTTCGTCGCTGGTCGACGACATGCGCGAGGCTCTGTACGCGGCCAAGATCGTCGCCTACGCGCAGGGCTTCGAGCACCTGGCCGTGGGATCGAAAGAGTACCAATGGAGCATCGACCTCGGGTCGCTCGCGACCATCTGGCGCGGCGGCTGCATCATCCGCGCCAAGTTCCTGAATCGCATCCGCGATGCGTACGCGGAGCAGCCCGAGCTCGCCAACCTGATGCTCGCGCCGTTCTTCAAGGAAGCGCTCGAGTCTTCGCAGGGAGCGTGGCGGCGCGTCGTGAAGCATGCCGTCGACGCCGGGGTGCCGATCCCGGCATTCGCGTCGTCGCTGGCCTATTACGACGGCTATCGCCGAGCCCGCGGGCCGGCGAACCTCATCCAGGGGCTGCGCGACTACTTCGGCTCGCATACCTATCGCCGCACCGATCGTGACGGCGCGTACCACACGCGCTGGGCGCAGGACGGCGCCGAGGTCAGGACCGACCAGACCTGATCGGCTCGGCCGGGTTCTGCCCGAAGATGAGGAAGAGCACGACCAGGGCGAGCGCCAGGGCAGGCAACCCCCAGTCGGTGACGAACGTGTCGGAGAAGGCGATGCGTGCGATCGCCGAGCAAAGGACGTACACGCCGCCAAGCACGATCGCAAGCCGGAACCTGCGCGCCGCGTAACGCATCTGGCGGCGCAATCCGCCGGGCCGGAGAGTCAGGACCGTCGTGCCAACCAGCACGATGACCACGAGGCCGATGAGGAATCCCCTCAGGCCGCCCGCCTCCGCACCAGGGCAAGGTTCGCGTCCTCAGTCGTCACGCGCTGCCGCCGGAAGTTGCGGAGCGCAAACCGATCGCAAGCGGTTTCGGCCGCCGATCCTTTCTTGAGCTCCTCGTGCAGGTACCAGTGCAGCCATTCGTGGCAGTAGAGGAAGCGAAGAACATCACGTCTCGACCTGAAGAAGACGTTCTCCGACAGCCACGAGAAGTGCATGCCCTTGCCGCGCTTGCGGCGAGCCCCGTGATAGACGCGCTCCTTGAAGGAATGGAACGGCTTGGGGACCTGCAGGATGATGCGGCGGCCGTCGAAGTCGCACAGCGCCGCGAGGTGCGGCTCGGTGCGATAGCGCAGCGGCTTGACGACCACGTCGTAGTCGCACTTCGGCAGGCCGGCGAGAGCCCGGCGCGCCTCGGCGGTGGTCATCTCCGCCAGCTCGCTATAGATCATGTCCGGCGCGCCGGCCTATTCCTTCGGCTCGAGCTTGATCGAAACCGAGTTGATGCAGTAGCGCAGCCCGGTGGGGTCAGGGCCGTCGTCGAAGACGTGGCCCAGGTGGCCACCGCATTCCGCGCACGTGACCTCCGTCCGCACCATGAAGTGGCCGGTGTCGACATGTTCCTCGACCGCGGCGGGCGACGCCGGCTCGTAGAAGCTCGGCCAGCCGCAGTGGGCGTCGAACTTGGTCTCCGAGACGAACAGCTCCGCTCCGCACCCGGCGCAGCGGTACAGGCCCGGCGTTCGTGTGTCCCAGTACTCGCCTGTGAACGGCCGCTCGGTGCCTTTCTCCCGCAGCACCTGGTACTGCTCCGGGGTCAGCTCCCGCCGCCATTCCGCTTCCGTCTTCTTGACTTTCTGGCTCATCTGGCTCCTCTGAACCCTCACCCTGACACTCCCGCAGAGGGAGAGGGATACCTTGGGGGTCCCCCAGTCTACGACCGGGAGACCTGCCGGACGGTGATCAGACGAGCCACGTCGACGGGCGAAACGATGCCCACCAGCTGCCCCTGGTCGTAGACCAGGACCCGGTTCTCGATCGCGGCCCCGATTCGCTCGATCAGGCTCGAAAGGGCCTCGTCCGGGCGTGTCGTCGGGACCTCCGAGATGGGCCGGGCGACGCTGGTCAGCCGGCCGTCGGCCGCCTCACGCCCGAGCTTGACCAGGTCTCCCAGTCGCACGACCCCGGTCAGGGCGCCGGACGGATCGTGGAGCGGGTAGGTCGTGAAGCGGTGGGTGGGCGCCACCGAATCCAGGAACTGCCCGATGGTCAGCCAGTCGGGGATCGTGACTACCGGCGAGCTCATCGCCGCCGACACCGGCACCGAGCGGAGGGCCGCCTTCATCACCGCGCCGGCCTCCTCCTGCGACCCCGCGCTCAGCAGGAACCAGCCGATGAAAGCGAGCCATATGCCGTTCACCACGCTAACCGTGAAGGTCAGCACGATGCCGAGGCCGATCATCACGTACGCCAGCACGCGGCCGATGCGGACTGCGCTGTGCACGCCGCGCTGGCGCGTGCCCTGCCGCCACCAGAACAGCGAGCTGAGCAGGCGACCGCCGTCGAGCGGGAACGCGGGCACGAGGTTGAAGAGCGCAAGCGCGACGTTGACGTAAGCGAGCCACGCGAACACGTCCGACACAAGCGGTGAAGCCCCCGTGGCGAACATCAACCCCAGGGCGAGGCCGGCGATAACGAAGCTTGTCAGCGGCCCGACAGCGGCGATGAGCGCCTCCGCGCCGGCGCTCGGCGGATCGCCGTCCAGGCGAGAAACGCCGCCGAACAGCCACAGCGAGATGCCGGACACCTTCACGCCGTAACGCTTCGCGACGAGCGCATGCGCGAGCTCATGGGCGAGGAGGCACGCGTAGAAGGCCACGGCGCCCAGCGCGCCGATCGCCCAGTAGGTCAGCGCGCCCTGGTTCGGCACGTCGGCCGGTAGCACGTCGGTGGCCAGCGTCCACACGATGAGCGCGTAAACGAAGACCAGGCTCCAGTTGAGGCCGACGTCGATCCCTAAGATCTTTCCGAGCCGGATCGTCGGAGCCATGCTGGGAGCATAGGGGGAGCGAGGAGGTTCGATGGCAACGCCGAAAGCCACGCGGCCGTACATGCCGGGGTACGGCCTGCTGTCCGAGAACGAAGGCACCGGGCTCCTGCCGTGGAGCTGGGCGGAGACGCGGTTGATGAACTCGCGCAACTACTGGCTGGCGACCGTGTGGCCGCAGCGCCGTCCGCACGTGATGCCCGTCTGGGGCATGTGGCAGGAGGGCGCGTTCTGGTTCAGCAGCAGCAAGGGTTCACGAAAATCGCGCAACCTGATCGTCAACACACGCTGCGTGGTGACCACCGAGGACGCGCACAACCCGGTGGTCGTCGAGGGCCTGGCGACGCGAGTCGACGACGGCGACACCCTGGCGAAGGTCCTGGCCTGGGAGAACGCCAAGTACGAGACCGATTACTCGATGGACGTGCTCGACCCCGCGCTGAACTCGTGCTTCCGCGTCGACCCGGTGTGGGCGTTCGGCATCGCGCACGACGATTTCACCGGCTCGCCGACGCGCTGGGAATTTTGAGTGCGGCATACACTGGAGTCGCCTTGAGCGCCCCGCCTCAAAGGGCCCGTTACGCGACCATCACCGACCGCGGGCTCGACTGGGATTCGGTTCCCATGAGGCTCTTCCAGAAAGCCAAGCGCCTGGGCACGTGGGACCCCCAGGCGATCGACTTCTCGCGCGAGGTGTCGGACTGGGCCGGTTTCGACACCACAGAGAAGGACTTCCTGCTCCGTACGGTCGCGCTCTTCCAGGCCGGCGAGGAGGGCGTTACCAGCGACCTGCTGCCGCTGATCATGGCCGTCGCCGAAGAAGGCAGGATCGAGGAGGAGATCTTTCTCACCTCCTTTCTGTGGGAGGAGGCGAAGCACGTCGAGTTCTTCCGGCGCTGGCTGGACGTGATCGGCATCCACGAAGACCTCGAGAAGTTCATGACGCCGAGCTACCGGCGCCTGTTCCTGGTGGAACTTCCGGCGGCGCTGGACGCGTTGAAGACAGACCGTTCGACGGAGGCGCAGATCCGCGCGTCCGTCACCTACAACATGATCATCGAGGGCGTGCTGGCGGAGACCGGATATCACGGCTTCCGCGAATCGCTCGAGGCGAACGGCAAGATGCCCGGCCTGCTGGAAGGCATCAGGCTCGTGTCGCGTGATGAGAGCCGTCACATCCGGTACGGGGTCTTCCTGCTGGACCGGCTCATCAACGAATCGCCTGTCGGGTGGGACGTGATGAACAGTCACATGAACGAGCTGCTCCCGCCGACGATGGGCGTGATCAGCGAGTTCTGGGAGGGCTACGACGAGGAGAATGCCCCCTTCGGCCAGCGCATGGAGACGTATCTCGATTTCGCGAGCACTCAGTTCGACAAGCGCATGAAGGTGCTCGAGCGCGACCGCGGCAAGAGCGTGGCCGAGATCGAGCGCGCGGCAATCGCGGACCTCGTGGCGGACGACGCAATGGTGGGAGCTGCCGTCTTCGAACCGCTGCGGTGAACAGGCACGACCCTGGGTTCGAGCCGGTCCTGAAGCTGGCCGGACCCGTGATGGAGGCGGCCGCGGATCCCATCCGGATCGCGGGAGGTGGGGAGGTCCGCACCGGCACCGCGTCGTGGACCGATCCGACGATGGTCGCGAAGGGCGTCTTCTATCCCGATGGCGCGACCACAGCCGAAGAACGGCTGCGCTACTACGCAACCCGTTTTCCGGTCGTCGAGGTCGACGCGACGTACTACGCGCTGCCGCGCGAGCAGCAGTCGAAGCTCTGGGTCGAGCGGACGCCGAAGGATTTCGTCATGGACGTGAAGGCGCACGCGCTTATGACCGGCCAGCCCAGCGAGGTCAAGCGCCTGCCGAAGGACATCCGGGAGGCGCTGCCCGAGAAGCTGAAGGAGAAGGCGCGCATCTACGGCAAGGACCTGCCGGCCGAGCTGTACGACGAGGTGTGGAACGCGTTCAAGCAGGGCGTGGAACCGCTGCGAGCGGCCGGCCGGCTCGGCGCGATCTTCCTGCAGTTTCCGCGGTGGGTCTTTCCGTCCAGCGAGGCTCGCGACCGAATCCTCGACGCGAAGTCACGACTTGGCGGTATGCAGCTGACGGTCGAGTTCCGCCACGGGTCATGGTTCAACGAGAAGAACGCCGAGCGCACGTTGCGTTTCTTGACCGATCACAAGATCCCGTACGTCGTCGTCGACGAGCCGCAGGGGTTCAAGAGCTCCGTGCCTCCGGTCGCCGCGGTCACATCGCCCGAGCTGGCTGTTTTCAGGTTTCACGGCCGCCGCGAGGATCTCTGGGAGAAGCCCAACATCCCGCCGAACGAGCGCTTTCGCTACCTGTACGACGAGGACGAGCTGGCCGACTGGGCGCCCCGCATCGCCGAGGCCGCGCGCACCGCCAAGCAGGTGCACGCGCTGATGAACAACTGCTCGGGCAATTACGGGACCACCAACGCGCTGCAGCTCGCCGACCTGCTGAAGCAGTACCAGGCCTGACACGCCGGCGGCCCCGTGGAGAAGCCACGGTTGGCGCCAAACAGGCCCTTGCTTCTGGTATCAGGCGCGGGTTTGGCGCCAAACGGGTCGAATCGGTTGCGGCGATGGGCGGGTGACGCCGTCATGACGCGGGAAAGACGGGACCGGGACAGCGGGGCGAAAAACCGCCCTGCTGCAATTCCTGCGATGGCCAGGGTGCTCGCCGTCGACGACCAGGAGATGAACCTCGAGCTGCTGGCCGCCTACCTGAGCGGCACCGGGTGCGACCTGGAACTGGCGCATAACGGGTTCGAAGCGCTCCATGCGATCACCGCCCGCCGCCCTGACCTGGTCCTGCTGGACGTGGTGATGCCCGGCATGGACGGATTCGAGGTATGCCGGCGCATCAAGTCCGACCCCGCCAACCGCCTCCTGCCGGTTGTCCTGGTCACCTCGCTCAACACGGTCGAGGACCGCGTCCGCGCGTTGCAGCTCGGTGCCGACGACTACCTCGCCAAGCCGATCGACAGGAACGAGCTCATGGCGCGGGTGGTGACGCTGATCAAGACGAAGGAGGTCTACGACAAGCTCGACGACGCGGAGCACGTGATGGCGGCGTTCGCCAAGATCGTCGAGGCCAAGGACGGAGGAACGGAGGCTCATGTGGAGCGGGTGGCTCGCGGTGCGCGGGCGCTGGGCGAGGCGGCGGGGCTTTCGGAGATGGCGCTGGACGCCATCTATTTCGGCGGCATCGTGCACGACATCGGCAAGATCGGTGTTGCGGACTCCGTGCTGCTCAAGCCGGGTCCGCTCAGCTGGCGTGAGGTCGACCTGATGCGGCGCCACGTCTCGATCGGCGTGGAGATCGCGAGTCCGCTGAGATCGGCGTGCAACGTCGTACCGATCATCAAGCACCACCACGAGCGCTTCGATGGGACCGGTTACCCCGACGGTCTTGCCCGCACGCACATCCCCCAGGCCGCCATGATCGTTTCGATCTGCGACGCGTACGACGCGATGACGAGCGACCGGCCTTATCGCCACGCCATGTCGTCCGCAGACGCGATCACGGAGCTGCGGCGCGGGTCGGGCGCGCAGTGGGACCCGGACCTGGTCGGACTCTTTTTGTCTCGGGTTATGCAGGAGCCGGCCGACGCGGATGTCAGCCCGATCAGCCTCGCCGTTCCAGCAGGTAGCCATAACCCGGATGGGCGATGATGTGACCGCCCGTATCCGGGTAGTCCCCGAGCTTCAGCCGCAGGCGTCTGACGAGAAGGTCGATGCGCTCGGTCCCGATGTCGGCGTCGATGCCGTAGACCTCGCTGAGGATCTGATCGCGGGATACGGCGACGCCCGCGTTGCGCGCGAGGTACTCGAAGAGCCTGTACTCGAGGGGACC
>WNGK01020000.1_pt1 | contig 11891 bp, 23 predicted proteins | sample 5400601 | NCBI WGS metagenome assembly WNGK01 (sample SAMN13153376, study PRJNA577476) | soil metagenome | isolation source: 60 cm soil or saprolite under Garry oak tree replicate 1 | place: USA:California | collected 2016-06-15
CAACGGTGCCATTTTTCGTATTTTCTTGTAAGATACTATCGGTTAAGAAACACCGCTAAACCGATAGTATCCAGGAAAAATGCCTACTTTTGCTTTTTCCGCCTGGAAGACTTCTTTTGTAGCTTAATATTCGCAATAGGCGAAAATGCCGTATGCTCCTTACGCGCCTGGGTGCTGGAAAAGTCTTCCAGGTATGTTCTCGTCACCTGGACATCACTATGCCCCATCTCACGAGAGAGCTTGAACAGATCACCCCCACGTTCCAGGTACATCTTCGCAAATGTATGGCGGAACACATGCGCAGAAAACTTCATATCACTCATACCGGTTTTCTGCTGGATGCGCTTCACCACTTCATGTACTCCATCCGTCTGTAGCGGCCTGCCCCGTCCAATAAACAGAGCCGTTTCATTTGGGTCGAGGGGACGGCGGTACTTGTGGATGTACTTCCAGAGCAGCTTACTCATCTCAGGATGTATCCCTATCTCCCGCTCTTTACGACCCTTACCGAATACCTTGACATAGCGATCATGAACGTCCGTTACGTGCAGATTGGACACCTCAGAGATACGCACACCCGTATCCAGTAAGAAGAGAAGTATCACATAATCACGAAAGCCCATCGTTGTGCGCGTATCACACGCCGCAATCATCTTATCAATATGCTCTGCTGTAAATGTAGCTACTACTCGCTGAGGAACCTTCGGTGTCCCAAGACGTTTGACAGGATTTGTGCTTATTAGCTCTTCCTGGTAGCACCAGGTGAAGAACGCACGAAACGCACGTACATGCGCCCGTACGGTGTTAGGAGAGAGCGTATCGCCCTCGGTTCTTCTTCCACAGTTGTATGTTACCTTTGCCGTCAGTAAATGCTGAACACACTGACGGAGATGATGTATGCTCACCTGTTCAAGTTCAGTCACCCCGCATAACTGTTCTAAAAGCTGAACCAAGTCGTTGAGGCGATAACGATAGGTAATGAGCGTCGTGTTTGACCTACCCCGAACCTCACAATCCAACAAAAACTGATTGACTACTTCACTCAACTTCATAGCACCACCTCCTTTACTCATCAGCAGGACTCACACCAAGCTTGACTCGCTTGCGCCGGACTTCCGCCGCGAAATCTCGATCTACCCGCTCAAGGTAAGCTTGCCCACGCTCCATCAACCAATGCAGCACCACCGAGAGATCAACCCCCTCATGCGCCAACTCACCGCCAGCCCACGCCGCCAGGGAGGAAAGATAGCCCATCACAGCCTCTAGTCCCTTGTTGATACTGTGTTCCTCATGCCGCTTGCGCACTCCCGCCAGGACTCCCGACGCCATACGCCCACAGAAGCGGTAAGAGATCAGGCAGTTCATACACATCCTCCACGCCGTGGAACGCCTCATCTACCAGCAGTTCATGCAGCGCTTCCCGTTTCAGGCGTAGCTCGACGCGCCACACCTGTCCATCCTCTTCTTCCATCCAGCCGTTATGCCGCCAGATGTCTACAAACCACTCCTTGCCCGACTGCCGTATCTCGCGAGTCTTATCATAGATGGAGACTGACACCGAGCCACCCCGCGAGAAGTCGAAGCCGGTACGTTGCAACCCATAAGCATAGTCCCCTGACTGCGCATCACTCCCCCAATCCGGTACTGAGTATTCCCCGCGCTTGCGCGAATGCGTGACGAAGTGCTTCTGCCGATCTAGCTGCTGCACATCAGACCAACCCGCGACATCCACACATAGATGCAACTCCGAGACTTGCAGGTACAATTCATCGTGAAACACGTCATCTAGAAACACCTGCACCTCCACAACCGCATCTAGGAGGCGACTAAACGACCAGAGGTACTCTGAGGCGAAGCGTACAGTTGCAATGCCATTCCATTGCCCCCGCGAGATGTACAAGGTGATATCCCGCGATTTGAGCATCCAGGGCCACTGCCCACGACCGCCACCATTCGGATACATATGTAGCGTTTTTCCATTGAAGACCAGCGAAGTAGGCACCTCATCGTGAATACCTTGCGCCTCCCGTTTCCATCCATCCAATTGACGTGCTAACACATCGTCTAACCCGCGCTTGACCGGCTTGCCTTGTTCATCGATATGAAACACATTTACGATGAAAGTATCCACCCCACGGGCCACAATCCGTGTATCTACCATAAGCGCCACCTCCTTACTGATTCATTCAACCGCTAAAAACTACACATCTAACAATCATTGGCTTTCTGCGTACATCCATGTTATAATTCTCTATAGAAGATCTGATTAGTGCTCTCAAGAGGACGCTCAATGAGCAACATAAACCAATGGCTACAAGTCATTCATCAAATTCTTAGCGACCCTATCACTATCCTTGTCGCCACTATTATTACTTCCATCGTGCTTTCACGTCCCCACCCCAGTCAGTCTAAGCGGCCTGCACGTTTAAAAAAATCTCTTCAAACTTAGGTTTCCTAAGGAGGACACGTTTAATTCTTCGTTATTCTTAGACAATATTTCAAGGCCTCCTCAATATTTCTCAGGTACAATTGATGCACCTCCTTACACGCCGCCAAAGTTCAGATGTCTGAAAACATATTGCAAACCATCACCCCACTTTTGCATTTTATAGGGCGCGGTATACTTGCCTGGCGCCCAAACGGGAACGAGTCCCGTACGAACGAAATATCGGCGAGGGGCGGCCAGTCGCCAGGGGCGCACGCCCGTTGCGGAGCCGCAGCACGGGCTGCTGACCGCCCTCCCACACCACCCCGAATAAGGAACCCAACCACACCTCCACCCCGTTGCAAGTTCAGCAAGGCACCGCTGCGCGGCCTCTTAGACCACCCCGCCACCTGTACCCCTGCGGTGAGGGCGATGCCACCCTTGACATTGGCGGGACAGCGCTACGCGCCGAGAGCGACCGAGTACTGCATTGACCCCACGACCACAGCCCCACCGCCCTGCATCGCATGGTCGCTCTCGCTCTACGAGTGTACCCGCCATATCAAGGGCCAAGACGTGGGCATCGCTTGCTCCTCACCGCAGGGGCACCCCCATGCCTCAAGCTCCCAAAGATGCTTGACCGCCGCTCGCCTAGCCAGGAGCGGCCCACCCCACCACCCAGCCTGGTCGCTATCCATACCGGTCCTGGCTAGCCTCGTGCTCCAGTATCCTCCAACACCGCTGACAAGAAACACCTTGCCCCGACAATTCCCGCAATTCCCAGCCTCGATCAGAGGTCCCTTGATGCAGACCAGGCGCATCTGACGCGAACCCGCACAACGTCCGACCCCTATCCGCGACGTGGTAGACCGCCCCATCAGAGGTATTCCAATCTCCCGTCCCATACCCTAGTTTTCGTGTGTAGTGCGCTAAAACCAGCATGCACCCCTCCTTTCGCTCCTCTCATACCGCCGCACCCCATACGCCCGATAGACAAGAGAGCCGTCCTGAGCGGCAGCCGCCGCATGTCCGGCGTAACGCAGCCCGTACCACCCCATCACTCGTTCAATTGCGCTCCATGCGTTGGGCGCATCCACCCAGGCCACCACCGGCAGAGATGGCGCAGCATCTCCAAGACGCCACACCCGCCAGACCGCTACATCGAAGATCATAGGCCCAGCTTCCGCGCAATCGCCTGCACATTGGCCTGTGCCTGTGAACCCTTGCCAATGAACCCGCCGCCAGGCGTCCCAAGCCCGAACACCTTCGCCACGTGATAAGAGAGTTCTAAACTCCCGACCCCCGTTCCAGGGGCATCCTCATACGGCATGAAGCCATACCGATGCATGGCATCATCTCTGCCTGTCCAGCGCATCACCGACCGCTCAGGAAAGGACACCCCCATCACCTCGCACATCTGCCGCGCTGACTCTTCGGTCAATACGACATGCCCATCGGCCAACACCTCCAAAACCTCGCTCATCTCCATTTTTGACACCTCCTCTCTCATCCCGTCATCCAGGCCACCCACACCTCCACAGGCCACCACAGCCAGGACAGTGCCACACCACCAGCGGCAAGGCCCCAGGCTCCGCACTGCGATGGTCAACAATCACAGAGTCCCCCATGTGATTGATGGCCTCCACCCATAAGGCATACCCACAGCCATGCCGAGCCTGCTTCCTCCTTTCGTCAGGCAACGCCTCGATCGCCAGCCTCACCCCCTCTTCACCCTCTGGCATACCTGCTCACCCCACCACCAGGAGCAGCCGCTATGTAGCCACAATGCCGCAGGTAGTCCACCACCGCCGCGTTGTACACCTCCCAGGCTGCATCACGCTCACTCATCGCACGCGAGACAAAGGACGGACTTTCGACCAAGGCCGCCCCACATTGCACGTCTATCCACAGCTGCCGACCCGCCGCACACACCGGCCAGCGCACCGTACACCCACAGCTACTCATCACGACACCTCCTTTCCCGCCATGCCCCACCGTCGAGCATCCAGACCACCGCCAGTGAGTCAAAGAGCGAGACCGCCTGGCTGGCATACGGCCCACGCGAGGCAACACCCGCCAGACGAAACGCCGCCGCCGATGCTTCGCGATACGAACCCGCGTAGCTCTCTTCTAAGGCCGCATTCACCTCTTCGTAGTCTGACCAGATGCCGCCCCAGTTGGGTTGTACCACTATCCACTCCTCAAAGGCCGCGATGATGATCTCGGCTAACGCTTCCGCCTCTATATACAGCGGCCTCACACGAAGCTGCATCACCCTCGCCTGCTGCTCCTCCATCGCTCTGCCTCCCCTACGGAATACCCGCATTCATGCCATTGGACGAGGCGGCTTGGAGGTTGTTCCTGGCTGACGGTGACAGGCCACTTGCAGACGAGGCACCCGCCCGCTGTCCGGCCCACCAGGATTTGAGCGCGTTCTGCCCGCCCTGCTGCTTCCCGTTGGTCACAGGTGGAGCAGGCATGGACGGATAGGACACCTGGGGAGACAAACCCGCCCCGTAGTTCGTCATATTTTTCGGCTGCGGCCCTACCAACGAACCCGCCGCCACGATGCCTTTTTCCTGCATCAAATCCACATCGATATTCGCCAGGAAGATGTTAAACAGGGGAATAATCGAGAGGACAAACGGCAGCATAAACGAGAAGAAGGTGAGCTGCCAGCCATGCAACTGCTGTATCCAGGCCACTTCAGGGTACTTGGCCGCCGCATGCGCGAAATTGCAGGAGACCTCGACCACAATGTACAACAGTGCCAGCGGGATATAGGAGCGTACCCGCTGCTTATTCATCATGCGATGGGCGAGACCACGTGTCACGAAGTAGCCAAGGGCCACGAACCCCACCGAGGTGAGTACCGTAAACACATGCTGCACAGGGTCATCACCCAACGCCTGGAAGAACCAGTAGATGGCCCAGGCACTCGCCCCCGAAAAGATGAGGGAAAGCAGGCGAAACGAGGTATGTTGCCCTCCCTGAATGACCTTATCCCACCACGACATTCTCTTGTGCATCTACACCCCCTCTCTACGGCTGAGAAGCCGCCACTTCACACACCAGCGTCTTGTAGCCCTTGCTGCCGGTGATATCGACCACCACCAGAGGCAGGACTTGATCTTCCTGGGGCAGCTGTATCTGCGCCGAGAACTGCGCCAACGCCTGTTCATCGGCCCCCTGCTTTTTCATGCTGCGTAAATCCTCAATCCCCGGCCACCCCCGCACCAGCTTACAGGTATACTGGGGACGGCCACCCATCGGCTTGACCACCTGGCGATCTACCACCACCAGCTCCACACTATCAAAGAAATTGCCGACCTTTGCGGTCTGAACTTTGCCCTCTAAAAACATTGGCATCACCATCCTTTCTGCATCCCTACCGGATGCTTCCCAGCAGAGGGATACACCCACCCCACAGGCAGGTATACCCCTCTCCCTCACACACAACTACGAGCCTGCACCTCTCAGGCAAACGGGTCTCCATCCACCAGTGGAGCAGGAACCGACGCCCGACGCCGTTCCTGTTCCTGGATGTAGGCTTGCCACGACTCCACCAACGAGCACATCTCTTCAAAGGTGAGGGTCAGAGTAGTAGGCGTCTCCGTTCCCTCGACTTTGAAGAGCGAGACCTCACACTCACGGCCATCGAAGCCCGCCGCTTTCTGCTTCATGCCCGACCCATACCAGCCACCCTCATACTCCACCGACAACTGTACCAACCGGCTCACGCCATCATCGCTCAACATCGTTGCAGCCATGCGGCCACCTCCTTTCTGCATGGGCAATCCCATTAACCTCCACCGCCGCAGCACCACCTGGACTGCCCACAACACACACAACACACCAAGCAAGATCAACACCGCCACCTCACCAACCCCCATCACTCCACACCCCCACATCCAAACGCGGAAATCCAGGCATCATCTCCCACCTCGTCCTCCTCACTTCCCGCCATCGAACCCTCCAACCAGTAGGCCGACTGCGAGACAAACCCCTCAGAGACCACCGGCATGCCATAGGGACGCGCAGGCAGCACCGCCCTCGCCTCATAGGGCACCAGATCAGCCCGACCGTACACATAGTCGGGTGTCCTCTGTTGCATCCACCGCACAAAGCCGCCTGCACGCACCAGGCCCACCTCTGCACTCACCACCCCCGCAGTCCTCCGCCCCCACGTCGGCATCTGCGCCGCCACCCCACAGCCAATCGCCGCCTCGACATACTCCCGAAACCGCCGTCGCTGCACCTCTGGCGGTAAGGGTCGCCCCTGTCCGTTGCAGAAGTCAGCCGGCGTGAGGTATTGCACATCCATCGGATGCAACAGCGGCAGCCCCCCATGCGCTCGCCACCTGGCGCTAAACGCCACCCAACTTGCCACCCCCGCCAGGCGTTGATGCATCGTGTTTGCATTCCACTGCTGAAACACGGCCCGCTGATCATCCCACCTCATAGACCACCGACCTCTCCACGGCAAGCGGATGAGCCAGCGCATCATTGGCAATCCAGTGCAAATCCTGCACCAGTTCCGCCACGTCCGTCTCACCCACCTCCACCATTGCCTGATAGAGCGATACCGTGAGGCAGGACACTCCCCCCCAATCTCCCGCCTCAAGGGCAGCGTTCACCGCCGCGATCAACTCATCCATCACGCACCACCTCACACGACGAGAGCACACCGCCAGTCTGTATCACCTGCGCCAACACTGCCAACGCGACCTCACCGGTAAGCAACCCACACCAGGCACACCAACCATCCACCCGTTCCACAAACAGCCTCGCCCAGGCAGGTAATGACGCCGAATGCCAGCCCGCTCGATCACCACAGCGCGAGGGCGTCACCACCCACGACCCGCCAAGCGCTTCATCCAACCACACCGCTATGGGACAAGCTTCACCCAACACCGACATGCCAACCACCTCATCCAGATGCAACTGCAACCAGCCCCAAAACTCGCCATAGTCCTCTAGCACCTCTTGTACATCCACAACATCCCTAGCCATCACACACCACCTCACACCCCATCACGACCACCTGCAAGGCCTCCCAACACCAGCGACACACCCCACCGTTCTGAGCCAGTTGTGACCAGGATTGCTGCATGCCACAATCTCCACAAGGCGACACCCCACGCAGTGCGACATGCCCATGACGAGGGGGCTTCCCCTGTTTCTCGCGTGCCTCTGCAATCAGCGGCCACTCATAACGCTTGTACTTCCCGGACACAAGGGACGGCCACATACCGGACAGAAGAACAAGGCTACCATCCGCACCAGGCAGCGCGAACACCACACTGGCTGCTTGCGTGTCAGCATAGCTGCTACCTCCCGTTCTGAGTATTGGGACGGTAGACATTCAGCCCCACCTTGACATCGCCATGCCCAGGTACCGAGACATTGCCACCCGACGAGGCGATAATGATGGACTTGCCGCTACTGGACAGTCCAAAGGTCTGTGAGAGATCAACCTGTATGGTCAGGATGCTCCCTTTCACCTCTACCTGCACATTCTCACCAATCATTGTCATTGCCATAGAGCACCTCACTTTCCCCTACTCACTCACGAGCAGGAACGACCAGACCAACACCACCACCCGCTCACTCACCCCAAGCCGCCGACAGCGCACACAACACCACTGGAAGCCCAAGCACTATCACACTCCCGATCATCGATAATTGACCGGACGACACCCACACCAGGCCCGCCAGGAATGCGACCACACACCACGTCACTAACACTGATTTCTTTGTCATAACACCACCTCGCTTTCCGGCTTGACAAGCCAGTCCTCTCACGTCAAAATAGACATGAGGAACTAGCAATGCCCAAACGTGATCTAGCTACTCAACTGTCCGGCTAGGTGTTACCTCACCTGGCCGACACCTCCAGAGAACTTCAGAAGAAACCGGCTATCTCACTCTTTCAGTTGATCACCTCCTCTCTCGTTATCACTTGCGCAAATGATTTTATGTGCGCACATGAAATTATACCATAGGAACGATTCACTAGTCAACCTCACCTGATTATGGTATAATCCCTGTAACGAGAGCTAGGTACCGAATATGAACCAAGTAGCGAGGAAGCTGTGACCAACACCATCGATACCAACCGCCCATACATGACGACACCGGCAGCAGCCGAACGCTCCGGACTGAGCAAGGCCTACATCACCCTCCTCCTCAGAAAAGGCATACTCGAAGGTTTCCAACTTTCCCGCGACTGGCTCGTCTATACCGACTCTCTCGAGCATTTTCTCGAAACACCTCGCAAATCAGGGCCAAAGGGCCCGCGCACTCAAGCGAAACAAACCGCTCCAAGCACATCACCCACAAGAGCGAAGCAAGAACCGACGAGCTAGGCCACCTGATGCTCAAAAACCTTACGTACACGCATCTTTGCGCGATGCTCTAACACTGCCACTCTGGACGAAGCCACTCCGAGCCGATCAGCAACCTCTTTTTGCGTATAGGCATGCCCATCGAGAAGACCAAAGCGCAGTCGCATCACCATCTGTTCACGTTCGGTCAATATCTCAAGTACCTCTTCCGCCGAGAGAACCCCGCCATCCACATGAGTAGAATCAGTAGCATCCTCTAGCACGTCCTCAAGCAAGGTTTCTCCATCTTCCAGAGGAGTATGGAGACTGACTACCCGTTGATCTTGCAGAACAACGAGCTTCTGAACCTCTTGTTCACCCAATTGCATCTCTTGCGCGATTTCGCGTACGGTCGGCTCACGTCCAAGCAAAGCCAGCAACTTCATACTGACTGCGTTCATCTGCCGAATCTGCCGCACCTTCGTAAGAGGAACACTAATCGCACGTTCATCACGCCAGTACGCCGTGAGTATCGACCCACGTATCCAGGCAAAAGCCAGTGTCCTAAAAGAAGCTACCACCTTGCTCACATCGTACTTCTCAACAGCACGAAGTAACCCCCAATTTCCCTCTTGCACAAAATCAAGCAGTTCCACTTGACGGCAGACACGCGCGAACGGCCTTGCAAGCTTGATAACCAGATGGAGATATCCCTCGACAAGCCGATCTTTTGCCTCTTGTACGCTGACACCAGAGGCAACACAGAGCAGTAACCGCGCTTCTTCTTCATCGGTCAATGGCGGTATCTGCCTGACTTGATGCATATATTGGTGCATGGCGGATAATGACAAGCCATCATTGTGAACCTGTAGCATACTATGTACTCCTCTCAACCATTCTGAAGACGCTTCATCGCTTCAATCACACCAAAGGTACCTCGCTATCTCAATGCGTGCTATACTGTACCAGTGGTTCTTACTTTAATTATTGGTATATTTTGCTCAGTTCTAAACGCACTAAACTGAGCGTAGAACAAGCACTTCCATGCGTATCTCCTACGGCCTACAAGAAGCGTAAAAAGAACCGATAACGCATGCATTCTACGAACCTATTGGAGCGTATTTTAAGAGGGCATATGGCCGTATCATAGAGGTAGGCTTACGAGAAGGGGCAGAGACGCCCAGGAAATAGAGAGCATGAGCAACAACTACCATCACGGAATCACCATCAAAGAATACCGTAAGAAGCACGGTGTGTCACAACAGGTACTTGCTGAACGCTGGCCTGGAAAACCAGTGAATCTTCGCTATGTGCAATATATCGAGTCCGGCGAGAAGCAGATTGTCGACCAAGACATCCTACGCCAACTGAGCGAAATACTCGATATTCCCCTCTGGCGCTTTGGTCTGTCACAATACAATCCGTTCAGCCCTGAGAGCCTGCCAGGACATGGCGAACGCATGCATCAAGAGACGCTCGACGTGGCCGAGTCCCTCATTCAATCGACGTGGCGCTTGCGGCAAATCGCACCGCTACCAGAAGCCGAAAGGAGCGCCAAGCATCTCGCGAACCTCTTCGACTACTTTCTCACCTACCTCCCGCCGCCAACGCTACTCGAACCCCGTTTCTTGCGACTCCATGCCCAAATACAGCGTCTCATCGGAGTGATGCATGCCGAGCGAGAACAATACGATGAGGCACTTCAGAGCTATATCAAAATGAACCAGATAGCGGAGCAACTCGCAGAGCCATACTTTCTCACACTTGCACAGATGAATATAGGAGTCGAACTCGAACGAGCGGGACACAAGAAAGAAGCGCTAGAACTGCTAGAAAAGGCTCGTGATACCTCATTTGGAACGAGTAGAGAAATTGCAGCCCTGGTACATTCCTACCTCGCCCGCGCCTATGCCAGCAATGCTGACTCTCTTCGTTTCCAACGGGCCATCGATACAGCACAAACACTCATCAGCCGCCTTAAACAGACCACCGGACACGATGAAAACCATCTCTTTTACTCACTCAGCAGTGTTCTCGCAGAACTCAGCTACGGCTATCCAGAAATTGGCGAGCCTCGGAAGACCCTGGAAATGCAAGAAGCGATCATCAAACAGTTCAAAGCAGATCACAATACACGACAACACGCATGGATACCGCTCGATTGGGCGCGTGCTTACTTGATGCTCAATGAGATCGAGGCAAGTGCGCTTGCAGGAATAGAACTAGTACATCGAGCAACAGACATACAAGCTCCCCATATCCTTACTCGTGCTGAAAACCATCTCATCAAATTAGAGGAAACCGGATATACAGAAGTAGAGGAAGTACAACAATTTCGCCATGAACTGAACCAAGAGAAAGGAAAGCAAGAGAAGTAGCCCACGAGCTAAAAACTGAGGGCAAAACTGCTAGACACTGACTTACCAAGTTATACCAGACTGGACAAAATCAAAAGCCACCACGCTCAACAAGCCTGTCTATCAAGCCCCAAAAAGGCGCCTACGGTCGTTCGACTTTCCCAACTCATTTTGAGATAACTTGACTTAAGAACGAGTTAAGAAGAATGGTAATTTCCCTGAATTTGTGCTCACTTTCCCCGAATCTTTGAATTGCTGTTTATGCCGCTCGATTCACATGACTCTTGAGCGCACTTTTTCGTTTTCGAGCAACAATTCAGGGAAACTATCAGGAATCATGTGATACCATTCGGCTATCCTCTAGAAATCACGTCAGATGGCTTGTCACAGGGTTTCATTTCCTAGCTGCTACATGCACGAGCTTGAATAGTACCCATCAAATCATCTGACCTACGCTCAGTATGGATTCAGAAGAAAGTTTTGCAGCGCTACAAACGGAAGAAAGTTTTGCCGGTTGTGCAAGACTTATCTTCAACTTACATTTACTGCTGAGCACGGGAAAAATGTGGAAAAGCCAATTTACGGGTAGAATCACACAATGCTAAAACGCTGAACTATTAGAGCGGGCGTTTGCAGGAGCCAGCTGTTTTTGCTCATATCAATGGGACCCACTTTGCGCATGAAAAGGGACCCACCCCCTGCAAAATGATCATCAAAAACGGACCCACCCCACAAAACCACAACAGTGTTCTGAAACAACAGCAAGTGGAACGTGTCTTTATA
>WNGK01026172.1_pt1 | contig 11891 bp, 6 predicted proteins | sample 5400601 | NCBI WGS metagenome assembly WNGK01 (sample SAMN13153376, study PRJNA577476) | soil metagenome | isolation source: 60 cm soil or saprolite under Garry oak tree replicate 1 | place: USA:California | collected 2016-06-15
GGGTAGCGGTACATCAGCCCGCCGGAGTTCAGGTCGACCTGGAAGTCGGCCGGGGTGCCCCACAGTGCCTGGGGTGCCTGCGTGTTGAAAGAGATGGTGCTGGCGGTGAGGGCGGTGAAGGCATGGCTCCCCTGAGAGGGCTGATGAGACGACAGGGCGGTGGAGACGCTCCACACCAGCCCGGTCTTGTCCCCGGTGGCTACCAGGAGCTGGGAAGCCGTCGAGGCGGGTGGTGGAGGGGTGGGCGTGGGCGAAGGCGTGGGTGATGGGGAGGCAGTGGGTGTCGTGGTAGCAGGAGGCGTCGTGGTGGCAGTTGGGCCTGGGGTGGGTGTCGTACTGATGTGCGGAGCGGTGGTGGTAGCCGCGGGGAAGGCGGGAGGGAAGCCGCTGATGAGCGTGGAGGCGTCGCCCGGACGCCACAGGGCGTACACCACCTGGCCGCGCACGAGCAAGGTCTCCTGGCTGGGGAGCAGGTGATAGCGCAGGACCAGGGGATGGGCCAGCGCCAGGCTGGAGAGCGGGTGCCCGGCAGCGTCCTGGAGCAGGATCTGATAGGTGCCGAAGGAGAGGAACTCGCTGTTGATGCCCCCGGAGCCTGGTAACACTTGCGTGATGGCCAGGGTGATGGAGCCGCCCGCGCCGAGCAGTTGGGCAGGGCTGAGGGTGCCGGCGGCAATGTCGAGTTCCAGCCTCCCATCTTTGCCGAGGAACTGCTGGGGCTGTCCAGTCAGGGTGATCTTGGTAGGAGGCATGCTCACAGGCCAGGTGCGAGTGAAGGTGTCCGGCTTGACCGAGGGATCAGGGTGCACGTAGTGACCCAGGTCGATGTGCTTGCCATGGGGCCGCTTGAGCCAGGCAGGCGACTTGAGTGGAGGATTGGGGTTGTGTTTCTGTACCGCAGCTTGCGCAGGCTTGATTGTGTCTGCCCAGCCGCGCGGGGAGGGCCTGCGGGGTGGGCGCACATGTGGGCGGTCGGGAAGAGCACGAACATCGGACGAGAAGTCAGAAGCGAACATACGACACCTGCTTTCAGGCACACTGGAGTGCCATGGAGTGAACGACCACAAACAGACCGGTCAGTCAGCCAGGGAACACGCGGGAAGATACTATATAGAATGAAATAGGTACATGCTTCAATGCAGGAAGCACGCACAAAAATAGCATGACCACTAGAGAGTGTAGATGAATGATGGACCAGCGGGAAGGGAGAAAAGGTTGTGAAACGGTCAAGGTTGTAGAAATGGGGTGGAGGAATCTTTACAGAGAAGAGAATCTGTGACACACAATAGTTGTGATGACAAATAAATACATTGTATAGACATTGTATTGCAAATGTAATCCATTTTGGACAATGTTGTGTAATATTGATCTTTGCTTTGCCCTCACGTTGCTTTGACATTGTTTTACAAATGCAATGTGAAGAGGCCTTCGCGGGCGCTAGCGGACTGTCAATCCCGATGTAGTGAGTAGAAATGTAGGGCACTACCAGCCCCTACCATGACACGTGGGTGAGCGAAGCCCCGGCTGGCTACTACATTTGGCTTCGCGAATACAATGAAAATAGAGAAGTCCATCATGTCCACAGAGCAAGATCTTCATGCCTTATAGGGCATGCGCTTGCAAGGAGAGCTGACATACCATGCGTCCAAACATCACACAACCCATTACGGCCTGGCTGCACGAACTTGTTCAGCAGCCTGGTCGAACTTCGCACGTGACTCTCCAGAGGGAGATCGCGAGGGTTCCTCCTGCCAGGCACGCGAGCATCCCACCCAGGCTCCTGCTGGTAGATGCGAACGAGGAACGAGCCCAGCGCCTGGCGCGCATCCTCACTCTGGCCGATTATCGTCCCTGTATAGCGAAAACGCCCCTCCAGGCATTTGGACGCCTTCTCCAGGAGTCATCGCTTCCACAAGCCATCATAATCGGCTGGATAGATGACCGTAGTCGTTTTGCCTTCACGCGCCTCTTCCAATGGATGGTAAGCGAGCAGGGGCAGAACATTCCCATCATCGCCTTACCTCAGAGCCGTTACATCCTTATACGCCTGCTGCAGCAACTGGCCTACGAATTGAGGCGCGACATTCCCTTCACCGTTCTCCTGAGACCCGTTCCTGACGAAGCGCCGTTGATTGCCCACCCATCTTCACCGGCCGTCCATGTCGTCTCGCGTGCCTCTGCGCAGGTATTGGAAGGCATCTGGCGCGTTTTGCCCGCTACGCGCAACAGCTTCAGGGCGGCCCGGCATTCACTCGTTCTGGACGTGTTGCCCCTCACCGACCTGCAGCCTCGCGTCTCCCGAAAACTTCGCTCGCGCAACAGCCACTTTCGCCAGTTGCTCAGAGCGGCCCATGAACTGATCGATCCCGCTCAGTGGGACACCTTGCTGAGAGACGTGGGCCTGGGCAGCTATTGTTCCCTGGACGCCTGGCCACCCGATGACGATGAGCACACCATCCCGGCTGAGTACCTCAGTTGCCTCAACCAGGCCGTGGCTTTCTCGCGACCGGATGATCCAGTTGGCCAGTTACTACGCTGGGGTAATCGTAGTACCCGGCTTTCCCTGGAAAAGCGCGTACCTTCAACGCTCTCACAGCAGGCGCTCAAAGTTTTTCCTGAAGAGCGGGCGATGAGTGCAGCATTGAGCGCCTTCACAGGCGAGATGAACAGGATTCGTGGCGAGGATTTACACGTGTGGAAGCGCTGGTCCGACGGCAGCTACCGGGTCGTGCACTACAGCAATCTCTACGCCTATGGGCGGGTTCGCCGCCCCCAGATGGCATGCCATGCCTGGGTGGCCTCGATAGAGGCTATGCTGAGCCTGCTACAACTGGACAGCACGTGGACGGTGAGCGAAATAGAGTGCAGTTGCCAGACCCAGACCGGCCACTGCGTATTCGCCCTGCAGCCATCAGGCGAAGGCCTTGTCCCGTAGAGGTGGAGGTGGTGCTTTCAGAGGTAGGTTTTTCGCAAGCAGGATGATTGTCCGTAGGGGCGGGGGTGGTGTGGAGCAGGGTGGGGGCCTTTATGGCCGCCACCCAACACCGCACCACTCCCGCCCCTACGGAAACCTGGGATTGCTTGCTTCCCCTCGTCCCACCAACCAGCCCCACACTTTTGCCAGATCCGGCCGGGTACTATAATTTGCTACCATTCAAAAAAACATGCTACAATGAAACCACCCTATTAAAAGGGATTCCTAAAAAATGTAGGGGGCGACCCTGGCGGTCTGCCCAATAGGCATCAAGCTAAGATTCGTGGCAAAGGCTTGTTCTGTGACGTGAACGGGCGGCCATAAAGGCCCACACCCCACGCCGCCCCCACCCCTACGGAAGCGGGGGCTGGCCTCTTCGGTTGATGCATATGAGGCGGCCTTGCCCTCGCCCTGTCTCACTAGCCCAGGATATCAGAAGCGTGACCACATATCAAGTAGAGGTGCGGGCAGTCACCGAGCGCCATGATGTGCAGGCTCAGCGACTTGCTCGCGAAATACTGCACATCCCGCTGACGCGCCTCCCTTCGCTCGCAGCGCTCCCTACCAGTGCACCTCCGCTCACCATTCGCACCTCTCACCTCTACTTCCTCACAGGAACCCTCACCGCCCTTCAAATAGATCAGCTCACAGGCCAGCTGCTCGCCGATCCCGTCATCCAGGAGGTAGCTCCCCGATTTATCGAGGGGCGTTCCTTGGATGAACTATTGCAAGATTCGTCCTCCCACGTCGTTGACGTGTTCTTTCACCCGGGAGTGACCGATACGCTGGCCGAGAGTGTGCTAGCGGGTGCTCACATGCTGGGCATCACGGGATTAGAACAGGTAGAGACGGGGCAGCGCTATACACTGGATGGCCGTTTGAGCGAACGCGATGTACGAACCATTACCGAGGAACTCGTATACAACCCTGTCATCCAGCACTACACCCTGCGGCCCGCGCACGCCGCGCCTGGTACGATAGATACTCAACTGGCACCAGGCGCAGCAGCTCCTCCCGCCAATGTCACGCAGATATCTCAACCAGTTCGCTCCATTGCACTATCCACCATGAGCGACCAGCATCTCCTTGAGCTCAGCAGGGCGGGTATGCTCGCACTGGACCTGGACGAAATGCGCGCCATCCAGCAGTATTACCAGGCGCGCGGGCGCGAACCCACCGATGTTGAGATGGAAACCCTGGCGCAGACGTGGTCTGAACACTGCTCGCACAAGACCTTCAAGGCCACTATCGATTACCAGGAGGTAGATGAGAATGGCACTGTGCTCCACGAGGAAACGATTCAAGGCCTGCTCAAGCAGTACATTATGCGCGCTACCGGGGCAGTCAAACGTCCCTGGGTAGTATCAGCCTTCAGCGACAACGCGGGTATCGTGCGTTTTACAGGTTCGCAGGATATCGCCTTTAAGGTTGAGACGCACAACCATCCTTCGGCTATCGAACCCTTTGGCGGGGCAAACACTGGCGTAGGTGGTGTGATCCGCGACGTGCTGGGCGTTTCCGCGCGGCCCATTGCCTGCACCGATATCCTCTGCTTTGGTCCACCTGAAACACCGGTCGAGGAGTTGCCTGCCGGGGTACTCACGCCGCGGCGCGTTGCCAGCGGCGTCGTCAACGGTGTGCGCGACTATAGCAATAAGATGGGCATTCCCACCGCTAACGGCGCCATCCTCTATCATCCCGGGTATATTTACAACCCGCTTGTCTTCTGCGGCTGCCTGGGCATACTCCCACGCGGCGGCCATCCCGACCAGGCGCAGCCGGGCGACCGCATTGTTGCGCTCGGCGGCCGTACCGGGCGCGATGGCATCCACGGCGCGACCTTTTCCTCCGGCGAGATGAGCAGTGAGATCAACGCGCAGGCCGGAAGCGCGGTGCAGATCGGCGCGCCCATCACCGAGAAAAAAGTCGCGGACGTCATTATCCAGGCACGCGATCTCCGCCTTTACCATGCCATTACAGACTGCGGCGCGGGCGGCTTCTCCTCGGCGATCGGTGAGATGGGGGCCAGAACGGGAGTTCAGGTTGAACTGGCACACGCGCCGCTCAAATATCAAGGCCTGGCTCCATGGGAAATCTGGCTCTCCGAGGCGCAGGAGCGCATGGTGCTCGCCGTTCCGCCTGAGCATCTCGAAACGCTGCAGGCAATATGTGCCACCGAAGAGGTTGAGGCCAGCGTCATCGGCACCTTCACTGGCGATCACCGCCTGGTTGTTATGTATAACGGCCAAACTGTGGCTGATCTGGATATGGCATTTCTGCACGACGGCAGACCGGACAGGAGGCTAGAGGCCGTGTGGAGAGACAGGGCGGGGGCAAACCCCGCCCCTACCATACGCGGCGAGAGCAAGCCGCCCGTGTATGGTAGGGGCGACCGCAAGGGTCGCCCTGGGGGTGGGGGCCTGGCACGCCTTGCCGGTGCCGCTACATTTTCAACGGCCCTCCTCGCCCTCCTGCGCCATCCCACCATCGCCTCCAAAGAGCGGGTCGTGCGCCGCTACGATCATGAAGTGCAGGGAGCAACCGTACTGAAACCGCTGGTAGGAGCCGCGGGTAATGGACCCGGCGACGCGGCCGTGCTCCAACCCATCCTGGAAGAACCGGGGGAGCCAACGCGGGCCGGTATCGTGCTGTCCAACGGCATCAACCCGCTGTACGGCAAGATTGATCCCTATGCCATGGCAATGAACGCCATCGACGAGGCCCTGCGCAATCTGACCGCCGTGGGCGGCGATGTCGAACGCGCCGCTATACTGGATAATTTTTGCTGGGGCAGCCCCACGGACCCTTTGCAATTGGGGCTGCTGGTGCGTGCTGTCAAAGGCTGTCACGATGCCGCTCTCGGCTTCGGCACTCCCTTCATCTCCGGCAAGGACAGTCTGAACAACGAGTACCGGGCTGGAGAACGGCGCCTGCCTGTCATCCCGACGCTGCTCATCTCCGCCGCCGGGGTCATCGACGATGCCGCCCAAACCATCGATATGTCGCTCAAGAGCCCGGGCGGCCTGCTTTACCAGCTCGGCGCAACACACAACGAGCTGGCCGGTTCGCACTACCTTGAGTACCTGGCAGACCCGGGTCTCTTCCCGGGTACAGCCGTCCCACAGGTGAACGTTCCACGTGCCCTGACCTTGATGAAAGCGCTGGGTGCGGCCATACGCCAGGGGCTGGTACGCGCCTGTCACGATCTCTCGGAAGGTGGGCTTGCTGTAGCCGCCGCCGAGATGTCGCTTGCCGGGCTGCTGGGCATAGATATAGAGCTGGGACAGGTTCCACACGATATACCTGTTTTGCACGCCAATCTCATCGATACTTTATTGCTGTTCAGCGAGTCTGCCTCGCGCTTCCTGGTTGAGGTCGCCCCGCAACAACGTGATGCCTTTGAAGCGCACATGCGCTCCCAGGGCGGACAGGACATTGCCTGCATTGGCGTGGTAGCTCCTACCGGCCGCTTCACCGTCCGCGGCGGCGAACGGGTGTTGATCGATCTTACCGTGGCAGACCTGCAAGAGGCCTGGATAGGAGAAGAGGCATGAGCAGCCCACGCGCCCTCGTCCTACGCGCCCAAGGCATCAACTGCGACCGCGAGACCGCCCGGGCCTGCCGCCTCGTGGGCTTCGCCACCGATCTCCTGCACATCAACCAGTTGTTGAAGGCTCCTGATCTCCTGCTCGACTACGATTTCCTGGTTATTCCAGGCGGGTTTTCCTACGGGGATGATCTGGGCGCGGGCACGCTGCTCGCCAAAAATCTGACCATCCACCTCGGCCCGCAGCTCCATCGCTTCATCGACAAGGGTCGGCCAGTCTTAGGCATCTGCAATGGCTTCCAGGTCCTCGTGCGCGCAGGGCTGCTGCCGGGCCATTTCCCTGATAAGGCGCGAGACTTACCGGGCGCCAGCCTGGCCGATAACGCCTCGGCGCAATTCGAGTGCCGCTGGGTCACATTATCCGTACAGCCAGGACCATGCCTCTTTACTAAAGGTATAGAACATACCATCGAATTGCCCGTGGCTCATGGAGAGGGGCAGTTCGTCTTAGCTGACAACGAGGAGTTGACACAATTATATATGAGGCAACATCGCGGGCGTGTGCAACGCTCAAGGCAACGTCTTCGGGCTGATGCCTCACCCCGAACGCTACGTCCACGCTCTACAGCATCCGCTGCGGCGTAATGGACAGGGGGACGGTCTGGCTATTTTAAAAAATGCTATGAATCATGCAATGAAACTGCAGAATAAAAAGAGCTTCGGGGCGCCTGCGAAGAGCGCCGGCACAGCTTCTTACGCGGAGAGTGGCGTTGATATTGCCGCCGCCGACCGCGCAAAAGCGTTGATGCTAGAGGCGGTGCGGGCGACGCAGGGCCCGCAGGTGCTGGCAGGCATGGGTGCATTTGCTGGCATGCTCGACGCAGCCTCGATCAAGGAAATGCGCAGGCCCGCGTTAGTGGCCTCGACCGATGGGGTCGGCACAAAGACCTTAATCGCGGCCCAGGCCGGGCGCTTTGATACCATTGGCCACGATCTCGTCAACCACTCCGTCAATGACCTGTTGACGCAAGGAGCAAGGCCGCTCTTCTTTATGGACTACCTGGCAATGGGAAAGCTCGACCCATTGCAGGCGGCCTCCATTGTAAGCAGCGTCGCCGCTGCCTGCAAAGAGATAGATTGCACATTACTGGGAGGCGAAACAGCAGAGATGCCTGGCGTTTATTTATCTGGAGCATTTGATCTGGCCGGAACTATGGTCGGCATCGTCGAGCAGGATACAGCTATCGATAGTACCGCCATACGGCCGGGCGATGTCCTGCTGGGCCTGCCTTCGAGCGGCCTGCATACCAATGGCTATTCCCTGGCGCGGCGTGTCTTTGCGCCCTACGCGCTGGATACCATCTTTCCTGAGCTCGGCGAGCCACTGGTGGATGCACTGCTGCGCCCGCACCGCTGCTATCTACGTGAGATAGCGCTGCTGCACCAGCACCTGGAGGGAAAGGGGCACACCATCAAGGGCATAGCGCACATCACCGGGGGCGGCTTCGCGGGGAACATAGTTCGCATCCTGCCCTGGGGCGTGCAGGCAGTGATAGAGACGGGCGCGTGGGATGTCCCGCCGCTTTTCCGCTTGCTGGCCCGGCTGGGCCATCTATCGCGCGAGGAAATGTATAATACTCTGAATATGGGCGTGGGCATGGTGCTGGCGCTTTCGCCAGAAGCGGCGACCGAGGCCAGGCGTGTCCTGCCTGAACTGCTCACGGTAGGCTACATGACGAAGGGCGAAGGCGTTGTACTACAACGTACCGAGTAGGGGCGACCCTTGCGGTCGCCCTATAAGCGTCAAGATAAGGGAAATGGCAGGTTCGTAGGCCATAGGGGCGAGTGTGGTGAGGAGTGGAAGGGTGGGCCTTTATGGTCGCCCGCGTCGTCTGTGTTTGCTGCAGACGAGGCCAGCCTCTGTGACGACCCCACCGCCGGGCGACCATAAAGGTCCCCACCCAGCCCCGCACCACCCCCGCCCCTACGGAGGGCATGGCTTATCTTGACGCCTATCGGGCGCCCTCAGTAACTTGCGGTCGCCCGTGGTAACATATAGCGAGAGGATTAAAATATGATACAAAATCCCACCTTCGGCCCCTTGCTGGCCGAAGGCAAAACAAAACAGATTTACGCCTATCCAGGAGATGACAGCCTGGTATACATGGTTAACAAGGACCAGATCACGGCAGGCGATGGAGCGAGGCGCAACGAACTGACCGGCAAATCGCGCTGGAGCACCATTACCACGGCCAACATTTTTCTTCTGTTGAACCAGGAGGACCTGGCCACACACTTCGTCGAGCAAATCAACGCTGTGACGCTGCTGGTACGTCGTTGCAGCATGCTGCCTGTAGAGCAGGTGCAGCGCCGCATCGCCACCGGTTCCTATCTCAAGCGCCACCCGGAAGTCAGCGAGGGAACGCGCTTCGACCCGGTACTGGTCGAGACGTTCCTTAAAGATGACGCCCGGCATGACCCGCAGATCTGGCCGGAGGACATCATTAAAATGGGACTGGCAACGGCACAAGAGATAGAGTGGATGGCAGGGCAGGGACGCCGCGTCTTTGAAACGCTGGAACACGCCTGGGCAGGCATCGACGTGACACTGGTCGATCTCAAAATTGAATTTGGCCGCGACAGCAGGGGAGATTTGCTGGTGGCCGATGTGATAGATAACGATAGCTGGCGACTCTGGCCTGGCGGCGACAAAACGCGTATGCTGGATAAACAGCTCTATCGCAACCTGAAGGAGGTAACCGCGCAGGACCTGGATAGCATCGCCGACCGCTACGCACTTGTAGCCGACCTGACAGGGAAATTGAAGCCTGGGCAGTAGCTCTCAAAGGAGCAGCACGTGGAACTGGAACGTTTGCATGACGCCTGCGGGATAGTAGGTATCTACGTACGCAAGGACAGCGATCACATTGATGTGAGGCGCTATCTCACACTCGCGCTGACCGCCTTACAACACCGTGGCCAGGAGAGCGCGGGTATGGCGGTATATGACCACGCGGGGCAAATCGTTCACCGCGTTGCCATGGGCAAAGTGCGCGAAGTCTTCCCCGACATGGGAATGGGTCTGCCTGCTACCTGCTGCGGCATCGGCCATGTGCGCTACTCTACCACCGGCTCCAGCTGCGTCGAGAATGCAGGCCCGTTTGTCGTGGGACCGGGGCAGAGCCGCTATGATACCATTGCCGTCGCGCATAACGGCAACCTGGTAAATGGTGCGGCATTGCGCGCACAACTGCCGCAGGATTTCTTGCATTCTACCACCGACAGCGAGGCTATTGCCCTGCTCCTGCTACTGCACGCGGATGGTACGACTATGCGTGAGCGCATGATGGCGACGTTCTCCCTGCTGCAGGGCGCCTACAGCCTCGTTATCCTGGCAGAGGGCAAACTATATGCTGCACGTGATCCATGGGGGTTGCGCCCACTGTGCCTGGGACGCATCGGGGAGAACTGGATTGTCGCCTCGGAGTCGTGCGCATTGGATCGTCTCGGCGCGACCTTCGTGCGCAAAGTCGAACCGGGCGAACTCATCACCATCGATGAAGAAGGCATACATGCAGAAGTGCTGGCGCGCTCTCCTCGTAAGACATTGTGCGTTTTCGAGTACATCTACTTCTCCGACGCCACGACTCGCCTGAACGACCGCTACGTCTACCTGGTGAGAGAAGCCCTGGGCCAGGAGTTAGCGAGAGAACATCCCGTGGATGCCGACCTGGTGGTGCCAGTGCCCGACTCTTCCATCCCGGCTGCGCTGGGCTACGCGGCAGCATCGGGCATTCCCTATGGACAGGCCATCATCAAGAACCGCTACAGCGACCGCACCTTCATCAAGCCCGACCAGCGCCTGCGCCAGTTGGAGGTAGACCTGAAATTCAACCTGGTCAAACCAAAGATCGATGGCGCGCGGCTGGTGATCGTGGATGACTCTATCGTGCGCGGCCATACGATGAAACGCCTGGTAGCAGCCTTACGCCACCAGGGAGCGCGGGAGATACACCTGCGTTCCAGTGCGCCGCCGCTGCGCCATCCCTGTTACTTCGGCATCGACATAGCCGACTATATCGGCGTCGATAGTCTGGGCTACCTGAGTACAACGGGACTGGGCCGCGCCATAGGTTCGGCGATGGGAGACATTAAGCTCGATGATGCCGCCGCTGACAACCTCCTACATAACGAATTCTGCTATGGTTGTATGCAACAGCAGGGATGGCCATTCGATCCCCAGGAGATGGTAAACGTCGCTCCTGCAAAGGGGTCTCGCATGGCCAGTATAGTCCCATAAAGAGGTGTAATCATGCGTGTGCTGGTCATTGGCTCGGGAGCGCGAGAACACGCGCTGGTATGGAAGCTGGCGCAAAGCCATCGTGTAACGCGTCTCTATGCCGCGCCGGGAAACCCAGGCATGGCTGCCCACGCGGAGTGCGTACGATTGGGTGTGACCTCGCTGGTGGAACTGGCGGATTTTGCCGAACGCGCGCAGATTGATCTCACGGTTGTCGGGCCAGAAATACCCCTGATAGCCGGCATCGCTGACCTTTTTCGACAGCGCGGACTGCACATCTTCGGGCCAGGAGCCGCAGGCGCAGCGCTCGAGGGCAGCAAGGCTTTCGCCAAGGAACTCATGGCCGGGGCCGGCATCCCCACGGCACAGTACCAGACATTTACTGACGCCAGCGCGGCGCTGGCATATCTTGAACGGCATGGCACGCCCGTCGTCGTCAAGGCCGATGGTAACGCCGCCGGCAAGGGCGCCATCGTGTCCATGGATATGCCAACAGCCCGGGAAGCTATACGCCAGATCATGGTCGAGCGTGTCTTCGGCGATGCAGGCGACGTTGTTGTGATCGAGGATTACTTGCAGGGCGATGAGATAGGCTCCACTGCTTTATGCAGCGGTACGCACTACCTGCCGCTGACCCTGACGCAGGACCACAAACGCGCACTCGATGGAGACCAGGGGTTGAATACTGGAGGCATGGGAGTATTCACGCCGCTGCCTTTCGTTGACAGGGAGAGCGAGGCCCAGGTATACAGGCATATCGTCGCGGCTACACTGCAGGCCCTCAAGGCGCGCGGCATTGCCTTTTCGGGCGTGTTGTATTCAAACATCATGCTCACCGAGCGCGGGCCAATGGTACTGGAGCACAACACGCGCTTCGGTGACCCGGAAGCGCAGGCGTTCGTGATGCTGCTGCAAGAGGACCTGGCGAATGTGCTGGAGTTTGCGCGCACGCTGCCCGTAAAACTCAATACATTGTGGCGTCCAGGCTACGCGGTAAGCCTTACGCTGGCATCAGGAGGCTATCCAGGAAAGTACCGCTCGGGCTTACCGATCACAGGTGTCGAGGAGGC
>WNGK01011145.1_pt1 | contig 11888 bp, 12 predicted proteins | sample 5400601 | NCBI WGS metagenome assembly WNGK01 (sample SAMN13153376, study PRJNA577476) | soil metagenome | isolation source: 60 cm soil or saprolite under Garry oak tree replicate 1 | place: USA:California | collected 2016-06-15
CGGCGGTGTGCAACGAGACCGATGGCGGCCAGCACGGCATAGTGACCAACAAAGGGGACATACCAAACGGGATGAAAGAGATCGCCATGGATTGCCGTTTGCGCGATGTCGAGCGCGCACATCAAGATGAACGCTGAATAGTAGCCGGCGCGGTTACGCTGAAAGCGGCGCAGGTGTTCTTCCGCTTCGGATAAGTCCGGCGGGTAAAGGAAAACCGTGAGCATGTAAAGCGTGATCGTCCAAACGATCAGCACGAGAAAACGATCAAAACTCCAGACGACCTCCGTGTTCCATTTAAATGTCACCCACCATTGCAAAACCAGCAGCAGCAGCGTCGCCAGGGTGAGGACGATGTGCACTTCGTCGAGCGGGTTCTCTTTGCGCCGATAAAACGCGCGGCCGGCTCCTGCGAGCAGGTTGGTCACTCCGAGGCCGATGATAATCGACATCAATGCCGCGATGAACTCGAAGCTGCTCATCAGATTTTGCGCGTTCTGCATGACGCGGTCAGCTTAATCGGGATGAAATCCAAAAATCGAGTGACAAACGGCGCATGCGCTATCCCGCCCAGTTAGCGCCGTTGCCGCGAATTCTCCTCTAACAACCAACCGAGCGCGTAATTCAAATCCGCCAGTGCTGCGCCTTGGATTGGATCATTATGGTAGGCGCCGCGCAATGCGATCAGGCGCTTTTCGCCGTCATATGCGTCAAAAACGAGCCGGTGAAAACGAGGAGCGACGATTTCATCCTTGTCCGCGAGCAGGAAAATTGCCGGCGCGCGACTCGCCCTCGCGTTCCCGATACTGTCGAGATCTGGCGGAATCTGCAATGCCACTGGACCCGCTAAGAGCCATAGATTCCACCAGCCAAATTGGCGAAGAATCATTTCGCGCAGTGGCGGTGGGTTATGCAGAATCAATCCGCCAACAGGACGCTGCGCAGCGACGTGAAGCGCAGCCGTCGCGCCGATGCTTGCGCCGTATGCGACGATTGGACGTCCGCCAGCGTGCCGTTTTAATTCATCAAACGCCGCAACGGCCGCCGGTCCAATCCGTACCAGCCGCGCTGGTCCCGTGCTGCCGCCGAATCCCGGATAATTCACTCCCCAGATTTCGATTGAGTGATCGCTCCACATTTCGGCTTCCAAGGCTGCCCAGCGATCTGCGCGATCCGCGTTGCCGTAAAACCGCAGCATGAAAACGTCTACGCGGCCACGTTGCTGTGCGCGCCGCGATTGCGCCGTCCAGATTTCCAGCTCACCGTTTTCGAACGACACCGTTTTACGAACGGCACCACCCGCCTCGATCGGCGCCCTTGTTGGAAAAAGAATCAGATGATCCGGCAAACGACCGAAAAACATTACCGCCAAGTATACGAAGAAGATTGCGATCCACTGTTGCGAACGACCGAAAAGCCTTCTTAGCGTCACACAGGTGTAGGCGGCAGAGAAACCTTGGATTTCGACTCGTTATTTTTCTCTGCCGCGGCGAGGAACCGCTGATAGAGGAAGGAGGCGAGAATGGCGATCACGGCGACGACAATGAAGGCGCCGATGCGATAGAGTTGATCAAGCTGTGATAGGTCGTGAAAGAAAAGTTTCACGACGGTCACAGCGAGCAATGCAAGACCAGCATAACGTATAGGAGCGGCTCGTCTTTGCATTCCGATAATGAGCAGCAAGAGCGCGAACAACGCCCACGCGATGCTGTAGCTCATATCGCGCGCGAAATTTCCTGAGAATTGAAACGTCAATGCGGTCGCTCCCGGTGGGCTGAAGTAATCGGCGATCTCGATGTTCACGATCAGAAAAGCGAGCACGGTGCCAAGTGTGTTAAGCAACGGCAGCACATTTCGACTGAGCACTAGATTGCACGGCGGCGCGAGCAGTCGCGCAGCAGTGAACATGCACGCCGCCGCTATCCCGTACGTGTAAAGATACCAGTTGAAAACCGAGAAGGCGGCGCGCGGATGATAGCTGAGCACAGCCGGATTGAACGCGAGTCGTACAAATACGATCAGGAGCAAAGCGACGCCAGCCAGGCGCAGTCCCGGATGCGGCACGCGATGAAAAAGCCAGCAAAGCGCTACACCTTCCAAGGCCCACCCCACGGTGATCCATTGCCGATCAAACTCGATCGGAAAAATCAGCGTGATAAAAAACAGCGTGGCGCCTCCGAACAACGCCAGCTGGGCATTCCGCGCCGCGCTCGTGAGCGGTGTACGCTTGAGGACGACCGACAAGCCCAGTAATGCAGGAAGCCCAAACGCGGCCGGCACCAAGCCGGGAACTACGCTGGGGTAAGCAGACCGAATCATGTCATACACGAGATAAAAGTGCAACGGTCCAGCGAGCGCGGCTGCCGCCCACGGCACTGTTTTGCTCGCGAATTTGTGTTGGAAGATAAACGGAAAAATCGTGAACAGCGCATAAAACCCTAGGTACCAAACGAGCGGCAGCGTCGCATGCGCCGGATCGAAATGCTCAAAATGCCAGGCATGCTCGAGCGTGAGCACGGAGACGAGCGCGACTGCCGGGAGCAGATCGAGCGAAAAAAATCTAGTCATGCTGAACAGCAAGATCGCCAGCACCAAAGCCAGACCGAATACGGAAGATGGATTCGCCAGCGGTAACCGCAGCGTCACCATGATCAGCAGCAGAAACGGCAGCGTGGCCGAGAGCGTGGGCAGTTGCGTCGCGAAATTTCCTCTGGGTTTCGCGCGTCGCGCCGCCCAGTTGGTCGCGACGAAAAAGAAAATTGCAAAGCCGCCCAGAAGACAAAGCGCGTTCGGTAAACCGGTCAGCTCGCTCGGGATTCGCCAAAACAATGAGCCGACCGCGACGAGGGTGAGGACGAGCACAGCGACAACAGGCAACAAGGTCGCAGTCGCTATCGCGAGAACGATTGCGACGAAATCGACGATTAACACAAACGGCCAGACCAGCTGCGAAACCTCCGTGAACTCAAAAATCGGAATTAGCGCCACCAGCAGGGCGAGCGCCGGGAAGACGTGGGTCCACGGCGGAATCTCGATTTTGCGGAAGCGTTGGAGCGCGATTGGCGTTGCTGAATGAAACAGCGCGAAGAGAAAATAGAATCCCAGCGCAGTATAAAGATGATCCATCGTCAGGTAATTGCCCGTCCACGCGCCCAGAAAAATGAATGCGGCGAGTCCGGCGAATGCTTGAACAGTTACGAGCCTGCTTTCGGTTAGCATTAGCGTCAGCAATCCGAGGTCGATGACGAATAGATAAGTGAATAGCAGCGCCGGCCGATGCCCAATCATCTGGAACGAGAGCAAATAAAATGCTGAGAACATCGCCACCGCGCCGAGACCGATGGCACAGGCGAACAGTTCGGTGTTCGCTTTTCCAGTGCGCTGCGCCAAGGCAGCCGCGGCGAGAAAAAGCGCCTGAAATCCGGCAAACACGGCCATGAAAATAAGGACTTTGTTACCGGCAAAATATTTCTCGGGTACAAAGAACGCCGCGACCCAGGCGAATTGCACCAGCGCCGTTCCGATCGCGCCCAGGATCGGCAGCACATTCCAGCGTTGTCGTTGCGCGACAGCCAGCAGGCCGATATCCAGCAGAGCGATGTAACCGAACAGTCCGAGCGGATTATCTTCGCCCCTTGAAAGCAAGACGGGCGTGAGAAAACCACCCGCAATCCCAAGCACCGCCACGACGATCGCGTTCAATCGGACGGCAAGCACAAAAGCAACCGCCGTGATCAGCGTCATCAACAAAAACGTTGGGACGAAACCAAACAACGCGAAGTGATAGTAAGCTCGGCAAGCAAACGTCACCGCATACAGCACCAGAACGCCGGTTGCGCAGAGCGTCTGTGCAGTGACGGCGTTTTCTTGCCGTTTTAGAAGCAAACCCCCAACCACAAGGCTTGCACCGACGACGAACCCGATCGCGACCCGAAGCTCCGCCGGAATCAAATTGTGCTCGAACGAATACTTCACGAAAAACGCCACGCCCAGGAACAGCGCGAGCCCACCGATCCACGCGAAGAGTTTCGCGCCCATGAATTGCTCCCAATCTATCGGCAGTTTGACTGGTCTCGCGCTTTTCGGAGCACTCGGTTCGAGAAGTTCCGCCGGAATTGGCGGCGGCCCTGGTGCGGTCTCAGACGCGACCGGGACAGGTGTTACCACCTGAAACAACGGCGCAACGGATTGCATTATTGGTGCAGGAGCGGTCGCAGGTGCTTCGGTTTTCACGGACGAAACGCTTTGCGCCTGCAGGTTGCGCAGCTCCTTTTCGAGGGATGACAATCGCTTGACCAGATCGTCAAGGCCGCGTTTTGCGCTGTTTGCCTTCGCAATCGCTATAGACGGCAGAACAACAATTGCGATCAAAAACCCGATCAGTATAAGGATCAAAAACTCCATTTATTTGGCAGGATATTCGGGCGGTTGTGACAAAGGATAGCTTCATTGCGGGGCGACTGTGAATTGATAAAAATGACGGATTTCATCGACGGCTTCGATCATGAACATTCATCACGTGGAGTTGTTCTACTTCGTGGCTAAATACGGAGGCATCGCCAGCGCCGTACGCAACATTCCGTACGGCACTTAGCAACCGGCGGTGAGCGGTCAAATCGCGAAACTGGAAGAATCACTCGGCACCAAGCTGTTTCAGCGCCGGCCATTCGCGCTCTCGCCCGCAGGGACAGAGCTTTTTGAGTTTATCAGACCGTTCTTCGAAAATATCGATGTCGTTGGCGAAAGGCTGCGCCAGAACAGTTCACCGCAATTGCGTATCGCGGCTCCGGCAATCGTGCTTCACGATTACCTGCCGCAAATCTTGCAACGCCTTCGGACAAAATTCCAGGTGTTCCGGCTGTACCTGCCCGAGGCCGCTCGCAGTGAGACCGAACGATTGCTTTTGGCTCGCGAAGTCGATCTTGGGATTATGTTAATCGACAAAAAATCGCGCGCTGGAATTAAGGTGCGGCCGCTGCTCGAGCTCTCGTTGATTTTATTGGTCCAGAAGAAATCCAAGCTGACGCACGCTAAAGAGTTGTGGGAACGGGACAACATCGAGGAAACACTCATTAGTTTTCCGCGGACCGATCCCGTTCATGCTCATTTTCAGCGGGGCCTCGAACGGCTCGGCGTCGAATGGTTTTGCGGTATCGAGGTCACATCGGAGCGATTGATCGAACATTACGTTGTCTGTGGTTACGGAATCAGTCTGGCGGTCGCTGTGCCTGGCTTTAAGCCGCACCCACAATTACGTGCTCTTCCGCTCGCGCATTTTCCGCCGGTGGTCGTCGGGGTTGCATGGTCCCATAGAGTTTCCAACGTCGCACAGCAGCTACTTGCGGAACTGGACACAGAGGCGGACAGGCAACGCGGCAACTTGCAAAAACCCAGTAGAACTCTGGCAAATTACATCAGTCAGCCTCGTCCTTGAGCATCGACTTGATCTGGTCGCGCAACGCCGACGGGTTTTGGTGGCCGTGCGCCGAGACGGCATGCTGCACCGCTGCATCGAGAACTTCTTCTTCGGTTCCGGAAATTTTCAGCGAGCAATTTTTCGCGCTTGGATAATCTCTGCAATCGATGGATTTCCGTTGTGCTGCCATGGCAAGGTTCAGCTAGCAGTTACATGATCGTGCGGAATGGCGTTCATGGCAATTATAACCCAAGTACGGCAGTCGCATAGCGACGGGCAACACGCAATCCTGGCGCGAACCAATCGAACTCGGGAAAGGAATCCCCGCGTACCGCAATGTAACGATTCTGTTACCTTTTTATCGCGACCGTTGAAACTTTCATTTAAACATTCTGCTTGCGTTTTTTGGACGCACCTGCGCAATATCCCGTCGCTGAACCGCAGAGTGTCAGCTGCGCTTCAGTGGAGCAAATTCGGTTTGCTGGCGCGTAGAGAAACGAGCACACGTATGAAAATATCAAATGCAGCAAGATTAATTTTTTGGGTCGCAGTTTTCGTTGCGACAGGATTTTTGGCGCAGGCTGAATCTGGCGACAGACGCGCGAGCATGTCGCTACAGAAACAGCATTTCGGAGCGCCCATTCGCATTCTCGATCAAAATGGCCAGCCAGCGGTGAGCGGGATGCCATCGGCTACCAGCACGACTGTCGATGTGATGGTGGGAGGTGGAAATGGTTTCCAGTTTGTGCCGGACACGGTGAACATCTCGGTTGGCGACACGGTGCGGTGGACTTGGGCCAACAGCGGCCACAGTGTCACCAGTGGCGATTCCACGTCCTGCACATCCGATGGGCAGTTCTGTTCTCCAAATAACACGAACTGCTCCACGTGCGTGCTTTCCAACGTAGGCTTTTTTTACGAATTCACTTTTACACAGGCCGGCAATTTTTCTTATTTCTGCTGTGCCCATTGCCTCATCGGTATGATTGGCGCGGTCAATGTTTCAGCCGCTTCCCCGACGCCAACAGGAACCGCAACGCCAACGGCGACGGCAGCGGCAACCGCGACGCCAACTGCGGCACCCACAGCTACGGCGACGGCAACAGCGACCGCAATTCCAACTGGGACACCAACAGCTATTCCAACTGCCACTGCAACGGCGACCGGTACACCAGCCCACAGAGCACGGTCTACGCCAACAGCTCGGCCTCGCCCCTCACCACCGCCTCGCCCATAAGACCGAGCGTTTTGAGTGCGTTGCGGACTCGCTGGCTGGGATGATTGATGCCGGCCTCTCAAACCGTGGACATTTCGCTCGCCAGTTTTGGCAGAATATTGAAATCGTAATAACGAAACGTCTCAGGAATCTCGGGGGCGGTAAATTCGTGCTGCCGCACTATGCACGCAGCGAAAATAAGCAACGACCGCTGCCGTGCGATATGATGGAAGGTTTTCTGGCCGGCCTTATCATGATTGCCTGCGGTGAGGCAACAGGCGGTTCAGCTTCAGTTTATCCTGCCTTCTCTCAGCTTCTCAATAATGTCGAAGCGCCTCTGGTATATGGCGGAACGGACGTTGATTTAGTCACTGGCACTGAGACTCCTCCACACATTATTCAGTCTGAGACATACAGCACGGCTAACCCGGATGATCCCAACGAGATTTGTGTCGCATTTAATGACTCGCGAGGCGCCACAGTCAATCAGTTCTCTGGCCTGTCGTGTTCCACGGACGGCGGCGCGACCTTCACTCGCGTGATCAACGGCAGCGGTCAAGGTCTTTTCGCCAATACCTTTGGTGACCCTGTTGTTCTGTATAATAAGCCAACCCAAACATGGTTTACCGTCTAGTTGGATGGGAACGGGAGCTGCACGTTGGGCGGGTACAAATCAACGATTCCTGAGGATCCAACTAGCTGGACCCATTTCTGCGTACATTCCAATGGCAGCGACGACCGGGAATCTGGCTGGGCCGACAACAATCCGTCGTCTCCTTTTTCGGACGGATGTACGTTTCATGGGCGTCGGGCAACGGGACCATCTACATCGCGGGAATGGATGAGGGGGCGGCGGATTCCCGCACAACGACACCAATAAAATTTTCAGGTCCACGGACGGCGGCGCTACCTGGGCCAATACGTACACTGGCAGCCCGTTTGCCGGGCCTGGCGTACAAGCTTGCAGTGACAACACGTACTTCACCTGCATGTTTCCTGACCAGATTGGTTTTTGGCGGCATGAAGGTTGGGGCGAACCTGCTGCCTTGAACGGTGTTGTTCACTTGGTATATGCGCAGCACGGTGCCGGCAATGACGCTGGTGACGTCTTTCATATCCGTTCCACAGATAATGGCGTAACCTTTAGCGCACCATTATCGCGCTTGGTGCAATTCCTGCCATTTTTACCGTTGCTCGTCGCGTTCACGTTTTCGGTGCTAGCCGAACCTCCGGCTCAATTTGATTGCACGATCCGGTATTGGAATGAAGCCTTGCAGAAGGAAAGGACACACGATTACGACACCGGATATTCCACGACGAAAGTTGCTCCTTCGGATATCGCGTGGCTGTAGCCCGGAATGAGTCCCGTTGGCCGACCGGGCCAAGTAGATCCCCGCACAGTAGGATTTGTTGTACTCAGCTCGTGCTCGAAGGGCAATATCACCAGCAGCGCAGAGCTCCGAAATATTATGATCAAGTTGAGGTAAATTAGCGTCCGATCACGGGGCGAACGCGATCAGCTATGAGAAATCAGGCACGGAGATGCGCTTCCAATTTCTCAGAATACAAGATCGGATTCTTAGTGCCGTGAGACGCCCGCAACGAACCAACTTACGTTCAGAATCGCGCTAGAACTCGCGTGATTCGCGGATGGCAAATGATCCGTGGCCTATTTCTTGAACGATTACTGCATACGTTTACGCAATGAGCTTGCGCCTTTTCGTCGCCGGCTTGCTTCTGTATTGCCACGTTTATCTTCCAACAGCATTGAGCTTCATCTCTCCCTGGGCGCCGTCTGGCCGCGCTTGCACCGTTACGACAACCAAGGACTCACGCCCATTCCCAATCTCTGCCGCCTTCCTCGCGTCGAAACCAAGCGCTGATAGCTCTGTGGCAAGAGCGTCTGCGGCTTTCATGCTGGGTCCGTCTTTGTTACTACTTACGACCACGCCAGTCTGAAGACGAGGTATCGAACCGAAGGGCTTTCCGCTTTGAGCTAACGTCGCCGTGCTGGCGGGAGAAAACACCTTCCAGCCGGCAGCATTCAAGGCCGACGCGATGTCCCACGAAAAATTCTCGCTCTCCTTATCCCCTGCGCCATACCATACGCTGGCTGACTGCGGGGCTAAAGAACCTACGTCCGAAGCCAGTGTCTCCTGTTGCGCTTTGGTTAGTCTTCGCGGCAGCATTTTGGCCTGTAAGCGAGTCAGCTCGAGGTTTGCTGCAGCTGCTTGCTCGTTGGCAATCGATGTGGCTTTGTTTGCCTCCGCAATCGCTTGTTTGGCTTCGAGTTGGTATTTTATCAATGCCTCATCCTTACGTCTTCCTGCATTCCACGAAAACATCCAGCCAAGCGACATCACCAGAGCCACGGTGGCAACGAGTATCAAGAAAGCCATTTTCATTCTGTGGCCCATTGTCTCAGATTTAGCTCCCCATTTTAGCGCAGTCCAAGGAACGCACCGGCTAGTGTTTGTGGCGGCTGATTTCTTGTAACAGTTCGATCTGGATCTGCTGAATCTCGAATAGCCGGTTGTATTGCCGGCGCAGCAGGTGATCGATTTTCCTTGTAATCGTTCTCCGCTCGCAAACGGTCGCGCACCTCTGCTCGGTTTTGACTCATCATGATGATGGGCGCCTGCACCGCGGCGAGACACGACAGAATTAGATTGAGCAGAATAAATGGATAGGGATCGAATGCTCTGGTAGCGAGCAACACGGCGTTCGCACCGATCCAGACAAAGATAACGGCGCCAAATGTAATGAGAAATTTCCAACTGCCGCCGAACTCGGCGATGTGGTCGGAAAGTCGCTCGCCGAAAGTAAGTTTCTTTTCGAACTGCTTGCTGATGTCCGCTGAGAGAATCTCGTGCTGTTCCAAGCTTTGAATGACCTCATTGTCGAGCGCGGAAAGTTCGCCGATCTCATCTTCCAGGACTTCCTTGACGTAATCCCTTCGGAAATTGCCCAGATCTTCGAAGCAGATGAACGCTTTGTTGTCGAGGTCGGGCACTTTTTTTTTGATGAACTCGAGAAGCGACGGCCGAATCAATTCGGCGATCATTCCGTTGTTCGGCGACTTCGGCTTTTTACAAATCTGGCAAATGACTGGTGCGACGCTCATTGGAGATCCTGCCGCAGATTTAACCTGTTCCTGCTGCGGTTGTCGATTCCCTCCTCAATCAGCTTGAATACGCGATCACAAACTCACACTTTATCGCATGGAAGAAGCGGAAGTCCCTCTCGATCATCTGCACGAACAAACACACGAAACGGCCAAACACAGTGGCGAAGCCTGGATTTCGTGGGTGGCATTGAGCACCGCGATCCTGGCCGTTTTGGCTGCCATCGCCAGCCTGCTCTCGGGGGAACACGCCAACGAAGCGATGATGAGCCAGATCGAAGCTGCTGACCAGTGGAGTTATTACCAGTCGAAAAGCATCAAGGCCGCGGTACTCGATGCGAAAACAGTGTTTACCGGCGCACCTGACGGGGAGGACCAATTGAAACATGCCCGGTACGAGAAAGAGCAGGAAGAGATAAAATCGGAGGCCGAGCAGAAGCAAGCCGCCGCGAAGTCATATTTTCACAAGCACGAAGTGTTTGCGCGCGGCGTGACCATGTTCCAAATCGCAATTGCCATCGCTGCGATCTCCGCGCTCACAAGGAAGCGCTCATTCTGGGTTGTGAGCCTGGTGTTCGGCGCATTTGGCTGCGCATTTCTCGTGCTCGCCGCGATCGCAAGGTAGGGACGGTCGCGCGCGCGACTTCTAATCAAATCGTCCCTTGCGCCCAGGTTGGATCCGTACTTCGTTCGTTAAGCACAGATCGCAAACGATCGAGAAACGGCACCTGCGTGGGCTTCAATTTGCGTCTGGCCACGTCGTCCGAGAAGAAGCATGCCTGATCGACTTCTGGAAATTTCTCGTATTTCCCTGAGCGCGGAGGCCATTCCAGTTCGAACAGATTTGATCTGCACTGAAACCCTCCCGGCAAATCTCCTTCAAAACCCCAGGCGTGCACAATCTTACCGCCTTTTTGCTTGATCCAGCCCAGTTGAATCCATTCGCCGTTGTTTTTGGGACGGAGTCCGACTTCCTCTTCAAATTCAATTTGAGCGCGCGTGAGTAGGTCTTCCCCCGGAGCTGCTTCGCCTTTTGGTATTGTCCAATGACCATCATCCTTGCGGGCAAAGTGAGGTCCACCGGGGTGCGCCAGCAGAAATTCCAGTTCGTTTTTCTTGCGCCGGAACATGAGTAGACCGGCACTGATTCGGCTTCGCGATGGTGTCGAGCTTGCGAACACAATTTATTTTACATCGCGTGGCCGTGTCGCGACAGGCGTCACGTCCTTTTTCCCTCCCCAAACATGAAACGTATAAGTGAAAACTATGTAGCCCATGAGGTCATGATCGGAACTATTGCTGACGTATAGAGCGGGATTGAACTGGAAATCAGGTGTAACATTGCAGGTGAAGCCAATGGTCGATGAGTTCTCAGAGCCGCTTTGCCAATCCACCTGTACTCGCCACCTTTCGTTGAAGTCGTAGGCATAGCCGAGGATCGCTTCGTTCTTGTAGCCGGCATGAATTGCCCCAAGGCATACTTTGTGATGTTCTCCCCAATAACCAGCTTCGATAAACGGCTGAGGATCTTCATCGAGGTGGGGCGACCAATTGATGAACCCAATCGAAAGGAGATAAGGTTCTTTCCTTAACAAACCGATCTCGGTTCCGAAAATCCATTCATCCGGCTGGAACCCACGAAACACAGCCACCTCAGTCCATTGGGTCAGGCCCAGTTCGCCTTGCAGTTGATATGGATTCGCAATCCGTTTGTCCTGGAGCTGAAAACTCAACGAGAAGTCTCCTTCCGGTTCCAGATCCGGAGTCACGATCTGGCTTAGACCTTTTGTTGTTGCGAAGGAGGACGGCATGTTCACCAAGATCGCGAACATCATCACCACGATGACGACAGCCAGTATGATTGTTTTGCGTATCGCCGCTTTCATCGTTTATCTGCGCAAGTAAAGCCGCCGCGTTCGAATTTGTCGATTCCTGTTGAACGCGCGGCAGTCGATTTTAACATTGAAGGCAAATGCGCGTTCTTGCCATCGACGCCTCTCTGCGCAACACCGGTGTGGCAATCGTCGATGCAAACAACGGCAAACCGCGTCCGCTTTATTTCGGAACGATTCACAACAAAAGCGCGATGCGTCCCTCATCCTGTCTGGTCTGCATCCGCGATCGCCTTGTTGAAT
>WNGK01006946.1_pt1 | contig 11887 bp, 14 predicted proteins | sample 5400601 | NCBI WGS metagenome assembly WNGK01 (sample SAMN13153376, study PRJNA577476) | soil metagenome | isolation source: 60 cm soil or saprolite under Garry oak tree replicate 1 | place: USA:California | collected 2016-06-15
CTCGGTCGCGTTGGCGGTCAAAAGATAATTCTGAGGATGGTCCAACAAACCATAGTCTGCTTCAAGCAGAACTTCTCCCTCCCAGCTCTTCACTTCCAGAATCTGGGACGCAGAGCCTATCTCTTTGGCCCGGCCCAGTACTTCGAGTTTTTCCAGAACTGCGAGTCCGTTAGGTTGGAATGTCAGCCCGCGCGGAATGCCTTCTGGGCTTTTCTGCCGTTCGAGGAGAATTGTCGAGATTCCTTTTTTCTGGAGTTCTATTGCGAGTGCGAGGGCGGCTATACCCGCTCCAACAATTACAACATCGACTTTCCCAGGCAATTTTTTTCTTCCTCAGTTGCCCCTCGCCCAATCTAGTTGATATCTTAAAATCATGCCTGAACCGCTGTCGAGGAGGCTTGAGCAGAATTCACGGACAAGGTTCCACGGAGAAACTAATACTCTATGATCCAGGAATGTCGGTCGCCCCCCATGTATACGACAAGGACCGGCGATACGCTGTTCTGATCGTCGATATGCTCTATGACTTTGTCTATGGGAAGATCAAGACCGACCGCGCTCTCCCTATAATTCCAAAGTCCGGAGATCTGGCCGACGCCGCCCGAAGCGCAGACATCCCTGTCTTTTATCCGAACGATTCGCACATGCGCCGAGACTTCGAGATCCAGCGCTGGGGAGAACATGCCATGAGAGGGACAAAAGGCGCAAAGGTGATTAGCGCTCTCCGACCTCGCAAGAAGGATGTTGAGATTCCCAAGACGACCTACAGCAGCTTCCACGACACGAGGCTGGAGAAGGAGCTGAAGAAAGCCTACAACGGCAAGGGAGCAAACACGCTGATACTCGCAGGATTGCACGCCGACTGCTGCGTGAGGCATACTTGCGCGGACGCTTTCTTCAAAGGCTACGAGACGATCGTCGCCGAAGACGCAGTCAACTCGTTCACCGAGCAACAATACCGCACTGGGTTACAGTACGTCAAGTTCTGGTACTTGACCGACGTGCTTCCGACAAAGAAAATAGTGAAATTATTCTAGGAAGGGCTCGGGCTCGAAGAGGCCCACCCGCGTCATTATCGACCAAGATGGAGGAATAGATGATGCTCTCGCCCTCATCCTTGGGCTTAGATCCTCGGAACTAGACGTCGCGGGAATAACTGCGGTCTCGGGCAACGTAACAGTAGAGCAAGCGACACTGAATGCGTTGCGAGTCGTCGATCTTCTGAATAGAGGAGACGTGCCGGTTGCAAGAGGAATGGCAAACCCGCTTGTACGAGATGCAGTCCGAGCAACAAGCTTTCATGGGAAGGATGGGCTGGGCGATTCCCACCTACCACTTTCAAGGATTCGACCCTCAGACAAGAGTGCTCTAGACGCCATCTCGGACGAGTTAGTCGCCTCCAAGCCCCGTGAGCTAACCATCATCTGCACTGGTCCTCTAACCAATATTGCTGCTTTACTGACCGGTTTCCCTGATGCCGCCAAGATGATCAGGGAACTTGTGATAATGGGCGGAGCCTTTGGCGTAACAGAATATGGGGTTGGCAACGTAACTCCGGTCGCGGAGTTTAACATCTACGCGGACCCGGAAGCGGCAAAGATCGTGTTCGAATCCGGAGTCCCCTTAGAAGTGATTGGCCTTGACGTGACAATGATTCCCGAGAATCAATTGACTCTGGCGGATTATGCCAGTATCAAGAGGGGCAAGGACAGGGTTGCAGTTTTCGCGGGCGCCATCCTCAACAAGAACATACATCAGCACGGAATATTCGCGTTGCACGATCCAATGACGGTGGCCACCAGGGTCAAGCAATCACTGTTCGAATTTGCAGGCTACAATGTCCATGTGGAGACGAGAGGCGAAATCACCACGGGCATGACTGTTGCGGACAGACGCGAGCGGCTACCGGCTAGCAAGATGCTCGGCGAAAAAGTGATGATTTGCAAGAATGTCGATTCTAGAGGTTTCAAACATCTGTTTCTGGATCGTTTAACCTCGGCCTGAGTGGCTGATACATCAAAACAAGTGGTTCTGGGCTTCGTGTGAGAACTTTTAAACTCAATATCTGGCAATATACAGCTACTATGCCAAAGGAAATCGGCCACATAGAACTGATATCAAAGGATCTCATGGCGACAAAGAAGTTTTACTCCAAACTCTTCGGCTGGAAATTCGAGACGGTCGGTGACGGCTATGCAATGTTCAAGACTACCCAGAAAGGCGTCGGCGGCGGCTTCATGCTCGGCAAGAAAGTCAAACCGGGCTCAACAACATTCTACGTCAACGTGGACACCATACCAGCAACACAGCAGAAGGCAAAGAGTCTCGGCGGACGAATACTGAAGAAACGGAAGTCTATCGGCGGCGGAATGGGCTACTGGGGCACCATCGGCGACCCGCACGGCAACGTCATAGGCCTCTGGAGCAAAAAGTAAACCAACGCGCCAAGTGTTCCTAGTTACGCGCTAGCCTAGCGCGCAGTATCAAACTCCCTTTTTTCGCCTCATCCTGACCCTTTTCAAAATAAGCATGCTTTTCTCGACCCCCCGGGGTGGTCGTTTTTCGTGCCTCCCGCCCTTCACGAAACGCGAGAACGCTCCAAGGTAGTCGTCAGGTCCATAGCCAGATAGCTTCAAAACCGGGAAAACCCCCTAAAACTGGCATGAATCGCCCAAACTCGGCGAGAATGGAATGTGTTATATATCATGAGACCGAGACGCAGTGCGGCTCGATATGCAACCGAAACCGAAGCGACCAACCGGCGTAACCGTCCTAGCAATCCTGGAGATTCTAGGAGGATTAGCGGGACTCGTTGGCGGGGCCGCCCTGATAGGGGTCGCCGCGCTCGTATCATCCTCAAACTTCGCAACGCTATACCCTCAATTGGCGGGTATAGGAAGCGTATCGACGTTGCTATACGCGCTCGGCGCTCTTGCTCTGATTTTTGGTATCCTGGGATTGGTGTTGGGAATAGGTTTCCTGGGTGGGAAGGGCTGGGCGTGGACTCTTGGAATCGTTGTTGGAATACTCAATATAGTAGTCTCGATCGCAGAAACCGCTATCGGTTTCTCCAGTAACATCATAGGAATAATCTTCCCAATCATCATCATCTACTACCTGATGAGACCGCACGTCAAGGCCTTCTTCGGAAAGGGTCCAGCTATGGCCGCTGGAATGCAGCCTCCACCGATGATGAGTTCGTCGATGCCAATGGGCTCGGCCCCTATGGGATTGAACTGTAAGAATTGTGGAGCAAGCATTCCTGCTGGAGCAACGCGCTGCCCGAGCTGTGGTGCGAACCTATAGTCGAAGCACACCGTTTCTTAGCCGTTAGAATAGAACACTTTCTCCTTAGTCTTCCACGTCTATTGACTCACTAGCTGAGCTGGAGACTAGTAACAGTCGGCTTAACATGTCGACGGTTAAGACATGTTTTCCGTTATGATGCAGAAGCCTTCGCGGCCAATCGGTATTACACTTCTCGCAATAATTCAGATCCTAATAGGTGTCCTTGGACTTCTAGTCAGTCTCGCTATCATAGGCGTGGCGGCCCTGTTCTCCACTGTTCCCACAATTGGAACGCTGATCGGTACTGTAGGCGTCGTCATTGGTGGAGTGTTTGCCTTTTTCAGCCTCATATGGCTGGCGACTGGGGTCGGCTTTCTCCATGGAAAAGGTTGGGCTTGGACCCTCGGGATGATCTTCACAGTCCTCTCCATACTAGGGGCGGCCTATGTCGCGTTTACCGGGGTTTACCAAGCCGGCTATGCCTTAGTCTTCTGGATCATCATGATCATCTATCTCACCAGATCTCATGTCAAGGTCTTCTTCGGCAAAGGAACAATCTCAACCTCTATGCCAGCGATGAACACGCAACCGACATTGAGATACGCTCCAACTCTTCAATCGCAGACTCAGTATGCTCCGGCGGCCCAGCCAACTCTTCAGTACACCCCTGCCAATCCAGCGCCAATACAAGCACCAGTAGCGGCAACTGCAGCCGCGAAGTGTCGTTCCTGCGGCGTCCCTCTGGCTCCGGGGAACTCGTTCTGTACTAACTGCGGCGCGAAACAATAACTCTCTTTACCGGTAGAATTCCAGGCTGCGCTATGCCCAGAGCCGACGCGGTCGGCGAGTGGACAATCTCACCACGCCACAACCGTCTGTAAGCGTCCCGCAGTCCAAGGGTCTTGACCTCCATACCGAACTCGTACGGCTCTCGACGCAAAACTCCCTTCCTCAGATTACGGGCGAGATAGGCGTAAGCTCTTTGCGAGGACATTCCCGGAGAAGGATGGAACCATCCAAGCCTCTTCCAGGAAAGGGCTGAGTATCCGGTCTCCTCTTCTAGCTCCCGCCTAGCACAGGCCTCCGGGCTCTCACCGTTCTCGATGTGGCCTGCTGGAAGTTCGAGTTCCCAGCCCTGAATAGCGTGGCGATAGTTCCAGATCATCACGAGCTTGTCACGGCCAAGAACCGGAACAATGATCGAGAAATCGTCGACGAATAGTCGAGGATGGACCATTTCGAACCCGGTCTTGGACCGAATTCGGTCCCTGTGAAGCTTAAGATCACCGAGCGATGCAATCACTTTGCTCTCTATCGTCTTCCAGGGCTTAGCAGTCTTTCGAAACCTCAAGTTCTCTCTTGGCAGCTTGGAGCACCTTACGCGAGAGTCTTGCGCATGAGCAAGTGTTTCTCGCCCAACTTAGCGTGGGCTTTGAAGCCTTCCCTCTCAAACATGGCGACTGTTCCAAACCATAGAGACCATGATCCTCCCTCTTTGGAGGTGAGCGGGTACCCCTCAACTATTCCACCACCTTGCTTTTGGATCGAGTCCAGCGCGGCCTTCAATGCGACTTTCGCTACGCCCTTTTTCCTGAAGTCTCTGTCTACGAAGAAGCAAGTGAGACGCCAGAGTTTCGGGCCCCGATCTTCGGACAGATCCAGCTTGCTGTAGTTGCGGCCAGAATCGATTCGGGGCAATTCCTTCGCTGGACCATACTGGCACCATCCAACGGCTTGGTCGCCTGCATATACGAGGATTCCATGAGAGCGGTCATGTTTGACCAGAGCCTTCTTCTCTTTTCTATTCAGCGCGATCGCTTTCTCTCGCTCCAAACCTTCTTTCAATAAACGGCCTTCCTTATGATGGTAGAAGGTGCACCAGCAGCCACCCTGAACTCCGTTGTGTTTCGCGAAGAACTTCTCGAAATCAGGCCAAGTGGTAGAGCTTAGCTCCTTGACCTCATAGTTGATTCGAGTCAGTGTTGATGCGGCTATCTTCTTCGTTGCCGGAGTCCCCTTGATCAGAGAATCGGTGGTTCTTTGTAGTCCCCGAAAACCTTCCGTCCCACGTCCATGATCTCCCCCAGCGTAGCGTACGCTCTGACTGCCTTGACGAGGGGGTACATCGAATTCGCTTTCTCATCCTTGAACGTCTTCCTCAGCTCATCCAAGGCTTGCTCGACCTTGTTGTTGTCCCGCGTTTCCCGCACCATGTTTATCCTTGCAATCTGGCGCCGTTGAGCTTCCTCGTTGATCTTCAAAGTATCGATGGGCTTCTTCTCTTCGATCTGGTACTTGTTCACGCCAACGACAATTCGATCCCCTCTTTCCAATTCCTGCTGGTAGCGATAGGAGTTCTCAGCGATCTCGCGCTGTATGAAACCGGTCTTGATCGCGTCCAGCAATCCACCTGCCCGCTCTATCTTGTCGAAGTACTGGAAAGCGCGTTCTTCCATTTCATCAGTTAGCCACTCCAGATAGTACGAGCCAGCCAACGGGTCGATAGTGTCGCCGACGCCCGTCTCGTCTGCGATAATTTGCTGGGTGCGGAGCGCGACGGTGGCCGCCGCCTCCGATGGCAACGCCCAAGCCTCATCGTAAGAGTTGGTGTGTAGCGACTGGGTCCCACCGAGCACCGTCGCCAGTGCTTCGATAGTTGTTCGTACAATATTGTTGAGAGGCTGCTGCCACGTTAGAGACGCGCCCGAGTTCTGGGCGTGCGTTCTCAACAATAGCGATCTAGAGTCTTTGACTTTGTATTTGTCCTTCAATACCCGGGCCCAGATTCGTCTGGCAGCTCGAAACTTGGCGACCTCTTCGAAGAAGTCCATTCCGCAGTTGAAGAAGAAGGATAGGCGAGGCGCGAAATCCTCCACCTTCAGTCCGGCTTCAAGTCCAAGATCCACATACGCGAAACCATCAGCAAGAGTGAAGGCTAGCTCCTGGACTGCGCTGGACCCTGCTTCACGAATATGGTAGCCGCTGATACTGATGTAGTTCCACTGTGGCATCTCTTTCGTACAATACACCATCATGTCCCGGATGATCCGGAGATGAGCCTCAGGTGGGAAAGCCCATTCTTTCTGGGCGATGTACTCTTTCAGAATATCCGCTTGGACAGTCCCACGTAGCTCTTTCGGTCTCAGGCCCTGTCTCTCAGCGACACCAACATACATCGCGGTTAGAACGGATGCTGGTGCGTTGATCGTCATACTAGTACTGACTTTTTCCAGTGGTATGCCTTCGAGAATGATCTCCATGTCTTTCAAAGACCCCACCGACACCCCGCAACGACCCACTTCGCCCTCAGCCCGAGGACTATCGGGATCATACCCGTACAGCGTGGGCATGTCGAACGCTATGCTCAGACCCGTCTCTCCGTGTTCCAGCAAGTAGTGTAGACGTTTGTTGGTGTCTTCGGGTGTTCCGAAGCCGGAGAACATGCGCATAGTCCACGGTCGTCCTCGGTACATCGTCGGATATACGCCCCGGACGTAGGGATATTCTCCTGGAAGCCCGATCTGCTCGGGCTGGTTTAGGTGCGAAACGTCTTCCGGAGTGTAGACTCTTTTCACTGGAACATCTGAGAGGTTTCGGAACTCTTTTTTCTGTTCAGGGCTATCACGGGTCCATGGTTTGAGCGTCTTGGTCTCCCATCGGAGCCTCTCCTGCTTGATCTTTGCAAGTTGTTTCTTGTCGAATGTGGTCGGTGGAGCCTTTCGTTCCTGCTTGATCTCGTCTAGAACCTTCTTCCAGTAACCTTTTGCCAAAGCACGATCACGAAACAGTAGAAGATGCCCGGAGGTCGCTATTTTTCCATTACCCCGACGCCATTCGTCGCCGAATCTTGAAATACGCTCTTGAGGCGAGAACGGAACCGAGAATTTCACTTGGCTCGGGAGCTATCTTCTAAGGTTCTCAAAGGAGACCATAGAGCCGTTGCCAAGGCGATCTCGCTGGTTGAGGCAGGTGGGGAGCCGAGCCGGAAGCTCATCCAACAATTATACCCGCATACGGGCCGAGCGTTTACCATCGGCGTTACGGGTCCAACCGGGACGGGCAAAAGCACTCTCGTCGACAAGATAATCGAAGAGTATCGCAAGAGAGAACGTAGCGTCGGAGTTCTAGCCATCGACCCGTCTAGCGCGTTCACTGGCGGCGCGTTGTTGGGGGACCGGGTGCGGATGATGGACCACAGTTTGGAAAAGAAAGTGTACATTCGGAGCATGGCCTCTCGAGGCGACCTGGGAGGACTTGCTCGCGCCGCGAGAAACACCATTCGGGTTTTGGACGCGGCTGGGATGGACATCGTTATCGTCGAGACGGTGGGAGCGGGCCAGACGGAGGTCCAAATCGCCACCACAGTCGATGCCACGGTAGTTGTATTGATGCCTCAGTTGGGGGACGAGGTCCAAGCGTTCAAGGCGGGTTTCGCAGAGATTGGTGACTTGTTCGTCATCAACAAAGCAGACCTGGTCAACCCTGCTAAGACTATCTACAACATCGCAAGCGGTTTGCAAGGGAGAGACGGATGGAGGCCGCCGGTTCTGAAGACCGTCGCAATCAAGGGAACAGGCATACCTGCGGTCGTAGATTCGCTCGAAAAATTCCGAAAACACCTGGAAGCGGGGGGTCTCAGAGAGAAGAGATTGAGGAAGAGAATCGAGTCTGAGCTAGTAGACGCAGCATTCTCAGATTTCCATGATCAAACAGTCGAGCGTCTTAGAGATTTGAAAGAACTGGACGCGCTGGTTGGAAGGGTTGTCAAACTTGAACTGGACCCGGAGACTGCCGCGTCGAGACTTGTGGGGATTATTGCAAAGATGGGAGCGAGAGCTTGACCGAGCCGGTAACAACGGACTCTGGGACTCCAGTCAAGAAGTTCTATGAGAAAAAAGATGTTCCATCGAACTGGTCAAAGTCGCTGGGAAGACCGGGCCAATTCCCGTATACGCGGGGGATTTACGATGGAATGTATCGGGACCGGCTGTGGACCATGCGCCAGTACACGGGGTTTGGTTCGGCTCGAGAAACTAACCGGCGGTTCAAGTATCTGATATCTCACGGCGAGACCGGGCTCAGCACAGCGTTTGACCTTCCAACACAGCTCGGCCTCGATTCAGATTATCCTAGGGCAGCCGGGGAAGTTGGCAGGGTAGGGGTTGCGATCAGCAGCGTCCATGACATGAGACGTCTCTTCGAGGGCATCGACCTTGGAAGGGTGAGCACCAGCATGACAATCAACGCTACCGCGCCAATTCTGCTTTCTCTCTACGTTGTCGTTGGAATGGAACAAGGGATCGCTCAGAACAAGCTGAGGGGAACGACACAGAATGATATTCTGAAAGAATACATCGCGAGGAACACGTACATCTATCCTCCAGAATCCTCGCTGAGACTGTCAGTCGATCTCATCGAGTACTGCGCTCACAAAATGCCCCACTGGCACCCTATCAGTATTAGCGGCTACCATATCCGCGAGTCAGGGTCGAATGCGGTTCAGGAACTGGGATTCTGCTTTGCGAACGCAATCGAATATGTGAAGGCGGCTCTTGACCGAGGACTCAAGATCGACCAGTTCGCTCCCCAACTGTCCTTCTTCTTTGCCTGCCGGAACGATTTCATGGAGGAGATCGCGAAATTCAGAGCGGCGCGCAGAATCTGGGCCAACATAATGAAAGGCCGTTTCAAAGCTAAAGACCCCGAATCGTGCAAGCTACGGTTTCACACCCAGACGAGCGGTGAGACGTTGACTGCGCAGCAGCCTGACAACAATATTGTCCGAGTCGCAATCCAAGCTCTCGCAGGGGTCCTCGGCGGAACACAATCTCTCCACACAAATTCCAGAGACGAGGCACTATCCCTACCCACTGAGGAGTCTGTGCGAATTGCGTTGCGGACACAACAAATTATCGCGCACGAATCTGGAGTCACAAGAACAGCTGATCCCTTAGCTGGAAGCCACTATCTGGAGTACTTGACGAGAAACCTTGAGGCCAAGGCAACAGCTCTCTTGGAGAAAGTGGAAGATCTAGGTGGAGCAAGAAAGGCGATAGAATCAGGATTCGTCCATCGCGAGATACAGGAGAGTGCGTACAGATTCCAGAAATCAGTCGACGAAGGCAGAACGATTATCGTAGGAGTTAACAGATTTACCGAGGGGAGTAACGAGCCAAAGATACAGCGCATCGACCCCAACCTCGAGAGAACCCAAATTAGGCAATTGAAAAAGATGAAAGCATCGAGAAACACAATCAAGGTCGAAAATGCCCTTAGACGTTTGTCCGAGTCCGCGAAACATCAACAGAATCTCATAGGTGACATCTTGAGCGCAGTCCGAGCCAATTGTACGGTGGGAGAGATCAGCGACGTCTTAAGAGAGGCTTTCGGAGAATATCGCGTAAGAATCGACGTTTGACGCGGATCTTGTAAGGACCTTGGATCAGCGGCCCTTTAGTCAGTCTTGGTTGGCTTCTATTCGAAGCTGGTGAAGTTCGCCGTCTGTCTTCATTACAGTAATGATGACGAGTTTCCGTTCGATGTCCACTTTCAGAATTCGACCACAGCGTAAGATGTGTCTAGCTTCTCTGGGGATACCCGAGCTTTGCCTGGCTTTTGGTTTCGGCTGCTTCTCCAGTATTTTCTTGATGCCATCGTAAAGGCTGACGACGGCCTCGTTGTCAGTGTCCAGCTCTCTCGGCTCTTCCCAAGTCGCCAAGTCTTGCGTTCCCTGCCTCGATATTCCATACAAGGCAGACAGGGTTAGCCAATTTGTCGGTCGTTACCAGAGCCTCAGCCCCGAAGTGACTTGTTTCCTCTGGGCCCAAGGACTACTCCCAAGAATAGGAATGTCATGAAAATGGGTTCTAGAAGTGCTGCGAGCGAGAGTATCAGGCGAGGGCTTTTTCCAACGTTATCCAGCCAACTTCCCGTTTGAAGCCCAGCTTCGTGTTGACCGCCAGCATCGGGGCATTATTGGACGCGTTCCATGTCTTCAACTTCTGGTAGCCATTCCGTCTTGCGAAATCGATGACTTTCAACTTTAACGCGACCGCTATACCCCTACCACGATATTCTCGTCTAACACCAGTGTTTCCCTGGACGAGGCCTCTAGGCTCCTTATCGAGACGCCAGACCGTGCTCAGTCCAACATACTTGGGACCGTCCTTTGCAATCATGTAGGCCTCAGGTAAGAGACTCGGGTTCTTGAGTTCAAACGCTTCCCACTGCTCATACGAGATTGGCGTAAAGGGTGCTGGACTGGGCATGTCAGCTGAGACTAACTGGACGAGCTCGTGGAGACTCTTCAGCGAATCAGGACCATTCTTGCACTCTTCTGCGAGGTTCGTAATCGTAATCCCTTGCCGCAACACTTTCTCGTTGTAGTCTCGGAATTTCTCCAAATCTATCGTCAGCACATCGAGCCGTGATTCCCAGGCTTTCATTTTCTCCTCGAAACCTCGCCTCTGATAAAACTCTGTGAGCCGAGGCAGCTTCCCGGTGCTTCCAGCCCAAGCCGCGATGGCATTCAGCTTCCTGAGCTCCGCATTCAGCCTCTCATAGATCGCGCTCCCAATTCCTCTTCCCTGTACAGGTGGATCGACAAAGATGTTAATCCAGAATTTCCGTGGATGAAACATGTCTGTGACATGGGACACATCACCAAATCCGACTACAGCCTTGTTCTCGAGAAACGCGTATCTCTGTAGATGATACCTTGACCTATCCACGCTTTCATCTCTGGAACGCCATTCGTCAATGCTGCGAGTGTAATCCGGATAGTTAGCGTTGTAGATTTCCAATAGCCTCTGATAGTCGGTGGGGTCGAACTCCCTCATCTCAAGGGAGAGAGTCCTCTGTCCGGACATGGCGTCCTCGAACTGGCGGGCGTTATGTTAAGGTTCCATTGTTTTCTCAAACTCTTTTGCTCTCGGATTAACGGTCCGGTGCTTCTCATCAAATTGAAACTCGAAGCCCATCGTACGCAAAGCGCAATCGGTATTTCCTGTACTTCTTCTCAAGTTCAAGATAGTCAGCGTAGGAGCGGCCATTCAACTCTTCAATATGCGTCGCAATAGCGAGTCGTGGGTTGATCTTCTGAATCATTTCCAGGGTCTCTTCGAAGGAGGCTTCTGACTGGCGAATCCAGTGGCCGGTCGGGATTATTTGCTTTCCGTGCTTGTCGTGTTCGAACCAGCCAGTTTCAAGAACCAACACGTCTGGCTCTAGCAGCTCGCCTTCAGGATTCCAATCTTTGATCTCATCAAGGGCGAGTACCACTCGTTTTCCACGTTGTTGCAATAAGTATGATGCAAGTCCGGGCTGAGTCATACGAAACGCCTTCACCGTTGCATCGCCGAGCTTGACTGCTTCGCCCTCAGCAAGCTCGTGAATCTTCACGATTTCCATTTTCTCAAAGAACTGGAAATGTTCCTCTAGGCCCAGCCTTTTTCGGAAGTTATCGCGGACCCAAGACGGTAGCCAAACATCGGTGGTCGTTTTCGTTCTCTTTCGAAGATTCAGATTGAGCTGTTCTAGAACCCGACGACCCATTGTATGATCGGGATGCCAGTGACTATAGACGAGATTGGACACGTGA
>WNGK01006949.1_pt1 | contig 11885 bp, 7 predicted proteins | sample 5400601 | NCBI WGS metagenome assembly WNGK01 (sample SAMN13153376, study PRJNA577476) | soil metagenome | isolation source: 60 cm soil or saprolite under Garry oak tree replicate 1 | place: USA:California | collected 2016-06-15
CTAGGCGTCCGAGTGCCTGGTTTGCCTGCTCAAGTAGTGGCAAAAGCGGCTGAAGAACTAGAGGAGGGTCTGGTGGCAATGGGGGTGGCACATAGGCCCTGAAGGACTCGTCCTTGAAGGTCTTGACGACATAAGTCCCGAGGCGGCTGTTCGGTTTAGTTGGTGTTGCCATCACAAACCATCGTTTCGTTAGTATCGGTGCAACGAAACTATAGCGCCATTTCCTTTCGTTAGCTAGGGAAAGGTCAAATCCGCTCGGCGCAGGCTACTTTACGGGCAAGGCTTACCTCAATCTTCAGGACAAATCGGAGAATCTGACGAGCTTGTGAACTGGCAACGGGAGGTTAGACAAGAGCTTCAGGAATGTAACAGCACGTCCATTGGGACAAGGAGAAGTCGCTCATCCGGAACATACGATTCGGATTTGCAGAGCTCCAGCGGGCTGAATCATGATTGGACCAAGTCTGCAGGGAGGTCACTTGCCTAACCGAATATTTACCCCCACCATAGACCCGTAAACATTAATGCCATAGTTTAAGAACTTTGGTTCGGACAAATAAAGATTTGATATATGCATGTAATTTATGCCGGCCGAAATGGCATAACGTTGATTGAAATTATATCGGACGCCACTGCCCAACATGAAGGTAAACGTGAAATCCTGTCCCTGCGCATACGGCACCCCTTTGGGTCCCCTAGCGTCAATATTCCCGAGGCCGAGGCGTAAGTCAAAGTAGGGTACAATTCTCCAGTTAGGGCGCACAAAATTACGCCGAATACCCGTGTCGTAAGCCAAATAGCGGGTTTCCGGCCCCCTCGGAAACGCGGTGAAAACGCCGCTCAGCGTAAGATCCCAATTGCCGCGCAGAATCCCAGGACCTCCCACGTCGTTCATGTGCCATCGGAGAGAAGCAACGGTCGGTACTAGAGTGTATTTAAGCGGAGTTTGGTCGTACTTATCGCCCAAGAGAAAATCGAAAGGCCAAGGGATATTGACGGGAAGCCATCCCGTTTCCAAAGAGAACTCGAGCTTGTTTTTGTAATAGATGCTTCTATTGAAATCAGCCGGTTTAGAGTCCGGCAAAATTTCATCCGAAGGTTGATTCTTTGAATCCTGGCCAAGAGACAGCGCGGGGTGGGTGAGACATGCCAGCATCAAGGCGAACAACGCCAAGTTTCGTTTACTCATATTAACAAATATTCCCAAAGCGAAATACTTGCGAACGAGAGCCCTTGTTTTAGTAACCAGAAGCTTATAAGTACACCGCACGCAATAAAATCCGACTTTCCTATCCGGATTTCTAAACTGCGCATATTACGCTTCTCCTGCCCTTGACACAACGAATGTGTCACCAGAGCTGACCCGGCCAGATCACGGGTTCCGGCGGCTCGCTGTCCGTCTGACGCGTCTCGCTTCGAGGCTTAAAGGCAGGGCAGATGCCTGGCTAACGCGCAAACCAGGCAAGTGGAATCGTCCGAAAACTGCATGTACGACTACGAGTCTGATCGGCCACTGACTGAGTTTGTGGGCACATCTTCGCCAGGAACTGCTGCAATTTCGCTTACTCCGCTTGGGCTTGCTTCAGGGCAGGAAAAATATAGGTGATGGCTATGGACTGATTGCGTAACCGTGGCCGCGAATTGCTTCCACGGCCTCACGTCGAGTACCGGCGTCCACTTGCCTCAGAATTCTATGGATGTGGTTTCTCACCGTGAATTCGGAGAGATTCAGATGGGAAGCGATCTCCTTGTTTGTCAAACCTTTGGCGACGAGGGCAATCAATTGCTGCTGCCGCAGCGTAAGATCAGGTCTTGATGACGGGCGCTTCACAGGGATCTCTTCGACGACATGAGCCACAAAGCGGAATAGGGTGGAACAAAGTTGAGGAGGGCAAACGGCTTCCCCGCGGTAAACAGCGCGCACAGCAGCAACAAGGTCTGAGGCGGAAGCATCTTTCAACAAATAACCCATCACTCCGGAACGGACGGCAGCCATGAATAGTTCTTCATCAGGTTCCATTCCGATGAGGACGGCCCTGAAAGCGGTTCCTCCTCCATTTTCGCGGGCAAACTTTGCGCCAGGCCATGTGGTTTGAAAAGAATCGATAACGAGCACGTCGACTTGAGAGTCAAGCACTTGGCAAGTGGTAGCTTCGCCTGGCCCGTCGTCACCGACGACGACAAGATCAGAGCGCTTGCGAAACAGCCGAATCAGCGCTTCGCGAAGGAGACGATTCTCCATCATCAAGAAAACGCGGATAGAAGAGCAGGGGACGATTTCGCTCACGGGATCCATTCCTTTACGGTTGCTGGGTGTTCCGACTAGAGACGGCCCGGAGAGGAAAAGAGCGCGCGACCTAGTCATAATTAGGTAGCGATAAAATTAGACTTGACGCCTAGCACTGTCAAGTGAAATCAATTGAATTGTTATGACCTTGTGAGCAATGATACCCCGGATTGTTGCGTATCGAAATCGAGGTCTTTTTGCATCGTTTTCGTGCATTTTGGTGATGTTGAATTGTCCTCGCAATCCGCGTAATCCTGCGTAATACCGCACTTTCCGACGCCACTGTAACCTTTGGCCGACAGTTTCCATGGGTACATTTGATTAGGTCAACTTTGGTACCCGTCAAATTTTGCTTGGTACATAACTCAATCCATACCCATCATTCTCGATAGTCATTTTTTGAACCTTCCCCTAACCAGGTGAAAAACGGACACTTACTCACTGTCCAATGGTGGACCGACTCTAGCCCTTCGGGGAGCGCGCAATGGAAAAGATTATCCGGGTCCTGGTGGCGAATCGTCCTCGGCTCATGCGAGAAGTCATCCTCGCAACTTTCGCGGACCAACCCGACATCGAAATTGTCGGCGAAGTCGGCGAAGAGTCGGAGATATCCGAGAGCATAAAGAGAACGCTGCCAAATTACGTGGTCATCGCGCTCGACCATCCCGGCAGAAGGCCAGCCATTTGCGACGTGTTACTCCGGGAGCATCCAGAAGTGCGAGTAATCGCAGTCGCAGCGGAAAAGAATTTCGTCGTTTCCTACTGGGCTTCGCTCAATATTCATTCAAACGACATCGAAGCGTCTGAAGAAGGGATTTTGAGCGCGATGAGAAATAGGATGGTCGTCAATGGAGCAAATTAAAAGATTTTTATGCCCAGCCCTGTGGAGAATTTATGTTTGACTGCAAAAAAAAGAGCAGAATAATCGGCGTTCTGACCTTGGCTCTGTTGTTTTGCGCGCAGGCCTACCCACAACGGCAAACCCAGGGGAGTGCCGCGCAAGGTTCTGGAACGGAAACTCCCGCGCGTGTGCCTTTGCACTCGCCGGATATCATTTCGGACAACCTTGACAAGGCAGCAGCCTCAGCTGATCAGATCCTCGAAGTCGTCAACAAAGAGGCTGGTTTGATGGTCGAGCTGAAGCGGCTTCTGGCGCAGGACGCGGGAGTGAGCGGGCAGATTCTGGAAGAGTCCGATCTGACGGATGTAGCGGTAGCTGAACGCCTGCGCTCGGACTTGCGGGCCCGTGTGCTCGCCACACGGCTCCTGCAAAGGTACGGCTACCTCGTACCACGGTTGAATCCGGATTCGGACCTGGGGGCAGAGCAAAGGCTCGCGCGGCAGGAACGGGCACAGATGCTCGCGCGTGCCGCCGAGCGCCGCGACACCCGAGGTGAAACCACAACTGCGGGCCGTAACGCCGCATGTGATCCGCAGAGCGTCTCAGATTGTGCGATGCCGTCCTCTCTCGGAGAGGATCGCGAGAATTTGCCCCCTGGCACGACTGCACCAGCGCGGTCGCCACGTTCACAGGCGCCGCTCCAACGGGCGGAAGAAGTTTCGCCCAATCAGACGACGCGCCCGGATGGCACAAGCCTAGCGGATGACCAACGCTCAGGATATTCGGCTAGCGTGGGTTCCCCTGAAACAGTACTCACTTCGGCTCGTGCCGATATGAATCTGCCACTGAACGGCACACCTCGAATGCCCGGGTACGGGAACGGGGACAATCTCTCTGCTCCGCTAGCCACGCAGCCAGATCTTCAATCGGAGTCGAACCAATCACCGGCCCACATTGGGATGCCACGGTCAGACCGAAGCTTCGAGGGGTACCCCGGAGGGCGTAATTCTGCCCTGGCCGTTGCCGCAGTAGAGCCGGTTAGGATGGTGCGTCGGCCGAATCCGTACGCCGATGTGCCTTCCTTATATGACCTCTACGTCCAGGCGGGGGCAACCAATTGGCCTGTCGAAAGATTTGGCCTCGATGTTTTCCGCAAAGGTGCGGCAAATCCAGATTATATCCCTATGGATCTTCCCGTTGGGCCGAGCTATGTAGTCGGACCAGGCGATAGCCTTTCGATCGACCTCTGGGGAAGTGTTTCACAACGCCTGCCCCGAACGGTGGATCGCGAAGGGCGCGTGGCTCTCCCGGAAGTGGGGCCAGTCTTGGTCTCCGGGCGGACGCTTGGAGAGGCACAGGAAATTGTGCAGCGTGCTCTCAGAACGCAATTCCGCGACGTCTCTGCGGACGTTTCCTTGCTTCGGCTGCGCTCCGTGCGCGTCTATGTGGTGGGCGATATAGCTTCACCGGGTGCCTATGACGTGAGTTCGCTTTCCACTCCGTTGAATGCGCTGTTCGCTGCAGGTGGTGTGACACCACAAGGCTCTCTGCGAAGGCTTCAACACTATCGCGGAAAGCAGTTGATTGAAGAAGTAGATGCGTATGATCTATTGCTCCACGGCATTCGCGGGGATTTGCAGCGGCTTGAGAACGGCGACTCTCTTATGGTACCGCCATTTGGCCCAGCGGTTACTGTGGAAGGCATGGTGCGCCGCCCGGCAGTTTATGAGTTGCGCAATGAGAAAACGCTTCTAGATGTACTCGATCTTTCCGGAGGAATTCTCCCTGCGGCGGCGTTGCAACACATTGAAGTCCAACGCTTGGTCGCGCACGAAAAGCGCACGATGTTGAGCGTCGAAATCAGCGACACGAGCAATTCCGAATCGGTTCGCGCGCAAATGAACGGTTTTGAAGTGCAGGATGGCGACGAGATACATATTTTCCCGATCGCGCCGTACAACTCGGCGTCGATTTACCTCCAAGGACACGTGTTGCGGCCGGGCCGGTACTCTTACAAGCCAGAGATGAAGCTCACGGACCTCGTGACTTCGTATGCTGACCTGCTTCCGGAACCTTCGACGCGCTACGCGGAGATCATTCGGCTGCATGCACCCGACTACCATCCGGTCGTCGAGACTTTTGATTTGGCAACCGCTCTCGAACATCCCGATAAGGCTCCGAAGCTTGAACCTCTCGATACGGTGCGCATCTTCGGGAAGTTCGACTTTGAGCCGGATCCCGAAGTGCTCGTCACCGGCGAAGTCCGCGCGCCGGGCCGTTATCGCGCGTCGGGCCAGCAGCATTTGCGCGATGTGATTTTTCAGGCCGGAGGAGTAACGCCGGATGTATGGTTGGACTCGGCGCAGCTTTTCCGCCGGCAGCCGGACGGCACGACGCGAGTTTTCAGCATCAATTTGCGCGACGCGCTGGAAGGCGATCCGTTGAATAATGTTTTGGTCCAGCCGCGCGATCGAATCCTCGTGCATCGCCAGCCGGAACAAGTTTCGCAGGCAAGCGTATACGTAAGAGGTGACGTGGCGCGACCGGGACGTTATCCACTCGCAGCCAACATGCGCGTTGCCGACTTAGTTCAGTCAGCCGGCGGATTGTTGCGCAGTGCGAATCCCAATGCAGGGGACCTCTCGCACTATGCGATCCCTCACAATTCTTCCGGGGAACGTTCAGCGTCGGAGCACCAGGACTTAAATCTGGCTGCGGCGCTCGCGGGGAAAGAAGACCAGAATTTGGCACTCCACGACGGCGATGTGTTGACTGTGCCCCAACAGGCCGGCTGGAATGATATCGGCGCGACGGTCACCGTGCGCGGTGAAGTCCGCAAGGCAGGTGTTTATGGCATCCGGCCAGGCGAACACTTGAGTTCATTATTGAAGCGTGCCGGCGGGCTGCTGCCGACAGCATATCCCCGAGCCAGCGTGTTCGAACGGACCGAAGTCCGTGAACTTCAACAGAAGAGCCGTCAGGAGCTGATTCAACGGCTCGAGCAGGAGTCCACGGTCGTGAAGACCTCTGCGTCCACGTCGGGAGCGGAAGAGGCTGCACTGCAACAGGCAGCGATCCAGCAACGCCAGCGCATGCTGGATGCACTGCGCCGAGCTCCTGTATCGGGTCGGCTGGTGATTCATATTCGTACTGACCGCAAGAGCTTTGAAGGCTCACCCGACGATATCGAGCTTCGCGCGGGCGATTCGCTGACCATCCCGAAGCAGCCCGGGGGTGTGCTGGTTATCGGGCAGGTTTACAACTCGAACGCCCTTACCTATACGCCGGGAAGGAATGCCGGCTGGTATCTCTCCCGCGCAGGAGGCCCGACGCAGCTTGCAAACAAAGGCGCAATCTTCATCATCCGCGCGGACGGTTCGGTCACAAGCGGCAAGCAGGGCAGCTTGTGGTCCGGGAGCGTGCTCTCGGCGACGATGGGTCCGGGCGACACGATCGTGGTGCCGGAGAGACCGGTTCTAGGCAGCAGTACGCTCAAAAATATTCTGTCGGTCGCACAAATCGCGTCGTCTGCTGCATTGGTTGCAGCCGTTGCCATTCCGTGAGGACAGATGAGTACGTGGCGTCTGACGGCGATTCTCGGGATAACGCTGGTTTTCAGCGTTGGGAAGGTTAGTGTGTCGTACGCACAGGCACAGGGGACGGAGCCGGCGGCATCCGAGACTGCTTCGGAGAAGGACAAGCCTACTTCAAAGATGAACGCAACACCGGAACCGACCGTGGCAGCGAAAACGTCTGCAGGATCGCGAACAGGATTGGTGGGAAGGTTCTTCCGTGATCAGCAAGAAATTTGGACTAGTCCTGCGAAACTTCGGTTCTCCGATACCGATTGGCTCGTTCCGCTCAGCGGTATCACGGCAGGGCTTTTTGTGACGGACCGCGATTTCAGCAAGCACCTGTCGCAGAAACCGACAACGATCAGTCATTACAAGACTCTGTCGGACGCAGGCGCAGCGGCACTCATAGGTGGGGCAGGCGGAATGTGGGCGCTAGGTCATGTTTCCCATAACGAGCATTGGAGCGAAACGGGATTTCTTGCTGGTGAGGCGGCGTTAAACAGCTTGGTTGCCGTAGAAACATTCAAATACTCGCTGCGACGGGAACGACCGTATCAAGGCGATGGCAGCGGGCCGTTCTTCCAGAGCGGCGGGACCTCGTTTCCGTCCGAGCATGCCGCCGCAGCATGGTCCGTGGCTGGGGTCATCGCCCACGAATATCCTGGCCCTTTTACGAAGATCATGGCGTATGGCTTGGCATCTTTGGTGAGTGTCTCGCGCGTAAAGGCGCATCAGCATTTTCCATCGGACGTGCTCGTTGGCAGCGTCATCGGTAATCTTGTCGCACAAGATATTTACAGCAGGCATCACGATTACGAGCTCGGCGGAGGGGAATGGCGATCGATCAGCCAACTCTTTCGTGGCGATGGAAACTCCTCCCCGGCCAATCAGGGCTCGCCGTATGTCCCACTGGATAGCTGGATCTATCCGGCCCTCGACCGGCTCGCAGCGATGGGCTTGATCGACAGTGGATTTGCAGGGATGAAGCCCTGGACTCGGAATGAGTGCGTTCGCCTGTTGCAGGAAGCTTCCGAGTCGTTAGATGGAGGAGGCCGCGGTGGACCTGAGGCGGAAAAAATCTATCGGCTACTCGAAAAGGAATTCCGCGGTGAACTCGAAGGAAAAGGTAGCGACGGACAATTTCGCGGACGTGTTGAATCTATCTACGCGCGAGTTACAGGAATCTCCGGAGAGCCTCTCACGGATGGCAATCATTTCGGGCAGACACTGATTAACGATTTTGGCAGGCCGTACCAGGAAGGATTCAACTCCGTCGATGGCTTCTCTGCTTGGACAACAGCGGGGCACTGGGTTGGCTATGTGCGCGCTGAATACCAACACTCCCCGTCAGCTCCATCTCAGCCGGATAGCGCGCGGCAATTTATTGCTTCGGTCGATAACATTCCCGGAGTGCCACCCGCTACGCCGTTTGCGGCCGTCAATCGGGTTCGATTGCTTGATGCCTATGCCGGTATGAACTTTGAGAATTGGCAAGTTTCTTTCGGAAGACAAAGCCTGTGGTGGAGTCCTACCGAAGGCGGGCCAATGATATTCAGCGACAACGCCGAGCCGGTGAACATGTTTCGAATCAACAGGGTTTCGCCGTTCAAATTGCCTGGCATCCTGGGCTTGCTAGGGCCGTTTCGGGTGGAATGGTTTCTCGGGCAGTTGGCTGGGCATGAGTTTGTCTTCCAATCCGATACGGGAATTGTTGGACAGTTTGGCCATGCGCTAGCGCGGCAACCTTTTCTTCAGGGACAAAAAATCAGTCTGAAGCCTACGCCGAATTTTGAATTCAGCGTAGCCGTAACGAATGTCTTTGCGGGCGGCCCGACTCCGCTGACTTTTCACACTCTACTGAGGAGCTATTCCATCGGTAATCAACAACACCAGGCTAGCCCGGAGAGTCCCGGGGACCGGCGCTCCGAGGTGGACTTCAGCTACCGGGTACCCGGGCTGCGAAACTGGCTGACATTTTACGGCGACGCATTTACGGAAGATGAGTTTTCTCCATTGAATTATCCCCGCAAGTCTGCGTTTAGAGGGGGGATTTACATGCCTAGGATTCCGGGCGTCCCAAAGCTCGACCTTCGGCTGGAAGGTGGATCGACAGTGCCTCCGGATTTTCCGGGCTGCAATGGCTGCTTTTACGTGAACGGTCATTACCCGGATGGTTCTTACACGAACCTTGGCAACCTTGTCGGGAGTTGGCTGGGGCGCGCCGGACAGGGCGAACAGGCTTGGAGCACGTTTTGGCTCACTTCCCGCAACAAGATTCAATTCAATTACCGGCATCAGAAAGTCGACACTTTTTATCTTCCACGGGGGGGGACTTTGAACGATGGAGGGGTGAAGGCCGATTTTTGGTTGGGTGCCGCAGTGATGCTTTCGGGGTCAGCGCAGTATGAAAAGTGGAACTACCCAGTGTTGGACCCGCTACCAAGATCGAACGTGACGACTTCAGTGCAGCTCACGTTTTGGCCGCGTGCGTGGAAGTGAGCAGGCGCGAAATTCGGCATGCAAGGAAAGAACGGAGACAGGGAAAGACGTGACGCAGACAGCCACCAAACAGCAACCTGAGGCAGCGTTACAGCCGGTCACGGGAGACGTTTCGCTGCCGGAAATGCCGCTCGAGGATTCGCGCGAGTGGCAAGCGGAACAGTTACGTCTACTTTGGGGACGTCGCCGGTTCTTTTTTAGGGCTGTGGCAGCCGGCCTGCTCGTCTCAACCGTGGTCGCGTTCTTGATTCCGAAGTCCTTCACCTCGACAACACAACTCATGCCGCCGGATCCGCAATCCACCTCGGGGATGGCCATGATGGCTGCGATGGCGGCGAAAGGCGGAGGTGGCCTGGCTGGCGTGGCTGGGGACCTACTCGGGCTCAAGAGCTCAGGTGCGTTGTTTATTGGCGTTTTGAGAAGTCAGACCTCACAAGAACGCCTCATCGAGCAGTTTGATTTGAAAAAAGTTTACGGCGCGCGTCTCGTCATGGATGCGCGGGCGAGACTCGATGAAAACACTTCGATTTCGGAAGACAAGAAGAGCGGCATTATCACCATCAGTGTGACGGATCACAGCCCGCAGCGGGCCGCAGCTCTGGCGGGTGCGTATGTCGACCAATTGAATTCGCTGGTTTCCGAACTCTCGACTTCTTCCGCGCACCGCGAACGCGTGTTTCTCGAAGACCGCCTCAAAGTCGCGAAGCAAGACTTGGACGAAGCCTCCAACCAACTCGCGCAATTCTCCAGCAAGAACAACACGCTCGACATCCAGCAAGAAGGCAAGGCGATGCTGGACGCGGCGGGCACAATCGCGGGCGAGATGATCGCCGCGCAATCGCAGCTCGAGGGGCTCCGGCAAATCTATACCGATAACAATTCCCGCGTGCGTTCCTTGAACGCTCGCGTTGGTGAACTTCGCAGGCAACTCGAAAAGCTTGGCGGTACACAGGGGAACGGCGCGACTGGCACCAGCGCGTCCACCGACCAGCCGAGCGATCCATCCGCCGCGAAGGCCGGCGGCGGCCTGCCTTATCCCACCATAAAGAGCCTGCCGCTACTCGGAGCAAAATACGCCGACTTTTACCGCCGCGCGAAAATACAAGAAACGGTCTACGAATTGCTGACTGAGCAATATGAGCTCGCAAAAGTGCAAGAGGCAAAGGAAACACCCAGCGTCAAAGTGCTGGATCCGGCCAGAATCCCGGAGAGAAAATCGTTCCCTCCACGCCTGGTGATCATGTTTCTCGGCACATTTCTGGCTTTCGCCATGTCCGTGGTTTGGGTATTGGGATCAGGGCGTTGGGAAGAGGCCGATCCACAAGATCCGCGCAAGGTTTTTATGCACGAAGTCGCCGGAATGCTCAAGGCGCGGATGCCGTGGGCTTCGCGAAACGGGGCCGGGGCGGAATCCAGCGAGAGAGATTCTTCGAGCCAGGACAATGGCTACGGAGTGCCGCCGAGCGGGGCGCCGAAGTTGTAGGACTGGCTGTAAGCGATAGACATATAAAGGGTTAGGTCACATATCGCCCTGTAAGTGACGGGGCGAAGCTGTAGGTAGAGTCCGCTATGGCATCTTCGACTATAACGATAGCAGGCGGGGCGAGTGATTATGCCGGCGCGGTTGCTCTGCCAGCGTTTTGGGCCGAACAGCACTGGTACGCCGCGTACACCTGCGCACGACATGAAAAGCGCGTCGCGGCCGAACTAGGGATGCGGGAGGTCGAACATTTTCTTCCGCTGTACAGTTCCGTGCGGCGGTGGAAAGACCGGCGCGTGCAGTTGGAATTCCCCTTGTTTCCCGGATATGTGTTCGTACGACTCGCACTGTGCGACCGGTTGCGGTTGGTACAGATTCCCAGTGTGGTACGCCTGGTCGGTTTTGGCGGATTGCCGACGGCGCTGCCGGACACGGAGATGGAGACCCTGCGCTCGGGACTTTGCCACGGCATGCGCGCCGAACCGCATCCGTTCCTGACGGTTGGCCGGCGAGTGAGGATTACCGGCGGACCTTTCGCAGGGCTTGAGGGTGTGTTGAAGCGGAAGAGGAACAGCCTAAGGGTGGTGGTATCACTTAGTCTTATCCAGTGCTCGGTGGCCGTGGACGTGGATATCGCGGACGTGGTCCCGGCCCTTTAAAGGCTTTCAGGGTTACGGCGAACAGTTGAGATGAGCGAAGCGTCAAAAAATCATAACGGGCACTTAACCGGCGGGCGGCTGCTGGCGAGAAACACGGTTTGGAACCTGCTTGGCAACGGCACGCCGATGCTCGTGGCGGTGGCGTGTATTCCCATCCTGATTCGAGGATTGGGCACGGAACGCTTTGGGATCCTGACGCTGGCCTGGGCGCTGATCGGCTATGCCAGCCTGTTTGACCTGGGGCTGGGCCGCGCGCTGACGCAACTGGTGGCGAAGAAATTGGGGGCAGGGGAAGAGAAGGAGATTCCCGCCCTGGCTTGGACGTCTCTTCTATTAATGATGCTGCTGGGATTTGCAGGAACTGCGTGTATCTTGCTGATTTCCCCCTGGCTGGCTGGGCGCGGATTAAACGTTCCGGCCGCACTGCAGGGGGAGACGCTGCAATCGTTCCGGCTGCTGGGGCTTTCCCTTCCTTTCGTGATTACTACGGCCGGATTGCGCGGTTTGCTGGAGGCGCACCAGCGCTTTGGCTTGATCAACGCCC
>WNGK01015918.1_pt1 | contig 11884 bp, 7 predicted proteins | sample 5400601 | NCBI WGS metagenome assembly WNGK01 (sample SAMN13153376, study PRJNA577476) | soil metagenome | isolation source: 60 cm soil or saprolite under Garry oak tree replicate 1 | place: USA:California | collected 2016-06-15
AGTCCTCCAGCAGGGCGGTCAGCTGGTTGGCTGTGGCGACGCGGGTCTGGACCAGGTCACCGCGGGTCCGGACGACGGTCCGCAGTGCCCTGGTCTGGCCGGAGTAGGGGACCGCGACGGTGAGCTTGTGCTGGCGCAGATCAACGTGATACACGGGTGATCATTGCCACTTTTCGTCCTAGCGACTGAGTAATGATCACCCGTGTATCAGCGCGTTATACGGCCCGAAGGGCTTGGTGATCTTCGATCACCCCTGCCGAGTATGAGCGGCTGAGGGCTATGCCAGCCGTGTAGGTCGCCGTATGCAGATCATCCACCCATGGGGGAACGGGCTCCGCGACGCGATCGGGCCGATTCGGGGCCGCATCGTCCTTGTCTGTCTGCTGGAGATCGAGCGGCTGGAAGCGAGGTGGGTGGGGGCGATGACGGCACGCGCTCCGCCTTTCGCGTCTGGGGTACCTGGGCCCTTCTGGCCGTGTCCGCTGGAGGCGTGTCGTTTCTGGCCGCCTTGGCTGCCAAGAGCCGGACTTCGCGGCCGAAGAGGGCCATCGTCACTTTAGGCGTGCGGGCCGGCATCCCATGCCCAGCCAACGGGTGCCGGCGACTTGCCGGGCCTTCGCAGCATCAACCGGCCACGTCCGGGCGGTTGCCCGGGTGGTGTGAGTACCACCGGAGGTGGCGGTGCTGGCCTGCTTTCTGCCTTTGGGCGGTGCGGGGACAATGAGCTACGAGGTGTTGGCCGGAGGCGGGACGGTGTGAGCGCGGTCTGGATGCGGCTCCGCTCGGAGGTGCGGGCCCGGTGGCGGTCGTGGCTGGGGCTGGCCCTGCTGATCGGCCTGGTGGCGGCGGCCGCGGTGGCAGCCGCCGCTGGGGCACGGCGCACCGAGACGGCCTATCCCCGGTTCGTCCAGGCGCAGAACGGCTACGACCTGATCACCGGCGGGTTCCCGGGGAACATCGATCCGGCGCGGGCGCTGGCGCAGATGGAGGCGATGCCCGAGGTCGGGCAGTGGGCCCGTATCGATGTGGCGGCATCGACGGCTATTTTGCCGTCCGGCCGCGTGGCGCCGGCGCCGGAGCTCATGGCCGTCACCGACCTGACGGGGCGGGCGGGTTTCCGGCTGAACCGGTTCAAGGTGATCTCCGGCCGGATGGCTAACCTGCGCGCACCGGGCGAGGCGATGATCGATTTCCCCACCGCCGATCGTGAGGGCCTGCGGGTCGGCAGCGTCATCAAGTACATCGTGGGCAGCCCGGACGCCAACGCCCGAAGCTGGCTGCCGTCCGCATCGTGGGGATCATGGCCTCTCCCGGGCAGTTCCCGGCCGTCGGCGCCTCGTCGGTGTTCAGCAGCGTCTACGTGACGCCCGCGTTCGTCGATTCGAACCACATCAGGCCATCGCCGGGCGATGCCTCGCTGCTGATCAGACTCCGCCGGGGCGCCGCTGGCCGCGACGCGTTCCTGCGGCAAAAGGCCGCCGCGGGCCTGGGCAGCGTCGACGTCCCGTTCGTGCAACAGGTACAGACCGCCGGGATCCAGCGATCGATCCGGCTGGAGTCCCAGGCGCTGTGGGCGCTTTGCGTTCTCACCGGGCTCGCGGCGGTTGCCATCGTGGGGCAGTCGCTGGCCCGGCAGACCTACCTGGACTCGGCCGACCTGCCCGCCCTGCGGGCGCTCGGCTTTTCCCGCGCCCAGCTGTTCTCGCTGGGCATGGTGCGGGCCGCGATCATCGGGATGGCTGCCGGGTGCGTGGTTGTCCCGGTGGCCGTCCTGCTCTCGCCGCTCACCCCGGTCGGCCTGGCCAGGATCGCCGAGCCCGACCCTGGTTTCGCCTTCGACGCCTTGCCCCTGGTTCTCGGCGCGGCCCTTGCCGCTGTCCTGACCATGCTGGCCTCCGCTGTCCCGGCGTGGACTGCCGTGCGAACGGCGGCGACGGTGAGAGGGGAAGGCCCCGGGCCGGGCCGCAGGCGATCCCCGGCGTTCACCCATGCGCTGTCGCGGGCCTGCCGCTCGCCAGCGGCGGCCGCCGGGGTCCGGATGGCGCGCAGCCCGGCCGTGGCCGGACCGCGGTCCCGGTCCGGTCGGCGATCTTCGGTGCCACCCTCGGCGTCGCCGCCCTCACCGCCTCGCTGGTGTTCGCCGCCAGCCTCGGCCACCTGCTGGACACCCCCCGGCTGTCGGGGTTCACCTGGGACGCCTTCGTGTCCGTCGACAGCCAGCAAGCGAAAGCGGCTGCGGCCCTGCGCGCAGATCCCAAGATCGCCGGCTACACCCGTGGCGGCTTCATCAATGTGCGCATCGGCCAGGTCCGGCTCATGACGCTCGTGCTCGGCGGTTCGGGACCGGCCCGGCCGGTGATCACGGCCGGGGTTCCGCCCGCAGCCGGCGACGAAGTTGCGCTCGGCGCCTCGACCATGCGCGATGTTCACACGGCGATCGGCCGGACCGTGGACCTCGTGCTCGACCAGGCCGAGGGGCACCCGAAGCCGGCCCGCATGCGAGTGGTGGGAACGGTGATCGTGCCGCCCAGCCCCTTCCAGGCGACGCAGCTCGGCGAGGGAGCCGCCCTGGCGCCGCCCGGCTTTGCGCGGATCGACCCGGGCGCCGCCCGGCAGCCGGGCGGGCCGCCGTTCCTGGTGCGCTTCGCCCCCGGCGTCAGCCGCGACGCCGGGCTCGCCGCCGTCGCCAAAGACATCACGGGCCTCCCGAACCCGTTCGCCGCCGCCGCGGATCGGCCGGCGAACGTGGTCAGCCTGGCCAGCATCGCCGGCCTGCCGGTCGCCCTTTCCGGGCTGCTGGCCCTGATCGCCGCCGGGACGCTGGCCCATATGCTTGCCAGCTCCACCCGCAGACGGCGCCGTGACCTGGCGATCTTGAAGACACTCGGCTTCGTCCGGCGGCAAGTCCGGCATGCCATCGCGTGGCAGGCCACCACCATCGCCGCGATCGCGCTGCTGATCGGGCTGCCCGCCGGCATCGCGGGCGGCCGGTGGGCATGGCGCGTTTTCGCCGGCCAGCTCGGCGTGCTGCCCGAGCCAGCCGTCCCGCTCACCACGATCCTCATCGCCATTCCCGCCGCACTGGCGCTGGCGAACCTCATCGCGGCGGCCCCGGCGCGGGCAGCGGCGCGCACCCAGTCCGCCACCATCCTCAGGACCGAGTAACAACCAGGCAAGGCCGCCGCCCCCAACTGACGGCCGGCCAGCGAACAGGTGCGGCCCGGACGGTGCCACCGATCTCGTGGATGCGGGCGGACAGATCCGTCCCGATCACCGTGACGCCTCAAACCGCTCGCCTGCAGGCGCCACCACTCCTCCGGGTTCGCCGGTGTGCCAGTTCGTACGGTCGCCGTTGACCGCGACCTGAACGGCACCGGGCACACTACGTCGAGACGCCCGCCATGCCGGACGCTCGAGGCTCAGGAATGCGGAACGGCGATCACCGTGAGAGTGAACGTGACCGGATCGCTGACCGAGGTGCCGGGCGGCGGCGTGTCGCCAGGGTCAAGGAAGTCTCCAAGGACACCGGTCTGCGACTGGGTGCAGGTGACCGTCGACTGGTTGTGGTTGGCGTTCCCGCCGCCCTTGGCCTGCTCGAAGCTGAACAGCGTCTGGCCAATGGCATCGTCGACGAGCGAGCCGCTGAACGAGGTCGGGACGAGGTGACCGGTGCCGCCGGCGACGACTTGCCCGACCCCCCAGCCGCCGTTCTGGCTGCTGTGGTTGGTATTGACCCGCACGGTGAGCTGCTGCCCGCCGCAGGTGAGCGGCTGCGTGGTTTGCGCGGCGTAGGCCGGTCCGGCGAGACCGGCGAGCCCGGCACCGGCGGCGATTGTGACTGCGGCGAGCGCTGCGGTGGACCTGATTCGGCTGCGCATCGGTGTTCCTCCCTGTGAATCGATCGGAGGCGGCCCCCTGCCGCATCCAACAGCAACATATGCCCGACAATCGCTGGGGCCATACATCCCCTTGGGCCGCTCTTGGCCGAATCGTGGCGTCGAGGCCAGGACTGCCGGCGGCGGGCGCGCGCCGATCTGCCAGATTGCCGCCAGGGCCCAGGACTCCTGACATAGAGAGATGGTCTATGCAGTGCCGGGGTGGTCTTTGACCTCGTAGCGGAGGGTGAGCCCGGTTCCGGGGTATCTGGTCGCGGTCTGGCTGAGCTGGGCGCAGAGGGCGGCGAGGGCGCGCGTGCGCCGGGGCGCCGACAGCGGGTCGAGCCGGACGGTGAGGACGCCGGCGCCGGGGATGATGTCGCCGCTGGCGTGCAGGGCCTCGCGGATCAGGGCGGCGGCCTCGTCGCCGGCCCGGGCGTAGTGCCCGTGCAGGGCGCGGGCCAGCATGACCTCGGCGTTGAACGCGGCCATCCGGATGGCGTGGGTGATCAGCTTGGTCTCGGTGTCCAGGCGCACCATGCCGGGGTTGTGCTGGCGGAGCCGGGATCTTGGCCGGGACCGCCTTGGCGGCCTGCTGGGCGTCGTGGAGCCTGCGGCGGGCGGTGCCGGCGGGACGTTCCAGCCGGTTGAGCGTTGTGCTGGTGATGACCACGGTGGTGCCGGGGGCGGGGTTCTTCAGGTCCGCCAGTTTCTGGTCGCGGGCGGCCTCGGCCCGTTCCAGCGCCTTGCTCGCCGAGGCCACGGCGGCGGCCGCGGCCTTCTTCGCCGGGTTCGGGACCCGCCGGGCCATGTCCCCGGGCACGGTGGCGCAGGAGTCCAGGGCGTCCAGGGCGAAGTGCGCGCGGCCGTAGCGGAAGTAGTTCTCCTCCCGCCACCGGCCGCTCATGCGGCAGGCGGCCGCGGCGGCGGGCAGGTCGTCCCGGGGCCGGGTGGTCAGCATGTGCGCCTGCCGCATGGCGCCGCCGGTGGCGGGCTTGCGGCGGGTGACCTGCCGCAGGTCCAGGACCCGGCCCTTGTGCTTGCCGGTGCGGACGGTGAGCTTGATGTCGGTGTCGGCCAGGTCGTACTTGCGGGGCTTGCCGTCGTCCCCGGCCCAGGCGACCTCGGCGAACTTCCCGGCGGGCACCTCGGGCAGGTCGCCGCCGCTGTCTTTCTTGCGCCAGGTGAGCAGGTGAAACCCGGCGTCGATGACCTCGGCGAACAGGCCCGGGGACCAGCCGCCCCGGTCGAAGCACAGCGTGGGCTTCGCGCCGGCACCCGTGATCTGGCGCAGGTCCGGCAGCAGGCCGCGGATCTGCCCGGCCAGCGACTCCGACGGCTCCCCGATCACCACCAGCAGCGGGTCCCCGCGCTGGCCGGTGACCCAGGTCTCCTCGGTGCCCGGCGCGGGCAGCCTCAGCCGGGCCACGTGCCCGGCCTGGATGTCGCGGGTGCCGAAATACGCCCGGGTGTGCCCGTCAATGTACAGGAACCCAAGCTGACCGGGCCGGGAGGCGGCGTGATGGGCGGCGATCGCCATCTGCAGCTCCGCGGCCTTGCCCCGGCCGGCCAGCCCGGCCAGCTTGCGGCGGATCGTCTTGACTTCCGGGGCCCGGTCCAGGCCCGGCACCCGGCCCACCGCGGCGACGTCGATCCGGGTGGCGCCCTCGGCCCGCGGCTCGCGCAGCAGCGCCAGGAACACCAGCACCACCAGCGTGACGGCCAGCCCGTAAAACCCGCTCCGCAGCCGCCCGTACACCTGCTTCGCGCAGGCCAGCAGCCCGGCGGCCTCCAGGCCCGGCAGCGCGAGCAGCAGCCCGGCCAGCGGGTACCGCGCCCCCGCGGCAAACACCGGGACCGCGCCCTGCCCCAGCAGCCCGAACCTCGCCAGCGCCCGGTCGCCGTCGCGGGCCACCGGGCCGGGCAGCACCGGCAGCGCCTCCGGCTCCGGCACGGCCTCCGGCTCCGCCGCCGCGGCGGCGGGATCCCCGGCAGCCGGGAGGCCGGCCCCGCGGGCCGGGACCCGGCCCAGCGCGTTGCGGACGGTGAACGCGGACACCCCGCACTCGGAGGCGATCTGGTCCAGGGTCATGCCCTGCCCGTCCAGCTCGCGGATCCGCCCGGCCAGCTCATCGGTCAGCTTCGACGGGCCCTTCGGCCCCTTGCGGGCCGGGACCAGCCCGGCCACCCCGTGCTCGCGCAGCGCGCTGTCCCACCGCCACACCGTCACCGGGTCGGTGCCGAACGCCGCGGCCACCTGCCGCTGCGACGCGGCGCGCAGCCGGACCAGCTGCACCGCGGCCAGCCGCCGCGACGCCTCGTCGCCGGCGTCCCAGGCGAACGTGGCCAGCCCGTGCACCCACACCACGCCGCACGCACCGCCGCGCTCGATGCCCACCCCGGGGGCGATCTCGGCCGCGCCGGCGGGCAGCCACGGAAGCGGCGCCTGCATCAGCATCCCGGCCATCATCCCACCCGGTGTCACAGCCCTATGTCACTGCGTCTATTTTCTCAGGAAGGCGATCCCGAAGCACGCAGCGACACGCCAGAAAACACAGCAAAAGGCCAGGCCAGCAGGTGCGTGACGCAATGTAACTAAACGACTATGTCAGGAGTCCTGGGGACACGGCTGACGATTTACGACCTGATGCGAGCGGCTACATGGAGCCCTGACTTCGATCTGGGGAATACTGTTGACGACCTCAAGAGCACCCTCGAACCCAAGAAGTTCGACACGCTCGAGAACAAGACCTTTCTTCGGACGCTTGCCGCGGCCGCCGGTGGGGACTTCTCCGCTCAAAGCATCGACGCACTGCGCGAACTGGACAAAGATGCTCTTTCCTCTGCAGCAGATGCTATGAAAGCGGCCTCACTGCGAGCAGCTGACTTCCTGGCGACTCAGATCGGTGCCCCACGAGCTGAGGCCCTACCGTACGCCAATCAGTTCGCCGTGCTATCCGAGGTCTTCCGGCTCGTGCCCCATCCGAGTGCGGCGCAACTGGCGGAAATCAAACGCTGGTTCTGGCTCACAACTCTGTCAGGTTACTTCGGTGGTTGGGATAGCGGGCAGATGACTCAGGACACACGGCAGATCCGCGCATTTGCTGAGGGGAAGGCGGAGACGCTTGGCGAAGGTGGTGTTATCCCGTCCTCGGCCCTTTGGCGTATGAAGCCATTCAGGTCCAATAGTGCCGTGTCGAAGATGCTTGGTCTCGTACTGGCTCATGAAGCACCGCTTGACCTTATTAATGGACAGCGAATCGACGTCGATAAATCCCTTGCATGGTCCACAAAGAATATCACCACTTCTTCCCGCAGGCTTACCTTCGACGGATGAAGGTTGGCGGAAACGCGGCGAATGTCGTTGGAAACATCGTCCTCCTAACGTCGAAGAGCAACATCGATATTCGCGACTCCGCCCCTAGTGATTACCTTGCCCAGATAATCGCCGATTCGGGCCGAGACGAGCTAGTCAAGCGTCTCGCCTCGAACCTCGTTCCCGAGGTCGCTCTCGACGCGGCGCTTGCTGACGACTACCCCGCTTTTTTGGAAGCGCGCAGCCAATTCCTCCACACTCACGTGCAAGCTCTTACCGGGCCAGTCGCGGCAATGGAGCCAGTAAGCGACGACTTCGACGACTCAGACACAGACGCGACGGATTGAGGCTCGCAGCGTGCCATAGGGAACTTGTGGGCTTGCGGGCTTGGCTGCGCGGGAGCGTGCCCTCACCATCCGGCAGCCGTTGGGATCGTCGCTCAGTTGGTCACTCACGCTCGCCTTGGCGAGTGCACGGTGACTGCCTGCTTGCAAAATCCGCACATGGTGTCCAGCACCGTCCGTGGCGTGGGCCTGACCAGTTCGCCGGTCCCTTGCAGTGCGCCCATATCCGGGCTCGTTGGTGTCAGTCGTGGGTGTCGCTCGCGTGGCCGTCAGGCATGACCGCTATCGCCGACAACCGAGAGCATCGCTTCCGGCATCACTTCCAGTGGGACTCAGGCATCATTTCCTCTATGGTTCCTGTTCCTGAGACCCCGGGTCCGCGCAAGGACCGCGAAACCTGGCTCCGGCGTACCGCCGAGCGACAGCAGATGCGCCTGGTCAGATCTACCCGCCGCGACCCGAAGGCCCCGGAATACGGCACTTACACGCTGACCAGCCGGTCTGGAGACGGGCCAGCTGTACTTGAGCACGCGTCGATGCAGGAGATCGAGGACTACCTGAGCGGGAGAGGCAGTTTGTACGCGACCGTTCCGCAGGGCGAGCGCATCGAGGCGGTCAGGGGAAACATCGTCGGCGTCCAGCCAGGCGTGATCATCGACAGTTTTAAAAGCGGCAAGCGCTTCCAGGTCCTTGAGGATGGCGAATTTATTGAGCTGCCCGACCAAGGATGGGCAACCATTCCTGATGACGATCGCTAAGCGGTCCTGGCTTGCGAGCCTGCCTTGCGCGCTCGGAGGGACTCGAACCCCCAACCTTCTGATCCGTAGACATCTACAGTCGCATCCGCTACCTGCCCATTCCGGCGTTGGCCTGCTGAGATGCTACTCACTGATGCGCAGTAGGCGGCAGCGTTGAGCGTTGCTGTGCGGCCAAAAAGCGGCCAGGCAGCCAGGTAAGCATGTCTGCTCGATCGCTCGCCGACCGTCTGCTTTTCAGGATTAAGGAGTGTCGTTCAGGGACGGTCGCGTTGGTCTTCCTACCTGCTCAGCACCCGGCCGGAGCCCGCGGTGGGCCGAGGTGCACGGGCATGTATGAGACTAGGAATGAGACTGCGCGTGGGACCGCCACGGCGTCGGCCCGCCGTCATGTCTGTCGGCGAGATCTGCTTCCAGATAACCGAGCCTGGTCTGCGTCCCGGCTGACTGCGGACAGTGGGTGATTACATCACTGCGATAACCGGCGTTCTGTGGGTGGGAACCAGCATTGCTCGCGACGGAGAACCGAGACGCCTCCCTACTGACCCTGGAGGCGTCTCGGAACGCCTAGTCCTCCCGCTCCTCATCCGGCGATCGCAGGCGTCGGCCAGCGTGAGAGCAGTGTGGTAGGCCGTCTTGCGCTCCGCCGCAACTGCTGCTCGTCGGTGTCAGTGGCAGTTGGCGCGGTCGAAAGCGACCTTGGCCAGGCTAAAGATCGGGTTCCCGTCCGCGTCCACTGGCCCGGTGAAGTGGCTGACTTCGTTGAAGTGCGTCCCGGCACCCACGCCGCTCTTGACGGTGAGACTGAAGGTGAACGTGCCGTTGGCCTGCTGGCCGGTCGTGTCGGTGTTGAAGCCGCCCCAGTTGGTGAAGCGGCCCGACGACGTTCCACCCTGGTCCAGAACCGCCGAGAAGGTTCCGGTCTGGGTGAACGTGGCGTGGAAGCCGTTGGCGTTCTCAGTGGTGTGATCGACCTCGTTGTAGGTGATCGTGATCTGGCCGTCGCCGACACACGGCACCTGGTCATGGAAGGTCTCGGTCGCGTTGTGCTCGATGGTCGTCTCCGGGTTGGCCGCGGCCCAGGCGCTCGCAGGTGCGAGGAAACTCGCAGCGAGTAAGGTGGCTGCACCCAACGCTACGGATAGTCGTCTCACTGTTGCCCCCTTTCGAGTTCGCCGGACCCCGTGGCCGGCGAACAGTGTCCACCCTTGCACCGGGCCAGCGGCTCGTAAAGGGGGTTCCTTGCCATCCATGGGAAGATTGATGGTTAAGTCTTTACCTGTCACGAGGCGTCAGTGCGCGGTTGCTTACAGTCCTGCCAACCGTGAGGAAATACGAACACTCAGTGCTCGCGTGTGCCCTACGAGTGAGCACCTGCTTGCAAAATACGCTCGGACTGTCGAATACTGTCTCTGACCTGGTAACCTGCGTGCTGGTTAGTCGGTCTCAGACCGATTCTGCCCGACTCCGTTGTGGTCACGATTGGTGGTCAGGCTCAAAGCCTCTAAGCAAGAACACTGTCAATTCCAGGTTGACACTCGCAATGGCCGGCGGCTGCGTGCGTTGCGCGCCTTCCGGGCAGGCCGTCTGGCCTGCCCGCGCGCGCTGCCCGGAGGGGCCGCAGAGGCTCCGGGGTCAGGACCGGCCGAAGGCCGCCGCGCGAACGCGCGGTGCGAAGCAGTCTTGAGGCCGGAGGGGCAGCCCCGTACCATGCGCGGCGCACCCGGCAAGACCGGGCGGCGAAGCCGCCTCCAATTCCCGCCCTGACGCTCGCCCGGCAGCTCGGCCGGCCCGCCGGGCTGTGATCTTGCCCGGCGCGAGCATGCCCCGGCGTCAGGCGAGCGGCCTGGCTAGTTCTGCGGGCGCGGTCATGGTCGGCGCGTTGCGGACGGGACTGGCTGCCTGCGGGAGCGGGGACAGCTACCCAGCGGCAGCGCCGCGCCCGGAGGGCTCCCGCCCGTAAGGGCGCGGCAGGCTGCCGCCCCCGGAGCAGGCGGTCCCCCGTCACCCCGCCCGGCTTCTGACGGTCCCCTGCTTCGCATCAGCACGCGATCCTCCGGTGATTTCCGCGCCCTCCGCATGCGACGCGGCCGGGCTCGCCCGGCCTGGCACGCCGTAGGCGTGCCCTTGAAGCCGTACAAGCCGTACAGAAAGTTGTCACAGGCAGCGATCAGGGTTCGTGTGCTGTCCCGCTTGATGCTTTACACATCGGTTCCGCTTGATGCTTAACACTCCCGTTCATGCTGTGGGAGCTGAGCGTGACCGAGCAGAGATACCGGGCCGTCCTCGAAGTTAAGGCCGGGGTTCCGGTGACCGAAGTCGCCAGCCGTTACGGGGTCAGTAGGCAGAGCGTGCATGCCTGGCTGCGTCGCTACCGGGACGAGGGCCCATCCGGGTTAGCCGATCGCAGCCACAAGGTCCACCAGCATCCGTGGCAGATCCCGCCGGAAGTGGAGTCAGCCGTATGCGAGCTGCGCCGGGCTCACCCGAAGTGGGGGCCGAAGCGGCTGGTGTTCGAGATGGGCCGCCGCGGCCACGGCGCCGTGACTAGATCGACTGTCTACCGTGTCCTGGTCCGTAACGGCCTGATCGAGCTCAGGTCACGCCGCCGCACCCGGCGGGATTACAAGCGGTGGGAACGCCCGGTCGCGATGCAGCTGTGGCAGCTCGATGTCACCGCCAGCGCCTTCCTTACTGATGGGCGGGAGGTGAAGATCGTGACCGGGATTGATGACCATTCCCGGTTCTGCGTCATCGCCAAGGCGGTCCTGCGGGCCACGCCCGGCCCGTCTGCCAGGCCTTCCTCGACGCCATGAGCATCTATGGCGTGCCGGAGGAAGTGCTCAGCGACAACGGCACCGTGTTTACCGGCCGGTTCATCAAGCCCCGCCCGGCTGAGGTGCTGTTCGAGCGGATCTGCCGCGAGAACGGCATCACCCAGCGTCTGACCCGGCCAGCATCGCCGACCACCACCGGGAAGATCGAGCGGCTGCACCAGTCCCTGCAGAACGAGCTGCTCAACGACCACGGGCCGTTCGAGTCCATCGACAACCTGCAGGCAGCTCTGAATGCATGGCGGGAGGAATACAACACCGATAGGCCGCACCAGTCCCTCGGTATGGCATTCCCTGCGTCCCGGTTCGGGCCGACCGCGTCGCCACTGGACTTGCGAGTCCCTGCCCGCCAGGGCCTGACCCCGGTAACGCCAGAGCCTCCTGTGAGCGCGCTCGCTGCCGCTGAGCCAGAAGCGTCGCGGGTAGCTATTGAGGCCGACAGGCTGGTGCCGCCGTCGTAACCAGTCAGGGGTGCCTGGTTAGTTGATCATGCTGGGTTTGGCGGCATCCAGGGGTTGCCGGTGAGGGCGTCGCGGATGGCGGCGAGGGGGTGGCGGCCGTGGCTGCGGGCGGTGGTGAGGTAGGACCGGATGCGGCAGTGGCGCTGCAGGGTTGCCAGGGTGCGCCAGCAGCCGCTGATTTTCGCGGCGAGCTTGTAGCCGCGGATGGCGTTCTCCGAGCCGTTGTTCGTGGCGGGCACGTCGAAGCGGCTGGCGAATAGCCAGACCTGGGCGGCCTTGCGTTTCAGCCGCCGGGCCAG
>WNGK01006950.1_pt1 | contig 11883 bp, 10 predicted proteins | sample 5400601 | NCBI WGS metagenome assembly WNGK01 (sample SAMN13153376, study PRJNA577476) | soil metagenome | isolation source: 60 cm soil or saprolite under Garry oak tree replicate 1 | place: USA:California | collected 2016-06-15
AGCCAGTCGACGACGATGCGGCGGCCGATGATCGCCACCAGCGCCACGGCGCCGAGGCGGCGGAAGAGGCGCGTCCCACGAAGAACGGCGCGGTCGTCCAGACGGTAGACCGTGACACCACCATATCCGCGGTTGAAGTGCTTGCGCACGAAGCCGAGGCCGCGGAAGTCGAGGCGGTGCGCGACCATGGCGCGCGGCTCATAGGGGACGCGCGCGCCGCCCGCGCGGAGTTGGTGAAAGAGCAAGTAGCAGCCGCCGTCGCGGGCGATACGCGTATCGAACGGATGCGCCAAAAGCACCTCGCGACGGAATGCCACATTACTGATGTTGAATCCTGATGCGCCGCCCTTCTCCTCGGCCAGAATGTAGGCGAAATCGGGGATGGAAAACGTCCGCGCGGCCCATGAGCTGCCCTTGTACCGAGTGCGCCCGGCGACGGCAGCGACGCCGGACTCGAACGGCGTCAGCAGCATCTCCAGCCAGTCGGGCGCCGGCTCGCAGTCGCCGTCGACCAGCGCAATGACGTCGCCGGCTGCCGCCGACGCGCCAGCGTTCTTCGCGGCGAAATAGTTGCTCACTGGCGACGACAAGAATTTCACCGACGGATAGCGCCGGCAAAGCTCGCCGGCCTCAGCGGCGGCGACTTCATCATCGAGGACGACAATGCGCTCGATCAACTCGTGCGGGTACGTCTGCCGGTCGAGCGCGTCGAGCGTGCCGGCGAGGTCATCGGCCAGCGATCCGGTCGCACAGCCAGAGCGCGCGGTTATCGTTTCGATGACAACGCTAACGAGGGGTCTGGTCATGAGAAGAGTCGTCGTGTCCGTACGCGCAGTTGATCGACCGCGAACGCGGCGGTCCACAATGCTGCTTCGATGCTCGCCATGCTCGACGCTGTGCGCCAAGCGAGCCGCAAGGGATTGGAGACGTTGCGCGCGCGTCCGCGCAGCACGGCAAGGACGAGATGTAGCGAGAGATTGAACAGGAGCCGCTGGAGCACCGCGCGCGTCGCCGAATCGGCGGTCTGCGCAAGTTCAGCAGAAAAGAGATCAATGCGCGCGGCGAGCGATCGGCCGAGGGCAAAGCTGATCCCCTCGGCGTGAACGGTGTATTCGGCTACGGGGCGGTCGACATAATCTAGCTCGTGGCGCAGAGCGATGCGGAACCACGCAAGGTAGTCCGCCGACAGCTCGCTCGCCTCGGAGAAGCCGCCCGTCTCTTCGAGGCAGGAGCGGCGCACCAGCACTGTACAGGTCGGAACAAAGTTGCACCGCGCGAAACGGTTGGCGACGCGACCACGCCGCGCTGGTGCCACGCGAAAAGACGTCAGTCCAGTGCGCGGCGCGCCCTCGTCCGCCGCCGTGACGTGGACGGCATCACCGAAGACCAGACCCACCTCCGGCCGGCGCATCAACGGTATCTGGGCCGCAAGTTTATCGGAAAGCCACGCGTCATCCGAATCGATGAAGGCCACCAGCTCGCCGCGTGCGTGGCGCAGGCCCAGGTTGCGCGCCACGTAGACACCGGCATGCGCCTGCGCGACCAGCGTGACCGGCGCGCCGAAGCATTTGACCACGTCGCGTGTGCCGTCGGTGGACCCGTCATCGACGACGATCAGCTCCATGTGGCGATACGTTTGTGCCAGGACACTGGCGATGGCACGGGCAACCGACCCCTCCCGATTATGGACCGCGAGGATCACCGAGACGAGGGGTCGTGCAGGCCGTGCGGATGATAAAATGATCTCAAGACGCTTCGTTTACCCTCCCTTGCCTCTTTACATCTATTCTGTTATCTCCGCATACAGACTGTCAGAGTTCAGATGGCCGCGCGAATGCGACAATCTGAGAGGATAAAGATTTCATGAAGGACACGCAATCACGGCTCACCTTTTGTTGAGTTGCCATCGAATGTAACTCCTAGCGTGATTTCTTCGTTAACCGCAGCGACGCAAACTTCGGGATGCAACGTTGCAAAGATTCAATCTGAGTATGAGGAGCGATTGGTTCAACCTTTTATGTCAAAACTGAATGCGACGCGACACAACGATTGAATTGACGCGGCGTGAAACCGCCACCGAGAACCCTAAATTTACTACACCTGCTGTCGTGCCGTCAGTGAACTATCCCCGACCATGATCTCACAACTCGTTGCGCAGGCTTTGGCCTTCCAAGGCTTCGAGACAGTCCGCGCTGGTCGCGCGGGCGTTGTAAGCGGGCACGATGACCGAGACCTTAACTTGCTTCATGTGGTCTTTCGACTAAGCGTGCGAAGATGGTCGAACGGATGCCTAGCATTCGCCAGACGCGCCACGCGAGCCAGAGATTCCAGACGATTAGACTGGCCGCCGCGCCGACAGCGGCGCCCGCCATCCCCCACCGCGGGATCAGCGAGGCACAGAGGCAGAAGTTCAACAGCGCGCAAGCCGTCGAGATAAAAGCCACTTCGCGCTCGTGGCCGGTCATCACGAGCAAGAGACCAATTGAACCGGCAAACATGTTGACGATCTGTCCCACGCACAAGAGCGCGAGGGCCGTCGTGCCTGCTGCGAACGGCGCGCCGAAGACTTCGAGCAGCGGGCGACCGAATATGATGAAGACTAGCGCTATTGGCAGAGAGACGAGGGTCACCCCGCGTGCACATTTAGTGATGGTCCGTTGCAAGCCGCGCCTGTCGTGCGTCGCCCACAAGGTCGCCAGTGTGGGAGTCAACACTGCGCTCAAAGCGAGTGTGGGAAGGATTGTGAGATCGGCGAGGCGTTTGGCGATCGACAAGATGCCTGCCGCTTCAGCATTCCGCATAGCCCCAAGCATCAGCACGGGTATTTGCCCGCTCATAGCGTTGATACCGCTCACAAGGAGCAGTGGCACCGCACTCCGCAACCAGACACGCGGCTGTGTATTTGGTGCCGACTCTTTAACCGACGCTGGGAGGGTGCGCTCTAACAGCACCACGCCGCACACAAGGGCCACTAACGTCGCCGCGACGTTCAGGCCCATCGCCCCGGTCGCCGTCAGCCTCCCCACAGACGCGAAGTACGCCGCTACCAGCGTGGTCAGGAGCAGCGGCTGGACGAGTGTCTCCGGGATTTGCCCGACGACTGTCCGGTGCATCCCCTGCATGACGAACTGCTTGAGGCGCAAAAGCGCTAGGAGCGGCAGCAGCGCCATCGCCAGCCAGAAGGCTTGAAGCCCCTCGGCGCTGCCGGCAATTAGCCACGACACTGCGACAGCAACGAGCGCAATCCCCACGGCGGCGACGAACAGCGTTCTGCCGGCCCAGATGAGCAGTCCGCGCCACGACGCCCAGTCCGAACGTGCGCGGTAGATGGCGACCTCACGAACGAGGAGTCGCTCAAGGCCGAGCGTCGCAGGCACACTCAAGGCCTTCATCCACGCCAGCGCGTAAGCGTAGAGGCCATAAGCGCGCGCGCCGAGCAAGCGAGTCAGGAGCAGGTGGCAGATGAAGACTAAGCCGAGCGAGGCGACGCGCAAGACCAGGCTGCCCGCAGCGGCGCGTGCAAGGTAGCTTTCGGTCGCACCAGGCCCTTCACGTCGTTTGAGCGTGCGCTGCAGGTGCCGCAAGTATCTGCCGACTTGTGCGACAGGTTCTGCCATCTGTATGCGTTCGTCAATGCGTCCAGACTTAGACCAGAATCTTGCGGCCGGGCACGTCCAGAATCGCTACCCTTTTGACAATTAGCTTCAAGTCAGAAAAAGTCGTATCGAGCCGAAGTCCTCCTACAGTACCAACCGACTCAGGCACCATGCAGACGGCAAACTGATCGCGCGTACCCACGTCAGTTGCACTTGGCCGATATGCGTTTGGGTCGCGCAATTAACTCGTTTTCACGAACTCGTCGCTGTAGCCTGCCAGCTACATCATTAACCGATCCGAGCAAAGTCAATAAAACCACGCTCTGGCTCGGTCGAAACCAAACGCACGCGCACTTTCTCGCCGACACGCAAGCCCTGCGCTCCGCGCACAACAAGTCCGTCGGCTGGTGGCTTTAGCAGTCGCACGAAAGTGCCCCTGGGATTAGCGCCTGTCACAATGGCGTCAAACTGGTCGCCAATTCTGCTTTGAAGCAACACTGCGGCCGCGACCTTGCGCATCTTTCGCTCTACTTTGCGGGCTGCGTCTTCGCGCTCCGTACAATGGGCAGCAATCTTTCTCAGCTCTCCCTCAGAGTAAGGGCTGGATGCTTTTCGGAGAACTGCTTTTACCAAGCGCTGTGTTACCAGATCGGCATACCGCCGATTAGGTGCGGTCGAGTGCGTATAGTCATGCACGGCGAGCCCGAAGTGTCCGTCGCTCGGCGTGCCTGGTTTTTCGATGGTGTATTCGCCCGGACCGAGCAGCTTCACAACCGCCAGCGAGAGATCGGGGAAATGAAGCGGATCCGCACTTTGGCGGCGCGCAAGGAACTCAGCAAGCGCGCGCGAGTCTGGTTCAACGGGTAGCGCTTCTCCGAATTCATGGGCTATCTCAACTATACGTGGCCATTGTTCCGGAATATGGACGACGCGACGTATAGCCGTCACTCCTTGTGCTTCCAGAAACTGCGCCATTGCCACATTTGCCGAGATCATGAAACTCTCAATAATATCGCGGGCGCTGTTGTGTTCGGTCGCAGTGAGATCCGTGACTTGTCCCGTATCACTAACTACTGGAGTCGGCTGTATGGTTTCGAGTTGCAGTGCCCCGTGCTGTCGACGCAGTTCGCGCAAACGGATAGCTGCTTCAAACTGCAGGCGAAGTTGCGCTTCCATTCTCGGGACTTCCGCTACTTCTGATGGAATTTTGCCGTTGTGATCCAGCCAGTCGCCTACCGCTTCATAAGAAAGCTTGGCGTAGTTATGCAGGACCGCCGGATAGACATCGCTCTGTCTTACGATGCCGTCAGGTCCCACGACCATTTCGGTCACAATCGAAATCCGGTCGGCGCCACCGACCAACGATGTCCTGTCAGTTGATAATTCTTCAGGTAGCATAGGGAAGGTTACGACTCCGGTATAAACAGAAGTGCTGTTTTCTGCCGCGTGCACATCAATCGCTGAGGCCTTCTCGACCAGCGCATCAACGTCCGCGATGCCGACCAATAGCCGGACGTCGCCGTTAGGCAAGCTCTCAGCATACTCAACCTGGTCGAGGTCGCGGGATTTCGCGTCATCGATTGATGACCACAACAAGGCTCGAAGATCGCGAGTCGCCGGTTCGGTAAGCGATAACGAGGCTTTGAGGCCTTGCATCTCCCGCAGAACTGTCTCTGGCACATCTGGATTGAAGCCAGCATCGAGCATCGCCTTATGCGCTATCGCCAGCAGATCAAGGGAAGGAAAAAGCGAATGCTTCTTCGTCATCTGATAATTCTCCGTCCAAAATGCGTTTGAAACGAGCGAATCCAGGTATCAGGCCGATTCACAGCTCGCCTGGGAGAACAAGTTCGAGTCTTGAGGGGACCCGGCTTTTTCAGTCTCGCCGCTTTTGTTATTGTCTAGCAGCAAGAACATAATATGCTTTGCTTCAGAAGGCGAACTCGCGCGCATTGACGATGACCCGACGTCGTATTTCCTTTATTTCAACGCTGACTTTTATCTTGCTCTTGCTCGTGGGCGGTTCGGCGATTGGACAAACAATACAGTCGCCGCTTCCGCAACCGACCGGGTACGTAAACGATTATGCCGGGGTCATCGACGGTGCCACGAGGAACCGGCTGGAGACAACGCTCCGTAACCTGGATCATCAGCAGCAGATACAATTCGCGGTCGTGACCGTAGATACGACAGGCGGCCAGGATATTTTCGACTATTCGCTGGCAGTGTCCAGGGGATGGGGAATCGGTTCGAAAGACACGAGCAAGCCGAGCCTGCTCCTTCTGGTGGCGATCAAAGAGCGCAAGTACTTCACCCAGGTGAGCCGCCATCTTGAAGGCGACCTGCCAGACGGCCTGGTGGGCCAGATACAGCGCGAACAGCTTGTGCCGGCGTTCCGGGCTGGACAGTATGGCAAAGGCTTATCAGATACTGTCAATGCATATATCACGACGGTCGCTAAGAAAAATGGTTTCAGTACCGACACAATTCTTGCACCCGGGGAGACCCCGGTGCCGGTTCGCTCAGGTGGAAAGACAAGTTCGTGGATATCTCCCCTCATCGTAGTCTTTACGATCGCAATCATTTTGATTGTCCTGCTCACGATCAGCAGTCGGGGAGGTCGTGGAGGCCGTGGAGGCCGTGGAGGTGGTGGTTGGCTGACTCTATTCCTGCTTAACGCGCTGATCAACAGCCGCAGAGGATCGGGTTCGAGCGGCTGGACGGGCGGCGGCTTCGGCGGCGGTTCAGGCGGAGGAGGTTTTGGAGGATTCGGCGGCGGTGGAGATTTTGGCGGCGGTGGTGCGGGAGGCAGTTGGTAATAGCCGTGGTCAACGAGAGTATAGGTGCCACCGACAGATACCTTCGCACTGAATGAGGAATGCGAATCAACGATAGAAGTTTTGACTTGAGCTTGTGGGGACCGAAATATGCCACATGAGAATCAAAGCAACTCGAAAGGAGACAGTATGGGAAAAATAGCCCTGGTTATTCTGGGCATCGTCATTTTGTTGGTGCTAATCGTCGGTGGCCTTGCCATCAGCACCTATAACACTCTCGTCACCAAGCGACAAAACGTCAATGCTCAGTGGTCCCAGGTGGAGAGCCAGATGCAGCGACGCGCCGATTTGATCCCGAACATCGTTGCCACGGTCAAGGGAATCGCGGGGCTGGAGGAGAGAGTCTTCACCAAGATCGCTGAAGCGCGCTCACAACTACTCTCGACGATGCAGAACCCGAACAGTACGGCGGAGGACAAGATCGCCGCTGATAGCAAGTTGGACCAAGCTCTCAGGGATGGCGGGCTTCTTGGTACGGGCGGGCGCTTTTTGGCGATCACCGAAAATTACCCGCAGTTGAAATCAAACGAGAGCTTCCTGAAGTTACAGGATGAGTTGGCCGGGACGGAAAACCGGTTGGCCACTACGCGCCACGACTACACCGTGGCCGCGCAGGACTACAACACGACCCGCAGCCGCTTCCCCACTGTGCTCGTGGCGGGGCTGATGGGCTTTAAAGAGCAGCCCTACTTCAAGGCGGACGAGGGGGCGCGGCAAGCACCGAAGGTTGACTTCAACAAATAGGCGCGAAGACCTGGTTACGCTGCACCAAGTGTACAGCTTTTGCGGGACTGACTCTCGACTCGGAGAATAATGGCCAATAAGATCAACCCTAGGATACTCACGCAACTTGTCGGCGATCTGCACTCTGCTCACGGCGAGAATCTGGTATCGGTAGTCTTGTACGGATCGGCTGCGGCTGGCGACCATACACAACTACGCTCGGATCACAACGTATTGATTGCCCTGAACCGGATCACATCAGAGGACCTCCGCCTCGCCCAGGCCCCGATGCGGGAGTGGCAGCGCCTCGGCCAGCCGCTGCCTGTTTATTTTACGGTCGAGGAACTAAAGCGTGCGGCAGATGTATTTCCAATCGAGTTCCTGCAAATGGAGAAAGCGCGGAAAGTCTTGTACGGTCGTGATCCTTTCGAGTTCGTAGAGATCTCGCGAGCAAACCTGCGGCGTCAGACCGAATACGAACTAAGAACCAGGTTAATTCAGTTGCGCCGTCTGTATATCCCTGCATCTACTTCAATTGAAAAATTATCTAGTCTGATGAGCGAAAGCATTGCGAGCTTTGCGGCATTGTTCCGAGCAGTGTTGATTTTGCACGGACATGAGCCACCTATCACAAAAGCCGAGACTGTTCGCGCGAGTGTGCGTTTGCTGGACTTGGATGCCTCACCCTTTGAGCGGATCTTCGAGCTGAGGGCGAACGGCGGATCTTCATTGACGCTCATTGAGGCGAACCAGGTGTTTGCAGGGTACATGACTCAGATCGAGCGCGTCATCGAAGTTGTCGACCGGCTTGATAGTAAATGAAGTATCTAGACCAATCGTGAAATCAACTTGGTTTGTCCGCGTCAATGAGCCGCGTAGCGGCGGCATGAGTTTACCGCGGGTTTCACGCTGAAGGCGTGAAATTGAATAGCCGTGGGCACCGCCCACGGTCTAGAATCAGCGGCGATCCCGACCCTGACAGGGTCGAATGATTCGAAATCGACCCTTTCAGGGTCGATTGATCTGTTGTCGCATCATCCGTGGGTTACACCCACGGCTATTAAATTCGTCCCCGTCGGGGACGGGTTCATTGCCGTGCATCCTTTGCCAGGTGCGCTTCTTGTCAGTACCACCTGCGGTAGCGGGTGGGCCGTTCATTTTTCGGCCCAGCGCCGAAGCCATCGATTGAGATCGAGAAACTATGGACGCGAAGTCTCGACATAGAACGACGGGCTCGCAGCCATCCAACTTAACGCAGTTGGCCGTCTTTTACATTTCGCGGCCTTGGCGCTTTCGACACTCATCACCGCACGCCGAAGGTTTTTCAAGCCGGAAGTGTGACGTCAACGAGCCGCGCAGCGGCGACAAGCGGGGTCCCCAGCACGGCAACCGTGCTGGGGTGCCAGAGTGTAGCCCCGGTGAGCGAGCGCAGCGAGCGTAACCGGGGATCACATCCGCCCAAAAATCTTAAGCCCGCTGTAGCGGGCGACAGCCTTCATAGCTTACGCGGAATCGCAAAAATAGCAGACCTGACCCCGGTTTCCGGTCTCTTTAAGTGTTGCTGCGACCATCGCCAACCTTAAATACATCAAGAGGCATAAAGAAAAGGCTGCTCAGGAATTTGGCGAAAATGACCGACTACTTCATGGCCCGGCTCTCGCAGATGGAGTTCAAGTATCCGGCGACTGTCAGGATAAAGGGGCTGGCTATTGGCGTGGGTCTGGGCGGCATAGGCGTAGGCGACGCGGATTACGCGTCGAAGGTTTCAGATAAGTGTCGTCGCGCAGGCCTTCTGGTTACTTCCGAAGCTGAGGCGCCGACGACGTTCGCGCCCCTGAATATTGATCAGACGGACGCGCGAAAGGGTTTGGACATACTGGAAGCGTGCCTCTGATGTAAGATTCTGCGATCTTCCTTCACGTAATTGGCGAAAAGATTTCCTCGGCGAGCACTTGCATTCATCAACCTCTTTCGAAAACTAAGTGTGACGGGCTTAGAATCTGCGGGAAATGCTCAGGTTATGCGAGAGTCCTTCAGAGGATTCAGCCGCGCGCCGCTTGCACCTTGGTCCCGTACTCGAGCGATGCATACCACTTACCTCTGCCCTGCGGCGTCAGGTCCATAACATTCCAAATCGGATTCAACTCATCGATGCCGCGCTCTTTGATGTCGTCGGCCAACCAGGGATGCCCACTGTAAAAATGGCGCAGCGTGCCATCACTGTCTCGCGTGAAAACCGAAATCGTCGAGTCCTGATGTCCTTCGCCATCTTCGCTGCCGAGATCGTACTTGAAAGTGCTTTCGCCGGCGCTCAGCAAACGGAGTTTGTCCCATCGTCGTTTACGAGCGTGTGCGCGCAACGTGGACGGATCAGCCGCGGCGACAATCGCCAGGTCAACGTTTTGCGCGAGGTGATGAGCGACTCCATTGAAGCTATCGATCCAGGCGGTACACATTGGGCACGGATTCGTCTGCTTCCTTCCGTACATGAAGTGATAGATCACGAGTGAACGATCCGGCGTGGTGAACAGGTCGCTCAGCCGTACCTTTCGGACCGGTTCGTCGTCCTCGTCGAGAGACGTTGGGCCTTCAAGAAACTCGTAATCCTGAATCGTCGCACCCTTTGGAAGTCCCCGCCGAAGCTCTGCGACTTTTTCACGCTGCTTTAGTAACTCAATTTCTGCCAGCCGCAGCTCCTCGCGTTTGGAAAGGTATTCTGGCGACTCGTTTGGCAGATTAGTTTGTCGATACGTTCCATCAATCATTTCATGAACCATTAGTCACACCTCCAGTGAAAAACACAATTCTCGCTTTTCAATTGACCGAGGGCTAATCGAAGGAAATCAAGACGGAAAAGCTGCCGAGGGGAACAAATAGACTATAGCACGAGCCGGAATTGAATCCGATCCATGTGCGCACGCCGAAGGTGTGCAATTCAATAGCCCTGGGCAGCGCCACCGGATCGACGATCGTGGCGCGGGGCAGTAGCCCGACCGTGAGGGAGGGCCCCGTCAGAACCGCCTGTGGTAGCGGGCGGGCCCACATCGCAATCCGACCCTTTCAGGGTCGAATAAATTGTTTTGCTGTGTTATCCGTGGGCGCTGCCCACGGCTATTGAATTGCACGCTTTCAGCGTGCCTTTCTTCATCGTTTTAATAGCCGGTGGCAGCACCACCGGATCGACGATCGTGGCGCGGGGCAGTAGCCCGACCGTGAGGGAGGACTCCATATCGAACAAAATTGGACCTCAATGGAAATCTAATCTCCCCCGCAATCCGACCCTTTCAGGGTCGAATAAATTATCCTCTCCCAGAGAGAGAAAGTAGTTCGCGCCGCTCGTGTCGAAACATTAGCTCCTGGACATTCGTACGACGAGATTGATGAAGGCAATCGTTTATCACGAATATGGCTCACCCGACGTGCTCAAGTGTGAAGAGATTGAAAAGCCCGTTCCTAAGGACGATGAGGTTCTAATCAAAGTGCGCGCGGCTTCCGTCAATCCACTTGATTGGCACCTCATGAAAGGCAAGCCGCGCATCCTTCGGCTATTTTTCGGTCTGCGCAAACCAAGACTGGGCCGACCCGGTGTTGATGCGGCCGGCGAGGTTGAAGCCGTTGGCAGCCGCGTTACGCAGTTCAAAACGGGCGACGAGGTGTTCGGCGCCTGCCGTGGGGCTTTCGCTGAGTATGCATGCACAGCCGCGTCAAAGTTGGTGATGAAGCGCGACAACGTCACGTTCGAGCAAGCCGCTTCTGTAAATATCGCGGGGCTAACCGCGATGCAGGGCCTTCGCGACAAAGGAAAGATTCAGCCGGGCAGCAAGGTCTTGATTAATGGCGCCGCGGGAGGCGTTGGCACATTCGCCGTGCAGATCGCTAAGTCGTTCGGCACGGACGTGACCGGCGTATGCAGCACCAGGAATATCGACATGGTCAGATCAATCGGCGCAGATGAGATTATTGATTACACCCAACACAATTTCACTACGAGCAACCAGCGCTACGATTTGATTCTTGACTGCGTTGGCAACCATTCGTTTTCAACGTGCAGGCGCATCCTCAATCCTGATGGAAGATTCGTCATGGTCGGGGCGCCGCACGACCTCTCGGTGATGGGTCTTCTGGCTGAGATGATTAAAGCGCTCTTGTTGTCACTCTTCGTTAGTCAGAAGGCTGTCATGTTCATTGCGAAATCGAGTCAAGATGATCTGACCCTGTTGGGCGAACTCATCGCGACCGGCAAGCTAAAACCCATCATCGATAGGCGTTACACCTTGCGTGAGGTCCCCGATGCTATTCGGTACGTGGAAGAAGGGCATGCAAGAGGAAAAGTCGTAATCGATTTCGCTCCTGCGCACGGCCTCTCTACGGCTGCACGTCGAGATTCTTTCGCCCGCTAAAGGAGTCTGTCGGAAAAAAGCTTCTCCGTGATCTCCGTGCCTCCGTGGTGCATTCTTTTCTTAGGAATTTCAACACGGAGACACGGAGAACACGGAGTTTACACGGAGAAATGTGATTATTCCGACAGACTCCTAAAGCGGGCTTGGAATCTTTTGTTGCCGCGTGATCCCAGCACTGAAGTGCTGGGCTAATCTCATGCGTCCGCTATGCGGACGAAGGCGGTGTTTATCGCGGCCGGTACTGACCTCACTACTACCGGTTTCTGACTTCCATTGCGCGAACTATTTCCTGACAAGATCTTTGACAAGTCTTAGCCGGTCGTTATA
>WNGK01020878.1_pt1 | contig 11882 bp, 6 predicted proteins | sample 5400601 | NCBI WGS metagenome assembly WNGK01 (sample SAMN13153376, study PRJNA577476) | soil metagenome | isolation source: 60 cm soil or saprolite under Garry oak tree replicate 1 | place: USA:California | collected 2016-06-15
TGAAGCAAATGCTTGACAGCTGCCGCGTCCCTGCTCAGGCTATCGATGCTGCTCCAACCGGAGGCAGTGCGTCGGCCGCAGCGCCGGTGCGGCCAACGAGCTGTGGAGATGGGCATGGAACCACCGGGGCAGATTGCCGCCAAGATCGCCGCGGCACACGTTCGGGCTTCGGCGTAGCGGCCTTTCGCGAACGGCACGGTCGGGAGCGGCCTCTGGGGCCGCATCAGTCAGGCAAGGCCCCGATTTGGCCCCTCCCGACGGTGTAGCGTATCGGCGCAAAGCACGCCGTTCTCCAAAATTGAGATCGGTCCGCTTCCGGTCCCGCCGGAAGGTGGGCGTTTGTGCGTCTGAATAGGCTGAATAGGCTGAATAGGAATGGCGCCTAGACCCATTTTCCCAATGATCCGATATCGAAGGGATCGACATGGCCAAGCTGGTCCCGGCGGGTTCGTTGCCGTCGATCCGTGCCACGACAGGCTCGCCTCGAACTTGATTCGCGGCCGGGGCGGATCCTGACAGATTTGGCCGAGAGCCGCCTCGGTGCTGCAGCCAACCGCCGGCGGCATCCTCCTGAGCAATCCGCAGCTCACTCCCATTATTATGGTTTCGGATCGGTTGCCACGTCGCCGCGCCCGATCCCGTTGTCCAAACAGCATTTTTTGTTGTATTGCTGATGATCGTTTCAAGCAATGCCAGGGGGCAGCGATGAAGCTGGTTGAGATCACGCCGCGGCAGAAGACCAGGTTATATGCAGCGCTCGTCAAGAAAGAAGCCGACATACGCGGCAAGGGCCGCGGCACATTTTTTCGCGTCGGCCGCAAGGCGCAAACCAAAGCGGAATGGAAGCACAAAAAATTTCAGGGATCGATCCGGCTGGCGCGCGGAGACGCCGAGGCGGTCACCGCGAGAGTGCGCTCGAGCAAGTTGGAGGAAGAGCGCAAGCTGCTGTCCTCGTTCCTGGGCTTCGTCGACCGCCACTGCGGCGACGGCGTCTCGACCATCCTAATTCAGTACAGGTAAGGGCTACAGGACCTTAGCGGTCGCCTCATACCAGTACCGGCCGCTCCACCAGCCCTTGCTTGCCGAACACACGCAGATAGCGCGCGATCTCGGCGGGGCTGCCGGTCGCCTTCTGCGGATTATCGGACAGCTTCACCGCGCTGCGGCCGTTCGCCTGTGTGACCTTGCAGACCAGGCTAACGGGATCGAGGGTGTCGGAACCGCGCGGATGGCAACCGCGAAAATCGTTGGTGGCAAGCGTGCCCCAGCCGAAGCTCTCGCGCATGCGCCCGTGGAACTTCGAGTAAAGCGCGACCATCGAATCGATGTCGAGCGCATCGCTGAACATTCCGCGCTTCTTGCGCGGATCGCGTCCGCGTTGAAGATACCAGGCGATCATCTCCTCGCCGGCCGCGAACGGCTCCTTGCTGTCGAAGCGCATGCCGGTCCAGTCCGCCACCCAATCCGGCGCATCGCGCAGGAACTGGGTCATGCCGAAGGTGTCGGGCAGCATGATGAGAAGCTCGCCGTCGTAGACCTCCTGCCATTTGTCCAGCACCGCATATTGGGATTGCTTGAGCTCGGCATCGTCGCGGGCGAGACAGGCGACCACCATCGGCAGCTCGTGCGAATTGGTGCCGATCGCCTCCATGCTGTGCTTGAAGGCGAGATGCGAGTTGGAAGTGCCGACGAAGGACGGCCCCAGCTCGTCGGCGAGCGCGGTCGTCACCCATTCCTGCCACAGGAAGCTGTGGCGGCGCCGCGTGCCGAACTCGGCGAGGCGGATCTCCGGGTACTCGCGCAGGCGCTGGATCTTGTCCCACAACTTGGTCTTGGCCTGGGCGTAGAGCACGTCCAGCTCGAACTTGTCGAGCAAAGCCATGGCCGCGCGCGAGCGCAGCTCGCTGACGATGGCGAGCGCGTAGATCTCCCACATGGTGACGTCGGTCCAGCGGCCCTCGAACGTGAGGACATACTGGCCGCCCCGCCGCTCCAGCCGATAGTCGGGCAGGTGGAAGGCGCGCAGATACTCGATGTACTCCGGGCGGAAGATGTCCCGTCTGCCGTAGAACCGGTTGCCCGCGAGCCAGATCAGCTCGTTTTCCTGGAAACGCAGGTCCCGCACGTAATCGAGTTGCGCGCGCAGCAATGCCTCGGGAACGAGCTCGGCGAGCCGGACGCTGCTCGTGCGATTGATCAGGCTGAAGGTGACGGGAACGTCCGGATAGAGCATCCAGATGAATTGATGCATCAGGAACTTGTAGAAATCGGTGTCGAGCAGCGACCGGATGATCGGATCGAGCCGGTAGTTGTGGTTGTGGACGCGGGTGGCGAAATCGAGCATCGGTAATCGTCCCTCGCGGAGCGGGATGTGCGCCAGCGTATATAGTATAGGGGTATATAGTATAGATGTAGCCCGCATCGATGTAGCCCGGATGGAGCGCAGCGAAATCCGGGGCCAGCCGTCCCGGATTACGCACCGCTTTCGCGGTGCTCCATCCGGGCTACGATTCTCTATGTCTTCGGCACGTTCTCGACGAGCTCGGCAAGCCATAGGTCGGCCTTGCCGTCCGAAGGCGCGCGCCAGTCGCCGCGCGGGGAGAGCGAGCCGCCGGAGGAGATCTTCGGGCCGTTGGGCAGCGCCGAGCGTTTGAACTGGCTGAGCGCAAAGAAGCGAAACAAGAACACTTCGAGCCAGTGCTTGATCTCGCTGAGCGGATAGGCGCGGCGTTTGGCCGCCGGGATGTTGGGCGGCCACGAACCGCGCGCGACGTCGCCCCAGGCGTGATGCGCGAGAAACGCGATCTTCGATGGCCGAAAGCCGTAGCGCGTGACGTAATAAAGACTGAAATCCTGCAGCGCATAGGGCCCGATCACCTGTTCGGTCGATTGAATTGCGCCGGCCGAGGCCGGCACCAGTTCCGGGGAGATCTCCGTCTCCAGAATCGCGTGGAGCACGTGCGCCGTCGCCTCGTCGACGTCGCCCGATCCGGCGACGAACCGGATCAGATGCTGGATCAGGGTCTTGGCGACCGAAGCATTGACGTTGTAGTGCGACATCTGATCGCCGACCCCGTAGGTGCACCAGCCAAGCGCCAGCTCGGACAAGTCGCCGGTGCCGACCACGATCGCGCGGTTCTGGTTGGCGAGCCGGAACAGATAATCGGTGCGCAAGCCCGCCTGCACGTTCTCGAAGGTCAGGTCATAGGCCGGCTCACCGCGCGCGAAGGGGTGGCCGAGATCGCCGAGCATCTGCCGCGCGGCGGGCCTGATGTCGATCTCGGCACCCGTCAGTCCCAGCGCCTTGATCAGCGCCCAGGCGTTGGCCTTGGTGTGCTCCGACGTGGCAAAGCCCGGCAAGGTGTAGGCGAGCACGTTCGCGCGCGGCCGGCCGAGCCGATCCATGGCGCGCGCGGCGACGATGGCGGCCTGGGTGGAATCGAGCCCACCGGAGAGGCCGATGACGGCGCGCTCGGTGCCGGTGGCCTCGAGGCGCTTGGCCAATCCTTGGACCTGGATGTTGTAGGCCTCGTAGCAATCTTCCCGCAGCCGGCCGGGATCGGACGGCACGTAGGGGAAACGCTCGACCGCGCGCGCGAGCGGCACGATGGCTTCGGGCGCGTCGAGCTCGAATGGCACGGTGCGGAAGCGCGCAACGCGCTCGGCCTCCTGGGCGGCGCAATCGCCGAAGGTGTTGACCTGCATGCGCTCCTGTCGGATGCGGCCGAGATCGACATCCGCCAGGATCAGCGCCGAATCTTTGGGGAAGCGCTCGGTTTCAGCCAGCCGCTCGCCGTATTCGAAAATGGCGGCGTGTCCGTCCCAGGCGAGATCGGTCGTCGACTCGCCCGGACCCGCGGCCGAATAGATGTAAGCCGCGATCGCCCGCGCCGACTGGCTCGCGCACAAGAGCCGCCGAGTCTCGGCCTTGCCGATGGTGATGTTGCTCGCGGACAGATTGACCAGCACTTCGGCGCCGGCCAGCGCCGCCGAGGTCGAGGGCGGCAGCGGCACCCAAACATCCTCGCAGATCTCGACGTGAAAAGTCAGGTCGACCGAACCCGCGGAGCGGAACAGGAGATCGACCCCGAACGGCGCTTCGCGTCCCGCGACCTCGATGCGGCGCCCGTGAATTCCCGCGCCCGAGGTGAAATGCCGCCGCTCGTAGAACTCGCGATAATTGGGCAGATAGGCTTTGGGCACGACGCCGAGAATCTCGCCGCGGTGGATCGCCACGGCTGCATTGAAGAGCTGGCCATGGCATCGCAGCGGCGCGCCGACGATGAGCACCGGAAACAGCTTCTGCGAAGCCTCGATCAATTGCCCGATGCGGCGCTCGACCGCCCGCAGCAGCGCATCCTGGAACAGGAGATCCTCGATGGCGTAGGAGGAGAGCCCGAGCTCCGGGAACACCATGAGGGCCGCCTTCGCGGCATCGCCCTGCGCGGCGAGCCGCATCGTCTCCAGGAAATTGAAATCCGGATCGCCGACCTCGATCCTGGGCACGCAGGAGGCGAGCCGGACGAAATCGTGGCGATAAAGGCAATGGAAATTCGGGCTCACGATGGCGACCCTCGATAGCGCGTTTCCGGCCAGAAGACTTCCCGGCCGGCTCCGTCATTCGTTCGCGCTTGATATCACAGGAAAGGCCGGCAGCGATCGGCTCTGTCGCAGTGCAAAAAAGATCTCGACGGGACGCGAGTCGGGCATTTCCATCCGGTTGGTCGGTGCAGGAACCGGCCAAATATCCCGGCAGTTCACCATACCATCCGGGTCTCCATGCCGGACGGCACCGAGGCGCCGGCTTTGGAAGCCCCCCAGAAGCCGATTGCATTGGAGGAGTGCGCATCATGGCAAGTACAATGGCCGCGGCAGCCCCGCTGTCCGAGCATGAGCACAGGATTCAGCTGCGGCGCGCTGTCATCGCCAGCACGGTCGGCACCGCCATCGAGTGGTACGACTTCTTCCTCTACGGAGTGGTTACTGCCACGGTGTTCGCGAAGTTGTACTTCCCGAACGAGGATCCGCTGGCCGGGACTTTGAGCGCATTCGGCATCTACGCGGTGGGCTTCGTCGCTCGTCCGGTAGGCGCCGCGATCTTCGGCCATTACGGCGACCGCATCGGCCGCAAGGCGACCCTGATCGCCACGCTCATGCTCATGGGCGTCGCTACCTTCCTCGTCGCCTTCGTCCCGACCTACGCCAGCATCGGTATCTGGGGCGCGGTCATTCTCACCATTCTCCGTTTCATTCAGGGCGTGGGCGTCGGCGGCGAGTGGGGCGGCTCGGTGCTGCTCTCGATGGAATGGGCGAGGACCACCGGCCACCGTGGTTTCATCGCGTCATGGCCGCAGTTCGGCGTCCCATGCGGCCTTTTCCTCGCCAACCTGGCGTTTCTCGCATTCAACGCCATCGCGGGCGATCAATTTCTGACCTGGGGATGGCGCATCCCGTTCTTTCTCAGCATCATCCTGGTCGGCGTTGGGCTCTACATCCGCCTCGGCATTCTCGAGACGCCGATCTTCACCAAGCTCGTCAACGAGCGGAAGATCGAGCGCCAGCCCATGTGGGAGGTGATCAAACGCAATCCCAAAGAGATCATTCTCTCGGCGTTAGTACGACTGGCCGAGCAGGCCCCGTTCTACATCTTCACGACTTACGTCTACACCGCTTCGATCCTGTCCTTCGTCTCGATCCCGCTGTTCGGTCATCTTTCCGATCGGATCGGCCGCAAGAACATGTACCTGATCGGCGCGGTAACCGTCGGGGTGTTCGGCTTCATCTATTTCGGGCTGCTGAATACCGGTTCGGCCGCGCTGATCTTCATCGCTATCGTGCTCTCGCTGGTCCCGCATGACATGATGTACGGCCCGCAGGCGGCGCTCATCGCGGAATCGTTCACGGGCCGGCTGCGCTACAGCGGTGCCTCGCTCGGCTACCAGCTCGCCTCGGTGATCGCCGGAGGCCCCGCGCCGCTGATCGCGGCATGGCTGTACGCCGAGTATCACTCGGGCTATGCGATCGCGCTCTACATCCTGGTCTGCGCGGTGATCACGCTCATCGCCACCGCGATGATGAAGGACTACACCGGCAAGGATATCGAAGGCGAATACGAATAGTCCGCCTTCGGGCAGGCTTTCTCACCAGGGGCGGCGAGCGCCGTAGCGCGTTCGCCGCCCCTCTGCTATCGATAGCTTTCGAGCCCAATCCCGCTCTCTCCGATCCGCCAGGATCCGGCAATCGAACAAGGCGAACCCATGCGCGAAGCCATCATCGTCTCGACCGCGCGCACCCCGATCGGCAAGGCCTATCGCGGCGCGTTCAACAATACGCAAGCCCAGGAGCTGGGCGGGCACGTCATCGCCGAAGCCGTGAAACGCGCCAAGGTCGACCCTGCCGCGATCGGCGATGTCGTCATGGGTGCCGCCTTGCAGCAGGGGTCGAGCGGCGGCAACACTGCCCGGCAGTGCGCGATGCGCGCCGGCCTGCCGACCTCGATCGCCGGCATGAGCGTCGATCGCCAGTGCGCGTCGGGCCTCATGGCGATTGCGACCGCCGCCAAGGAGATTGTGGTCGATGGTCTCGAAGTCGCCGTCGGGGGCGGGCTCGAGTCCATCTCGCTGGTCCAGAACGAACATATCAACCGCTGGCGCGGTCAGGATCCGGTGCTGGTGCAGCGGGTTCCCGCGATCTACATGACCATGCTCGAGACCGCCGAAGTCGTCGCGGAGCGCTACAACGTCAGCCGCGAGGCGCAGGACGCGTATTCGCTCCAATCGCAAAAGCGCACGGCGCAGGGGCAGAGCGACGGGCGATTCGACGCCGAGATCGTGCCGCTGCCGAGCGTCATGACCGTTACCGACAAGGCCAGCGGGCAAACCTCGGAGCGCAAGATCACGCTCGCGGCCGATGAGGGCAACCGGCCACAAACCACGCTCGACGACCTGCGCGGCCTGAAACCCGTGTTCAAGGACGGCCAGCGCGTCAAGGAAGGAAAATTCATCACCGCCGGCAACGCTTCGCAACTCTCCGACGGCGCCTCCGCGGCCGTGCTGATGGAGGCCAAGGAAGCCGAGCGCCGCGGCCTCGATCCGCTCGGCGCCTATCGCGGCATCGCGGTCGCCGGCTGCGACCCCGACGAGATGGGCATCGGGCCGGTATTCGCCGTGCCGAAGCTGCTCAAGCAGCACGGGCTCAAGATGGACGACATCGACATCTGGGAGCTCAACGAGGCCTTCGCCGTCCAGGTGCTGTACTGCCGGGATCGGCTCGGCATTCCCAACGAGCGCCTCAACGTGGACGGCGGCGCCGTCTCCATCGGCCACCCTTATGGCATGTCGGGGGCCCGCATGACCGGCCACATCCTGATCGAGGGCAAGCGGCGCGGCGCCAAGTACGGCGTCGTCACCATGTGCGTCGGCGGCGGCATGGGCGCAGCCGGATTGTTCGAGATTTATTGAGTCGGCGTCTCCCGTAGCCCGGATGGAGCGCAGCGAGATCCGGGTCCGCCGGTCCCGCATTCCGCTTCGCTCCATGCGGGCTACGTTTTAAGCAGAGAGGACCATGACACCCCCAGCCGTCAGCCTCGATGACAAATACACGCTCCGCTCCGGGCGCATCTATCTGTCCGGCGTGCAGGCGCTCGTCCGCCTGCCGATCATGCAGCGTGAGCGCGACAAGGACGCGGGACTCAATACCGGCGGCTTCATCTCCGGCTATCGCGGCTCGCCGCTCGGCGTCTACGACAACGCGCTGTGGCAGGCCAAGCGGCACCTCGAAGCCCACAACATCCGCTTCCAGCCCGGCCTGAACGAGGACCTCGCGGCGACCGCGGTGTGGGGCAGCCAGCAGGTCAACATGTTCCCGGGAGCCGCGGTCGATGGTGTGTTCGCCATCTGGTACGGCAAGGGGCCCGGCGTCGATCGCTCGACCGATGCGCTCAAGCACGGCAACACAACCGGCAGCTCGCAATTCGGCGGCGTGCTGGCGATCGCCGGCGACGATCACGGCTGCCAGTCCTCCACCCTCGCGCACCAGAGCGAGCAGATCTTTCAGGCCGCGATGATGCCGATCCTGAACCCCGCGAACATTCGCGAATATCTGGAATTCGGGCTCTATGGCTTCGCGCTCTCCCGCTTCTCGGGTTGCTGGGTCGGGTTCAAGGCGATCGCCGAGACGGTGGAAAGCTCGGCCTCGGTCCCGGTCGATCCGCGGCTCGAGATCGTGCTGCCCGACGATTTCGAGATACCGCCCGGCGGGCTCAATATCCGTTGGCCCGATCCGCCGCTCGAGGCGGAGCGGCGGCTCCACGGGCCGAAGATGGCGGCGGTCGCCGCCTTCACGCGCGCCAACCGCGTCGACCGCATTGTGATCGACCCGCGGCAGCCGCGACTCGGCATCATCACCACCGGCAAGGCTTACCTCGACGTGCGCCAGGCGCTGAGCGATCTCGGCATCGACGAGAGAGCGGCGGCGCTCGGTATCCGCCTCTACAAGGTCGGCCTGACCTGGCCGCTCGAGCCATCCGGCGCCCGCCGCTTTGCCGAGGGCCTCACCGACGTGCTGGTGGTCGAGGAAAAGCGCGGGTTCATCGAGCACCAGCTCGTCCACATCCTCTACAACACGGATGCCGCGCGCCGGCCGTCGATCGTCGGCAAGACCGACGAGAGCGGGGCGCCGCTGCTGCCGAGCGAGGGCGAGCTCACGCCCAGCATGGTGGCGCGCGCGATCGTCGCGCGGCTGCGCAAGCTCGGGCACGACAGCCGGGAGCTCGAGCAGCGCGTCGCGCGGCTCGATCAATTCGACAAGATGCTCGAAGCCGCTGCGACGAAAACCCAGCGCACGCCGTTCTTCTGCTCCGGCTGTCCGCACAACACTTCGACCCGGGTTCCCGAGGGCAGCCGGGCGCTCGCCGGCATCGGCTGTCACGCCATGGCGATCTATGTTCCCAGCCGCAACACCGCGACCATCACGCATATGGGAGGCGAGGGGGCGAACTGGATCGGGCAGGCGCCGTTCACCAGCGAGAACCACGTGTTTCAGAATCTGGGCGACGGCACCTATTCGCACAGCGGGTTATTGGCGATCCGCGCCGCCGCCGCGGCGGGCGTCAACATCACCTACAAGATCCTCTACAACGACGCGGTCGCGATGACCGGCGGCCAGCCGGTGGAAGGCCAGCTCAGCGTCCCGCAGATCACGCGCCAGGTCGAAGCCGAGGGCGCGAAGCGCATCCTCGTGGTCACCGACGAGCCGCACAAATATCCGGCCAATGCCGGCTTTGCCCGCGGCGTCGAGATCCGGCATCGCGACGAGCTTGACGCCGTGCAACGCGAGCTGCGCGAGACGCCGGGCCTCACCGTGCTGGTCTACGATCAGACCTGTGCGGCCGAGAAGCGGCGCCGCCGCAAACGCGGTCTGTTCCCGGATCCGCAAAAGCGCGTCTTTATCAACGAGGCGGTGTGTGAGGGCTGCGGCGATTGCTCGGAAAAATCCAATTGCGTCTCGGTGAAGCCGGTCGAGACCGAGTTCGGGCGCAAGCGCACGATCGATCAGTCCAACTGCAACAAGGATTTCTCCTGTCTCAAAGGCTTCTGTCCGAGCTTCGTCACGGTGCACGGCGGATCCTTGCGCAAGCTGCGCAAACCCGTCGTGGCGGGTGCCGGAGACCTGTTCGCGGAGCTGCCGGAGCCGCGCCGGCGGCCGCTGGTCGGGCCCTACGACATCCTCGTCACCGGCATCGGCGGCACCGGCGTGATCACAGTCGGCGCGCTGCTCGGCATGGCGGCGCATCTCGAGGGCAAGGGCTGCACGGTGCTGGATTTCACCGGGCTGTCGCAGAAGAACGGGGCGGTGATGAGCCACGTGCGTCTCGCCCCGAGGCCGGATGATCTGCACGCGGTTCGCGTCACCGCCGGCGGTGCCGACCTGCTGCTCGGCTGCGATATGGTGGTGGCGGCGAGCCCCACGGCGCTCTCCCGCGTGGAGAATGGGGTGACGCGCGCGATCGTCAACAGCTATCTGGCGCCGACCGCCGCCTTCGTGGTCAATCCCGACATCGATTTCGAGACCGCGGCGATGCAGCGGACGTTGCGGCGGGCCGCGGGCGAGCAGAACACGGACTTCATCGACGGCACGGCAATCGCCACGGCGCTGATGGGCGATTCGATCGCCACCAACTTGTTCATGCTCGGCTATGCGTTCCAGCAGGGATTGGTCCCGCTCGCGGTCGAATTGATCGAGCGCGCGATCGAGCTCAACGGCGTCGCGGTCGAAGCCAACAAGCGCACCTTCGCCTGGGGGCGGCTGGCCGCGCACGACCGCGCCAAGGTCGAGGCGGTGGCGCGGCCGGGCATGGTCCATTCCGAGCCGCAGGCCGAACCGACGCTCGCGGACATCGTCGCCCGCCGCGCCGGGTTCCTGACCCGCTACCAGAGCGGTCGCTATGCCAGGCGTTATCGGACCGCCATCGCTGCCATCGAGGAGGCGGAGCAGGCGCGGGCTCCGGGCAAGGGCGGGCTCGCCGAAGCGGCCGCGCACAATTTGTTCAAGCTGATGGCCTACAAGGACGAATACGAAGTGGCTCGGCTCTACACCGACGGCGCCTTTTTGGCGAACCTGCACCAGCAGTTCGAGGGCGATTTCCGCCTGGAGTTTCATCTGGCGCCGCCGCTCTTCGCCTCGCGCGATCCAGCGACCGGCGAGCTGCGCAAGCGAGCCTATGGGCAGTGGATCTTTCGCGCGTTCAAAATTCTGGCGCGGCTGCGGCGGCTGCGGGGGACTTTCCTCGACGTGTTCGGCTATGCCGAGGAGCGCAGGACCGAGCGGCGTCTCATCCGCGAATACCAGGCCACGCTCCAGGATATCGCCGCGACGCTCACGCCGGACAATCATCCGTTCGCGATCGAGGTCGCCCGCGTGCCCGAGCAGATCCGCGGATTCGGCCACATCAAGCAGAGAAATCTCGCAAAAGCGCGGCAGCGCCAAGCGGCGCTGCTGGAGGCTTTCCGCAATCCCCCGGTGGTGGCGATCGCGGCGGAGTGAGACGCGAGCGCATGCAGTGGAAAGTCGGCGCGATCGCCATCACGCAGGTGGTCGAGCTCGAGACGCTCGGCGGAACGCGGTTCATCCTGCCGCAGGCGTCGCGTGAAGCGGTCCGCGAGATCGCTTGGCTCCATCCGCATTTCGCCGACGAGAACGGCCGTCTCAAGCTGAGCATCCATTCGCTGGTCGTCGAGACGCCGACGCGCCGCATTCTGGTCGACACGGGGCTGGGCAACGACAAGCAGGATCGCGACATGCCGACCTGGAATTTTCGCCGGGGCACGTTTCTTGAGGATCTGGCCGCCGCCGGTTATCCGCCGGAAAGCATCGATACCGTGGTGTGCACGCATCTTCACGTCGACCATGTCGGCTGGAACACGATGCTGGTCGAGGGACGCTGGGTGCCGACCTTCCGCCATGGACGCTACCTGATGCATCGCTCCGAGTTCGAGTACTGGCGGGACCGGCGCGGCAGCACGGCGCAGATCGCCGTGTTCGAGGATTCGATCCAGCCGGTCATCGATGCCGGCCAAGTCGATTTGGTGGAAAGCGATCATCGCGTCTGCGAAGAGATGAACTTGATCCCGACGCCGGGCCACAGCCCAGGTCACGTCAGCGTCGAGCTTCGCTCCGGCGGCGAGGAGGCCCTGCTGACCGGCGACGTGCTGCACCATCCCTGCCAGATGGCGCACACCGACTGGGCCTCGACCATCGATTTCGACGCGGCGCAGTCGACGCGCACGCGGGAAGAATTGTTCTCGCGGCTCGCCGGCACGGACACGCTCGTGATCGGCGCGCATTTCGCCGCCGGGCGGGTCGTTCGCGACGGCGCGGCGTTC
>WNGK01006952.1_pt1 | contig 11881 bp, 12 predicted proteins | sample 5400601 | NCBI WGS metagenome assembly WNGK01 (sample SAMN13153376, study PRJNA577476) | soil metagenome | isolation source: 60 cm soil or saprolite under Garry oak tree replicate 1 | place: USA:California | collected 2016-06-15
GGCTGACACCACGGCGGCGGCGGCGGAGGCGGCAGCCATGCTCAGCCCAGTTCCGCGTCCCTGAGCACGCCCGTGTCGTCGGCGAGCGCGTCCGGCGCTCGCATCCGCCAGGCATCGGTGACGAGCTCCGTCAGGCGCCCGATATCCACCTCGGCCAGCCGCAGCAGCACGAGCGGCCAGCCGTCGTAGCCGGGCGCGGTGAAGAACAGGCGCGGCTCGCCGAGCAGCAGGGCCTGCTTCTCCGCTTCATCGCCCACGAAGAGCACCGCGATGTCGGTCCGGATGACCCGCGGGCCGCCCGGCCTCCGCTCGGGGTAGGACCAGATAAAGCCCTTGCCGCCGACCCGGAAATCGAATCCGTCGCTGTCGATCTCCTCCACGTGGGGCAGAGCGAGCGCGAGACGACGAACGTCGTCGGCGTCAGCCACCTAGATCCCTCCTGCCCGGTCGCACCACCGCATGCGCACATGCTAGGCGCGGGGACCGACAACGGACCGATCAGCGAACGGGTTCGAGCAGCACCTTGACGGCACCAGTCCGCCGTGAGTCCTTGACGGCGAGCACCGCCTCGTCCCACCGATCGAGCGGAAAGCGGTGGGTGATGACCGCCGTCAGGTCGAGGCCGGCGGCGACGAAGTCGAAATAGTGCTCCATGGAGTGCTTGGCGACGCCGCCCACCTCCTCGATGCCGAACCCGTTCGAGCCGATGACGTGCAGCTCCTTGAAGTACAGCGGTGTCCACTCGAAGCGCCTCGGCGGCTCGACGCCGGAGACGACCAGCGTGCCACCGGTCGCCAGCAGGCGCAGCGACGTCTCGACCGTCTCGGTCGAGCCGATGGTGTCGTAGACGACGGCCGGGCCGTCCTGCAGCCAGTTCCGCTTGCTCCACGGCTCCAGCGCCGTTGTGCCGACCCGCCGCGCGACCTGCGCGACAAGTTCGTCCGGCGTCGACGACAGCGCCGCGTGAGCGCCAAGGCGGGTCGCGAGGCCCGCACGGGGACCGGGCCGGGTCGCCGCCCACACCTCGGCGGCGGGATACAGATGACGCAGCAGCGCGATCGCCGCGAACGCGAGCGTGCCCGAGCCGTAGACCAGCACGGCCTGGCCGGCCGGGGGCGGTGCGAGCAGGATCGAGCGCAGCGAGACGCTGACCGGGTCGGCCAGGACGGCCGCCTCGTCGGAGACCTGGTCAGGGATCGCGAACAGCTGCGAGCCGTGCGCGCTGAAACGCTCGGCGTGCGCCCCGGTGGCCGCCGCGCAGTTGCCGATATGAATCGAGACGGGCAGGTTACCGGAGCGGAAATTGCGGCACCACGGATAGCGGCCGGCTGCGCACGCCTCGCACGGCGGCTCAATGCCGCGCGGGCCGCAGGACAGCCAGGGGTTGAGCACGACGCGCTCCCCGGTGTCCGCGCGGCGTCCGACTGCCTCGTGGCCAAGCACGTGCGGGAAGGAGACCAGGGCTGTGAGCGGGTTGTCGCGGGCGCCGTTCAGCAGGATCTGTTTCACGTCCGATCCGCACAGCCCCGAGAAGATCGTCTCGACCCTGACCCAGTCTTCCGACGGCAGCGGCAGCTCGTCGACATCCTCCAGCCGCACGGGCGCGAGACGCGAGACGAAGGCGCGCCGGTCGAGGCGCCCGCCGATGGCCGAGGCCGCCTCACGGGCCAGGCTGTGCCGGAAAACGAGCGCTTGCACGTCGACCTCCAACTCGGGGCAGCCCAACCTACCAAGGCGAGCGGCGCGCCCGGCAGTACCGGCGAGCGTCGTTCTGGCCGGGAATGTCGGGCACGTTCCGGGCAGCCAGGGCCAGCGGGCGCGCCGAACCCCTTGACGAATCAGATGAACGTTCTTTTAATTCTTCCATGGGCCGTATTGCTGGCGTGACCGCTGCTGAGACCCGCGAACGGCTGCTTCGCGCGGCCGCCGACGTCTTCGCCGAGCGCGGGTACGACGGCACGCGGGTGGCCGACATCGCCGCCGCGGCAGGCGTGAGCAACGGCGCCATGTACGCGCACTTCGCCTCCAAGGCCGACCTGCTCGCCGGAGCGCTGCGCACGCACGGCCAGCGGCTGCTCGCCGACCTGTTTCAGGCCGACCCCAACCGGTCCATCACCGAGATGCTGCTCGTCATCGGCCAGTGGCTGCCCCGCCGGCGTGACGCCCGCGGTTACCTGATCGTCGAGGCACTGGTCGCGGCGCGCCGCGACGAGGACGTGGCCCGCCCGATGCGCGATTACGTCGGCGAGCGCGCCGACTGGCTCGCCGAGCTCATGCGGGTGGCCCAGGCGGACGGCGAGCTCGACCCGGCGCTGTCGCCGAACGCGCTCGCCCACCTCTGCCTGCTGCTCTCGATGGGCAGCGCGCTCGTGACGCCGGAACTGCACGCGGTCGACGAGCGCGAGTGGGCCGCGTTGCTGGCCCGCATCGTCACCGCTCTTGCCCGAACCACTACTATCACCGTACAGACGGGATCAGGCCAGTGAAGGTGCAGATCAACTCCGAACGGTGCCAGGGCCACGGCCGCTGCTACGACCTGGCTGAGGACCTGTTCGGCGACGACGACGAAGGCTTCGGGAAGGTCCTGGGCGACGGTGTCGTGCCGCCGGACAAGGAGCGCGAGGCTCGCCTCGCCGCTGCCAACTGCCCCGAGCGCGCGATCGAGATCCTCGAGGAGAGCTGACATGACAGTCGATGACCGGTTCATCCGCATCGAAGCGGACGAGGACCCGGAACTTCTCGGTACCCGCAGCGAGATCATCACCGGCCCCGTCGCCGACTGGGCGACCGACTTCTCCCATCTCGAGCCCGAGTGGTCCGCCGACCCCTACCCGATCCAGGACGACCTGCGGCAGCGCTGCCCGATCGCGCATACCGAGCGGTTCGGTGGCGGCTGGCTGCCGACGCGCTACTCCGATGTCGCGGCCATCGCCTACGACACCGAGCGGTTCTCGTCGCGGTCGATCATCATGAGTAACTTCCGGCCGCCGGCGGACCTCGCGCCAGTCGGCGGCTCGCCGCCGATCTCGTCTGACCCGCCGTTCCACCACGACGCGCGCAAGCTGCTGCTCCCCGCGTTCACCAAGAGCGCGGTGGCGAAGCAGGAGCCAGGCACCAGAGCGTTCTGCCACTCGCTCATCGACGCCTTCGACGGGCGGGACGTGGTCGACGCGGCTCACGACTACGCGCAGCACATCCCGATGCGGGTCATCGCCGACATGCTCGGCTTCCCCCAGCAGGACGGGCCGCGCTTCCGCGAGTTCGTCGAGAACACCCTCGAGGGCATCAACCTGCCGCCGGAAGAGCGCATTGAGCGGATGGGAAAGCTGTTCGACTATCTGCTCGCGCAGATCCACGACCACCTCGACCACCCGCGAGAGGACCTCACCACCTTCCTCATCAACGCCGAGCTGTACGGCCGCAAGCTCGAGGCGGACCACGTCGCCGGAACGATGGCGCTGCTGCTCATCGCCGGCATCGACACAACGTGGAGCGCGATCGGTGCCTCGCTGTGGCATCTGGCCGCAACGCCCGCCGACCGCGAGCGACTCATCGCCGAGCCCGGCCTGCTGCCGACCGCGATGGAGGAGTTCCTCCGCGCCTACGCGCCCGTCACCATGGCGCGGCTGGTAAAGGACGACATGCACTGGCACGGCGCCGAAATGAAGGCCGACGACTGGATCCTGCTGTCGTTCCCGGCGGCCAACCGTGACCCGACGCAATTCGACGGGGCCGGTGACGTCGTCATCGACCGCGCCATCAACCGGCATGCCGCGTTCGGCCTCGGTATCCACCGCTGCGTAGGATCACACCTGGCGCGGATGGAACTCCGGGTCGCGCTCGAAGTCTGGCTCGCGCGGATCAGCTCGTTCAGCCTCGACGAGCCGTCGGCGGTCAGGTGGTCCGCAGGCCAGATCCGCGGTCCCCGCGCTCTCCCGCTGCGCATCCGCTGACCGCCCCGGAGGCCGATGGAGCTGCTCTCACCACCCGGTGCCCGGGCTCGGTTCCGGGCCGGGGTACGGACGCCGACGGCAAGCTGGGCGCCGGGCTTCGTCCAGGCCAACCTGATCGTGCTGCCGCAGGAGGCGGCCGGGGACTTCGCGCTGTTCGCCCGGCTCAATCCGGGGCCCTGCCCGCTGCTGGAGACCACCCGGCCGGGCAGCCAGCGGACGCGGCTCGCGCCCGGCGCCGACCTGCGCACCGACCTGCCCGCCTACCGGGTATGGGAACGGGGGGAGTGCGTGGCCGAGCCCAGCGAGATCTCGGCGTACTGGCGGGACGACCTGGTGGCGTTCCTGACCGGCTGCAGCTTCACCTTCGAGCGCGCGCTGCTGACGGCCGGGGTGCCGGTCCGCCACCTCGAGCAGGGCACCAATGTCGCCATGTTCGTCACTGACCGTCCGTGCCTGCCAGCTGGCCGGTTCGCCGGGCCGCTAGTCGTCTCGATGCGGCCCGTCCCGGCCAGCCTGGTGCCGACCGCCGCCGCCGTGACTGCGCGCTACCCGGCGGCGCACGGCGCGCCCGTGCACGCTGGCGACCCGGCGGTGCTGGGCATCACCGACCTGTCACGGCCGGATTTCGGCGACCCCGTGACGTTGCGGGCCGGCGATGTGCCTGTCTTCTGGGCCTGCGGCGTGACCCCGCAGGCGGCCCTGGCGGCGGCCCGGCTCCCCTTCGCCATCACTCATGCGCCCGGTCACATGCTGATCACCGACGTGCCCGACAGCGACCTGCGGCTCGAGCTGGACTGACCGGCTCGACTGCTCAGTGAGCCGTGGGCGGCGGCCCGATGCCAGGACCGGCCCGTCCGACTGAGAGCGGGCAGTACCATGCCAGACGTGACCGGTGACCCGTCCGCTGAGGACCGCCCCGCGGCACTTCTCCCCGGGCCATTAAACGATGGCGCCGCGGAACCCGGCGCCACGGCCGCGCCGACCGCACCGCCAGCTGCGCCCGAGGCCAGGGCCGCGGCCGCGCGCTGGCCGGCCGGGGCCTTGCGTCCGGTGGCAGTCCACCTCGCGGTCTTGCTCGGCTATATCGGCGCGGGCATCGCGCTGACCTGGCCGCATGCCAGTTACCTGGCTGGCCGCCTGATGGCGACCAGAGACACTGGCTGCTACGTGTGGGACTTGTGGTGGATGGCGCGTTCGGCCGAGCACCTCAGCAGCCCGTGGGCGACCAGCTATCTGGCGGCGCCGGTGGGTACGCAGCTCGGCTTCCATACCATGATGCCGCTGGTGGGCGTGGTGATGCTGCCGGTCACGGCCCTGTTCGGCCCCACCGTCTCCTTCAACCTGCTGACGATCGCGATGCCCGGGCTGCTCAGCTACGCGATGTACCGGGTAGCACGGCTCTGGCTGCCGTCACAGATCGCGGCGATCGCCGCGGGCGGATTCTTCGGCTACTCGGTGATCGTGGACTACTGGGCGTGGGTACACCTGAACCTGGCCGCGGGCGCGCTGTTCGTGCCGCTGACCCTGGAGGCCGCGGTGCGGCTGCGCCGCCGTCCAGGGCCCGCGCAGGCACTGATCCTGGGCCTGGTCATCGGCGCGAGCGTGCTGGTCGACCAGGACTCCGCGCTGATGGCCGCCATGGTGGCTGCGGCGGCGCTGCTGCCGTGGCTGCTCGGCCGCCCCACGCGACCGGATCCGGCCGACGCGTCGACCGCGGCCAGGATACTCGCCGCGCCGAGGTGGAAGCGGCTGATGCCCGTCGGGCTGGCGGCGCTGGCCGCCGGGGTGGTGGCCAGTCCTCAGCTGCTCGCGATCGCGCACGAGATCAAGGTCGCCGGGCCGCCCGCCACTCCGAACGCGATCGCTTACCTGGCCGGCGCCCGGATCCCGAATGTGGTCGAGCCATCACCGCGAGTGACCAATCTCGGGCTGAACATTGTGCATTCACCAGACTTCACCACGTACGGATTTGTGCTCTCCGCGCTGGCGATAGCGGGCCTGGCACTGGCCTGGCGGCGGCGCACGGCCCGGGGGCTGGCGATCGCGTGGGCCGGGGCGACGGTGCTGGCCATGGGATCGGCCATTAAGATCGGCACCAGCATGTACCTGCCGCTCGCGCAGGTCTGGCATGGCGTGCGGCTCTCCACGGTGATGCCGTACACCTGGATTGTCCGGACACCGGGGCTGGCCAGCTTCCGCGAGCCGGCGCGCATCGCCGAGATCGGCCTGGTGCCCGCCGCGCTGCTGGCCGGTTTCACCGTGAACTGGCTTCGCGATCACGCCGCGCCCGCGCTGATCATCGTGCTGGCCGCCGCCCTGGCGGAGGCCGGGCTGGCCACGCCGGCGGGCTTCGGCGCCATGCCGGCGGCTCTGCCCGCGCTCGACCGCCCGATCGCCGCCGACCACTCCGGGTCGATCGTCGTCGACGTGCCGTTCGGCATCCGCGGCGGGGCCGGCCTGATCGGCGCGCCGTTCGCGCCAGAATCCGAGGTACTGGCGACGGCCGACGGTCATCCGCTCGCGGTCGCCAACTTGTCCCGCACCACGCCGGCCACGGCTCGCGGCATCCGCGGCGAGCCGTTCTACCACGCCCTGATGCGCGTCCAGAGAGGTCACTACCAGTTCTCGGCGGCGCAGCTGGAGGCGGCGGCCAGGAACGCCAGGCAGATGGATATCGGGTGGGTGCTGCTGTGGACGGCCACCCCCCGGCTGCGGCACTACCTTCTCGCCACCGGCTTCCGGTTCGATTACCAGGCGAGCGGAGTCGCGGTCTACCGGCCCGCGCCGGCCAGGCACCAATTCTGACGAGCTCTAGCCAGCCGGAGCTAGCCCCGGGTAGTGCGCAGGCATCATGGCGATGACGGCGAGGCACTCCACGAAGAAGTAGATCGACTTGAAGAACTCCAGCAGGTCGCCGTGCTCGAGCAGGATCTTGCGGTACATCACGGTGCGCTGCGCGTCGTAGCCCTCGTGCAGCGCCTTCCAGTCCGCGTAGTCCATGCCGAGCACGTAGGTGGCGTCCAGCGGGTCGTCCGGCCCGATGATCTGGCACGTGGCGACCGTGCCGCCGCCCCACTGGACGAACAGGTACGCCGGGCCGTCGCCGAGCTCAGCGGGCAGGTCGCGGCATCGCAGCGCCCACGATGCCGGGTAGCTGCTCTTGATCAGCTCGAAGAAATCCCAGTACATCTGCAGCTTGCCGGCCCGGGCCTGCTCCGACGGTCCGGCGGCCAGTGCGTCACGGACGGTGTCGGCCCACTCCTTGCTGAAGAACATCGGCTCCGCCACGGCTCAGCCACCCGCCAGGACGGGCTGCGCCTGTGCGAGCAGGTCCTCGATGTCCGGGGCGAGGTCGATGCCGACATCATTCAGCTTGCGGCGCAGCTGCTGGAAGAAGAGCATCTGCACCTCAGCCTCGGTCCAGCCCAGCGGCTCGTAGTAGATCTCCCGGCTGGCCACGCCGGACAGCGACAGGATCGTCCGCAGCGTGGCATGGATCTCGTTGATCATTGTCGGGTCCTTGCGCACCGCGTCCTGCAGGTAGCGCATGCCGCCCTGAACGTGCCGCGACTCGTCGCGGCAGGTCGCCGTGAAGCCGGTGTAGTAGGCCGGCAGGAATCCGCGCCAGCGAGCGTACGACAGCGTCACCTTCATGACCGACAGCGCCAGCACGCCCTCGATCCACAGGAAGTAGTTCGTGCCGTAGCGCACGCGTGCCCGCTCGTCGAACGGGTTCCGCCGCACCTCGTCCGCCTGATACGCAAGCAGCCCGAACGGCCCGACGAACGTCTCCGACACCCAGGGAAACGAGGCGTCGAGGATATCCATGATGTCGTTACCAGCCAGGCCGACGACCTCCCGGTAGAACCGGTCGAAGAAGACCGTGTGCCGGGCCTCGTCCTCGATCTGAGCCGCGATGTGGAGCTTCTCCTCCTCGCTCGCGCCGATCATGAACACCGGCAGCTCGATCTCGACCTGCCGTTCGCCGTGGTGGAAGCCGGAAGCGATGGCCATGAACGACTGGCGCTCGGCCTCGGTCATCTTCTCTTGCCAGTCGATCTTGTCCTGGCTGAAGTCGAGGTCATAGACATCCCACCGCTGCTTCAGGTACTTGCGGTAGAGCGTCGTGAAGTCCGGCAGGGACTTCAGGTCCTTGTGGACATACTCGATCACGTCATCGATGTCGACATCGAGCACTCCGGCGAGGTCGGACTCCTCGATCTCGCGCACCTGCTCGTCGCTCAGCGCGCGAGGGCCTTCGTGCAGAACCGCGGTGGGGCTCTTGCGTTCCGTCATGCCGACGAACCTCCCCAGTCCCGTAATCCCTCGCTGTCCGCCATCAATACTAGAAGCGGATTCTACGATTTCATTGGACCGGGTCGAACTTGCGGTGTCAAGAGCAGGGCCGGGCTTGGCCGGCGCCGCGCCTCGCTCGCGATCGGCATCCTGATGGACGCCTTCCTCGTCCGCACCCTGCTCGTCCCGTCGACCGTGGCGCTTCTCGGCCGCTGGAACTGGTGGCCGTCCGCGCAGGGCCGACCGCGCGAAGCCGCCCCCGAGCCGGATCCGGCGCAGGTCAGGGCGACGAGATGAAGGCGGCCAGCTTCCCGATGCGCCGCACGATATCCTCGTGCACGAACTCCGCCGAGCGGGAGCCGTCGACGATAGACATCCATTCCCGGCCGGCGTAATACTCGAGCAGCGGCACCGTCTTGCGCTGGTACACGTCAAGACGGTGCACGACGACGGCTTCCGCGTCCTCGGTACCGCGGCCGCGCGCCAGCAGCCGCCGGATCAGCTCCTCGCGGGGCACATCGAGGTGGATCGCGGCCTGCACCTCGACCCCGAGCGAGCGAACCGCGGCATAGGACGCCTCAGCCTGCTCGACGGTCCGGGGGAACCCGTCAAGCACATAGCCACGGGCCGCGGCCATGACCGGCTTGCGGAGCATGTCCATGACGACGCCGTCCGGCACCAGGTCGCCACGGTCAACGTAGGACTTCACCGTCCGCCCGAGCGCCGTCTGATCCCGGACATGCTGGCGCAGCAGGTCGCCACTGGAGATATGCGTGATCCCGAATCGCGCGGCGAGCCGCTCGGCCTGGGTTCCCTTGCCAGCGCCGGGAGCGCCGATCAGCAGCAGCCGCATCAGTCCATCATCACGTGGATCGCGGTCCGCCGCACACTTCATCCCAGACGTCCGGCCGAGGTGGAGGATGATGCCATGAGGGTTCAGTTCGCCGGGTCCGGCGACGCGTTCGGCAGCGGCGGGCGCTTCCAGACCTGCATCCACCTGTCCGCGGACGGCCAGGTGCTGCTGGTCGACTGCGGTGCCACGAGCCTGGTCGCGCTGAAATCACAAGGACTCGACCCGAATGCGGTCGGCGCGGTGGCGATCACTCATCTGCATGGCGACCATTTCGGCGGGTTGCCGTTCCTGATCCTGGACGGCCAGTTCTCCGGCCGGACCGCGCCGCTGCTGGTGGCCGGCCCACCGGGCATCCGGGCCCGGCTGGCCGAGGCGATGGAGACGCTCTTCCCTGGATCCGGCGCGGCGCCCCGGCGATTCCCGGTAGCAGTCACCGAGCTAGCCGCCGACGGGATCCCGGCCCGGCTGGGGAAGGCGATCGTGCGCGGCTGGGAGGTCGAGCACGCCTGCGGCGCGCCGCCGCTGGCGCTGCGGGTCGAGTTCGGCGGCGCGAAGTTCGCCTACTCCGGGGACACCCAGTGGACTCCCGTGCTAGCCGAAGCGGCCAGGGGCGCGGATCTGCTGGCCGTGGAGGCGTATACGTTCGACCGGCCGATCCGGTATCACCTCGACTACCAGACGCTGCACGCCCACCTCGGCGACATCCAGGCTGGGCGGATCGTGCTCACCCACATGTCGGCCGCCATGCTCGCCAGGCTGGCCGATGCACAACTGCCCGCCGCCTACGACGGCATGACCGTCGACCTGTGACACCGGGAGAGCTTCCCGGCTTGGTGTACTGGCCCGACGTCACTCCAGATGCGGGCCAGGTCCAGCGGCGCTGAACACTAGCCCTGATCCGGCCGGCAGTCGCGATTGCGACCCATGTTGGGATGTACGCGCTCGTGCGGCAGGATCGACAGGGGTGTCGCTGCCCTCGCCAGGGGCAGCCCGAAGTTCGAACGTTCGGAAGAGGAGGATCATGGTAAGCGAGAACGCGGCCAGGCTCGCAGTGCTCATCGACGCGGACAACGCTCAGCCCGCGATCACCGAGGGGCTGCTCGCCGAGGTGGCCAAGTACGGGACCGCGCACGTCAAGCGCGCCTACGGCGACTGGACCGGGACCAACCTGAAGGGCTGGAAGGATCACCTGCTCGCCCAGTCGATCCAGCCGATCCAGCAGTTCGCCTACACCAGCGGCAAGAACGCGACGGACTCGGCGATGGTGATCGACGCGATGGACCTGCTGTACTCGGGCCGGTTCGACGGGTTCTGCCTGGTCTCGAGCGACAGCGATTTCACCCGTCTGGCGGCTCGTCTGCGTGAGTCTGGGCTGACCGTGTACGGGTTTGGCGAGCGCAAGACACCCAAGCCGTTCGTGGCGGCGTGCGACAAGTTCATCTACATCGAGAACCTGCTGCACGACGGCCCGCATGCCGCTGGCACCGCTGCCCCGGCGCCCGCGGCTGCCACCCACGCCTCGGCGGCGCAGCTCAAGCGGGACGCCGCGCTGACCAGTCAGCTGCGCCAGGCCGTCGAGGCCGCCTCGGATGACGACGGCTGGGCCCCGCTCGGATACGTCGGCACGCTGATTACCAAGCAGCAGCCTGACTTCGACTCCCGCAGCTACGGCTACTCCAAGCTGAGCGACCTGATGGCGGCCACCACCCTGTTCGAGCTGGAGCGACGCAGCGTGGGCGACGGCAAGCAAGGCGCCGTCTACATCCGCGACAAGCGGCGCCGGCCGCCGGGCAAGAGGACCAGGCCCGGCGCGCCTGAGTAGCTGAGTGAAGCTCCCGTCCTTTCGCCCCTTACCCGTTCGCCCCCTACCCGTTCGCCCCTTACCCGTTCAGGGTCTGGGTCCCGTCGATAATGGCCTGGGCCAGGTCAGCTAGCCGCAGGTTACGGTTCCTGGCCTGGTCGCGGAGCAGGCCGAAGGCCTGTTCCATGTCCAGCCCGAGCCGCTCGGCGAGCTTGCCCTTGGCCTGCTCGATGACGACCCGGCTGTTGAGCGCCGACTGGAGCTGCTCGTTCAGGATGTCACAGCGCCGCAGGCTGCGTTCGTGCAGCAGGCCGATGGTGGCCACGTCGGCCAGCGCCTGCCCGACGCGCACGTCGGCCGGGTCAAAGGCGCCCGCGGCGGCCCGGAACAGGTTCAGCGCGCCGATCAGCTGATCGCGCAGCCGCATCGGCAGGGCCTGCACGGCGCCGAAACCCGATTGCCGGGCAGCAGCCGCGAACCGCGGCCAGCGCTCCGCCTCCGCGGCCAGGTCCGCCGCCGAGACAGGCTGCCCAGTCCGGAAGCAGTCCAGGCACGGACCCTGATCGTTTTGCAGCTGGAACAGCTCCAGCACCCTGGCCGCCTCGCTCGACGCCGCGACCACCCGCAGCTCACCCCGCGGGTCAGCCAGCAGCAGGCCGGCCGCGGACACGTCAAGGAGCTTGACGCTCCGGTCGGTCAGCACGTGCAGAAAGTCGATGACGTCGAAGTCGGCGACCATCGTGTCGGTCAGCTCGACGAACGTCTCCGACAGCAGCTCTCCGTCCAGGCCGCTCACCCTCTCAGCAACGACAGCAGACCCGCGCGGAAGTCCGGGACATCAAGGCGCGCCCGGCGTGCCTCACACCCCGCGATCCCCGCCAGGGTCAAGGTCAGCGGCCAGCCGCAGCCGACGTGCAACGATATCGCGGGCTACGTCAGAAAGCCGCCTCTCATTCGCATAAGCATAGGCCCGCAGCC
>WNGK01006953.1_pt1 | contig 11881 bp, 11 predicted proteins | sample 5400601 | NCBI WGS metagenome assembly WNGK01 (sample SAMN13153376, study PRJNA577476) | soil metagenome | isolation source: 60 cm soil or saprolite under Garry oak tree replicate 1 | place: USA:California | collected 2016-06-15
GACGGCGCTGTGCGTCCACCGTGGATTCCACGAAACCGGCCTCGCGCAGCACTCGCAGGTGCTTTGACACGGTCGGCTGCGGCATACGAAGCTGACGCTCGATCTCTCCCACCGACTGTTGTGACGAGACCAGGAGGCTTAATATCGCGCGGCGGTTCGGCTCCGCAATGATTTCGAACACAGATTCCACTCTCTTCATATACTCCACAGAGCATATGCGTGTCAAGGCATATACAGGCAAGGGGATCTTCGGCTACAGTTTCTATGGTTTCCCTTATCAGCTAGATTTCCGCATAAAACGGTATCAGTGGTATCAGTCTGCGCACTGCCGCAGCGCAAGCCGACTCGCCCTGCTTTCGTCTACGCAAGCACCCTTTGATCTAGCTTGTCAATGATCACCAGCTTGTCAATGATCAGAAGGGATAGGAGGTAGGACAAAAAAAGTCCGTCCTCCATAGTAAAGAATGAGTAAACATAGAATTTGGGACAGGAGAAAGGACAAGAGAGTTGGGGGCACCAGTACAACAGTCAACCTTATATCGGATGATAGGCTGCGGGTCGCAGGTGTGCTAACATGCCGGGCAAAGTTCGAGGTTGCCCGAGAGGAGAGTCATGACGACAGCGCTCAGGCCCTTGAGTACCGGAGAATTGCTGGACCGCACTTTTTCTCTTTATCGCAGCCACTTTGGATTGTTCGTGGGGATCTTTGCGCTGCCTCATCTGGTGGTTCTGACGTTCCAGTGTGTCGGACTCGGGTTTCAATCTTCTGGCAACCAGCTTTCAAATATCCTTTCGACACTCTTTTTTAGCGTGGGAGCGTTGTTTCTCACGGTGATCGTTTCTGCCGCATCGCAGGCGGCAACGGTGGTCGCGGTTTCGCAGGTTCACCTCGACCGGCCGGCCAGCGTAATGGATTCGTTCTCGCGGGTGAAAGGCGAGATTGTTGGCGTGATCGGCCTCTCCATGCTTGTTGGTTTGGGTGTGGGTTTTGGTTTCATCGCATTGATCGTACCAGGGGTCCTGTTAGCCTTGATGTGGTCCTTGGCCGTGCCGGTGAAAATACTGGAGAACAAAGGCGCCACCGATGCGATGTCGCGAAGTTCCGACCTCACCAAAGGGGATCGCGGCCGCATCTTTGTCATCTGGCTGCTATTTATCGTCCTCAGCCTAGCAGTGAGCTGGCTTCTGCAATGGCCCATCCTCCTCGCGGCGGGCATCAGTTCCCGTGGAATGCAGCATATGGCGGCGGGATGGCGGGCGGCTTCCCTGGTGGCGACATTTACTTCGCAATGCCTGGTTGGTCCGCTGGCGACCATCGCGCTCTCGCTGGTGTACTACGACGAGCGGGTGCGCAAAGAAGCGTTTGACCTGCAATTGATGATGACGACGCTCGACGCACCGGGACTTCCAGGTTCTCCCGCACAAGCAGGCGCATGATCGCAAGGCGGACCTATATCCTGGCTTGTTTCCTGATCGCGGCAATTTCCTGCCGGGCGGATGTGGCCGGAAGCGAGGCGCTGACTACAACCGAGTATCGAGCGGAGCTGGAGCGGCTGTTGTCCGCGACCCAGCAACTCGACAGCTCGGGCGGCTCAACTCCTCAATCCTTGCACGATCTCCCGCAGAGTTGGCGCGTTCGTCCGGATCAGCGGGAATTCGAGATATCCACCGAAGGGCTGCGGCGGGATGTCCGGAGATACGAGAATGAGAAGAACATTGCGAACGCCTCTGCCATTCGCGGACGGCTACAGACTCTACGGGGCGATCTCGACGGCTACGAAAGACCTACCACTGATGCTTCAGCGAAGCGGGCAGAGCTGAATTCGATTCTCGCGCGGACGGAATTTCGCGACGTGCAGGGGCCGAACTGGCTCGACCGGCTGAAGCAGCGGCTCCTGGGATTCCTATTCCATCTTCTGGAGCGGCTGTTCCGCTCGTCAGCCATTCCCACGATTAGCAAGTATCTCGTCTACGTACTCATGGGGCTGGCGGTCGCGGCTCTGGGGTACTTCGCGTACCGCAGCATCTGGGCGGCCGACAGCTTCGAGAGCGTTGTGCCCACAGAGCTTCCCGTCTCGGCGAAGGAGTGGGCGATCTGGCTGAAGGAGGCGCGGGCGGCGGCGGCGAAGAGAGAGTGGCGCGACGCGATTCATCTCGCGTACTGGGCGGGAATTTCTTTCCTGGAGCGGCAGGGGATGTGGAAGCCGGACCGGGCGCGGACTCCACGGGAATACCTGCGTCTGCTTGCGAGTTCGAGCGAGCATCGCGAGACGCTGACAGTCCTGACACGAATCTTCGAACTCGCTTGGTACGCGAAGCGGGACGCCAGTGAAGGAACCTTTTCGCAGACGCTGCAGGAACTGGAGAAGCTGGGATGCCACTGAAGGTGGACCCCAAGGATCGTAAGCTCTTGCTGGGGGCAGCATGCGTCTTCGTACTGCTCATTGCCGGCGCCGTCGTGTTTGGCGGCGAAGAAGGGACAAAGGCGGAGACACCCAGTAGTTATTCGAGCGCTTCGGGGGGCGCCAAGGCTGCCTACCTCCTGTTGTCGCAGGCGGGATACAAGGTGGAGCGGTGGGAAAAAACGCTCGATCAACTTCCGCAAGCCATGGGCAAGACGCTGATGCTGGCCGGACCCCAGGAAGCGCCCACTCGCGACGAGCGGGAACGCCTGAAAGCGTTCCTGTCCGAGGGCGGACATGTGATCGCGACTGGGATGTTTGCCGGCACATTTCTTCCCGAGAATGAGTCCGTGCCTGACGTGCTTGCTGGAGGATTATGGAAGAAGGCGTCGGCGCTGTCACCTTCCGAGATCACGCGCGCGGCTCCGGAGATCGTTTTGGCGCCGCAGGCCCATTGGCAATGGTATGCGGCGGCTTATCCGCTGTACGGGGATGGCGAACACACGCTGGTCGTGAAGTATCCCTACGGCCGCGGGGAAGTGTTGTGGTGGGCTTCGGCCACTCCGCTGACGAACGCTGGGTTGAAGGAACCGGGCAACATGGAATTCTTTCTGGCCTGCCTGGGCGGCGCGAAAGGCGAAATTCTGTGGGACGAATATATTCATGGCTACCGGCCGACACTGGGTTCATCCGTCGCGCATTCGCCGGTGAAGTGGCTGGCGCTACAGCTGTTGCTTCTGGCGCTGGCGGTGGTGGCCACGTTTTCGCGGCGGAGCGGTCCGATCTGCAAGCCCGCCTCGGAGGTTCGGCTGTCGCCCCTCGAATTTGTGCAGACGCTGGGCGGACTTTACGAGCATGCCGGCACGGCTTCGGTTGCGGTGGACATCTGCTACCAGCGCTTTCGTTACTGGCTGACGCGGCGGCTGGGAGTTGCGAGCAATATTTCCCTGACCGGTCTGGAGTTGGCCGTACGGGATCGCTGGGCATTTGCCGACGACCACTTCGTCGCGATTTTGCGACGCTGCGAAGCGGCGAAGAGTGATCCTTATTTGCATCCTCCGGCGGCGTTGCAGCTGGTGCGGGAACTCGATGAATACGCGGTTCGCCTGAAGCTCTTTCAAGGCGCTCGGAAGGAGAAAGGTCGATGAATGCTGTTCCAGAGCTGGTGCGGCACCTAGGCGAGGAGATGAGCAAGGTGGTGGTGGGGCAGGATGAACTGCGCAACCAGTGCGTCGTCGCGTTGCTTTGCCGGGGGCATGTGCTGCTGGAGGGAGTTCCGGGAATTGCGAAGACACTGACTGTGAAGGCGCTGTCGCGTCTGATGGGGCTGGGGTTTCAGCGCGTGCAGTGCACATCGGACTTGATGCCCGCCGACATTGTTGGCACCAACATTCTGAACATGGCGACCAGCGCTTTCCAGTTGCACCAGGGACCGGTGTTCACCGATCTGTTATTGGTGGATGAAGTGAACCGCATGCCTCCGCGCACACAGGCGGCGTTGCTGGAGTGCATGGAGGAGCATCAGGTTACGATCGACGGCAAGACCTATCCGCTGTCACAGTTTTTCACCGTGTTTGCCACGCAGAATCCGATTGAATTTGAAGGGACGTATCCGCTGCCGGAAGCACAACTCGACCGCTTTTTGCTCAAGCTTCGAGTTACTTATCCAGCGGTGCAGGATGAAGTTCAGTTGCTGGCCAACGTGCAGAACGGGTTTGAATCCCGGGAACTGGAGAAGATGAACCTGACTCAGATCGCGCCCGGGTTGCTCGAGCAGGCTCAGCAGGAGGTCAAATCGGTGACGGTGCAGGAAGCGCTTTTCAGCTACATCGTGCAGATCGCGCGGCGTACGCGGGACTGGCCGTCGCTGTCGCTGGGAGCGAGTCCGCGAGCGGCGGTGAGTTTGATGGCGGTGTCGAAGGCGTTCGCCGCGATGGATGGGCGCGACTACGTGATCCCAGATGACGTGAAGGCATCGGTGCGCCCGGTGCTGCGGCACCGGATCATGCTCAGGCCCGAGGCCGATCTAGAGGGCATTACGCCCGATCAGGTTTTGGAGGATGTGCTGCGCGCGGCCGAGGTTCCCAAGTGAGCGATCTGGGCCGTCTGGTTCCACCCGAGGTTGAGGCGCAGGCGAAACTCCACAAGCACCTGGGCGTGGCGTTCGGCGACCGCTTCTTCATGCTTCTTCTTGTCGGGCTGGTGTGGCTGGGGCCAGCGTTCGTTGATCTGCGTTTTGTGTATGCGCTGCTGGCGTGGGATGGTCTTGTCGTTCTTGCATGGCTTGCCGATCTGGCGCAACTGCCGAAGCCGGCACAACTCGCGGTGCGGCGATCGTGGCGCTTGCCGGCGGCATTGTCGATTTCATCGGATGTCGACATCACGCTGACGAATTCTTCTGGTACTAGCGTGTACGCCACATTGGTCGACACGCTTCCCTTGCAGTTGAGGAATGAGCCGCCGACGCTTACGATCCGCGCCGCGGCCAAAGGCGAGGGGACGGCGAGCTATCGCATTCGTCCAGCGCAGCGAGGCGACGCCAAACTCGGCGAATGCTACGTACGCTACCAGAGCCTGCTGCGCATTGCCGAGAGATGGGTGCGGGCTTCGCTGGTGCAGACGGTGCGGATTTATCCCAACCTAGACGAAGCCAAGCGGCACTCGATTTATTTGCTGCGCAGTCGGCAGATCGCATTAGAGAAGCGGCACGCGAGGGTGCGGGGGATTGGCCGCGAGTTCGAGAGACTGCGCGAGTATCAGCAAGGTGACGAGTATCGCGATATCTGCTGGACCGCGGCGGCACGGCGCGGCAAACTTGTGACCCGCATGTACCAGATCGAACGCAGCCAGACGGTTTGGATCGTGATTGATTCTGGCCGCTTGATGCGGGCGCGCGTGGGCGGGTGCAGCAAACTGGACCAGGCAGTCAACTCCGCGCTGAGCCTGGCGCAGGTCGCTTTATATTCCGGCGACCGAGTCGGACTCATCGCTTACGGGCGTGGGATACGACACCAGCTTCCCGCGGCGAAGGGGAGCTTGCATTTGCGGCAGCTGATTGAGCAGCTCGCGCTGGTACATGAGGAAGGCGCCGAGGCGGATCATTTGCAGATGGCTGCGCGACTCCTGACCGATCAGAAACGGCGCAGCCTGGTGGTTTGGTTGACCGATCTGGCGGAGACCGCGATGACTCCGGAAGTGATTGAGGCTACATCGATGATGATGCCGCGGCATCTGGTCTTATTCGTCGCGATCGGGCAGCCGGATTTAGGCGAGCTGGCTGCCCGGACGCCGCAGAGCGAGACCGAAATGTATCAGGTGGCAGCGGCGCAGGAAATGGTTCACCGGCGCGAACTGCTGCTAGCGCGGCTGCGGGAGCGCGGGGCCCTGGCGATGGAGGTAGGTTCCGGCGTGGTGTCTCCGGTGCTGGTGAACGCGTATCTGCAGATCAAAGAGCGGAACCAACTCTGAGTTGCCCCGGCGGCTAAAGCCGGTGTTCGTTTTGTTGAGCTTGCGGCGCGGCTCAAGCCGCACCCTTTCAAAACGCACATCTCAGGGCTGGGCTGGTCCGGGCTGGCGCGACATTCCTAAGAGGTAGACTCCCAGAAGCACGAACAAAGCTGCGGCCATCGAGAACTTCAGCGGTATAGGAAGGCCGGTCGGCGACACAAACGCTTCGATCAAGCCGGCGATAATCAGAATTGGGATGGTTCCCAGCAGGAGTTGAACGGCGTCGACTCCGGCTTTGGCCAGCGAATCCCGCCGGGGTAAGACTCCCGGAAACAAGAGTCCCTGCGCGATGCGGAGTCCCGCGCCACCCGCGATGAAGATGGCGGGCAGCTCCAGCACACCGTGCGGCGCCACGAAACTCCATAACTGCACACTCATGCCGGAGAGCCAACAGGCCATGCCGATGACCCCGATCAGCAGGCCGTTGAAAGCCATCATGTAAATCGTTCCCAGTCCTGCGGTAATGCCGAACGCGAAGGTGGTGAATCCGACGCTCATGTTGTTGGTCATGATGGCGCTGGAGGCCAGCGGCTTGATACCGACAATGGAATGCGTCCACATTTCGTGGCGATCGATGGTCTCGACCATTTGCGGTCCAAGAATTTTTACTTTGAAGTCAGGATTCTGGTAGGTCAGGACCGCGCCTACGACTCCGGACACGGCAAAAATCAGAGTCGCTAGCAGGCAGTGCTTGAGGTTCCGGCGGAAGGCCGCGGGATAGGTACTCCAGAAGAACGAAAAAAGTGCTTTGGGACTCGCCCGGTGACCGGAATAGATGGTATTGTGGGCGCGCACCAGCAACTGGTTGACGTAACGGGCAAAGTGCACGGAACCGCGGTCTTCGCGGATGGCGGCGAGATCGGCTGCGGTCTGGCGGTAGAGCAGACTGAGTTCCTGCAGGTCGGAACGGGAGAGCGACTTCAGGCCGCCCTTGGCGCTCTGATTGAGCAGCGATTCCAGCTTGCTCCAGTGCGGTTTGCGTTTCTCCAGCCAGCGAGTGGAAATCATCGTGGACTCGTTCGAGCAACTCGAGATTGATACACCAGAGCAAATTGCCCTGGAACTGCCGCTGGCGGGAATCGGAAGCCGATTCCTGGCGATTGCCATCGATACTTTAATCCAAGTGGCACTGTATATCCTAACGGCAATTATTTTCATGATCGCGATGCCGTTGGGATTGTCGATGTTCAACTTCCTTCCGCGCCTGATGGGGCCGGCCCTGGCCATCTTCATTCTGTTCGCGATTTACTGGGGATATTTTGCGATTTTCGAGATTCTGTGGAAGGGGCAAACGCCGGGGAAACGGTTTGCGGGCATTCGGGTCATCAAGGAGTCGGGCCGGCCGATCAACGCGTTCGAAGCCGTGGGACGAAATCTGATGCGCGCGCTAGACGGCCTGCCGGGAATCTACGGCGTGGGCCTGGTGTGCATGATGTGCAACCGGCAAAGCCGCAGGCTGGGTGATTTTGTGGCCGGCACGGTGGTAGTGCATGAGAAGCCGACGGAAGAAGTGCGGCCGTCGTGGAGCACTTCCGCAGAATCGAGTTCCTCAACCCCGGGAGTGAGCCAAGCGACTGCCGACGAACTTGTCCTGATCGAGACCTATCTGAGCCGGCGGTGGGAACTGGAGAAGCTGGTTCGTTTGAGTACCGCAATCCAAGTTGCGGAGAGGATCAAGGCGAAGACTGGATTAGAGTCACAGCCGGGACAGCACGTCGACGATTTCCTTGAAGAAGCTGCGCGGAAGATCCGGGATGGCGGACGCTTCCACTAGTCATTTCAGACCTTTTTGTTGCCGGCCATTCTGCTCAGCGATTCGTCTCCAGGAAGCGGATAGCTATTCCGCCCCGCCGACACCCCCAACCAGTTTCGCCAGCACGTGCCAGCGCCTCGGATGCGGTCGCCGTCGGCCCGCGCGGATGAGTGCGGCGTAGGGCTTCGAAACGTGCATCGCTTCCGATATTTCCCGAATCTTGATCCTGAGTCGCGGCTGAATCTGCGCGTGTAGACTCCTCGTTAAGCAAATTACGCGGGCTCTAGGTCTGCGAAGCCCTGTATTCTCAATCCGGGTTCATAACCACTTTGCCAACCCCACCATGGTGGGAACAGGTGCCGCGTCGGCTTTTGCTAAAGCTATAGGTACCGTCTAGGCATTGTGCAGTAGCACCCTGCGGCACTGTTCCCAACTATAACCGGCACCAGAGAAGACTACGATCGCTCGCAAGTTCGGGATACAGCATTCACTGTAGGGCAAATTTTCTCGGTCCCTCGCCCTAAACTCACGGTACCTCAACTGACCATGGGCTCACGCTGCACAAAATACAGGTGCGAATCGATGGCACGGCGCGTGCTTTGGAGCAATCGAACAACACTGGGAGAAAAGTATGCTGAGTATACATACTGAAAATATTGGCGAAATGGCGGTCATTGAGTGTGAAGGCAGAATTGTCCGGAGCGAGGCCGCTTTCAAATTACGCGAAGCTGTCACCTCGCAAAGTGATGCCCGAATCATTGTGCTCGATCTCTCGGAAGTCTTTGCCATCGAAGGCGGAGGTCTAGGCATGCTCGTGTTTCTGCAGCGATGGGCTTACGACCACGACATTCGACTTAAGCTGTTCAATCCCCACGAATCTGTGCGGGATAGGCTGGAGCACGCCAAACCAATGCGAGAGTTCGACATCGCTACGCTCGACGAACTGACGGCACTCCTGGTTCGCGCCGACAGCCGATATGCCCTCGCTTCCTAAAATATCAAATATTATGAGGAGCAAAACTTATGCCAGCGAATGTATTGGAAAAACCCGCAACAGTCGAGAATCCTCTTCGCGAGGTCTCCAAGATTAGGTCTATGGTCACTGATGCAGTGGAAGATGGTGTCCGGTCGGCAAGCGAAGCGATCAGGCATGGTCGCTATGCTGCCGAAGACGCGATCGAGGAAGCGAAACACACGGTCAAGCAGAGGCCATTACAGGCAATGGGCACCGTTTTTGTGGCCGGCGTCTTAGCAGGGACCTTTTTAACCTGGATCGGATCCCGTCGCCGTTGAGTGCAGGCCAAAATCGCATCGCAGGTCGTCTCAGGGCTTGATTGGTCATGGATTCGTCTCTGTGAACAGAAGGACATCGCGCTCCGGCGACTCAAGGAAATCTGTTGCGGGGCATTACTGCGCCTATGCCGACCTGTAGACGAATCCCATGCTCGCGACCCCGCGAAGTATGCCTGAGTTCACTCAGTTGCTCTTCGCCGCGAAACTCTGATAGAGCGGATTGGACTGGCGACGGGACTTAGGTCAGTGAACGCCACCGCTCTCTGGAACGCGCCCCAGCCGCCAGCAGATAAACGTTAGGAGACGCTCAGCAATCCGCGAATGGCCCGAAGGTGGTCCCGCCACGGCACGCAGGTGCTATTCGGCCCTACTCTATGTGAGGGGCGATAAGTCAAGGCTTTCTTCTTGATACTCCAAACCCCCGCCTGTGGGAATGTTAAATCTTGAACGGGTAGGCCAATCGCGTCGGGCAGTGTCAAAAGTAACTTAGCAGTGTGATTGTGATCACAGTCGTCCTTCTCGTGTGGCATCAGAATCAAAAGTGTTCTGAGGGGAGAAGGGTTCTGGGAGTATGAAGCAGTTAGACTGGGAACGTCCTCAACCCGCCTGCATGTTGGCACATGATCTGGTCAACAAGCTCTCTGTCATTATCGGCCATTGCGATCTACTGGGCGCAAAGGCTGAACCTGGTACAGAATGCGCAAAGCGGCCGACCGCAATTCACGATACAGCCAAATCGATGGCCACGGAACTAACTAACCATCAATGCAAACTATCGGCGGTGATCCGAAGCACGGATCAACAGGAAGATTACGCTTCCGGATGAAGTGCCTGAACGTCAAGCGTGAATCAAAAGCTGTCGAATCCAAAGAGCCGCCCCTTACCTTACGCCGAACGCTCGCGCTTGTCGTCGTTGGTGCGGGTCTGGACAGGCTTCTTCGACGATGTGGATGGAACCTGGTATTCAGGCGCGGGCAAGAAGAGCGGACGATAGTGATGGCGCATACACCCGTGGCACCTAACAAATTGGAGAAGGAAAAGAGCGCACGCACTACCCGCCCACGTCTTCGGTTGCGAACGGTACACTTCGGAACTGCCGCAATAGGGGCAGTCGTTAACACCAATTCTACGCATGACACACCGCCAACAAACTGACCTGGACGCGGCGCGCTACGATGATACCGCAAATCGCCGACCTGGGCGGCCATTTCACCAGAAATCCGCCGCGACGACTTGCCGCATCCCGACTGGCCCACTCTTTGCTGACGACTAAAAGACTGTGAGGTCATAGAGGACATCAGGAGGATTTTTTTGCCCACGCGTACATAGATCGGATCAACTGCAGTTTGCGATGTGGTGTAAATGAGGGACGCCTGATCTTCGGAAAGCCTGAGACACTCCACTTTTCTACAATCGTGTAATCCTGACCACGCACTTCCGCGCGCGCATCCATGACGCAATCAGGTCGCTTGGGGCTGGGATGGCAAGCGGAAGGAGTCTTGTCCGCAATGATCTCGCGGGAAGTCCCCGGTAATTACTGCGAACCTGCAGGTCAAGTTAATTGGTATGGAAGCTTGCGGAGGGTCTCACTTTCTAGGGCGGGCTCTGAGAGAGCAGGGGCACGAGGTGCGGCTGATGCCGGCGCAGTATGTCAAGCCTTACGTAAAGACGAACAAGAGCGACTACATCGACGCCGAGGCGATTGCGGAGGCAGTCGAGCGGCCGAAGATGCGCTTCGTACCGATCAAGAGCGATGACCAACTGGATCTACAGTCCCTGCATCGGGTACGGGAGCGTTGGGTGATGCGTCGCACAGCAGTCATCAACCAGATTCGTGGCTTGCTGCTCGAACGTGGAATCACTTTGCGCCAAGGGCGACGCCATATCGATGCGGCATTGCCCGGGATCCTGGAAGACGCCAGCGCCCAGCTCTCCGGCGCATTGCGCGTGCTGCTGGCGCAACTGAGGCTGGAGCTCGATCCCTTGCAAATGCGGATCGACGAAGCGGATGCAGTGATCAACAAAACTGCTGGTGACAACGAAGCCTGCCGACGGCTGGTAGCGATTCCTGGCATCGGACCTGTGACGGCGACTGCCATCATCGCCGCGATCGGCAATGGAGCAGCTTTCAAGAAGGGGCGAGGGTTTTCCGCGTGGCTCGGAATCGTCCCGGGCGAATATACCACTGGGGGCAAGCAGAAGCTGCTGGGGATCAGCAAACGCGGGAACTCTTACTTGCGAAGACTCTTCGTGCAAGGGGCACGTGCCGTCTTGCAACAGAGCACGAAGCAATCTTCCGGTCTGAGTTCGTGGCTGGCCCAACTCACAACCCGCACTCACCGTAACGTGGCCGCGGTGGCCTTAGCGAACAAGCTGGCGCGCATGGCCTGGGCTGTGCTCGCTAAGAATGAACCCTATCGGCCCCCATGTTGGTCGGCGCAGCCACAGCGTAACTGGCCTGCAGATGACGCCTGGCTGAGGCCAGGCTTGGAAATCGCATTCGCGATTCCCCCATCTACAGACCAGCGGCTACTACGGAGTGGATGATTTTCTGCCAGGTCTGCTGGCGAACTATGAGATGACACAACGGTCGAACCCGGCGCTCTCGAAACCTGTAAACCGGAAAAGCCTTCCAAGGCTGCATTACTAAATAGGACGAGCGCGCAGCGCATTCCATCAAGGCCAGGAGCTTTGTGCTCCAACGAAGGCCGAATACATTTGCGCAGACCATCCCTGTCACTTTCGTTTTTCGCTTGCGACAAACCGGCGGACCATACATGCCGGTTAGCCCGTCAGAACGAAGCCGCTCGCGCGGCGGACGCTGCCGCGTGTATAGGCACACGCCGTCGGAATTGTCCTCTTGAAGAACGGATGGGGCCGGAGGTAGGATGACGCAGATGGTTGCCAGAACTGCTACATGGTGAAA
>WNGK01006955.1_pt1 | contig 11879 bp, 9 predicted proteins | sample 5400601 | NCBI WGS metagenome assembly WNGK01 (sample SAMN13153376, study PRJNA577476) | soil metagenome | isolation source: 60 cm soil or saprolite under Garry oak tree replicate 1 | place: USA:California | collected 2016-06-15
GTCCTTTCGGCTTTCGGAAAATCTGCTATCGTTCAGGGCAGCCCGGCGGTGCGATCTTCCTCGCTGCCAGGGGTACACGTGGGAGGTAATGATGGCCGACACCAAATGGATGATCAAGGGACGTGAATTCGCCAACTGCAACTGCTCCTATGGTTGTCCCTGCCAATTCAACGGATTGCCGACGCACGGAAATTGCCAGGCAGTCGCCGGCTTCCAGATCGAACAGGGCTATCATGGGCCGACCAAGCTCGATGACTTGAAGTTTGTAGGAATTTTCCGTTGGCCCGGCGCGATACATGAGGGTAAGGGCGAAGGTGCGGTGATTATCGATGAGCGCGCGACCGAGGCGCAACGGGGGGTGCTGTTGCGTATCCTCACCGGCCAGGACACCGAGCCGGGAGCGACCGTCTTCAACGTACTCGCCTCAACGCTCGAAAAACTGCACGATCCGATCTTCGCCCCGATCGAGTTTCAGGTCGACGTTGCAGAGCGGAAAGCCCGGCTGGTTGTGCCGGGCGTTACGGAAGGCCGCGGCGAGCCAATCCTTAATCCAGTGACGGGAGCGACGCACCGGGTTCGCATCGATATGGCCGATGGCTTCGAATATCAGCTTGCCGAAATCGGGCGCGGCTGGACGAAGACTTCGCAACCGATCAAGTTTGAGCTCACCGACTCCTACGGACAATTCGCGGAAATTAATCTCTGCCAAAGCGGCATTGTACGCTGAGTATGGTTGATACGACGCTCGCGGCGATCCTGCGACGCGATCGGGTGATCGTAGCAGCCACGCTAATTATCCTGACGGCACTCGCTTGGGGCTACGTCCTTTGGCTTGTCGCCGACATGGATATGGGTGGCATGGACATGTCCGGTTTTCGGATGATCCCAGCGGGGATCGGTCTGATGAAACCGGCCACCGCGCCTTGGAACGCGATCGAGTTCGCGTTCGTGTTTGCCATGTGGGCGGTGATGATGATCGGCATGATGACGCCGTCGGCTACGCCCATGATCCTGCTCTATGCACGTGTCGGCGGACAGGCGGCGAACACAAGCAAGGCGCTTGCCGCGACCTGGTGGTTCGCAGCGGGCTATCTTTTCGTTTGGATTGCCTTCGCCTTCGCCGCAACGTTCGCGCAATGGGTGTTGGAACGGGAGAGCTTGCTCACACCCACTATGGCAGGTGCGGGCGGGGTGTTCGGCGGGCTCATTATGATCGCAGCAGGCGTCTATCAGTGGGCGCCGCTCAAGGACGCCTGCCTTCGGCAATGCCAAGCGCCGTGGGTCTTCATTCAGCAGCATGGTGGCTTTCGCAGCGATAGGCTGGGCTCTCTCGTACTGGGTGCCCGCCACGGCATGTATTGCGTTGGCTGCTGCTGGGCACTGATGGCGTTGCTGTTTGCAGGCGGAGTGATGAATGTGCTTTGGATCGCCGCGATTACGATCTTTGTCCTGGCTGAGAAGATTATGCCTGTCGGTCGTGCGATCTCGCGCATTGCAGGCTTGGCTTTTATCGCATGGGGTGTTTGGCTACTGACAAGCGCATTGTTATGACTGCGAACGAGGGGCGTTATGACTGCGAACGAGGGGCGCGTATCTTGAGCTTGGCGCATCTGTGATTTTCTTGGCGGCGAGTCCCGTCGCCTCTCGCCAGAATCAGTTGCACAACAGGCAGGCACTTTAACGGATGGTTCGCTCCTTTGTGACAGGCGCGCTCGCTCGTCTTCAGCTAACCAGCAGTAGCGGTCCGCCGTGCTTCGCCGCCACGGCGGTCAAGCGGATCGGCGCGCAAATTGTCGAAGAATTTGTCGACCTCACGCGACAGAACTTCCGCCGTAGACGTCAGCTCGGTAGACGCCGAGAGCACTGATGTCGCGGCCTTGCTGGTGTCGCCGATAGCGCTGCTGAGCGAACCAATATTGGTGACCAAAGTCTCGTTGCCCTGAGCGGCCAATTGCGCATTCGCGGAGATCTCGCGGGTCGCGGCATCTTGTTGCCCGACGGCGCCGGCGATGTTCGACGTGACCTTATTGATGTCACGCACCGCGTTACCGATTTCGCGTACGGCATCGACTGCATTCCGCGTCGATGCCTGGATCTGGCTGACATTCTGACCTATCTCAGAGGTCGCCTTGGCGGTCTGTTCAGCCAGAGCCTTGACCTCGTGAGCAACCACCGCAAAGCCCCGACCGGCGTCGCCGGCGCGAGCGGCTTCGATCGTCGCATTCAGCGCCAGAAGATTGGTTTGCTCGGCGATCGTCTGGATCAGATTGAGCACGCCGTCGATGCGCTGGGTCGCGGCCGCGAGACTTTCAATTTCGGCGATCGACCTTTCGGTCCGAAGGCCGGCCTGTTCGACGACGCCTGCCGATTGACGGACTTGTCGGCCGATCTCCTCGACCGAAGTCGATAGCTCTTCGGCGGCACTGGCGACAGCGTAAACATTGCTGGAGGCCTGCTCGGTAGCGCCGGCAGCGGCGACGGCGCGTCCATTTGCATCCGATGCTGCTTTGGTGATCGACTGCGCAGTATCGCGCATTGCCGACGCGTTATCGTTGACCGCGCGCAGCACACCTCCGATCGCGCCTCGGAACGCTTCTACCGAGGTTTCAAGATGCTCGGCCCGTTCTTCGCGCGCCTTGGAGTCCAGCAAGACCTGTGCATTGAGGTTGCGGTTACGGTCCATCGCCTCCTGGAAGACCTGGATCGCGCATGCCAGCGCACCGATCTCGTCGGCCCGATTGGTATGCGGAACCTCGACGCTTTCGGCGCCTTCGGCGACGCGCTTGATGGTTGCGGTAATAGCCGAAAGTGGGCGCGCCACGGAGCGGGAGATGATCAGGACGCCGATGCAGACCAAAACCAGCGCCAGGCCGCCGAGACCAGTCAGGACAAAGGCCATTGAGCGGTTGGCCCCGGTTTGCCGCGCGATCTCCTTACTGCGTTCGGCATAGACCGTGGAAAGCGCTTCAAGATCCTTGTTGAGGGCGGAACGCACGGTGCGATTGGCATCGTTGTCGCCCCACTCGCGGCCTGCGGCGCCACTAATCTCGATTCCGCGGCGAACCAGCTCCCTGCGGAACTCGACGAACTGTTCGATGCGTTTCTTGAAAACGGCGAACTGCGCGGCGTCATCCGCCCGGACGAGGGATTCCCAGTCCTTCACTACGGCAAGGATTTGGTCGTTGAACTTGAGAAGCCCATCACCATACTTCTTTACGACGGCGGGCTCCGTCGACATATAGATGCCCCGGGATTCCATCACGACGGCATAGACCAGCGAATTGACACGCTCGACATTGAGTGCAGAGTGGCTCGCAGTCTCGATGGCTTCCGTGAGTTCCGCGTTCCGACGGGTGTTGTAGTCGGAGAGTATGGTGATCGCCGCAGTCAGAACAGCGAACAGCGCGAAGATCGAGTATAGCTTGGCTGCCAGCGAAAGCCGGGACCCGACGGCGTAGCCGAAAGGGCGTCTATCAAATTTCGCTTTTTCAGGCATGAACAGCGCCCCCAAGGAGGCCGGTCACTACCGTCGGCCGCCAAAAAATTATGCAGAATGTTCATGTAAAAATCATTAATCGTTCACCTTGTTTAGAAGTCACGCGAGGCCTGCGCGATCGCAGCGCGGCTCTCGGGGAATAACAGCGGGTGGCAATATTGAGCCAAGAATTGATGAATAACATCAAATGTTTAGGGGATCGCTCCTCGTCACAGCCCGGGGCTGCGTTGAATCTTTTCAGCTGATAGTCTTGGCGGGAGCCACCGCGCGAAAGGCGCTGCCGGTCGGGAGCCGCCATGGTCTACCGCCACACCATCGATGCCACCAGCTACGTCTTCGAAAATTTGCGCGATCTCTTGGCCAAGGCCACGCCGCCGCGGTCGGGCGACCGCCTGGCGGGAATCGCAGCCGAAAGCGCGGAGCAAATGATCGCGGCGCGGATCGCGCTGGCCGACATTCCCTTGAAACAATTCCTGCATGAAACCGTCATCGCTTACGAGGACGATGAAGTCACCCGTTTGATCATCGACACCCATGACGCCTCAGCCTTTGCTGGGCTCTCTTCGCTGACCGTCGGGTCGTTCCGCGATTGGCTGCTCTCCGACGCGGCAAGCGGTGAAGTGCTCAAGAAATTATCGCGCGGCGTCACCGCGGAAATGGCGGCTGCTGTGTCAAAGCTGATGCGCAATCAGGATCTCATCCTGGTGGCGAAAAAATGCGAGGTGACATCAGCCTTTCGCAACACGATTGGCCTGCGCGGGCGAATGAGCGTGCGGCTGCAGCCCAATCATCCCTTCGATGACGCCAGGGGCATCACTGCTTCGATCCTCGACGGCATCATGTTGGGATCCGGTGACGCCTGCATTGGGATCAATCCGGTAAGCGACGATCCGGCGGTGATCGGCGGGCTGTTGCGGCTGCTCGACGATATCATTACCCGGCTGCAGATTCCGACACAGGCTTGCGTTCTGGCCCATGTGACGACCACGCTCGGATTGATCGACCAGGGCTTGCCGGTCGATCTGGTGTTTCAGTCGATTGCGGGAACACAGGCTGCCAACCGGAGTTTTGGCGTCGATCTCGCAACTCTGAGACAAGCCCATCAGGCGGGACTGGCGCTGCGGCGCGGTTCCGTCGGCAACAATGTGATGTATTTCGAGACCGGGCAGGGCTCGGCGCTTTCGGCCAACGCCCATTACGGCGTCGATCAGCAAACCTGCGAAGCGCGCGCCTACGCGGTTGCGCGCGCTTTCGATCCGTTGCTGGTCAATAGCGTGGTCGGCTTCATCGGCCCGGAATATCTCTATGACGGCAAGGAGATCATCCGTGCGGGGCTCGAGGACCATTTCTGCGGCAAGCTGCTCGGCGTCCCGCTCGGCGTGGACGTCTGTTATACCAACCACGCCGAGGCCGACCAGGACGATATGGACAATCTGCTGACGCTGCTCGCCGCCGCCGGCGTGACCTTCATCATGGGGGTGCCCGGAGCGGATGATGTCATGTTGAATTATCAATCCACTTCGTTCCACGACGCGCTCTATGTCCGCGATCTGTTTGGGCTGAAGCGCGCCCCGGAGTTCGACGATTGGCTGTTTCGCGTAGGGCTCGCCGATGCCGAGTTTCGCCTTGGTGGCAACACGGGGCGGCTGCCCGATTTTGCGTCGCGACTGCTCGCCTGAGGGCAGCAAAAACCGCGGTCCGGCGCAACCATCCGGCTGCCCCTGCGTTGGAACGGCTGCCACAATCCCGAGGAATTTGTAGCCCGGCCTCGGAGAGCGTGCTTAAATTGCGGGGTCGCGTAGAGGAAGTTCGATGAGAGTTCAGGCCATTGAAACAGTGCGGCGGATCCTGTGCGTCTTTCCGCGCTATACGTCTTCGTTCGGCACGTTCGAGTACTCGTATCCCTTGACCGACGGTGTGCGGGCCTTCATGCCGCCGCAGGGCCTGCTGCTGATCGCGGCCTATCTACCCGCGAACTGGCCGGTCCGTTTCGTCGACGAAAACCTCCGCCCAGCCACGACGGAAGACTTCGAATGGGCGGACGCGGTATTCGTCAGTGGCATGCATATCCAGCGTCAGCAGATGAACGATATCTGCCGCCGGGCGCATGCGTTCGATCTCGCCGTCGCGATTGGCGGCCCCTCAGTCAGCGCCTGCCCGGATTACTATCCCTCGTTCGACTATCTCCATGTCGGCGAGCTGGGTGATGCGACCGATGACCTGATCGCGCGGCTGGCGCGCGATACGTCGCGGCCTCCGCAACAGGTGGTGCTGAAGACCAACGACCGCGTGGCCATGACCGATTTTCCAATTCCGGCCTATGAGCTCGCCGAGGTCAAACGGTATTTTCTCGGCAGCATCCAGTATTCCAGCGGTTGCCCCTATCAGTGCGAATTCTGCGATATCCCGGGACTCTATGGCCGCAATCCGCGGCTCAAGACGCCGCAGCAGATCATCGCCGAGCTCGACAGGCTACGCGAATGCGGAGTGACCGACACCATCTATTTCGTTGACGACAATTTCATCGGCAACCGGAAGGCGGCGGTTGACCTGTTGCCGCATCTGATCGAGTGGCAGAAAAGAACCGGCTACGTGGTTCGCCTGGCCTGCGAGGCGACGCTCAATATCGCCAAACGCCCCGAAATTCTCGAGAAAATGCGCGAGGCGTTCTTTGTCACGATATTCTGCGGTATCGAGACGCCGGATCCCGACGCGCTGAAGGCGATGCACAAGGACCACAACATGATGGTCCCGATTCTGGAGGGTGTTCGCACCATCAACCGCTACGGGATGGAGGTCGTCTCCGGCATCATCATGGGGCTCGATACCGACAAGCCCGAAACCGGCGAAGCATTGCTCGCCTTCATCGAAGAATCGAAGATTCCCTTGCTGACGATCAATCTTCTGCAAGCGCTGCCAAAGACACCGCTATGGGATCGACTGGAGCGTGAAAATCGTCTGATCCACGACGAAGGCCGGGATTCGAACGTCGATTTCCTGCTGCCATACGATCAAGTTCTCGCTTCGTGGCGCAGGTGCATGGAGATCGCTTATCAACCCGAGAAGGTGTACGCGCGTTACCAGTATCAGTGCGATTTCACCTATGCCAACCAGTTGAAGGTGCCGGTGAGCGCCGAACAGAAGAGCTGGGCCAATATCAGACGCGCGCTGATCATGCTGCGTAACATTTTCTGGAAGATCGGCGTACTCAGCGACTACCGCAAGGTGTTCTGGAAGTTCGCGCTGGGGCGTCTGCGGCGTGGCGACCTGGGAGGCCTGATTGGCTCGGCCATGATCGCCCATCACCTGATCATGTTCGCACGCGCGGCGTCGGTGGGCGAGCAGAACGCGTCGAACTATTCGCTCCGGCTGCGCGAGGCATCCGTTCCTGCCGAGTAGCAACGAATGAAACCGCCAGCGCCGTCGTCCCGTTCGATGCTCGATCTGCGGGACCTCACGCCGGCGCGCGTCGCGCTTGGCCGGGCGGGCGCCAGCATGCCGACCAAGGCGTTGCTCGAATTTACGCTGGACCACGCGCGCGCCCGCGACGCCGTTCATGCCGCCTTCGACGTTCCCGCCATGATCTCAGGCCTTGGCGATCTTGGTCTCGACGCATTCGATGTCGCCAGCCGTGTACGCAACCGGAAGGATTATCTCAGGCGGCCCGACCTCGGACGTACGCTCGATCCGGGCTCGGCGCAGCGGCTGGCGAGCCGGGCTGGCAGCCCTTGTCAGCTTGCGATTGTCCTCGGCGATGGCCTGTCGCCAACGGCAGTCCATGCCCACGCGATCGAACTCGTCCGAAGCCTGATTGGGCGACTGGCTGTCGAGCGAATCGAAATCGGCCATGCCGTGGTTGCATCGGGTGCGCGGGTCGCTTTGGGCGATGAGATCGGCGCGATTCTTGCAGCACGCATGATTGTCATGCTGATCGGCGAGCGGCCGGGTCTCTCGGCCCCGGACAGTCTAGGCGCCTATCTGACCTTCGCGCCGAGAGTTGGCCTCACCGACGCCGAGCGCAACTGCGTCTCCAACATCCACGGCTCGGGGCTTGGCTACGATGAAGCCGCCGTAAAGATTGCGTGGCTGATTCGCGAGGGTCTGGCCCGGCAAGTCACGGGTGTTGCACTAAAGGATGAGAGCGGCGGTCGAACGTCCCAGCGCGTCATGATCCATTCGAGCCGGCATGACAAATCCGAAACTTGAGGCATTATCGCCGCATACGCGGCGATTCTGCGCGGCCTCTCGCGCTTGCGGGACGCGGTCGAGACCTGCTAAACCTCCTCGCGATAAATTTTCCGCATGTTTTCAAGGGCTAGCGCCGATCATACGTAGCCGATCAAGGCCTCATTCGCGCCCGGGAACTTAAAGTTATACAAATTGAAGCCGATGTGAGAATTGGACAGGGCATGCTCGAAAAGCACAGCGACAGAGAGGTCCATGTCGAGAAGATCGAGCAGCGGCCGATGGCCAGCATCGCCTTCGGGCTGGAGCGGCTGGGGCTGATTGCGGTTCAGGCGCCGATCTTGTCCTGCATCGTTCTTGTCGCGCTGATCATCGGCGCGATCTTCGGCATCGACCGCATCAAAATCGACGATTCGCTTAGCCAGTTGTTCCGGTCCAACTCCAGGGAATATCGGCAATACGAAGCGGTGACCAAGCGCTTCCCGGCGACGGAATTCGACGTGCTGGTGGTAGTCGAAGGCAAGACGCTGCTGTCGCGCGACAATCTCGAGAAGGTTCGCGATCTCGTCACCGACCTGCAACTCGTTGAAGGCACCCGCGGCCTGATTTCACTGTTCTCGGCGCGCCAGGCGCCGGCGCGGGGCAAGCTGCCGGCGGCGCTGTTCCCGTCGGAACTGCCGGAGGGCGCCGACTACGACAAGTTCATCGAAACCGTAAAAACCAACGAGATCATCCGCGGCAAGCTGCTCTCCGAAGACGGCACGCTGGCGCTGATTGTGCTGTCGCTCGAACCCGAGGTCGTCGCCAGCAACAAGCTCAGCAAGGTGGTCGGCGATATTCGCAAGCTGATGGCGGAAGACCTTGCGGACAGCGGGTTGAAGGCGGAATTATCCGGTGTTCCCGTCATGCAGCTCGAAATCCGCAACGCGGTCGAGCGCGATGGGCTGACCTACAACATCCTCGGTATTCTGGCCGGCTGCATCATCGCGATCATCTTCTTCCGCAAGATATCGTTCATGGTCGTCGCCGCCTTCCCTCCGATGATCGCGATTTTGCTGGCGCTCGGCGGCCTTGGATGGGCCAATTTCAACCTCAACATGTTCTTGAACGTGATGACGCCGCTGATCATGGTGATCAGCTTTTCGGACTCGATGCAGCTGACGTTTGCGGCGCGCGATCGTCTGATTGCAGGCCAGGACAAGTACACCGCGTTCAGGAATGCCGTGCTCGTGGTCGGGCCGGCTTGCGTGCTCACCCACGGGACCGCCGGTATATCGTTTATTGCTCTGCAATTTTCCGATTCCGACCTGATCCGCAAATTCGGCGAGGCGGGACTTGCCGCCACCATCATCGCGCTGATCGCGGTGCTTTCGCTGGTGCCGGTGTTCGGGGTGCTGTTTGTACGCAACGAAAGAGTTTTCGCGGTCAAGTTCCAGGGCGCCGATGCCGGCGTCCAGATGCTGCGCAATTTTTGTTACTGGATCGCGGTCCGCATGGTCAGCCGCCCCGGGCTGTTCAGCCTGATTGCGGTGTTGTTTGTCGGCGGTCTCGGCATTGTCTACGCCAACCTTGAGCCGCGCTACCGGCTTGCCGATCAGGTGCCGGACAAGCAGCAGGCGGTGGAGGCCAGCGGGCGTCTGGATGCCAAGCTGACTGGCGCCAATCCGATCGACGTCCTGATCGAATTCCCCAAGGGCGCATCGCTCTATGCGCCGGAGACTTTGCAGACGATCGCCGACGTTCATTCCACCGTCGAGAAAACGGCCGGCGTCGGCAACGTCTGGTCGCTCGAAACGCTGCGCCGCTGGCTCGCGGAGAAAGCCGGCAGTACTGACGTTGCGACGTTGAAGGAGTACGTCAACGTGATTCCCGAGCATCTGGTTCGGCGCTTTATCTCAGCCGATCAGGATGCGGTCGTGGTGTCGGGCAGGGTGCCGGATCTTGATTCGAGCCAGATCCTGCCGGTGGTCGAGAAACTCGACGCGGCCTTGGACGATGTCCGCAAAAAGCATCCGGGTTACGAGATTGCGGTCACCGGTCTCTCCGCGATTGCCGCGCGCAACAGCGCCAACATGATTCAGAAGCTCAACCGCGGGCTGACGATCGAGTTCGCGCTGGTTGCGATCTTCATCGGGCTGGCGTTCCGCTCGGTCGTGGTGATGTTCTCGTGCATCCTGCCGGGCATTTTCCCGGTGGTGCTGTCGGGCACGGTGCTGTGGTTGCTTGGGGAGGGACTGCAGTTCGCAAGCGTCGTCGCACTCACGGTGTCTTTTGGTTTGGGATTGAGCGCGACGATTCACTTCCTCAATCGGTTGAGGCTCGAGTCGAGGCCCGGCGTCACTCCGGAACTGGCGGTTGAGCGCGCGACTGTGCTGGTCGGTCCGGCGCTGATCCTGACCACGGTGGTGCTGGCCTGCGGTCTGGTGGTGACGGTGTTTTCCGACCTGCCGTCGCTGCGCCTGTTCGGCTGGCTCAGCGCATTCTCAATGGTGGCGGCGTTGACCGCGGACCTTTTCATCCTGCGGCCGACGGCGATGTTTCTGATCAACCTGTCGCAGCGGATTCGCGGAACGGCAGGTCACGCCAAGCCGGCGGAGTAAACCGGAGTGATGAACCGGCAGGAGGTGCGGCGTTAGCTCTTTACCATCGTAATGGTCACGCCTCTGATCTCGCCTTTGGAACTGATCTGTACGGTCTGCCTGTTGCCGCTGGTGCGCAGCGTGAGGTTTGCGGCAAAACCGGAAGCCTCGACGAACACGTCGATCCTGCCACCCCCCGCCGTGCCCTGCAGATTGCCGAAAATATTCCGGCTCGCTTCGCTCCAGTTGCCGGAGATGCGGTCACCCTGGCTCGTGACATCGCTGCTCAAGTCGAATCTGTAGCTATCGCTGGCGCAATGGAGATTTTGCTTCAGGCCCAGTCCATTGCCGTTGACCTTGTAGTCGGCCTTGCAGCGGATGCGCTCGGTCGTTCCATCGGAAAGCGCGACGGTTCCGTTGCCAGACCATGTTCCGTCGAAGCCGGCAAACGGTCCAGACTGGGCGTAGCCCGCCGACACCGACAACATGAGCGCGGCGCCGACGCCTGCGCCCTTGATTGCCCGCCCAAAAAATCTGGAACTAAGCTTCATATCGAATTTTCCCATTCAAATGACGTTCTCGTCCCGAGACACGTCTCGCCGCATCGTAGATTTAGTGTCGCCGCAATGTGTCAGGTTCAAATGGCAAGACCGCGCGGGCTGCAATTACACCGCCCGTCTTACCTTGGACTGTCCGTAAAATACACAAACCAATTGGTGCAAGCGAACGGCATTTTTCGCTCAGCGGAATCGAAAAGGCCTCAGATATCGCCAATTTGCATCCGGAAGCCTGTTGCTGTCGGCCCGGGCGCGCCCGCAATAGCCAATCGCGAGCCAGAAAAATAACAACATAATATCAAACGGTTATTTGATATTTGCAAACCGATGCGCGAGCATGCGGATATTCAGGATTGCGCCGTCGTAAATTTGGCCGCATTTACCAGCGCCTTTGCTTTGTTCACGGCTGCGGTCCGCGGCATCTGCAATCTGAATAATCTGTCCCGGTCACGCCATGTGCTATTCGGGTTGGATTCTTTGCCATCAAATGAAGGAACACGATGCGTAAATTTTTCCTGGCACTTACCCTGTTGTCGTTATCAATGTCCACCGGGGCCTTCGCCCAGCAGCAACAGCGTAGCGGCACACCGGAAGAGCAGAAGGCCTGCACACGCGATGTCCAGCGCTACTGCCGACTTGTGATGGATCAGGGCGACTTCACTGTCCTGGCTTGCCTGCAGCAACATCGTCCGAAATTGACCAAGGCCTGCGATCTGGTGCTGAGAACCCACGGGCAGTAGAACCCCACACGCATCCAATAATCGCCACTGCGGCCTGTTATTGGCTTAATTTGACCGCAGCCGGCGTTTGCGAGCAATCGCAGATAGCATTGGTTTTGGTGGCGTATTCCCCTATATGGGGCTTTGCGGCCTATCGGCATGCGCGGAATCCCGGGCGAGCGAGTTCCCCGTACCCAGACCAATGTAGCCAGTTGTTGATGACCACCGCGAGCGAACTGCGATCCGGCAAGACACACCGCGACGAGAATTTTCCGGTCGCGTCCTGGATCATTCATCCGCGTCACCGGGCGCTGATCCTGGCGTTCTACAATTTCGTCAGGAC
>WNGK01008700.1_pt1 | contig 11879 bp, 14 predicted proteins | sample 5400601 | NCBI WGS metagenome assembly WNGK01 (sample SAMN13153376, study PRJNA577476) | soil metagenome | isolation source: 60 cm soil or saprolite under Garry oak tree replicate 1 | place: USA:California | collected 2016-06-15
GGCCGTATCGCCTGAGAAGGTGTAGAGGGGATGCCCATTGTACTCCACCTGAGTGCCATTGGCATCTGCCTGAGCACTCAACTTGCCTGGGAGGGATGTGGCGCTCGTGGGTGCGCTCGATCCAGAGACCAGTAGTGGGGGCCAGGCGCTAGCACACCCTCCACTGCAGACCGTCGTTGGGGGCATATAAGTGGTGCGGTAATAGAGGGTCCTCCCCTGGGCAGTCGTGAGAATGGTCTCCGACTTCCCATTCACCGTCACCGTCGCGGTCTGGATGAGAGCGCCTGCACTACTCACCGTGGGGGTCTTGCCGCCATTGCCGTACCTGCCACCGCTACTGGTGGGCGTGCTGCCAGCAGATGTAGTGGAGCTCGCATTCGGTGCTGTTGTTGCTCCTGTGCTGGTGTTACTCCCACACGCTGCCAGCAGCACGAGGACGACCAACGCCACCAGGAAAAACCAGGCTCGTGCCAGAGTCTGTGAGGAAGTGGGGGTGCTCTTCATTGCGTATTCCTTTCTTCAATTGTGGTCAACCGTTGGAGGAGGACGAGATACGAAGCCTTTCCACTTATAGATACGGGGAGCAGTTACAGAGGAGAGCAATCTAAGACTTCAGCGGCATTGATTGAAAGTGCGGAACCACATCTAGGAATCGACCTATGAGCTGATGCTGAGCCACGGTGTAACTTACTCACGTATAGACCGTTAAGGAAAAGTTTGCTCCCTCTCTCATGACAACGAAGGTTCCTTGAGCGACCTGGATTATTTAAGAGAAGATCTGCTCACGTGTTTGTAGCGGATCTTAGGAAGATGAGGCAACCATGAACAAGGTTACGAGACGAAGAGTATGGCTCGGATTCCTCCTGCTGGTTGTGGCCGCACTGACTGCGGTGACAGCACTGCATGGGACGACTCCCACGACGACGTTTGCCAACGACAGCAAACATCATCCGACGCCTACCCCCACACCGACCACGCCAACCACGCCTACCCCCACACCGACCACAACACCGCTCATGATCACGACGACGTCACTGCCGAATGGAAACGTGTGTGCATCCTATACTGCCTACATTACCGCGAACAAAGGCGGGGGCTCATCGCTCGACACCTGGACGATTGTGTCGGGCGCGCTTCCGGCCGGACTGACGATGGCGACGTCCTATGGGATCGAGTCCACCGTCGTGTACGGCACGCCCACGAATGTCCAAACCAGCGCGTTCACCGTCCAGGTCAAGGATAGCGCTGGTGAAAGGGCGACGCAGCCATTCAGCATCACGATCGATCAGCCGCTGCCACTGGTGATCACCAGCCCAACCCCGCCGCCAGCGACCGTCGGGACCGCATACTTCACCAACCTCTTTGCCAATGGCGGGTGCCTCCCCTACACCTGGTCGATTACGGCGGGACAGTTGCCTCCCGGTCTCGCGCTGACCACAGGGTCCAATGGGGGGACCACCATCAGCGGCACTCCCACTGCGACAGGGACGTTCACGTTTACCGAGACCGTCACGGACCACACACGCGTGCAGGCCTCCCAGCAGTTCAGCATCACGGTCAACTGACCGGTCCTGCAAGGATTCGTTCCCCGTAGGTCGTTTTCCGTCGGACACAAAGGAGGAAGAAACATGAATCGTTCTGGATGGCGGTCGCACCTGACCGCACTTCTCACCGCCCTGATCGCCTGTGTCGGCCTGCTGAGCCTGAGCAGTCTTCCTACCTGGGCCGTCGTTGGCACCCTCACCGAGTTCTCTCCGGCTAGCTTGCCCAGGGGTATAACGGCCGGCCCGGATGGCAATCTCTGGTTCGCCGAGTCGAACAACATCGGGCGCATCACACCCAGTGGCAGCATCACTCATTTCCCCGTCCCCACGCAGAGTAGCTCGCCTGAGGCTATCACGGCCGGGCCGGATGGCAATCTCTGGTTCACTGATGCTGGGAACAACATCGGGCGCATCACACCCAATGGCAGCATTACCGAGTTCCCCACCCCCACCAAAAGCAGTGGGCCTTGGAGCATTACGACCGGGCCAGATAGCAACCTCTGGTTCACCGAGGTTGTAGGCAAGATCGGGCGCAGCACCGCCAGTGGCAGCATCACCGAGTTCCGCATCCCCACCAAAAGCAGCGGGCCTAAGGGCATCACGGCTGGCCCGGATGGCAACCTCTGGTTCACCGAGGAAGCTGGGAACCAGATCGGGCGCATCACCCCCGCAGGCAGTATCACCGAGTTCCCCCTGCCAACGAACTGTGGACTCTCTGGTGACTGCGAGCCTTGGAGCATCACGAGCGGCCCGGATGGCAACCTCTGGTTTACGTTGTTTATCGGCAACAGCATTGTGCGTCTCACGCCCAGCGGTAGCTTCACCGGAGCATTCCATACCCCCACCAAAACCAGTCGGCCTTATGGTATCACCGTCGGCCCGGATGGCAACCTCTGGTTCACGGAGTATATCGGCAATAAGATTGGGCGCCTCAGCATGCAGTAGTGCATGAGAGACCTCTGCGGCAGCGTAGGGCAGGCGGATCCCTGGCTGGCCATACGCTCATGCTGGGCAGGCGTCTGGAAGGAAGCCGCCCCTGGCGAGACTTTCCTGGCAGGGTAGTCAGCCGATGCACCACCCTGTTTCAATGATGAGGACACGCTCATGTGACACCCAGGAGCAGCACCACACAGGAGGAAGAAGCTGAACAGGACCGCGGGCCATTTCCGCAGTGAAGCGTATCAACTTCTTCTCGACCTGTGCTACACATACTTGTCTGAGAATTCCCACATGGTTTCTTGCCTGATCCACCCCATGGCTTGGCTTGGAGTGGCATTCCGCTGTTTGGCCTGAGAAGGAAAGGTGACGGTGTCTCCTTCTGGCTGGATAGTTCTCATCGAGGATAGCCACGACAGTATCAATCAACCAGTCTTTGAGTATACCGACGCATTCCACACTGAAATCCTTGACCAGCGACAACGCTCAAGTAGATCCCACATGTCACAGGTAAGCGGAACATGCTCTCACAGTGAGTGTAAGGCTCCGGCAAATTCTGTGCGATATGATGGCGAAGGGAAAAGCCAGGCTACTGCACAATGATGGTCGCCTTCATAAACGGATGAATTGCGCAATGATACGCAAATGTGCCAGGAGTAGAAAAGGTGAAACTGAACGTCCCACTTTGCGCGGCAATCGGGTTCGCAGTACCTGAATCGAAAGACTTGCCATCATCGCTCGTCACCGTATGAGGCACTGCTGTCGTATTTTTCCAGGTAACAGTTGTGCCAGCTTTAATCGTCAGACTGGCAGGGCTGAAGGCAAAGGTACCACTACTATTTGTTATGATCATCACCGTCTGTGCATTGCCTGCTTGAGTGACTGTCGCCGCAGGAGTAGTTGTTGTGTCGGTCGTGGGCGTAGTCCCTCCCGTGCTGGTAGAGCTGCCTCCACAAGCAGCCAGAAGTACAAGTGCGCTTAGCGCCACCAGAAAGAACAAGACCAGTTTGAGCTGTTTCCGAGCAGGGAAAATCTCAGAAGTCATGAATTGGTTCATGAACATCTTCTTTCTACTTTCGGCAATGGTTCTACGCCAGACTCGGCGTGCAGACATGCCAGACGCCCCCTACCCCTTCGCCAGTCGTTTGGCCAGCAGCCGTATCACCTGAATAGGTATAGAGCGGGTGGCCGTTGTACTCGACCTGGTTCCCATTGGCATCTGACACAATGGTCAACTTCCCTGAGAGCGATGTCGCACTTGTAGGCGCGCTTGAACCGGACGTGACCAACGGGGGCCAGGCAGCAGCGCATCCACCACTACAGACCGTCGAGGGTGGTGCATCGGAGGTCCGGTAATAGAGGGTCAAGCCCTGCGCATTGGTAAGAATCGTGACCGAGGCGCCATTGACCGTGGCTGTCGCGGTCTTGATGACGCTACCGGTGCTGCTTGTTGTCGGGGTCGTCCCTCCACCGCTGCCGTATCTGCCACCGTTGCTAGTGGTTGGGGTCGTTCCTCCCGTTGAGGGAGTTGTTCCCGATCCACTCGTAGTGCTCCCAGTAGTGCTGCCACAAGCAGCAACAAGGACGACAAGTAATACGAATGCAAGGATACTGCACCAGGTTCGAGTCCTCTTGGGTGAGGTCAAAAGAGTATTGTGCATGATGTTTTCTTCTTTCTCTTGTGGTGACATCTGTAATAAGCATGAGCCATGTAATGATCTGATAATATATACATATTGAGGTTACAAAAATATTTTCGACATCAGGAAAGATGCCTGCAATCAGCCAGGCGTAGGCATTTTAAGGAGGGTGTTATCCTCAGTATCAGACTTCTTCTGGCTGGTATCCGCTCCGACGACGATATCGAGGAAGCGGTTACCGAAGTTGGCTCCTGGGGTGATCGCTTGCATAACCCTTCTTCCTAAAGGTGCCGATGTGCTTGCACTTACTCGTCGAAACCTTTCATAATGGAAGAAACTTTGAGAGAAAGAGGTGTCTCATGGACAGCAACGCATTCATTCTTGCAGGACAGGTTGCGCTGGTGACAGGCGCCAGTAGTGGTCTGGGGCGAGCCACAGCTCTTGCTCTCGCACAAGCTGGTGCGGATCTCGTCCTGCTTGCACGGAGCGCTGATGACCTCCAACGGGTCGTCACCGAACTCACACTCAGTGGCCGTCGCGTTGTCGCCTTTCCAGGAGATGTGGCACACGAAGACGACATTGTGAACGCGGTGACACATGCCATCGAGACGTTCGGTCACATCGACATCCTGGTGAATGCGGCGGGGATCGATGTCCCAGGACCGATTGTCCAGCTAGCAACGAGCGATTGGGACTATGTGCTGGATGTAAACCTTCGTGCTCCTTTCCTGTTAGCGAAGGCCATCTTCCCGTATATGAGCCAGGAGAGACGAGGCACGATCATCACTATCTCCTCCGTGGCTGGCAAACGCGGCTGGGCGAATGCCTCAGCGTACTGTGCTTCCAAATTTGGCTTGACAGGCTTCACCCAAGCCCTCGCTGCTGAGGGAAAGGCCTATGGGATTCGGGCTTGCGTCATCTATCCTGGTGCGATGGCAACCCATTGGGGAGCGTGGTCATCGACCCAGCGCGTTGCATCGGGACCGGAACCCCCACCTGTCACGAAAGCGTTACCCCCGGCAGAGGTCGCGTCCCTGATCGTCTGGATAGCAACTGCACCTCCCGAACTTGTCCTCAACGAGGCCATCATCAGCCCGCTTGAAGAGGAGGGCTGGCCGTAGCTTCAGAGGTGCTGTCAGCAGTTCCCGTGGGCTTTCGATAAGGGCTGGTGGTCCCCAGACGTGGAGAACGAACTCGCTTGCTCAACGCTTGCCTCTCCACCGCTGCTTGTTAACAATAGGACAGGAAGCGCTGACAGCAGAGGAGTACCCATGACACAACCAAGAGATAGTGATCGAGAAAAGATGGTGGTTGCGCTCTCATCGGTGGTGGCCGCCATCGGATTGACGAGCATGAAAGTGGTGGTGGGGCTCTTGACAGGCAGCTTGGGCATTTTGGCCGAAGCTGCTCACTCAGGCCTTGACCTGGTCGCGGCTCTGCTGACGTTATTTGCTGTGCGCTTCGCGTCTCGCCCTGCAGACGCAAGCCATCACTATGGGCATGGCAAAGTGGAAAATTTATCGGCCTTTCTGGAGGCAGGCTTACTGATTCTGACAGCAATCTGGATCATCTACGAGGCCATTCGTCGCCTGTTGTTTCATGACAGCCATGTCGAAATCACTATCTGGGCTTTTGTGGTCATGTTCGTCTCTATTGTTGTCGATGCGACCCGTTCGCGCGTTCTCTTGCGGGTCGCTCGCCAGACAGGTAGTCAGGCGTTGGAGGCTGATGCACTCCACTTCAGCACAGATATCTGGAGCTCATCGGTCGTGATTGCGGGGTTGTTAGTCGTCTGGCTGGCCGAGCGTTTCTCGCTTCCTGGTTGGCTTGAGCAGGCCGATGCCATTGCCGCACTCGGCGTCTCTGGTATCGTCATCTGGGTCAGTGCGCGACTGGCGAAAGAAACGATTGATGCGCTGCTTGACCGTGCTCCTGAAACTGTTACCCAACAGGTCCAGGCCCAGGTAGAGACTTTAGCTGATGTGATCGAGGTCCGACGAGTGCGCATGCGACGCGCAGGCAACAAGTTGTTTGCTGATGTGGTGGTGGCGGCTCCCCGTACTTTTACCTTTGAACAGACGCATGGACTCACCGAGCAGGTGGAACAGACTGCGCTGGCAGCAGTGCGCTCGCTCTCTCCACAAGCAGATATTGACGTGGTGGTACATGTGGAACCTGCCGCCTCCCCCACGGAAACTCTGGCCGAGCAGATACAGTATCTGGCAAAAAACCAGGGGGTCAACGCCCACGATATCCATATTCGTGAGGTCAGTGGACACCTTGAGGCAGATTTTGACCTGGAGATTCCTACGGATATGCCCCTCATCGCGGCGCATGCGGTCGCCTCACACCTGGAAGAGGTGGTTTTGCAGAACAACCAGCAACTGGGTCGCGTCAACACGCATTTGGAAGCTCTTGTGCCGACGATTCTTCCTCGCCAGGAGGTGACCAACCAGTATCCTGAACTCGTCAATCACTTGCGTCGTCTGGCAGACGAGGTCGCCGGTGCAGGAAGCGCCCACGAGATCCATGTGTACCGTGCTCAAGAGCAGGGCTCAGATCAGCACGAGCAAGCAGCAGCCGAAGAGCCACTCGCGGCGAAACTAGATGTCGTCGTGCATACGATCTTTGCGGCATGCGCACAGCTCAGCCAGGTACATATCCTGGCCGAGGAGATCAAACGGAAGTTCCGTCAGGCGTATCCGAATGTAGGTGCCATCACCATCCACACCGAGCCACCAGGAGAGGAATAGGCCCAATAGGTCGTTTTCGGATGAGGCATACCCAGAAACAGAGCAATGACGTGCCAGATTCCCTTACCACTTGGCAAAAGGCAACAGCATACGTGCTTTCATTGCGTCTCCTCAGCATAGGTGTAGTCTCCTTTTCCTTAAATACCATACAGCAGAACGTTAAACCGTTGCTAGTCAAATATTGTTTCCAGTTAGAACTCCTGCACTTTTGACGATCTAACTCTATTGATCAGCTGCTCCTGTTCCCTGATTCCCTGCTACCTGGGATATGTATATGTATCACATTAGAGGAGCTCTTACTTGTGTGCAACCCGCTTGCGTAGTAATAAATACGAGTTGCTTCCTTCGCCGCTTTGTCTGAACAATGAGCTTATGCCGAGACTATATACAACGTGCAGGGTAGGGAGACATAGACAATCTTAACTCGCCACGTTAAGCAGGGAGGGGCACCATTGGGAAAGCAGATGTACAAACTTTAGAATCGTTCTACCGGGCACATTACGACCGCATCTATGGCTATGTGTTCCAAAGCGTCAAGAATCACCATGATGCCGAAGATTTGACTTCAACTATCTTTTCAAAGTTGTAAGTGGTCTGGACAATACCCATGGATCGAAAGAGGTGAACATCTGGCTATTTCAGCTCACTCGTACCGGGATTGCGGACTACTGGCGTACTCGCGCTCGCGCTTCTATCTGCTCGCTCGAAGCACTCCTGGATAGCGGCTGGGAAGGCCCAACGGAAGAACCACGATCAGTGAACGACACGGCAGCCAACCGCGTTCAACTGCTCCTTCAGGCGCTGCCAACGCAGTATCGCGAGGTCTTAACCTGCCGCTTTCTACTCAATCTCTCGATTCGAGACACGGCACGACGCATGGGATTGACCGTCGCCAACGCTAAAGTGCTACAGTTTCGCGCCCTCAAACGTGTCGCTGATCTCGCACCCACTGTATTGGGTTCCCACAGACACAGTGCCATGGCCCTGTAAGGTCTGGAACGGTGTGAAAACCACCTGGCTGTGGTGCATTGCTTCAAGAAGACGGCTCTGGCCGAGATGCTACACGCGCAGGGCTATTCCCGTAATCCGTCAACAAGCAAACGATGGAAGGCGCTTCCCACGCCAACCGCGATCAGCAGTTTGGGCACATCAATGCCCTGTGTAAGCAGTTCGAGCAGAAACAAGCGCCAGCGATCTCGGTCGACTGTAAGAAGAAAGAACTGCTGGGAAGGTTGAAGTACCAGGGGCGCGCATGGCAGCCCAAAGGGCAAGAGACGCGGGTGAACGTCTACGATTAGCGCCGCGCTCGCTGATGGCAAAGCCATCCCTTACGGGGTCTACGATCTCGTGCATAATCAGGACTTCGTGAACGTCGGGATCGATCATGAGACGACGGAGTTTGCGGTGGAGAGCCTTTCATGGCGAGTGGAACTACATCATCAAACCTCAAGACACGACCTCACTCTAGAACGAAACCCCGCCACATGGTTTACACAGGTGTCCTCTTGAGGCGGTCACACCAGGAGTCCGAAAGATGGCTTCTGCTACGACCCGCCGCCTGCCGCTCGTAGGGCGGCGCCGTGTTCACCGGCTGGCTGGCCGCCCGCTGTGACCCTCACGCTACGAGTACGGGCAGCCCGGGAAGTTGGCTGCATCGATCTGGCCGGCCTGGACTGGTGCGATGTGGGCGCCGTTGTAGAGCTGCCATTGCACGGTGCCGAACGGCGTCGTGTCGTTAAAGGAGAGCGTGAACGACGCGGTCCCCTTGGCCTCCGTCGGCGATATCGTTTTGCTGCCCCAAGCTAAAATGTTTGCGGAATTGGCCTCATACGCCTGGACATCCGCCTCAGCGACCCCCCCGTCCTTCACTGCGTGCCATGTGACAGTGACGAAGACGGTTCTGGTCATCGTCGCGGTGTTGTCCGTGCAGGACATGGTCGCACTGGATTCACCGCCATACGCCACCGCTGGCAGTGCGGAGGCGAGCGCCAGGAGCAAGGCCATTCCCAGGGCTACCAGAAGCAGACGTTTCATCGACATTCCCTCCCTCTGTTCTGAGTACCAACAATCAAGGTTTCCCATACAGGGCTCTGTAAGAAGATACGCAGCACAGTTACAGTACTATACTACTGGTAAATTGGGTGAAAAGTGAACCGATTTTGAGGTGAAACAGAGGAAATCAGCGCGAATTGTAGGAATCGGCCATTCAGAGCCTGGGAAAACCACTCCCCATCTGATTTCTTCCGCCGACATCCTGTACATTGTGGTATCATACCGTGTACATCACGGAAGGAAATGGGTAAGCAAGCTATCTCACATCCTCAGTAAAGAAACTCTGCAATTTGTCTCACTTACTCACCTTACGCAGAGAGGAGTTGGGGGAAGACGAAGCCCTCCAAACCTTCCCGCTTGGCTGCGAAAGGTGTGTTCTACGGTTGAAAGCCGAGCGTTGTTGCTCGATACGGAGGGAATCATGCGAAACATCGTTGTCTCAGAGTTTGTATCGTTGGACAATGTCATACAAGCACCTGGTGGCGCAGAAGAAGATACCGAGGGCGGCTTCACCCACGGTGGGTGGACAGGGCCGTTCTGGCACGATGATATGGGCGCGCACTTCTTTGAGGCCATGAGCCAAAGTGACGCGCTACTTCTGGGGCGCAAAACCTGGCAGATCCACGGCGGGGCCTTTGAACCAATGCCAGCCGGTGACCTTTTTGGCGATGTCATGAACACCATGCCGAAGTACGTGGTTTCCACCACACTGACAACGGCCTCGGCCTGGCGCAACTCCATCTTGATTCGCAGCAATGTGGTCGAGGAAGTACGCACCTTGAAAGCACAGCCCGGCAAGAACATCGCCATCGATGGCAGCAGCGTGCTGGTTCATGCCCTGGCCGAGCACGATCTGATTGACGAATATAGCCTGCTTGTGTACCCGGTTGTGCTCGGCAGTGGCAAGAAGCTGTTTCCTGAGGGGCTGCGCGTGAATCTGCGCCTGCTCGAATCCAGGCCATTCCCATCAGGCGTTGTGCTCATGCGCTACGCACGCACATGATGGGCCTACAAAGAGGACATCTCGCAGAAGGATCAGAGACACCAGTGTCGTCACTGGTGTTGTCTTCTCACTTCTCCCGAACCCCGTGAAGTGGAAGGAGTTCGCGGGAACGTCCCTCTTTTTCCGCAAAGGCCAATGGCATGGCTGATTGGCAAGAAACGAAGCAGTCTGTTGAGAAAGTCTACAATGGATGAGCATATCTTACGACCATGCTGCCATTTACACTCTCATTGTGCGCGCCGAGAGTAAAATGATGAGATTACTTGGACTTTTTCAACAGACTGGAAGGTTTTTGAAACACACCTCATCTACAACACCGTGATACCTCTTTCGCAGTACTCGCCCCAATTTCCAGATAACGAGAGCTGGAAGGCAGGTCTGGAGCGGATTCCCTTCAGATGTCAGGCCTGATTCCTAACATTCGTGCCGAATTCCCATATTTCACCTCAAAATCGGCTCACTTTTCACCCAATTTACCAACTACAGCAATCCACCCCCATCTGCCATGGCACCCCTGCAGTCGTGCCGCCGCCGATGAAAGCTGACGGCGGCACAGTACTCTCTGGCAGAATTGTTACGGGTACCCCAAGAACTGCTCATCGCGGCAGCTCGCCATAGCAAAACGGCCGCGCCATCGACTGGCGATGATGTTGTTGCCTGGGTCGAGTTGCTGCCACCGGATCGCCAGAACGATTACCTGGTGCGGTTAGCACACAATGAGCCAGGCCTGAGCCGCTTGCTCGTAAGAGAGTTACGCGAACTGGGCCAGGACAGGACCAGAGCGGCGCCGTCAGCGGGTGAGCACGTCACCTACGCCACATTGCTCGCTGAAAGTAAGACGATCAAAGCCCAACTGGAACGCGAGAAGCGTGAGCAAGAGCAAATGGCCCGCCTGCGACATCTGCAAGAAATCCATGCTCACCAGGACGCTTCCTGGCAGCAAGTCGAGCTGGCAGTGATGCGCGGTACAGGCACAGGCTACGATGAAGCTCTTCGCTTCTTGATCGAGCCAAGCTGGTCGTTTTGCGAAGCGTCGTGCTACATGAGTATCATGCTATAAAAAAGTTGTAAGTGCCAAAATATGCTTAGTGAGTGTATCAGATGAGCTAACATCGGCTATATAATCAGTTGTAGGTTCTTCGATAGTTCCTGGGCGGTAAGTTCCTGCGGCTCTCTGCTCGTAACTATCCCATTCTGATTGATGAAAATGGTTTGTGGCAAAGATGTTACCCCGTATTTGTTGGCAACCGACCCATTGGCATCCAGCGCAACCAGGTAGGTGATGCCGTAAAGCTGTAAAAAGCTCGTAGCATCACTGCTTGATTCCTGAAAGTCAATCCCCAAGAATACAATATCTTTTTTCTGAGCTTGCATCTGCTTCCAGGCATTTTCTAGAAGCGGTAATTCCTCCTTACATGGTTGACACCACGTAGCCCAGAAATTCAATACAACCGGTTTGCCCTTAAAATTCGAGAGCGAAAGCGCACTCTTTCCAGTATCGGAACGAAGCATGACAAGTGAAAAATCTGGTGCTGGATGGCCAACAAGCGGATCTGACACAGAATGTGTTGCAGGCGTCAGTAATTGTGTCAAGATCAGCGCAAGTAATCCCACATTTACCAGGCTCACTACACAAAATATGACCATTCTGCGTCTGCGCTTATGCTTACGCACTGACTCTTGTACAGGTGCATTTTCAGCGAGTTCAGACATGCGGAAGTCCATTTCTATGGCTTAAGAGTTTACTCAGTTGTGTCAGGAGTAATTATGGTGCCGATGCTTGATTGTGTCAAGGCCATTGCAGCTTCTTCATCACTCTCAGTCATTGAGGTGTTTAGCTGAATGTTTATCAGCAAGCCGCTTCTGGTAGTTTCTCCAAAATAGCCAGAGCATACCGAATAAGAGTACTCCTGTTAACACTAGCGAGAAAAAAAGAAGGAGGCTACCGAAA
>WNGK01016791.1_pt1 | contig 11878 bp, 9 predicted proteins | sample 5400601 | NCBI WGS metagenome assembly WNGK01 (sample SAMN13153376, study PRJNA577476) | soil metagenome | isolation source: 60 cm soil or saprolite under Garry oak tree replicate 1 | place: USA:California | collected 2016-06-15
AGGCCGTAGAGATTGTCGAAGCTGCGGTTCTCCAGGTACAGCACGACGATGTGCCGGACGCGATCAAGACCTGCCGGCGCAGCGGATGAACCCGCGCCGGAAACGGCGAGTAGCAGTGCGGGCACCAGGATGGCAGCAAGTCGGTGTTCGATGCGGCCCTGCCCCGGAGTGGCCATGGCGCTGCCCTCTGGGTGGTATTCTACACCGAACAGCGGCAGGGGTGAATGGGTCGCCGGGCTGATGCCCGCCCTCCCGGTCTAGCCTACGCGGGTAGACTTCGTGCCCGACAAGACGCTACTCAATCCGTTCCGGCTAGAAGGGGAGGTAGGCCATGCAGGCAGTAGACCGACAATGCGATATCCCGATCGAGTTAATCCGGTTTGCGCATTCGCTCAATTGCTTTACCCATGCGTCGCCCGGAAAGACCCCGTCAAAATCGTGGCGATCGGCTCTTCTTCCACAAAGGGAGAGGGTGCAAGCACGCCAAGCGCCACATATCCCGCCCGGCTTGAGGCTGAGCTGCGGCTCCGCTTTGCTGGGCTGTCCATTGATGTGATCAACAAGGGAGTCGGTGGCGAAGAGGCTCCCGAGGAGGCTGCGCGACTCCAAAATGACGTTATCACTGAAAAACCAACGCTGGTGGTCTGGCAAGTGGGGACGAACGCGGTTTGGAAAAACTATGATCTTGATGAAGTCGTTGCGGCAATCGAAGGAGGGCTCTCTCGTCTAACGAGCACTAAATCGGATATTGTTCTCATGGATCTGCAATATGCGCCTGCGTTACTCGCAGCGAACCGGAAGCCGAGCGCGAAACGCATGGTCGCTCTGATCGGTGACGTGGCGGAAAAGGCGGGCATCAACGTTTTCAGACGTTTTGCGCTGATGCGGCACTGGAGCATTGACGATCGAATTCCATTCGACCAGATGATCAGCAATTTTGATGCTAACCAGCTACATCAAAATGACTGGAGCTACAACTGCGTGGCGCGGGCACTTGCTGATGCGATTGCCGACGCAAAGGGACGGCTGGTGTGAAAACCGTTTCCTTGGACTCGTGCGGAAGGCGGATAAACCGACCTTGGTAGCGTATGGTGACGAAATACCAAGGCGGTCGCGCGCCGAAGTGGAGGCACTGCCGCCCCGCTGCCGAATATTCGAATTGAGTGACTGCCCAAGAGCAAGCTGTCGATCCACGAATAATTTCCCGAAGCGGTGGCTTCTGTTGTCAGGCCGTTCCTGATGGAACAGTCAAGGTTTTTAGGAGATCGCTAGGCATGGCGCTCCACGAACACCCGCATCACGGTCAGATCATCGTCATGCCACGCCCCGGAGTTTCGGGACCATCGGCACATCGTGTCGGTTCACTGCGTTGCGATCATTCAACCGGTTATCGGAGGCAAAGCAAGCTTGGCTGCCCATCCAACGGAATTTTTATGAGTTCACGCCCTTGCTGAATCATATCAGTCTCCGAGCAGTTCATGCGCGGAGACCCTGAGCCGCCCAGGTGCCGGCACGCCTTCATTCGGCCGCACGAGCTCCGCCGCCGCGATCGACTCGTCGATGCGCACTTGCCCGATCCGATCCCAATCGAACAAAAAGAGAGCCTCGTAATATTTCGCGATCTCAGGGTCGAAAAATATCAAACTCGCATCGCGGTTTAGGGTCGTTCCGGCGCGGGTCCAATTCTGGCTTCCCACTAGAACGATCTGGCCATCGATCACAACGCCTTTTGTATGGCAATTCGTTTGCACGCGGATTTTGGTGGGGCTGGTGTCAAAGCCGAAGTCTTTCAATCCGGTCAGGGTCTGGCGCACGGTCGGAAAACGCCGAAAGATTATCCGAACATCCATGCCCGGATCCTTCTGCTTCTTGAGCAATGCATCCAAGAGCCCTTCATAGATATCGCCGTTCTGGCCGCGCTGCTTGGCATCCAACGACTGATTCTGGAAATAAAGACTTTTGCGCGCGTTTTGAATGAGCGGCAGCACGTGCTCGGCGTAATTATCAGGCGTCAGCAAGGGCTGTACCCGAACCTTACGCGTAATCACCAACGGCGGCTGATATTTCGCGGCGACCCTCGCTTCTTCATCGGTCGCCCGGAAATATGCCTCGGGCACCCAGAATTCAGGCTCCGGCGCCGGTAGCGCCTCTGCCACTGCCGTGGCTTCCTGCTCATCGCGTAGAAGGTGCCTTTCGAAAAGGCCGGCAAGACCCGGATGAGAGATCAAGACATGCCAGTCCCGGTCATATTGCTCGATCAGGGGCGGCGTCTGGTCGTTGTCTTTGATGGGGTCGAACGGCGGTTGGTTGGACGAACGCCAGCTCCCGCTCGATAGCCAAGACTCCTGACCGTCACGAACCGCGAGCTTGATGTGGTACGACGTTGCAAACAGGCGGTTCGGTCCGGAAACGGAAGCCCAGGCAAACGACAGACGCTTGCCCGCTGCCGCGGTCAGCCTGTCCACCGTTTCCTGCTCCGTCAGATCGTTCGCCGTCGTACCTTTCTTCTGTTCGTCCCGGTTCTGCAATACGAGGCTTACATGACGTGAGTTCGGCTTGATCGACGCGGTGCAAGCATTCACGATGTGGGGCGCGGTGAATTCATACATGCCTATCGTGAGCTGCTTTTTGATCCGAGCGAGGAACGGCTGCAGAGTTGGCCATCCGGCGTCCGGACTGGCGTGCGCGGTGACTACCATCTGATCATTGAACTCGATCAATGGCAGATCCGGTCTTTTCTTGTAGTTGCTGATCAATTGGCTTCGGGCTGCTTCCAGGGCCTCCAGCAGATCATGCGATTCTCGATCAGCCACGATTGCAACCGCCACATCCGTGGGAATTCCTCCAAATGAGGCCGGGATCGGGGTCAACCCCGCCGCCTCGAGCTCCGCCGTAGTTAGCTTCCTTTTCACGGAAACGACGACGCAACGTTCGTCGGTAATCCAGCCATCCGTGATGCGATAACCGGGATTGACCGAGATCACGTCAGCTCGAGGCGAAAGCAGTTTTCGCGCCTCGGCCACCGCTTGTGCTACGGCTTCGCCGGTTGGCGGCGTTGCGGCTTGAGCGGCGGAAGTATCTACGCTCGCTGGGATCGGGGCCGGTACGGACGCGCTCACGCTAACTTGCGATGCAGTGGACGCTGCAGTTGACGTTCCGACCGAGATAGTTATCTGCAGTGGGATAACGATAGTCGCCTTATCCGAGGGCATGTTGTCACCGGAGATGTTGGAATTGTTCGATGTGTCGGGATTGGCAATCCCAGTGTTCGAGTCCGTGGACACTGTTATGGCGGCCGTTTGCCGCGCGCGCTTCAGCAAAGTCGAGACAACAGGGGCTGGGACCCCATAGTTGGTCTTCAGGAAAACACCCGAGAAGTGCAGCGCAGCCGCTTCTCCGGTCAGCATATCGATCACGGCGGATCCCGAATTTCCGCCGAGGGTGGTGCAATCGTGCATAAGGGCGTTGTTCTCGAGGCCGGTGATAAAGCCCGGAGCAAGTCGTTTCTTGTCGAATACGTTCCCGAAAATCTTGGCCATCAGGTCTTGGTCAGGAATGCGAGGGTCCCGGCCGGGATAGCCAACTACCGCGACCATGGTCTGGCCGGGAAGTAGTTGCTGCGACAGCTTGATCGGTTGAGCGAGTTGTGCGATCTGATTTGGCTGCAACTTTACGAAGGCGACGTCAGGCCCTGTGTCGCTCGCTATGAAGAAAATCTCACTGATCGTGAATTGAGCCGTTGCCGCGTTGCCGATTTCCTCGAGGAAGTCGATGTCGACTGCGACCGGATTGCGGCGATCGAATCCGAGTTGGAACGTGAATCCCGTCTGCCCCCGCTCGGCGAACTCCAAGGCGACATGCCGATTTGTCACGATCAGATCCTGATCGATCAGCCAGCCGGTACCAATGTAGGGCAGACCGAGCGGCCAGTTGGTCGCCTCGACGCGGCCCACAGCCGCGATCGCGGGTCCTAGCGCAGCCGCAGATTGCTGGAGCCGGCTCTTCCAAACGGCGCTTTCCGGTTCTTCGATGTTGAGGTCGACGCTGCCGCCGGAAATCCCAAGGACGGGGCGGCCAATCCGCTGCACGATTGACTCGAGCTCAAGCTCGGGCGCCGGCAGTCCCTCCGTCGTCGGGGCTTCTGCCAGCTCGGGAAGTTTGGCGAGCCGCCTCAGTCCCTTGGCGGCAGCCGGAAGCCAGGCGGGCTTTTGTTTGGCCTGGACAACCTTATCGACGTCCACGGCCAATTCGGAATCGGACGACAATATCCGTCGGCTTGCGTCTGCGATGTCCTGCCGGCTGTAACGCATGGCCCGCTTCTACCCGGTGTTGGCCTCTAGTTCTCCCGACTCAGGACGTCCAGTACGCCGGTCTGGCCGCTTTCGGGCAGTTAGCCTCCCGTACGCAGTTCGCGCTAGATCGCCCCTGGAGCGCACCGCGGTCACGGTTGCCATGGAATGTCCGCTCATCGGCAAACCCCCACTGACGTTAACGTGCAAGCCTGCGCTCTCAGATCCGTTCGCCGAGTCGCAGACGTTTTCCGATCATGGCTGCGGCGCGCAGGGCAAGCGCGGCGATGGTTGATGTGGGATTGGCTGTCGAGCTCGTCGGAAATACGCTGCTACCGAGGATATAGAGATTGCCGAGGTCGTGGGAACGGCAATCCTGGTTGACGATCGACTCCTTTGGATTTGCTCCCATGATGGTAGTTCCCATTATATGGCCCGAACCGCCATAGATCAGATCCGGGCCCGTATCCCCTTGCAATACCATCTCATTGTCGATTCCCATGGATTGGAAAATGTGCTTGTGGAGCTCGACGATGGTGTCGAACGACTTGCGGACATAATGCCGCTCGTCATCAACCCTGTACTGGAGTCTGGGAAGCTTGATACCGAATTTGAGCAAATCCGGATTAGCTGCCTTATCCGATTCGTTGACGCAGTTTTCTTTGACTGGAAGTTGTTCGCAAGCGCTGTTGAGCGTGATTTGCCGCACAGCGTGATCGGATATCCTATCGCGGAGCTTGGTTCCGAAGTAGCCACGGTTGGCGACGAAGTCGAGTAGCGTCCCCGGCCTCCACTCCTCAGGTGCCGTCGTTGCTGGAATGTTGCCCCCGCGCGGTGCGCCCGAAGCCGGCACTGTCGACCACCCATCATTCTTGATGGAAACCTTGAAGGCGGCAAACTCGCTGCGAAATGCTCCATCTCGAAATCCCTCGATATCCGAGGTAGTCTGCGGGCCGCGGAACGGAAACAGCGGCGCCGGCGCTAGCGCGAACGATTGCTTGATCGGATGATCCATCAAGTAGCGGCCGACGAGGCCGCTGGAATTGGCCGCCCCGCTAGATCGAAACAGGATCATCGGAGTTTCGATGGCGTTAGCTGCCAGGATTACGATTGTTGCGGAAACCGACTGCTCACCGGCATCCACTCCACCGCTCGATGACCACCGCCGGTACCAGACGCGTCGCACATTGCGGCCGTCCTGATCGAGCTCGAGACGGCTGACGATCGCCTGCGTCCGTAACTCGACCCCCGCGGCGAGTGCTTTCTCAACGTGGGTGACGGCATCGTAACGGGCCCGAATGGGGCAAAGTGGCACGCAAGACGTGTGGCCGTCACATGCAGGCCGTCCGTCGTAAGGTTGGGAGTTGATCGCATGCGGAACGTTGGTAACCCGCAGCGACACCTCGCGGAACGGTTTTGCCGAAACGGCGCGGGAGACGTGAGCATCGAGATAGCTCGGGACGAGCTCTGGCATCGGAAACGGGCGACTTCGGTACGCATTGAATTTTGGTACGAAGAATTCATCGACTTGCTTATCGTTGCCTGCGACACCCATCTCGTATTCTGCGTCGACGTACCATGGCTCCAGATCGTCGTAGGTGATCGGCCAGTCGAAACCCACGCCGTAAAGAGACCGCATCCGGAAATCGTTGGGAATCATGCGGATGAAGATGCCCTGCCAGTGCCAGGTGGATCCCCCCACCAGCCGCTCGTAGTAACTTTTGAACAGGTCACTCTTCTTCGGGTCGGGATCGTAATCGTAATACGGCTTCCCTATCGCCTGGTTGGGCTGCGGCGCCAGGATATCATCGCCGCAAAACGGCGAGTCGGGCAGCTTGGTGGGGGAGGCCATGTAGCTGCGCGCCAAGGCGTACCGCCCGAGCGAATCCGGGGCGACCCCTCCAGCCTCGATCATCAGCACGCGAAGCTGCGGTCGCGCTTGTGCCAACCGGTAAGCGGCTAACGCACCGGCTATACCGGACCCTACGATAACTACATCGAATTCTGGTTCGGTCTCGGGCATGACTTCCTCTCAGGTGGAAATTATCCGGCCATGATCACAGGCTCGCAGCATCTGCCCAATATCCATAGGGCCCGCCGCGTGTCATCGGCGCATGCGCATGGATTACCCGCCACAATAGAGCCTGTTCGTAGTGTTCCGGCGGGCCGTATACCCAAACGAGGGCTTTTGTCTTGTCATCGGGCAGGAAAAATGCGGATACGTACCACAGATAAATCAATTGTTGCGCCGGCTCTTTCGCGTCCGGGTGCTTTGTCAGCATTGCCGAGATCACGCTGTCATCGGCCGGGCCGGTTTTCGGCGCAACGTCCTGGAACGCGCTGATGAGGGGCATCAGCTTGCCGGCCAGTTGCGGATTACTGGCAAAACGCTCAAGGTATTGCCTCGCCAAGTTCTTGTTCAGCGATTCGACCCCAGTAATCCCTTCCGACAGTCTGAGAAAATCCGGTTCGATACGCTCGAGGGCCTCGTAATTGAACGGAACCGGCTGGAAGTTCGCACGGCACCCCGGCTCCTGGCCTTCGAACGGTGTGCCCATTTGGGCCAAACCGTTCTCACTCCGGCCGATGATACCAAGCATTCCCAACGCCGCGCCACCCCGCAACACCGTGCGCCGAAGAATCGGTGCGGCTCCCACCTCAGACTGATGATGGTTTCTGTCGTCATCTTGCATGTGATTTCCTCCTCACAACCCGAAATCTCGGGGTCCTTCGAATCTAGCTTGAGCGCGCCACTTGGGCACAAAACTGGGCGCCAACCCGAGGACAGGATCTCCGCTCGATGTGGTCACCAACGAGATTGTCGGGCTTCTCCATCGCACCGTCGATCTTACCGCGCTATGTAGCAGGGCGCGCTCGGGCCTATCGCCCTAATCTAAGTTGCAAACCTGCACACGACGATATCCAATGATATTGCCGGACGCATTGGTGACTGGTTTGCGGGAGATGGAGCAACCGCTTCCAACTGCGCGACCAGCAGCGGAGCCTTCCAGAAAAACGGGCGGCGGAGGGCGCCCCGGTGAACCGCGCGAACCGCCGCCACCCTTGGCCAAGACTGGGGCCCTTGGCCAAGACTGGGGCGGACATGGCCAGGACGTACATGACCATGATACCGACGGTGAAGCCGCCTGCGATTGGCTTATGGAAGTTGATCATGATCTGCCTCTTTCGTTCGTATTAAGCTGAGGTTCGTCTCTTCCAAACAATAGCATTCCTGAATCCTACGGTTGTGAACTAATTCACAGCTGCGAGGATTTTTTCGCGGAGGCGCCTGGCTTTCTCAATGTAGAAAGTGGCTTTAGCATTGCGATATTCTTCGAGAGCTCCGCCGATGGCGTTGAGCGCATCGTCGCGTTGGGTTAGGTCGCTGCTCTTATCAAAAAGGGGTCCTTTCCTTCAAGGCCTCATGCAGGGCGGCAACGGCCTCCCCCAGCCGGTTCATCCCCTTCTCGCGATCGCCGAGGATCACAAGCGCGGTGCCCAAACTGGTTTCGGTAAAAGCCCAGTCCAGCGGCGCGCGGTCGCGGGGTTGTTCCGCCAGCGCCATCCGATAGGCATCGATCGCCTCCTCCAACCTAGCCGTTCCGCTCTCACGAGCTCCGATGGTTCGAAGCGCATTGCCGAGACTAGTCTGGATCTTGGCCCAGTCGAGCGGGATACGCTCGCGGGTGCATTCCTTCAGCGCTTCGCGAATGGCTACCACAGCCTCGTTAAGCCGTGCCGTCCCGCTCTCACGTTCTCCCAAAGCTCGGAGCGCGTTGCCCAGGCTAGTCTGAGTCTTCGCCCAGTCGAGCGGCACGCGATCGCGAGTGTTTTCCTTTAGCGCCTCACGAAAAGTGCCGACGGACTCCTCCAGCCGCGCCGTTCCTGCCTCGCTCTCTCCAAGCGTTCGGAGCGCATTACCTAGATTGATCTGGGTCTTGGCCCAGTCGAGCGGCACGCGCTCACGGGTGTTTTCCTTCAGCGCCTCACGAAAAGCGGCAACCGCCTCCTCCATTCGCGTTATTCTGCCTTCCCTCTCTCCGAGAATCTCAAGGACCGCGCCAATGTTATTCTGGGTCCGGGCCCAGTCTAGCGGAACGCGTTCACGTGTTCTTTCCTCAGCAGCATTGCGATACGCGGTGAGGGACTCTTCGAGCCGGGCCGTCGTGGTCTCGCGCGCGCCAAGTGTCTGAAGGGCGGCACCCAGGTTATTTTGGGTCTTGGCCCAGTCGAGCGGGACACGCTCGCGAATCCTTTCTTTCAGCGCTTCACGAAAGGCAGCACTGGCCTCCTCCAGCCGCGCCGTTCCGGCTTCCCGCTCGCCATGACGCAGGAGCGCATTCCCCAAGTTGGTCTGGGCCATGGCCCACTGGAGCGGGACGCGTTCACGCGTCCATTCTTTCAGCGCTTCGCGACAGGCGATGACGGCTTCTTCCAGCCGGACAGTTCCGCCCTCGCGCTCCCCAAGAGTGCGGAGTGTATTGCAGAGGTTGTTTTGAATCATCGCCCAATCGAGCGGCACAAGCTCGCGAGAATTTTCCTTAAGCGCTTCACGAAAGGCAACGACGGCCTCTTCCAGCTGCACCGTCCCGCTTTCGCGCTCACCGAGCCGCATGAGTGCGCTGCCAAGATTGTTCTGGGTGACGGCCCAATCATCTGGCATGCGATCGCGCGTCCATTCCTTTAAAACATTGCGAAACCTTGTGATGGCCGCTTCCAACCGCCCCGTTCCGCTCTCACGCTCCCCGAGGGCCCAAAACGCGAGACCCAAATTGTTTTGGGTCCTTGCCCAATCGAGGGGCGCGCGTTCCCGAGTCCACTCCTTCAGCGCATCGAGATAAGCGATGATCGACTCTTCCAACCGCGCTGTCCCGCTTTCCCGTTGCCCAAGGGCCAAAAGCACATTGCCGAGATCATTTTGAGTCGAGGCCCAGTGTAGCGGCGCGCGATCGCGGGGTGTCAGATGGACTAGCTGGTTGTATCGCTCAATCGCCGAAAGCAAAGCACTGTTATCACCGAGTTCGTCTCCCTGCTGATAGAGGGCGCTTGCCTCTTTTTGTAGGTAGCTGATTCGCCTGTCCTCGTGAGCGCTTTTTGGAGGAAGCAGTGCAGCAGCATTGGCGAAATGCTTTGCGGCTTCGCCATACCGCAACCGGGTAAGTGCAATGTCACCGCGTCGGGCTGATGTCTCAGCCGCTTGGACCGTGAGGCGGTCGAAATCGCGTCTCTGCTCCATCTCGACATCCGCCAGCATAGCGTCCGCCTCTGTCAGCTGGCCGCCTTCGATTGCTTTCTGCGCATCGGTATTCAGGGCAGCGATTTTGGGATCGTCGCCGGGCTGAGCCGATGCCGTTGCCTGAAGTTCCTTGAAGCGCTGTGCGATTTCGACAAGCTTCGCAGTCAGGCGCTCCGGGGAAATGTCATTCTCGCCGAGAATGGCAAGCGCGGCACGCACTTGGCGTCCATTAAGGTCCAATTTTTCCTTGAGTAGGACGATGTTCTCTCGCTGTTGAGCGGTCAGTTCTTCCAGGGGACGTTTTGCATCGCGAACAAGTTCATCCACCTTCTGTTGCGGTATGCCGATGATTACCGTGGAGCCGGTGACACTGCCCCCAATAGCGATGCTACCGGTATCCGCCCTGATCTGAGCATACGCGGCGGTAATCGACCCGAAGAAGCACATGCCCAATGCTGCAATGAAGGACGAATACCGCTTCATGGCCGGGCTCTCATTTCGGTTTCGACGCGCACTCCGTATTGGTCGTGGCGCCCGTCGTGATAGTCGCGCCGGTCACATTGCCGCCTATGGCGATGCCACTACACTCTGCCTGGACGTTAGCAGGCGCAGGCTCCGAAGCTGCAGGCTGCTCTGAAGCTTTCGTCTCAGCAGGTTTCTGGAGAGGAAAGAAATGGATAAAAGCCGCCCAAAGTCCCGTCGCCACAAATACCAGCCCGCCTCCGATCCAGCCCAGAACCTGCTGATTGCGCTTATCACGCAAGAACCGCCAAAACGAGTTCATGACAGTTGTCCGGCACGGGAATACGTACCCAGATTAGCACAAACCAGCACTCTTAGCACCCCTCCCGCCGGGGGCGGCCGGGCGTTCCTGGGGTGTGGTGGTTAAGGACACGTAACCTGCCCGCCCGAGGTGACGACCTAACGGGAGCGGCCGACCCTAGCTAAAGCAGGTTGCTCGGCGGCTTAGGCACTCGCGGTACCTGCAGTAGACTGCCGCATGCCATCAAGTTCCGGGCACGATTGAGACGTCGCGCGATGGCTCTTCGAGGGTCCCCTGGCGATGCTTAAGCGGAAATGCCCGAGACAACGCCAGTGGACCGCGTTTGACCCGGAACGATCGCCGCCTACGCCGCATGCCCATGGGTCGGTAGTGCGTCGTACGAATGCGGCCCGATGCGGTGTTGCCGTTCGCCTGACTCGTCAATCGGATTGACGTGCACAAGGACCAACGACAGATGAGGAACCGCGTGCAGCAAGCGATACCGCACCGCGACTGCCACCGCGTGCGGGTCAAGGCGGAGAACTATTTCACTTCGAAGACATTACAGCCCTGGCCAAGTCGAAACGCCATGGGTGGTGGTAACGGGGTCGAACATGGCCGAAACCACGAGGTCGTGAACCGATTTTCAGCCCTGAGTCGGACAGGCCCTTGCGGCCGATGACCCGCTTGGATGTTTTACCGGCACGGGAAACGCAGGCTCCCCGTCAGACGCCGCTGCTCTAGTCATGCCTTCTCGGCACGATCCAGATTGTTCGACCCGAGACGGTTCTGCGCTGGCATCGGTCCGGGTTTCGGGCGTATTGGCGCTGGAAATCGCGAAATCGGGGTGGGCGACCCAAGATCGAGCGGGAACTGCGGGATCTCATCCGCCGCATGAGCAAGGAGAATCCGCTCTGGGGCGCGCCCCGGATCCATGGCGAACTTCGCAAACTCGGGTTCGAATTGGCCCAGTCGACGGTCTCGAAGTACATGGTCCGAGGTCGAACGCCGCCCGCCCAGAGCTGGAAGACATTTTTGCGCAACCAGGCCGATGGCATCGCCGCGATCGATCTCTGCGTCGTCCCGACCCTGACCTTTGAGCGGCTGTTTGCGTTTGTGGTTCTCGGCCACGCCCGCCGCCGGCTGCTTTGGTTTGCGGTGACGCGGCAGCCGACGGCGGAGTGGCTGGCGCAACAGATTACCGAGGCATTTCCATGGGATTCGGCGCCAGCCTATCTGGTGCGCGATAATGATGGCGCGTATGAGAAGTCTTCCGGCGTCGCGTCAGATCGATGGGGATCCGCGACCGACCGGGTCACGGGCGAGGGAGTCAATCCTCTGATCCGGACCCACCTCTCCCCCTCGGGGAGAGGTAAAACTCCGCTCGGCCCTCACATGCGATTGCCCTGCGGCTCACCCGGGGCCTCTCTCTCTGTTTGGCCACTTGGAACTTTTCAGCCGGTAATCCGATAATCCGGAGAGGGTCCAGGCAATGACCGCAGCATCGAAACGGATCTGGGATCGAATTGCGGATCGTCTCAAGGAATTGGGACGAAGCCCCAAACGCGACGAGCAGCTGCCGCAATGGCT
>WNGK01006959.1_pt1 | contig 11876 bp, 9 predicted proteins | sample 5400601 | NCBI WGS metagenome assembly WNGK01 (sample SAMN13153376, study PRJNA577476) | soil metagenome | isolation source: 60 cm soil or saprolite under Garry oak tree replicate 1 | place: USA:California | collected 2016-06-15
TGCGCACCGCCCCAATCACCTCGGAGGCATAGGCCGAGGCATCGGCAAGCGTGTCCTGCGCCGCGCGCGAGCGCCGGCGCACCGCGCGGCCGAAACCATAGAGCGGCAGCACGATCACCGGAATGGCGCTGAGCACGAAGGCGGAGAGCCGTGGGCTCGTCACCACCATCATGGCGGTCGCGCCCACGAACATCACGATGTTGCGCAGTGCCACCGATATCGAGGAGCCGACCGCGGCCTTGACCTGGGTGGTGTCGGCGGTAAGACGCGAGATCACCTCGCCGGTCTTGGCCTGATCGAAGAAGGGGACCGAGAGCGCGGTGACATGCCCGAACACCCCGCTGCGCAGGTCGGCGACGATGCGCTCGCCCAGCGTGGTGACGAGATAGAAGCGCATCGCGCTTGCGAGCGCCAGCACACCCGCGACCGCAAGCATCACCGCAAAATAGCTGTCGATCAGAGTGAGGCTCTCGTTCGAGAAGCCGAAATCGATCATGCGGCGTACCGCAATCGGCACCGCCAGCGTCGCCAGCGCCGCCACCAACAGCGCGCAGAAGGCCGCGATCGCCCGCCCGCGATAGCGCCCGAGATAGGGCAAGAGCGCAACGAGCGGCTTGAGCTTGGGCCTGCGCGCGGGCGCCGCCTCCCCCGCCGGGGAGGCGGGGATGGCCGCGGGCTCGGCCTTTTGGGCAAATTCCTCAGGGGCGCGCTTGGGCGCTCGCTCCACGACGTTCATCTGGCACGCTACCTCACGTCCCGACCCCCAGGCGGCACCCGATCTCGGGGCTTGCCCGAGGTCGGCACTCTCAAAGACACCTCGGGCAAGCCCCCGAGATCTGCATTTCAAGGATATGCAAGGCGGTCATCCCCGGCTTGCATCGCCGGGCCGCGACAATGCCCCGGCGAGCGCCCGATGGCAATCGTGGCCCCGGCTTGTTTCGCCGTGTGGCGTGCGCTATAGAGCCGCGACTTTCAATAACCGATGCAAAGGCAAGGCGCGGGTCAGGTTCCGCGCGGGACGAACGAACCATGAAACCCGGCACCCATCCCGACTATCACACCATCAAGGTGGTGATGACCGACGGCACCGAATTCACCACCCGCACCACCTGGGGCAAGGAAGGCGACACGCTGCGCCTCGATATCGATCCCAAGTCGCACCCGGCCTGGACCGGCGGCCAGCAGCAGCTGCTCGACCGCGGCGGGCGGCTGTCGCGGTTCCAGAAGAAGTTTGCGGGAATCGGACTCAAGAAATAGGCGGCCCGGCATTCATCGATGCCTGGTTCGGCACCGGCGGCAGCAACTCTCCGACCCGTATCACTCCCCCTCGAATGCGGCCTTGAGCAGGCCGAGCTGGCGCTCGACCGGGTTGCCGGACCGCGCACAGGCGGGGTCCGCGGTCGCGTGCATGGTGGTGTCGAGGCGGCGAACCGCGATCTGCAACGCCTGCGAGCGCTCGATCAGGCTGCGCAGACGCTCGGGCAGAAGCTTGATGTTCCCCTCGCCGCCCGCCTCGCCCGGCGCGAGCTTCACCTTTGCCTTCTCCTTGCTGGCCTGAGCGAGCGACATCTCGCCCTCCTTGACGGCGCGGTGCAGGAGGAGCCACGACGCGAGCTGCATGAGCCGCGTCGTGAGCCGCATGCTCTCGGTGGCATAGGCAAGCGCCGCCGTGCGCTCGAGCTTCTTCGATTCCTGCCGGCCGGGGCCATCGAGATAGCTCGCGGTCTCCTCCACGAGCGCCATGCCGTCGCGAAAAAGATCGGTGAAGACCTGTGAGTTTGCGAGCCGCTCGCCAAAGGAGACGGATCCGGGCTCGTTCGCCGACTGCTCAGACATGTCGCACGCCCCAACGCTACCGACAAAATCTTGTTCTTGCGCCAGCTGCTGGCGAGCATTAGCACCTTTGCCCGGCATCTGCCCGCTGTCCAGCACCTGTGATGCGAAGATTCGGACATAGTTGCCGCGCGGCCACGCTTTGCGGGCGCTGCGATCTCTCTTTTGTTGCTATCACCGCGGCCAAGGCCGATACGACGCCCGCCGCCATTCAAGATGCAGCCTGCACCGCCGCGTTAACCATATCGACACTTGGTGTTGACCATGAAGACCCGCGGATCATCTGCCTCGGGAGCGCCGGTGCGCAGACACCGGCATGGCACCGGAAAAAAAGGAGCCGCCGTTGCCGGCGGCTCGAAGGTTAACAGGGAGGCGTCAAACAGAGTGGACAGGAGCCACTCGATGTCCAAAAGTTGGACGATCACAGTAATGGTCGAGAAAGCTTAACAACAGATTAAGATATTCATTAATTTTGCGGATCACGAATGAGGTCACGATCCACCCTTGCCTGCCGGCTGGATCGGCAATGACGACGGAGACGTTGCACTCACTTCTTGAAGAGCTGGTCGGCGACGTTGCGCGAGACCTGCTTCCCGCTGATCGAGGCATCGAGCCTGCCGATCTCCTCCTTGAGCAGCGCGATGCGCTCCTGCAGCTCCTTGACCGAGAGCAGCGCGAGATCCTGCCCGATCTCGTGGGTGATCTTCTTCTTCGGCCGATCGTCGTCGTCGTTCATCGCGTCATCCCGCTCACGCGTATTGCGCCTGCCGCCGCCGCTCGCGCAAGCCGATCCGCTCCAGCCGCGGCAGCACCTCGTCGCAGAAGAAAGGAAGCTCGTCGAGATAATTCACGAACGAGACCGCGATCCCGTTGAGTCCGGCGGCGCTCAGCTCGGCGAGCGATTTCGCGACCTGGTCGGCGTCGCCTATGAGCGGCAGGCCGCCCATGCCATTGGCATAGTAGCGGCGCTGCCGATTGTATTCGTCGAGGCCGCGCGTCTGCGGGGTGATATCCTTCATCGCCAGGATGCGGTCGATCGCCGAAAAATCCGCCCGCTCGACGATGGCCTCGCGGTAGTACTCTTCCGCCTCCTTCTGGGTGCGCCGGCAGGTGACCACGCCGACCGAATAGACCCCGATCTCCTGGCCGTGCTGTCGGCCCAGCTCCTTGGCCTTCTGCACATTGGCGGCGGTCTCTTCGATCGATACCCGGGAAGCCTGCATGAAGAACGCATCGCAGTTCTTCACCGCGAAAGCACGGCCGGTGGGCGAAGCGCCGGCGTTCATGATCAGCGGCCGGGCGCCGCCGAAGGGCTTCGGCTTCGCGCGCACGCCCTTGAGCTTGAGATACTTGCCCGCGAAGTCGAAGTCCTCCTTCGGCGACCACATCAGCTTGAGCGCGTCGAGCCACTCCTGCGCGAATTCGTAGCGCGCCTCATGCTCGCGCTGCGCGACCCCAAACATCTCGAACTCGCCCTCGTTCCACCCCACCACCAGGTTCAAGCCGAACCGCCCGCCACCGATATGGTCGGCAGTCACGCATTCCTTGGCGGCGATCACCGGATTGAACAGCGGCGCATGCACGGTTCCGAACACGGTGATGCGGCTGGTCGAGGCGAGGAGGCCCGAGGCCCATGTCAGCGTCTCCAGCGTTTCGCCCTGGTAATCGGTGTCGCCGCCGTAGCCCTTCCAGCGCGCGATCGGGAGGAGGAAGTCGATGCCGGCCTCGTCGGCCATGCGGGCGAGCGCGAGATTGTCCGGCCAGCTCCCGGACCACCGTTCTGGCACCATGGTCACGGCCCGCCCCGACGAGCAGTTGGGACCGAACAGGCCGATCTTCAGGGCGTTGCCATTATGCATGGCAACGCGCTCGCGCATCGTGACGTCATGAGCCATCGTCATTCGTTCCCAACCGTCGCATCGCTTCAAGGGCGGCCGAAGCTAGCATGGGAGCAGCGGCCGTTGTACCACTCGCTCATCTTCGTCCGCACGGAGGCCGGTGATCCGATGACAGTTCCCTCCCGCATGACCGCGATCGCGATCCGCGCGCCCGGCGGACCCGAAATGCTGGTGCCCGAGCAGCGCCCAGTGCCTCAGCCCGGCGCGGGCGAGGTGCTGGTGAAGGTCGCCGCCGCCGGCGTCAATCGGCCCGACGTGATGCAGCGCCAGGGTCTCTACCCGCCGCCCAAGGGCGCGACCGACATCCCAGGGCTCGAAATCGCGGGCGAGGTGGTGGCGCTCGGCGCCGGAGTCAAGCGCTGGAAGCCTGGCGACAAGGTCATGGCGCTGGTGGTCGGCGGCGGTTATGCCGAATATTGCGCCGCGCATGAGAGCCACGCGCTCCCGGTGCCGGAGACGCTGTCGCTCATCGAGGCCGCTGCCATCCCGGAAACCTTCTTCACCGTCTGGTACAACATGTTCGAGCGCGGCAAGCTCAAGGCCGGCGAAACGCTCTTGGTGCATGGCGGCTCGTCGGGCATCGGCACCGCCGCGATCCAGCTTGCCAGAGCGGCGGGGGCGCAGGTGATCACGACCGCGGGCAGCGCCGAAAAATGCGAGGCCTGCCGCAAGCTCGGCGCCGCCGTCGCCGTCAATTACAAGAGCGAGGACTTTGTCGCCGCGACCAAGGCCGCGACCGGCGGCAAGGGCGCCGATGTGGTCCTCGACATGGTCGGCGGCGACTACATCGAGCGCAATTTCGAGGCTGCCGCGGTCGAGGGGCGCGTGGTGCAGATCGCCTTCCAGGGCTCGACCAAGGCGACGGTCGATTTCCGCCGCATCATGCTCAAGCGGCTCACCCATACCGGGTCGACCCTGCGCGCCCGCCCGGTCGCCGACAAGGGCGCGATCGCGCGCGGAGTCGAGGACCATGTGCTGCCGCTGATCGCGGCCGGCCGGGTGAAGCCGGTGATCGACAGCTCATTCCCGCTGGCGCAGGCCGCGGCCGCCCATGCGCGCATGGAAACCAGCGCCCATATCGGCAAGATCGTGCTGGCGGTTCAAGACGCCAGGACATAAAGCCGCCACTTATAGGACGCCACTGGTGTCGCGGTCCTTGCGTAGCGGCGCCAACGTGGCTTGTCCTATCGCCCCCGATGTCTCACACGGCAAGTCTTGCGCTGGTTGTCCTCCGCATTGCGATTCTTTTCCTTTTGCTGCCCCATGCCGTCGATTGGCGATCGCCAGGACTTGCCAGCGCGCGTTCCTGGGCGCTGGCAGTTCTAATCGCGCTGCCGCTCGGCCTGATCGTTGCCGAGATCTGGACTCTGCGGCGATCATTCTCGGCGCCACGCATGATACGCGCGATGAGCGGGATGGTTTTGGCTCTTGCATGGTTGTGCCTGATCTCGGTGCTCGCGCTGGAAACGCGGTTTCATTGGGTCCGTCACCAAGTCATGCACGCCGATGCTGCGCAGCTCGAGCGGCTCGGGCGCCATCTAATAGTCGGCTACCGCAATGCGGCCGAGCTCAAGGCACTGATTGATCGGCGCGCGATCGCAGGCGTCTTTCTAGCGACCCGCAACGTGGAAGGGAACGACGTCGCCGCAATAAAAAGGAGCATCGCGGCGCTGCAAGACATCCGACGGCGGCAGGGCTTGCCTGCTCTCCTGGTCGCAACCGACCAGGAGGGCGGTGGCGTCTCGCGGCTCTCGCCGCCGTTGACGCGATTGCCTCCCATCTCCGAGGTCGTGGCGGCTCAAACGGATTCAGGCAGACGCCGGAAGGCGGTGGCGAACTATGCGGCCACGCAAGGACGAGAGCTTGCCGATCTCGGGGTCAATCTGAATTTCGCCCCGGTCGTGGATTTGAAGCCAGGGGTCGTCAACGCGAACGATCGGATGACGCGCATCGCCGAGCGGGCCATTTCCAATGATCCGCGCATCGTCATCGAAGTCGCGGAGACTTATTGCGCAGCCTTGCTGGAGACGGGCGTGCGTTGCACGCTGAAGCACTTTCCGGGCCTCGGCCGCGTGTTCGAAGACACCCATCAGGGCGGGGCTGAGCTTGCTTCGCCGGCAGCCGAACTCGCCGTCACCGACTGGTTGCCCTTTCGTGCTCTTATGCAGCAAGACAATGTGCTCGTGATGCTCAGCCATGTCCGGCTGACCAGAATCGATTCCGCCCATCCGGTATCGTTCTCCCGCGCGGTGATCGCCGGTTTATTGCGTCGAGACTGGAATCACGATGGCGTGTTGATCACCGACGACTTTACCATGGGCGCGGTGGATCAGAGCCCCGAAGGCATCGCGGGCGCCAGCATCGAGGCATTGAATGCAGGGGCCGATCTCATTCTGGTCAGCTTCGATATCGAGCAATACTATGTCATCATGCATGCGCTGATGGTGGCCGATCGCGAGGGCAGGTTGCGGCAAGACATGCTGCAGCAAAGCGATCGGCGCCTCGACCGTCTCCTGGGCCGCTGATCGGACAGGGCAATCCGCGGAGTTTGACGGGTTTCTGCACCGAGGACTGGCCAGTAGCCTCATTGTCCTCACAGTTTTGGTTAACGCCAGAGAGCTTGCCGAGGCACCGCCATACCGCTACTCATCGGGGTCTGGCCGGCGCGGGTTCCGGAGCTGGGAGGTCCTCATCTTGCGCCTTTTGCGCATCGTCCTTGCCGCGGCAACCCTGCTGGCACTCGCGTTGGGCGCAGCTCCCGCCCGCGCGGTCGAGGCGGTGAATGTTCCCCACGATGCTTCCGCCATCGACCTCACCGCGGCCATCGAGCGACAGCGCACCGACAGCGACCGCATCCTGGTATCGACCGCGCCGGGTCCGGACGGAATTGTGCAGCGCATGGACGTGCGCGCGCGCGAAGGCAACACCAATTGGGCGGTGTTCGCGCTGGCGAATTCGGGCGAGGACCAGATCGACCGGCTGATCGTCATCCCGCATTACCGCCTGGTCGGCTCCGGCCTGCTCTGGCCCGACCTCGGCCTGTCCCGGGTCGTGACCATCACGTCGAGCGGCGATCGCCCGGACAGCGTGCAGAGCGCCACCGCCGGTGTCTTCCGCATCACGCTCGATCCCGGCGCCGTCATGACCTATGTGGCGGAGCTGCGCTCGCCCAAGCTCGGCCAAATCTATCTGTGGGAACCCGACGCCTACAAGGACAAGATCAACAGCATCACGCTCTACTACGGCATCGTCATCGGCATCGCGGGTCTGCTCGCTTTGTTCCTGACCATCCTGTTCGTGGTCAAGGGCAGCGTGATGTTCCCCGCGGCCGCCGCGCTCGGCTGGGCGGTGCTGGTCTATATCGGCATCGATTTCGGCTTTTGGGGCAAAGTATTCGACATCGCTGGCGCGGAGCCGATCTGGCGCGCCTCGGGCGAAGCGATCCTCGCGGCTACGCTGGTGGTGTTCCTGTTCGCCTATCTCAATCTCAATCGCTGGCACGTCCGCTACGCCCATATCACGATCGGCTGGCTTGCCTTGCTGGTGGCGCTGGTCGCGTTGGCGCTGTTCGACCCGGCGATCGCGTCGGGCATCGCGCGCCTGTCGCTCTTCGCGGTCGCGGTTCTCGGCTTCGCCCTCGTCATCTATCTCTCTTTCTATGGCTTCGATCGCGCCGTCCTCCTGATCCCGACCTGGTTGCTGCTCGTGGTGTGGGTGGTCGCGGCGGGCCTTGCGGTGACGGGTTTCGTCACCAACGACATCGTCGCCCCGGCGCTCCTCGGCGGCCTGGTGTTGATCGTGATGCTGATCGGCTTCACGGTGATGCAACATGCCTTCGCCGGCGGCATCACCCATGGGATCGTCAGCGACGTCGAGCGGCGCGCTCTCGCCTTGACCGGCGCAGGCGACATGATCTGGGACTGGGACGTCTCCGCCGACAAGATTTTTACCAGCCCCGAGACCGAGGCACTCCTTGGCCTTCGGCGCGGCACGCTCGAAGGTCCCGCCGCGCGCTGGCTCGATGTGCTGCACCCGCTCGACCGCGACCGCTTCCGCGCCGCGCTCGACAGCGTTTTGGAGCAGCGCCGCGGGAGGCTCTTGCAGGATTTCCGCCTGCGCACGCCTGACGGCCACTATCTGTGGTTCGCGCTCAAGGCGCGGCCGGTCGTCGGATCCGACGGCGAGGTGGTCCGCCTGGTCGGCACGCTCACCGATGTCACCGAATTCAAGAATGCCGAGGAGCGTCTCCTGCACGATGCCGTCCATGACAACCTGACCGGCCTGCCCAACCGCGAACTTTTCCTCGATCGGCTCGAGGCCGTGCTCGCGCTCTCCAAGGCCGACGCTCAGATTCATCCGACTGTCGTGGTCGTCGACCTCGACCGTTTCAAGCAAGTCAACGATTCAGTCGGCATCGCTGTCGGTGACTCGATCCTCTTGACATTGGCGCGCCGGCTCGGGCGGCTGTTGAAGCCGCAGGATACGCTGGCGCGCCTCTCCGGCGACCAGTTCGCATTGATCCTCCTCTCCGAGCGCGAGGCGGAGCGCATCATCGGCTTCGCCGAGACCCTGCGCCGCGCACTGCGCGCCCCGATCACCTTCAATGACCGCGAGATCTTTCTCACCGCCTCGATGGGCCTCGCGCTCGCCGATGTGCAGCCGCGGCGCACCGAAGAGGTGCTCAAGGACGCTGAGCTCGCGATGTACCACGCCAAGCGCATCGGCGGAGACCGCATCGAGGTGTTCAAGCCCTCGATGCGCGCCCGCAAGGCCGACCGCCTGACGCTCGAATCGGAGCTTCGGCGGGCGCTCGAGCGCGAGGAGATCACCATCCTCTATCAGCCGATCGTGCGGCTCGAGGACCGCTCGGTCGCGGGCTTCGAGGCGCTGGCGCGCTGGGACCATCCCAAGATGGGCCGCATGTCGCCTGCGGACTTCATCGCCATCGCCGAGGAGATCGGGTTGATCGTCGACCTCGGTCTGTTCGTGCTCGAACGAACCGCGCGCCAGCTCGGCACCTGGCAGCGCACCGTGCGCCAGCGCGATCCGGTCTTCGTCAGCGTCAACGTATCGTCGCGGCAGTTGCTGCGGCAGGATCTGATCCATGATCTGCGCACGGTGATCGCGCGCTGCGGCCTTGCGCGCGGCACGCTCAAGCTCGAGCTCACCGAATCGCTGGTGATGGAGAACCCCGAGCACGCCGCGCAGATGCTCGCGCGGATCCGCGAGCTCGGCGCAGGGCTCGCGCTCGACGATTTCGGCACCGGCCATTCCTCGCTCGCCTATCTGCAGCGCTTCCCGTTCGACACGATCAAGATCGACCAGTCCTTCGTGCGCACATCGAGCAAGGGAACCCGGCCGGTGATCCTGCGCTCGATCATCGGGCTCGCGCACGATCTCGGCATGGAAGTGGTGGCGGAGGGCGCCGAGACCGATTCCGACGCGGTCGAGCTCTATCAGCTCGGCTGCGAATACGCGCAGGGCTTCGTCTTCGGCGAGCCGATGAGCGCCGACGACGCCCGCCACCTGCTGCAGGCCGAGCGGCTCGAATTGGCGCGGTGAGCTCTCCTTCTCCCCGCAAGCGGGGAGAGGTCAGCCCGCACCAAGCATCATTTCGGCGGCTCGAAGCCGGCCGCCTGCCAGCGCGGGGCCATCGCAGCCGAGGTGAGCGCGGCGATGAAGGCGCGCGCAGCGGCGGGCTCGGTGCTGCTGGCAGGGATCGCGGCGGCATAGACCGAGTAGTCCTGCAGCGCGGGCGGCAGCGGGCCGGCCAGTTTGACGCCCTTGACCGCCATGGCCTCGCTGATGAACACGATGCCGATCTCGGCCTTGCCCTGCGCGACTTCGAGCGCCGCTTCGCGGCCGCCGGTGGTGAGCACCGACTTTCTCTTGACCTCGTCGGCGATGCCAAAGCGGTCCGCGAGCCCGGCGAAGTAGATGCCGGACGTCCCGCCCTGCGCCGGATCGGTGTAGGCGAGCGAGCGCGCCTCGATCACCGCCTTCTTGAACGCCTCGGGGCTCGCGACGTCCGGGACCCTCGCGCCGTCGCGGATGACGACGCCAATGCCGACGCGGCCGAGGTCGGCTCGGCTTCCTGGTGTCATCTTGCCGGTCTTCTCAAGCTCCGCCATCAGCGGCGTCGAAACAATGATCAGATCGGCCGGCTGGCCGGACGCGATGATGGCACGCAACTGGCCGGTGGTGCCGACCGTGAAGTCGAACGTGTCGCCGCTCTGGCGCTTGTACTCCTCGATGATGCCCGCGATCAGGCCCCGCACAGCGCCGGCGGAAGTCACCTTGAGATGCGCCGCGCTCGCCGGCAGGGCAAGCAGGGTTACGACCGCGGCAATTGCAAGAGCTAGGATACGAGTCATGACGATGTCCTCCCTCTACCCGCCGCGCATGGCTCAGCGCTGTTCTATCCAGGGGCGCCGCGAGGTATGGCGAATGTGGAGTATTTCGACCGTTTCGTCGACCCCGCATCATCCGTGCATTCGGATGCATAGGGATGCTCGGCAAGGACCTTACGCGTGCCCAGCCTCGCTCGAGAGCATGCCGAGGTCGATGCCGATCTTCTTCAAGGCCTGGTCGTATTTGGCCTCGGTATTCCGGCCGAAGATCAGCTCCGGATCGGCCGCGCAATGCAGCCAGCCGTTATGGTGGATCTCGTTCTCGAGCTGGCCCGGCGCCCAGCCGGCATAGCCAAGGGCGAGCACCGCATTGCGTGGTCCCTCGCCGCGCGCGATCGCCTTGAGGATATCGAGCGTCGCGGTGAGGCAGATGCCCTCGTCGATCGGCAGGGTCGAGTTCTCGATGAAGAAATCGGCGGAATGCAGGACGAAGCCGCGCCCGGTCTCGACCGGCCCGCCCTTGAGCACCCTCACGCCACCGGCACGCGGCGGCAGCTGGATCAGGTCGGCCGGCGGGATGACTTCGAGCTGCACCAGGAGATCGGGGAAGGTGATGTGCGCCGCCGGCTGATTGACGATGATTCCCATGGCGCCCTCGGAGGAGTGCGCACAAATATAAATCACGCTGCGGGTAAAGCGCTCGTCGCCCATAGTCGGCATCGCGATCAACATCTGTCCGTCGAGGTAGCCGCGCTTGGAGCTGCGTCGCTGGCTCGGCTTGTTCCGGCCGGCCGCAGGCTTGCCCTGCTCGCGCGCCCGTTGCTCGCCGGTAGGCGCATTTGGTTCGGCGGCGGGCGCCGGCTGCCCGCTATCGTCCTGCATTCCTGTCTTGCGACCGAACTTCATGCCGAAATGCTACCCGATTGGCTGCCATTTGCAAACGACGCAAAGCTACAAAGTTTATGCATCATTCGTGCCACTGTACCACCCTTCGCCCTCCGAAGTTGGTTCGCCACAATTCACCGTCGGGCCTATTGCACGGGCGTTCTGTGTTTTTCATATGTCCTTTTCGCCGCACGGCACCGAATCACTCGCCTCCTCACGATGAATTCAATGGCGCACGAAAGGTTTCACTCGTAAACGGGGCCGGGATGATGACCTGGATCAATCGCCTTCGGCTCGCCGGCGCCGCCTGGGCGCTCCTCGTCGGCACGGGCGCCGCACCCGCGGCGGACGATGTGTCGCGCTGGGACGGCGACGCGCGCAGCGCGGCGCGGCTGATCGCCGCATCGCGGCCAGCCGGCGAGACCACGCTCTTGCGCGCGGGCATCGAGATCAGGCTCAAGGCAGGCTGGCACACGTATTGGCGCTATCCCGGGGACGCGGGCGTGCCGCAGCAGTTCGACTTCAAGGGATCGCAGAACGTCAAAGGGGTCGAGGTGCTGTGGCCGGCCCCGCAGCGGCTGCCGGAAGACGGTGGCATCTCGATTGGATACGAGCATGACATGATCCTGCCGCTGCGCATTGTCCCGCAGGATCGCGCCAAGCCGGTCGTGCTGCGGCTCAAGCTCGACTATGCGGTCTGCGAAAAGCTCTGCGTGCCGGCCGAGGCGAAGGCCGAGCTTGCGCTTTCCGGCGGCGCAACCTCCCAGGACGCAGCGCTTGCCGCCGCCGAGGCGCGGGTGCCGAAAAAACTCAAGCTCGGGGAGGGCCGGACGCTCGCGATCCGCACGGTGCTGCGCGAGTCCGGGCCGGGCCGGCCGCGGGTCGTCGTCGATGTGGCGAGGCCTGCGGG
>WNGK01010374.1_pt2 | contig 11871 bp, 11 predicted proteins | sample 5400601 | NCBI WGS metagenome assembly WNGK01 (sample SAMN13153376, study PRJNA577476) | soil metagenome | isolation source: 60 cm soil or saprolite under Garry oak tree replicate 1 | place: USA:California | collected 2016-06-15
CTGTTTGTATTCACGCACGATTCGATCGGCCTGGGCGAGGATGGACCGACCCACCAGCCGATCGAGCACCTGACGATGCTGCGCGCGGTGCCGCATTTGACGGATTATCGTCCGGCGGATGCGAATGAAACCGCCGCTTGCTGGCGCCTGGCGCTGGAGCGCAACGGCGCGTGCTTCTTTGCCCTCAGCCGGCAGGATCTGCCGGTGATCGACCCTGCCACGCATGACGTTTATGCGGGTGTGAGCAAGGGCGGATATGTTCTCGAAGATGCGCCTGATCCTAAGGTCGTACTGATCGGCACCGGCTCTGAGGTGTGGCCGTGCGTCGATGCAGCCAAGCTGCTGGCCGCCGAGGGCATTGCCGCGCGCGTGGTGAGCTTGCCTAGTTGGGAGATCTTCGACGAGCAAACGGCGGAATACAAGGCCAGCGTGTTGCCGGCGGGTGTGCCGCGGCTCGCGGTAGAAGCTGGATCGCCTATGTGGCTGCGCGGGCCAAGGCCCTGGTGAAGTGAAAAGGCAGGGGATAGGGACCAGGGAATAGGGACCAGGGACTAGGGACTAGGAACGACTGAGATTGTGGAGATGGTGCACAGCAGGTTCCGTCTGGTCCCTGATCTGGTTTCCCTCGACTCCGAAGGAGTGCAATGAAGCTTGTCATCAGTGCCGATCATGCAGGGTTTCCGCTCAAGGAAGATGTGCGTGCCTATCTGACCCAAAAAGGTCATGAGTTGGTTGATCTGGGAGCTTACAACGGAGATGCGCCAGATGACTATCCGGATTTTGCGGAGAAGGTGGGCGATGCCATCAAGCAGGGCGTTTCTGCGCGCGGCATTCTCATCTGCGGATCGGGCGTGGGTGTATGCGTAGCGGCGAACAAGATTCCTGGAATTCGCGCCGGGATGTGCCACGACACGTATTCGGCACATCAGGGCGTGGAGCACGATGACATGAACGTGATCGTGCTGGGTGCTCGCATCATTGGCGCCGCACTGGCTTATGAAGTTGTGGATGCGTTTATCGCCGCAAAGTTTATAGCGCACGAAGAGCGATTTACGCGGCGGTTCAAGAAAGTGCTGGCGATCGAAGCGAAGTATCAGTGCGGGGACGGCTCAACAAACCCCGCATGAAGCAATCGGGTTGGCTCGTGTGGTGAGGTCCGCATGAACCGCTCTCATTCTTCTCCATTGCTTGCAGTTGGCTTCTGCACGGGCTGAACCCCGTGCACTCTATCCCGGCGAGGGGTTTCAGCATGCTCTCGAAGAGCGACAACCTGTATTGAGAGGCGCCGATGTTCCCCTTCGACGTGATTCTCTTCGATGTGGGCGGCGTGCTGCTCACCAATGGCTGGGACCACTGCGAGCGCGCGGTGGTGCTCAGCCAATTTAATCTCGATCGAGCTGAGTTCGAAAGGCGGCATCCCCTTGCCAACGACGCTTGGGAGACCGATGCGATCACGGCTCACGATTACCTCGATGTCACTGTCTTCTACGAGCCGCGCAGCTTTACCCATGAGGACTTTATTGCGGCCATCTGTGCGCAATCTACAGTTCTTCCTGATAGCGGGCTGGGAATCCTTGGCGAACTTGCGGCATCGGATAACTACATGCTGGGCGCGCTGAACAATGAAGCTCGAGTTCCGAACGAGTATCGCTTTCGAGAGTTTGGTCTGCGTGAATACTTCGATGTCGCACTAAGTTCCTGCTATGTGGGTCTACGCAAGCCGGCGGCTGCAATCTACCGCAGGGCGCTCGATATTCTCGGGTGCCGGGCGGCGCGTGTTCTGTTCATTGACGACCGCCAGGAGAACGTGGCCGCGGCGGCTGCCGAGGGAATCAAAACTATACGGTTCGAGGGCGCTGTCCCCTTGCGGCGCGATCTCGAGCATCTTGAAGTGTTCTAGCGATTGTGCACTGGAGGAAGACATGCAACTGGGAATGATTGGCCTGGGCAAGATGGGCGGCAACATGGCGGAGCGGCTGCGGCAGGGCGGCCATCAGGTAGTGGGCTTTGACTTCAACGCCGATGCCGTGGCACGGCTCACAGCGGCCGGCAACGTGGGTGTTTCATCGCTCGAAGAGATGACCAAAAAGATGGAGGGCCGCAAGGCTGTCTGGATCATGGTGCCGGCGGGCGATCCCGTCGACCAGACCATCGCCAAGCTTGAGGCATTGATGAATCCGGGCGATATTCTAATTGACGGTGGCAATTCGAATTACAAGGACTCGATGCGCCGGCACAAGGAGGCCGCAGCCAGGGGATTTCAATTTGTCGATGTGGGTACCTCCGGCGGCATTTGGGGAATCACGGAGGGCTACAGCATGATGGTGGGCGGCGACGATGATGCGGTCAATTATCTGCGGCCTGTCTTTGAGACGCTTGCCCCGGGGAAGGACCAAGGCTGGGGTCACGTGGGCCCGGCCGGGCTCGGGTCACTTTGTCAAGATGGTGCACAATGGCGTGGAGTACGGCATGATGCAGGCGTACGCCGAGGGTTTTACCATCATGGCGAAGAAAGAGGACCTTCACCTCGATCTAGCTCAAATTGCGGAGATATGGCGGTTCGGCAGCGTGGTGCGCAGCTGGCTGCTTGACCTTACCGCCGATGCGCTTTCAAAGAATCCTAGCCTGAAGGGACTGGAGGCGTACGTTCCCGACTCGGGTGAGGGCCGGTGGACGGTCATGGAAGCCATCGATCTCAACGTTTCTGCGCCTGTGATTACAGAGTCTCTGATTCGCCGCATTCGCAGCCGCGAGGAGAACAACTTCACCGATCGCATGTTGTCGATCATGCGCAACGGATTTGGCGGACACGCTGTGAAGATGGAGTAGCTTAGAGCTGAAAGTTCACTGCTGCCGGACGGTGGCACGTGAAGTGGCGTTAACTGGTTACTGGATTTGTTACGCGACAGCTGGCAGTTGTAGATTGCGAGCTGAGAAAGAGCGGAGGTCGAAGAGTTATGGCGACAGTGCAGATGAGAGTACGTCCGGAGGACCTGTCCCAGGTTCCCAAGGGTGGCGAGAAAATTCCGGGGCCCGCGATCATGGTTATCTTTGGCGCATCGGGCGACCTGACGAAACGCAAGCTGCTGCCTGCTCTCTATCATCTGGAGCAGTCTGGGCTTTTGCCCAAGCGGTTTGCCATTGTGGGTGTGGCGCGGCGAGCGTTGGGCGATGAGTTTGCCAAGGACATGCGGGAAGGCATCGTTGAGTTTGGCGACGTGGAGGGGAGTGATCCAAAGCTCGATCACTTCACCGAGCGCATTCACTACTATCCGCTCAGCTTTGATGATGCATCAAGCTACGCCGGGCTAAAGGCGGAGTTGGAGCGCATCGCGCAGCAGGAAGGCATCGGCGACGACCGGCTTTTTTACCTCGCTACTTCGCCGGAGTATTTTGCGCCGATCATTGAGAACCTGGGTGCGCAGGGTATGGCACAGCCGGAGAGCGGGCACGTGGGAGTGGTGATCGAGAAGCCATTTGGCCACGACCTCGAGTCGGCGCGGGAACTGAACCACCAGGTGAATGCGGTCTTTCACGAGAGCCAGGTTTTTCGCATCGATCACTACCTCGGCAAAGAGACGGTACAGAACATTTTGGTGTTCCGGTTTGCCAACGGAATCTTCGAGCCGATATGGAATCGCAATTACATCGAGCACGTGCAGATCACGGCGGCAGAGACGCTGGGCGTTGAAGGGCGCGGGCCGTTCTATGAGAAGGCCGGCGCGCTGCGCGATGTGGTGCAGAACCACGTGATGGAACTGCTGAGCTTCGTTGCGATGGAGCCGCCATCGAGCTTCGACGCCGAGGCCGTGCGGCGCGAGAAGGTGAAGGTATGGCGTGCGATTCCGCCCATTCCGATCAAGGATGCGGTGCGCGGACAGTATGGGCCGGGCGTCGTCGAGGGGCAAAAGGTGGTTGGCTATCGCGATGAGGAGAGAGTCAATCCCGAATCGGGCACCGAGACCTATGCCGCGGTAAGGCTGGGGATCGAAAACTGGCGGTGGGCGGGCGTGCCGTTTTACCTGCGCGCGGGCAAGAGACTCAAAAAACGCGCTACCGAGATCACCATTCAGTTCAAACAGCCGCCGCTGCTCATCTTCAATCGCATGCAGCAGGGCGGACCATGCCAGGAGATTCAGCCTAACCTGCTGACGATCCGCATCCAGCCGGACGAGGGCATCGCGCTGCGCTTCGGGGCCAAGGTGCCTACCACGCCGGACATGTCGGTTTGCCCCGTGAATATGGACTTCGACTACGCTGCGGCTTTTGGTAGATCGAGTGCCAACGGCTACGAGCGCCTGCTGCTCGACGCCATGCTGGGCGAACAGACGCTGTTCTCACACCGCGATGGTGTCGAGACCAACTGGGCGCTGTACCAGCCGATTCTCGAAGCATGGGCGGCCAAGAATCCTGAAGTGTTTCCCAACTACTTCGGCGGGTCGTGGGGTCCGGACTGCGCCGACCGCCTGCTGGAGAGGGACGGACACGCTTGGCGGAATAAGCTTGGCAAGCCGGAGTAAGGACACGCGATCAGGTCGTGGAACCGCTCCACGTAAAAGGGTCGGAACTCCTCTCGGAGCTCCGGCCTTTTGTTTTGCATTATGCATTTATTGACACTGCAGGAAGGCCAGCGTTTGCACCGAAACCGTGAACGGACCGGCAGCGGTGAGTGCGTTGGCTGCGGATTTCAGCTCTGAAGGATTGCAATCCGCGGTTCCCCCTGAGGACTGTACGAACGCCGCCCCATCCACCATGTATGTAGCCCACGGAGCGCTCTGTGTGAGGGTCGTGCCGCCCGAGGTCCATGCCCCCACATACGGGCCGCCGGATGCAAGTTGCAGGGAGTAATTCGCGCAGTCAGTTCCGGTTACGCAGACGTTGGTAGTGGTGGAGGCCGCCGTCTCCACCGACAACGTCGCCGCATGCTGTGTCGTGGTGGGGGCAAGTGGAATGGTGTATGTGGCGGTGCTCACCATCTCAAGCGCGCTGAGTTCGACGTCGGCCACGGTGCCGGTCAACGCAGCGGTTTGGGAGGTGACAGTTCCAGAGAGTGTGGCCTTGCTCGTCGCTGACACCGACGGCGCGTACAGGTTCACATTCCCCGTCGTACTGCCCACCGAGACTCCGGTGACGATTGAGGGCTCGTAGACGGTCCCGTCCGCTTTGGTTCCCACGATCACTACGTCATAGGTCCCCGCAGGAAGCGGGCAGAACACAAATGTGCCGTCTGCGTTGGCGAGCGTAGACATCTGCACCCGGTCGAGGCCGGTCGAATCCTTCTGCTCCACGGCTACAAGTACGGTACCATTCACGGGATTGCCCGTTCCGCTGTCCAGCACCTTTCCGTTGATCGAGGTTGAGGTCGTGCTCACTTCGCCCGCGTGAAGCACCGGCTTAAGCCTGTATTGTCCGTTGCCTTCCTGCACAATCGATTCGCAGGTGCTGAAATCGATGTCGAGATCCTTGGTCTGTCCGGCTGCAATCGTGAAGCCGCCAGACGCGATCTGCCCCGACGGAATCTTGATGCCAGTCTGGGATTCGCTGGAGAGCTGTAGCGGGTGGACGCTGGAGTCGGATGTGAGCACCACGCAATTGGCCGCGCTGCCGCAAAGATTGCCGCTTACGCTGGCGCTGTTGCCGGCCAGCATCAGCCGGATTTGCTGGTACGTACCGGCCTGCAACTGCTGTGTGCCTCCTAGAGTGGCCAGAAAGCACTGGTTGTTGGCCTGTCCAAGCAAATCAATCTGCTTTGGAGCGCTGGCGAGACCTGGAGTTAGATTGACCCAGCCGCTGTCTGTACTGCTGGCCGTGGAGCTCACATTCGCCTGAACATCGGTAATGGTGACATATACGTGGGCGAATGGCCCAGTCGGCGCCTGGCAGGTCGCGGGGTCGCTGAGCATTACGTTGGCTGTCGCCATGCCGGAGCTTGACGTCTTGGTGCTCGATCCGCCGCTACACGCAACCACGATCAACGCCACCGCAAGGAGAGAGCTGAGAATAACAGCCGAGGGCCAAGCGCCCCCGGATACACGTACGATTTTCATTTTTCTTCTCCAGGACATCTACCCCGCCACAGGGGATATTTACAAGGGATGCCATCACCCTATTACACCAAAGTGCAGGAAAAGTTGTTACTTAGGGGGGATTTTTTTCCGTCGCGGAGATGCAGACGAGAGGATTTGTCGCTGGTAATGGCTATTCGCGAACCACTTTTACGAAGATGCCGTCGGGGAGTTCGCCTTCAAGCAGGTGGACGACTCCGTTTTTCACGTAGCCTTCGAGCACTTGCCGGGGCGCCTTGGGTGGGGCGGGTTGGTGAGCCTGGCGGCGCGGTTCCCCGCCCGGGCCGGTGACAATTGGAATCGGCTGCTTGGCGGTTTGCGGGCCGGAGGCCGCGCCCGGAGTTTTCCCCATGCCTTTGTCCATGGCTTCGTTAGCCAGGCGGTCGGCTTCCTTGTTGCCTCCGCGGAGCGTATGGCCCATCTCGAACTTGTCGAGGCGGCCGGCGAGGCGTTTAGCTTCTTCCCACAGAGGGCGCAGGCCCGGGCTGGCCACTTTGTACTGGCCCTTCATCTGCTTCACCATCAGCTCGGAGTCAGAAATGACGCGCATGCGCTTGTGACCGTGTTCCAGCGCCCATTTCAAAACAGCCAGCAGTCCGGAATATTCGGCATAATTGTTGGTTTGACGGCCGAGGTACTCGCTCAGCCGGGCTACGATGCGGCCGTGAGTGTCTTCGATGACTGCGCCGTATCCGGAGGGACCGGGGTTGCCGCGGGAACCGCCGTCGCAATGGGCCGTAAGCCACTGGCCGGAGGCTTCGGGTGCCGGGTTGGACCGTTCAAAGAGATTTCCGTTCATCGCTATCAAGTTTAGCGGTTGAGGCCTGTCCGGACTGTGGATTGCCGCTCACCAAATGAGTGTTAGCTCGTCCATTCGACAGCGGAACGTGGCGTCAACTTCAATCCCAGGCGGATACTCGATGGCGACGGATGCGATGAGTTACCCTACTTCCACGGTTGGCGCGGCGGCATCTTTGGCTTGGCCGGCCGGTGGGACGGTACAATCGTCCCGAGGCATGGCTGCGACGACCGCAATGGACGGACCAAACCGCGGACAAGGGCGCATGCAGTCCCGCGCGCCGGAGACTGAGCTGATCCGCGAGGCGCAGGCTGGTTCGCGCGCTGCCTTCGATGCCTTGGTGCGCCAGTATGAGCAGCAGGTTTTGCGGCTCGCGATGCACCTCACGGGCAGTGAGCATGACGCCGAAGACATCTATCAGGAAGCCTTTCTGAAGGCCTACCGCTACATCGGGAATTTCCGGTTCGAGTGCTCGTTTTATACGTGGATCTACCGGATTGTCACCAACCTTTGCCTGGACCAGTTGCGACGCCGCAAAACGCGGCGCGAAGACCAGGCCGTCATTGTCGACCACTCGGGCGACGAGATCGACATTCTTTCTTCGGTGTCGGATGACCGCTCCTTCTCCAATCCGGCCAAGGAACTAGACCGCAAGGTGCTGGGGGGAAGAATCCAGGATGCGCTCGGCAAGCTGACGCCGCGCGAACGGATGGTTTTTGAATTGAAGCACTACCAGGGTCTCCGCCTGCGCACTATTGGAGAAATGCTGAACACCACGGAAGAGACCGCCAAGAACACGCTCTTCCGGGCGACCAAAAAACTAAGAACACAACTGGCGGGATTGCGGTGAAAGTGCTGATGGCCCTTGAGGGCTGCGGACATTTTTTCCGAGGAAACAGCAATATTTTTGAGGCTGGAAGGACGTTGAAATGAACTGCGATCTTGCACACGAGCGAATCGTGATGGCAACCTACGGGGAACTGCCGGACGACGCGACCCACGAACTGGACAGGCACCTGAGTACGTGTGCGGCGTGCAACACGGAACGGGAGCATCTGCGGGCGCTGAAGCTGCTGGCTGACGCTTACCCTGTGGAAGAGCCCGCGGCGAACCTTGTGGCGCGTTCGCGGCTAAGGCTGGAGGAGGCGCTGGATGCGCTACCTCCGAAGCGCTGGTTTGAGCGGCTGGCGCAAAGAATCACAAACAATTTTGCCAGCCTGCAGTCGGCTCCACTGGCTGCTTGCCTGTTGCTCGTGGTGGGTGCCGGGGCGGGAAGTCTCGCCGGTTACCACATCGCTCAGAGACATGCGGCGCAAGCCGGCGCGACGACACAGCCCTCGACCGCGTTGCCGGCGACGGCGGCTCCTTCTGGCGTGGAGGTGGCGAATATCTCCAGCATTGTGCGGCAGCCCAACAGCGAGCTGGTTCAAGTGCGCTACAACCAGCTAGTGCCGAAAGAAATGAGCGGGTCGCTGGACGATCCGGCGATCCGACAGCTGCTGATGCTGGCGTCTGAGAATTCGGCCTCGGCGGGGGTGCGGGATGATTCGGTTGGTTTGCTGGCTGCGGAATGCCGGGCCGGCCATAGCTGCGAGGGCGCGGGAATTCGCGACGCGCTGATGGTCGCCCTGCGGTACGATCGCAATGTGGGCGTGCGCGAGAAGGCGCTTCAAGGTCTGCAGCCCTATGTCGCCGAAGATGAACGGGTGCGGAATTCAGTGCTCGAAGCGCTGCTGAATGACGGCGATCCGCGCATTCGCACCGCGGCTATCAATATTCTTGAGCCAGTAGAGGCGGACACGAGTGTGCGGCAGGTATTGCACACAGTAGCCAACTCAGATCGCAATCCCCAGATTCGGCTGGTCTCGCGGCAGGTATTAAGCCGGGTCCCGCAATTTCAATAAATCAGATTTGCCTTACGGACCTTCGCACCGTCAATAAAGAGTGCGAGCCGAGGGAAACGAAGCACGGAGAAGAAAAATGAAGTACCTTTTGAGGCCGTACAAATATCTTGCATTCGCCATGGTTCTCGGCGTGGGTGCGGGGGTGGCCGCTGCGCCCCCCGCCGCGTTTGCGCAGAGCTCCGAATTCACCAAGATCCTGCAGGAGATCAATCCCCTGCTGTCGCACTCCGGCTCGCAGGGCTATCTGGGCGTGCTGGTCGGTGACGTCGACAACGATTCCGCCAATAAGCTCAAGCTCAAGGAAGTGCGTGGGGCGGTGATCACGCTGATCGATCACGATGCGCCGGCGGGCCAGATCGGGCTCAAAGTCAATGACGTGATTCTCGGGGTGAACGGACAAAATATTGACGGAGCCGAACAGTTCGGCCGCATGCTGCGCGATATTCCCGCAGGTAAAAAGGTAAGCCTCACCATCAGCCACGAGGGCAACACCCAGACCATCGTCGTGCAACTAGTGGACCGCAAAATCATGGAGCAGGCGGTGTGGAACAAAATGAACAGCCCCGATTCGTTCGCCCCGCCGGTCGGGATGGGACTGCTGTCGGGCGGCGGGGACGCAACGCTGCCTGGTTTCCACCTGCCTTTTGGAGGCAGCCTGAATGTCGGTGCTCTCGTGGAGCCGCTCACCTCGCAGATGGCCGATTACCTCGGTGTACCGAGCGGCATCATGATCAAACAGGTGGCACGCAAAAGTGAAGCCGCCGCAGCGGGCCTGAAGCCTTTTGACGTGGTCGTGAAGGTTGGCGCCGAGGCCATCAGCACCACGGCCGACTGGGACCGCGCGCTGCGCGCCAACCAAGGCAAGCCGGTGCCAGTGATCATCCTGCGCGACAGAAAGCAGCAGACCGTGAGTCTGCAAGTGGATTCCAAACACAAGAGCTGAGTTTTTCCCTGGGTAGACGGGCGCCGCCGGAGTTTCCGGAGGCGCCCTTTGTGTTTGCGGGGACATCGGTTGCATCCAACCAGGAAGTCCCAATGGGGCAGGTTGGTGCCGGATTTGAAGATTGCCTTGGAACAATGGGAAAGCTACAAGCTCACGGCTGGCGAGAAAGTCCGGCTGGCCAACATCGCGACGAATGCCACGACGTATTGCGATGACAAGCAGGCTGCCCGGGTGCAGGTGAAGCAGTATCGCAAGGAGATCGACGACCTTGCTGGGGCGCTGGCAGCAGAAAATGAGCGGACACTTTTGCTGATCCTGCAGGGGGTGGATAGCTCGGGGAAGGATGGCGCGGTACGGCGGGTTTTTACGGGCGTCAATCCGCAGCACTGCAAAGTGGTTTCATTCAAGGAACCGGATCGGGAAGAACTGGGTCATGATTTTCTCTGGCGGTTCTACCGAGCCATCCCGGCGAAGGGTGAAATGGGCGTCTTCAATCGCTCGCATTATGAAGATGTGCCGGTGCCGCAGGCCCGGGGACAGCTTTCACGAACAGCGGCGCACATGCGATTGGACCAGATCGCCGATATGGAACGGACGTGGTCAGAGAACGGGACCGTAGTTCGGAAGTTGTTTTTGCACATCAGCCGCGAGGAACAGACCCAGCGATTCAAGGAGCGGCTCGACAACCCGGAGAAGCACTGGAAGGTGGAGCGATCCGATTTCAGTGACCGTAAGCTGTGGCCGAAGTTTCAGGCGGCGTATGAGGAGATTCTGCATCGCACCTCAAGTTCGCACGCGCCGTGGTACATCATTCCTGCCGACCACAAGTGGTATCGCGATCTGGTCGTCGCGGGAATAATCCTCGCCACTCTACGAGCGATGAAGCCCAAGTGGCCGATGCCGAAACTGGATCCCGAAATTTTCACGATGTTGTGAATCCAGGTCGCGAAACGACCCGCCTTTTGCGAATTGCGAAATCGATACTTCCTATCCCTGCCTCATCACCAGGCCGAGGATCGGCATCGCCATCATCAGCACGAAGCCAACACCCAACAGCCAGTTGAGCCATCTCTTCTGGGGATGGTCAACCCAGTAGGCAAGAAGTGCAGACATCAGGACGGCTTGCGGAACAACCTCGAGCCAGCCTCTCATCTGCGCCCAGATCGGCACCGGCGTGTACACCATGGCTTCAAGCGATCCTGACGCCGGGCCAAACGTCGCCAGGATGCCGACCGCGACGAGCATCCATGACATACGCAGCCAGCCGTACCGCGTGCCGAACAGGTGTGAGCGCAGCATATAAAACACCGTTGCGAATACCACGCCCCTGATAGGCTGAAACAGCGGTCCGGCCATCACCCATGGGCTGGTCATGGGTCTCATCCCGGAGTCAGGAGAGGCAAACGAGGCAGCATAGTCGAGAAAGTGGGCCGCCAGCGCACCCACGGCGAAGTAGGTGATGGAGTGCACCACGATGGTCTTTACCGCAAGGCCTGCAAACCCTGGCCCAGCGTCATCTTGTTCCCCGCCTGCGGAATGGGGAGCCGAGTAGATCGGCATTTCCAAAATGTGAGGCATGGGTAAATTGTAGGCTTTGACGGCGCACAGGTCTGTGATTAGCTCCAAAGATTAGTGGGGATGCCATGCCGCTACTTGACGCCTTTATCGGGGTTCCATATTCCGTGAAGCTTGCGCACGTAGAGCATCTGCCCGATGTGGTACGCGTTGTGCGCTCCCACATGCGCAATGAGTGAGGCCTTCTCGGCCAGCGTCTTGTCATCGGCTGCTTCGACGGCCGTTTCCCAGTCCGCCATCACCTGGTTGAGCTTCTTCACAAGGTCATCCCACTGCTCGGCGGTGAACTTGTCAAAGGTCTCATTGTTGTTGCCGTCAAAGGGCGCAGGTTTCTCGCCCTTGAACTGTTGCAGCGACCGGGCATCCCAGTACCAGAGGTGATAGGCGAGCTGGCCGACGGAGTGGTTGCCTTTGCCGGGGCTCCACATGGCCTGTTCAGCAGTGAGCCCTTCGACGGCGATTTTGGCCGGCACATACCAGTCTTCTTCAGTGTGGCTGGTGCGGAGTTGCTCGAGCAGCACTCCTCGGAGGGTGGTGGGTGGTTTCTTGTTTTGGGCGATGACCATGAGTGGCACGGCAAGCAGC
>WNGK01020416.1_pt1 | contig 11871 bp, 13 predicted proteins | sample 5400601 | NCBI WGS metagenome assembly WNGK01 (sample SAMN13153376, study PRJNA577476) | soil metagenome | isolation source: 60 cm soil or saprolite under Garry oak tree replicate 1 | place: USA:California | collected 2016-06-15
TTTCGCTCCTATAGTCTCCAATGGTGGGACGAGATAGGGCTTCGGAATGTGACATGGCTGCCAGTGAGTCTTGAGATTTCCGGACGGTTACGAAAATCCAAGTTCACTCGGAGAATGGTAACGGAGGTCCAGCTACCTCATGGCCAGATTCGTGTGCCACATTCGGGCCATCATAACTGAGGGAGCAGAAGCAATCGAACCTACAACCTACTGATTCCGAATCAGCAAACCAGAAATCAATGGTTTCAACGATTTCCTATGAGTTTTCGTGAGCACAAATGAACAGATTTAGGCACGCTTCATTTCTTGGGTCCGCACCTAAGCCGGCCTTGCGACAGCGAATTGCAAATCTCGGATTCCCACTGCGCCGCTCTCAAACGTGTTTAAGCCTGCTTCACTTAGCAACGCAATGATATCGTTCACGCGGACGTGACCGTGTGGACGATGAAAGTGAGATAGCAACGTTCTCTTTTCGTCGGCCATTCCATCGAAATCAACTACCAACACCCGCCCACCCGGCTTCAGAACTCTTCGCATTTCATAGGCACACTGCAAGCGCGGCTTGCGAGGCAAATGATGGAACATGACGGTGCTCAACACTGCGTCGAATTGAGCATCGGGAAATGGGAGAGACTCGGCCACTGTGTTTCTAAAAAAGACTTCTACACCGGCTTTTTTCGCTTTCTTCTCCGCTCTGACAAGCATTTCCGGGGAGGCATCGACTCCATGCACGGCGCCCGTTGGCCCGACAAGGTGCTTCGCGGCAATCGCAAGTGTTCCCGTTCCGCAGCCCACATCCAGGACAGATTCGCCAGTCCCGAGACGTGCTAAGTCGAGCAGTTTGTCACGAAACGCTTGCTCTTTTCCGAGGAAAGCAAGCCAGACGGTGAAGTCGTAAAGAACGGGTGAATGCAAGACGATCCCACTGGTACGTAGGGTCTGGTCTTCAGTGGCTCCCGAAACTACATTTCCTCGGCTCATTGCGAATCTCCTCGTCGAACAAAAGTGCGACGATGAACAGTTGTTCAGTTGAATCTATTCCTGGGAAGGTCCGGATGGAAGAACAGCAGCGAACCGGTTGTTCCAAACCGGACAAAAGACTTTTTTTGTCCGTCTTTTTGGGTATGCAGTTCGGGAGGGACTATGACAGTACCATTGAAGAGCATCAAGGATCGGCGGATTCAAAAGACTCAGAGCTTATTAAGGCAGGCTCTGGTCTCTTTGCTCGCGGAAAAACGTTATGACTCCATCGTGGTCAAAGAGATTCTTGATCGAGCCAACGTAGGCAGGTCTACGTTCTATATGCATTTTCGCGACAAAGACGACCTGCTTGTCAGTGGTATACAGGACATGATCGGTCCAGTCGAATCAGCAACTCCAGTGTCTTCTGGCAAGCCTTATGACCGCCTTCTTTGGTTCAGTCTCCCGGTGCTAGAGCACCATCACCGGCACGCACACGCTTGGAGCGACAGGGTCGGCGCGAGAGGAAGGGCTATCCTGCATGAACACCTGCGACAGGTGCTCGCGAAACGTATTGGCAGTATGGTGAAAAAAGAACTTCGAGGCATAAGGAACGCTCCAGGACATATTCCAGCGGAACTCTTTTCCGAATACGTGGCTTCCACGTTCGTTCTCGTGCTGAATTGGTGGCTCGACCGCAAAATGCCCATGGCTCCCAAGCAAATCGACAATCTCTTTCGAGTGCTGATATCGCCGACATTGTCAGCTGTTTGGAATGAAGGATAGATCGTATGGCTGAGGCGGACAACTTTCGACCGAGCCGCCACGCAACTCCTATCATTTCGCCATTGAAAACTTTCAGGGCCTCACCATTATTTGGATATCAGTGGAGGCCGCGGTACCGCTGGTTGCGACGCCCGCAGCCCGGCGCTTGCCGCTTTTGGAGGCGATAGGGAGTGGCAAGAAGGACTGAGGATAATTGCCGTTGCGGAGAAGCGGACTGAAAGCGGACTGAGGAAAAAGCAAGTTGAGCTAAGTTCTTCACAATCATGGCGAGCGGGGAGACGACTCTAGAGCCCCTCGCGAGAGCGGACTGAGAGCGGACTAGAACCCGAAAGGCGATTTCGCTAAGTGCTTTTTGAAATGTGGTGGCCAGGGACGGAGTTGAACCGCCGACGCCAGCCTTTTCAGTGTATTCTTTGAGCCTAAACCCTTTTTCAATCAACAACTTAATTTGTCAAGATGGCCGCTTTATTGTGACCACTCTGTGACCAGCGCCGATGTTCGCCTAAGCGTCGGTGTAGAAATATTCAGGATTGCATGACAAGTAAAAGGTTGCACGAAATGAGGCCTCTGCTGTGACAGCACAGCATTCGCCCGTAACTAACTGAAACTACGCGACACGGACGTGCTCCCTGAAGCGTGCTTAGAGCGTTGGGAAACAATTACTGGACCATAATTGGACCATAAAATCGTCGGCATCTGCCACGCTGGAGGCGGCATCGCCAAGATCGTCGACTCCGGCCAGAGGGCTGAGTCTCTCGCGCTTTTCATGCCGATAATTTTGAGTTGATCGGAGTTGGGTGCAGAAGATCGCCAAGACCCATGTTTTTCAAAAGTTCAGTCCTCACCCTATCGGCGACGCCATTTACAACCTCTGCCCCGTCATTTGCCGGATCGACGTGCACGCGGAACGGACGCTTTCGAAACGGTGTGTCTACTACCTTTACGATGGCGTTCGCGACTTCTGTTACGTCAGCATCAGGAACCGCTGTGGTTGCGAAGCCCTGCATAATTTCCTCACCCAGTTTCGCTGTTGGCCCGGACGCATACTCGGCAGCGCGGCTGCGGTCGTCGGGTTTTCCTGCATTGGCGAAGTGATTCGTGCCCGAGGTGAAGGCTCCGGGAACGATGATGCTGGTTTCGATGTTCCACCGTGCTAACTCACCCGCATAGCTCACCGCCAGTGCATCCATACCTGCTTTCGCCGCGAAGTACGGAGCGAGGTATGGGGGCGTGCCGCCACGTGTGCTGCTACTCCCGACCCAGACAACCAGACCTCCACCCTGTTTGCGGAGGATCGGAAGTGCCGCCCGGTTCACCCGTTGCGTGCTGAGAACATTCACGTCATAAAGCTCGGCAAGCTGTTCCGGGGTGAATGCTTCTGCTGGCCCGAAGACCATGTGACCCGCATTGTGAATGATGATATCGAGCCGCCCCGCTTCACTGAGAACCTGACCCACTGCTCGGTCGGCGGATTCCTGCGAACTAACATCCAACTCTGCGGTTCGGAGATCGACACTTTTCTCAGCAGCGGACTTGCGAGCGGCCTCCACTTGCTTCGCATTGCGTCCGTTGGTTTCACGCATAGTCGCGTAAACGGTGTGTCCTGCCTCGGCCAGGCAGCGTGCCGTCAACGCTCCAAATCCACTTGAAGCTCCAGTGATTAGGATGACGTATTTCATCTCTGCTTCTCCATTCAATGATGTCTGAACGAATTCGACGTTCAATACGCAAAGCCACCGTTGGCTAGGAGCACCTGCGAGTTGATCCACCCGCCATCCTGACTAGCGAGGAAGGACACGACGCTCGCAATGTCTGAAGGCTGTCCCATGCGTTCAAGTGGACTCATTTTCGAGAATTCTGCGACCTGCTCCGCGCTTTTTCCTTTAAGAAATAGATCGGTTGCAATCGGGCCTGGAGCCACCGCATTCACGGTAACGTTCCGCCCGCGTAGTTCGTTCGCCAGCACATGCACCAGTCCCTCGACACCTGCTTTTGAGGCGATGTATGGCCCGTATGTGGGAAACGACTTCGTTAGCACGCTGCTTGAAAATGCGATAATGCGCCCGCCAGTCGAAATGTGTTGGGCTGCCTGCGCTAGTACGAGAAACGTTCCGCGCAGATTGACGGCAATCACCTTGTCAAAGGTTTCGGCATCTGCCTTACCGATTGGTGAGAGCGGCATGATGCCAGAGTTCTGGACAACCACGTCAACGCTTCCCCATTTTTGTAACGTCTGCGCGAAGAGTTCTTCTACTTGCCGTGCGTCACTGACATCGGCTTTGATCGCAATGGCTTCACCGCCTTGAGCTTTGATTCCAGTAACGACCTGCTCTGCTTCCGGCGCATTGCTGACATAGTTGACCACGACTGCAAAACCATCCTTTGCAAGGCGCTCTCCAACCGCTTTTCCGATTCCTCTCGATGCCCCAGTCACGATGGCTACTTGTTTCATTGCTTTCTCCCTTCTGGTGCTTCCTTCCTCCGTCCACAGCCATCAAGATGGACCTTGCACCGTCATAGTTCCAATGCATACTATCTATACCCATTATGCGTATAGCGCATTTGCGCCAAGCTGACCTGAACCTTCTCGTGATTCTCACGGCAGTTGCGGAAGAGCGAAACATCACCCGCGCTGCCTCGCGATTGCTCCTTAGCCAGCCCGCCGTTAGCAGGGCGTTGGATCGACTCCGCGACACATTTCACGACGATCTGTTGATTCGCACTCCGAATGGTTACGAGCCGACGCCGAAGGGACAGCGCCTGTTGCGCGAACTGGGGACAATGTTGCCGCGTCTCGACCGCTTGATGGCTGGCGGCGACTTCGATCCCTCGTCCGAGGATGCTACTTTTCGGATCGCTGCTACCGATCATGCCGCCCTCTTGCTGGTTCCACCGCTCTGCAATTTTGTTCTGTCGAAGACCACAAAAGTAAGTTTCAGCTTTGTCCCTCTCCACGCCGGGCAGTACGAGGCGCTGGAAAAAGGCAGGCTCGACCTCGTGCTGAATGCAGACCACGACACGTCTCTTAGGAAAGAGGTGATTTTCGAGGTGGATTTTGTCTGCGTCGTATCCAAAAAGAGCAAATTCGAACGGGCGATTACCCTGAAACAGTACCTAGCTGCAGAACATGTTGCCGTGGATATTATTGGCGGCGCTCAGACCCATCCAGACAAGTCCTTGGCGACAATCGGTGAGAAGCGAAAATGTCCGCTGGTGGTGGCCCAACACACCCTCGCCATGCGTGTCGCGGGTGTGACAGACATGATTGCGACTGTGCCACGCCGAATGGCACTGATTGAAGCGCCTAGAAAAGTGACCAAGATTCTCGAGGCTCCGGCCGCGCTCGGCTCATTCAAATACGTCATGATCTGGCACGAAAGGATGCAATCCGACGCAGCGCACGTTTGGCTGAGATCAGCGATCCGGGCGCTAGGCAGCCAGTTGTCCTAAAAACGAGAAATTCCCTTATGCGCCATTTGGTCCTTGGTCTTCCGAGGAACCATCCTTTCCGGTTTGCCAGGCCATTGCGACAGATGCTTGAGCTAACCAGGTTGACTCGTCAGTCGAGGACGTCATACAGATCTTATGTAGATCGCGCCATCGAAAGTGTGTCTGGTGCTGTCGCTTAGCTGGCTCTTCGACGCGCCATGTTCTTCTGCGGCTGCCCTGTCGAGGCGAGATTCTGAGTCGATTGTTGTCGCATAGCATCGAACTGCTGAAACAAAGGTGTCGAGTGGGTATGACTGAGGAAAATCGCAAACAAACCGTGAACGCTGGCCAGTACGCCACGGTTGCAGACTTTAAGCGCATCTTTACCGAGGACGTCAATAGCCTCTATTTGCTCTCTCTTCTACTAACCGGAAACCCTGAGAACGCGGAGCAGTGCTTTGTCGAGGGCATTGGAGAATCGACAAAGGGGAACCATGTTTTTAAGGAGTGGGCGCGCTCCTGGGCTCGACGTACCATCATTCAGAGTGCAATCCGGCTAATCAACCCACGGCAACGTTCCCTAACCGCGACGTGGACTGCGGGTGGCGCGCGGGTGATGGACGAGGTTCCTATAGTCTTACATGATGAGGTCTGTGCGATTCTCGACCTTGCCCCCCTTGATCGCTTCGTTTTCGTGATGTCGGTGCTCGAACACTACTCTGACAACGACTGTTCGCTTCTCCTCGGTTGCACACGGAGCGAGATCGCTCCGGCACGAACTCGGGCCATGCAGCGATTGGTGACATTATTGGGCCTTAAGGGCAACAGCCGTGTGGAGGCCGACCCGGAAACCGTCATCGAATTGACAATTGCCCAACACTTTGCAACACCCGTGTGGACCAGAAGTCTTTCACAATGACGTGCCTCAACGTGCAGTGTTTCGCGATGCTTAGGCGCCCACATCGGAAAAGAGTTAGCCTGACCACTCGCCAATCAAAGACTGCATAGGCAGGCTGGCCAAAGCTTGTCCGTTGGCTCGATCCTCGAACTTCTAAGGCTTGTACCTCTCAAACCTGGGACGCCGAAATGAGTAATACGTGAGAGGCTTGCTTGCCTGCTGAATATCGATGCATTCACGCAGTTTCCCAGCTTAGCTATAGACATTAAACAGCATAAGAGACCGTCCGGTCCCCTTAATGTTCCAAAAAGTCCTGAATTTAATTGCGACCGAGCGGTCTCTTTAGTAATCCAAGTTTAGCAAGACATGTTCAATCGAAAGGAGCGACGACAATGGGTAGGCTAACGGGCAAGAATATCCTTATCACCGGCGGCAACAGCGGGATCGGGCTGGCCGCAGCTCAGGAATTCGACAGAGAGGGCGCGCGCGTTGCGATCTGCGGCTTGAATGAGCGGACGCTGCAGGCCACTAAGGACTACAGCGTATTCCTGCCGTTCGAACAGGTGACAGAGCAAAGCTTCGACAAGGTGATAAGCACCGATTTCAAAGGGGTTTACTTCACGATTCAAAAGGCTTTGCCGTTACTCAGGCAAGGCTCGTCTGTAATCATTACTTCGTCCGTTGGCGCGCGCAAGGGGTGGCCGACCACCTCTATCGTCTCGAGTTGCAAGGCCGCGGTCGTCCATCTCGCTCGAATCCTCAGCGCCGAACTCCTGGGCCGTGGGATTCGCGTGAATACCCTGAGCCCAGGCCCGACGGACACGGCGATGTTCGGTCGTTTTGCGGGCGAAGACCAGGGCAATGCAGTTAAGGAAGTCCTAGGAACCAATAATCCAAGCAAGCGGATCGCCGATCCGAAAGAAATCGCGAAGCTGGCAGTTTACCTCGCGTCGGACGATTCTGCGTACGTCGTCGGGGCAGACTTCCTGATCGACGGCGGGGTCACGGCCATTTCGGCCGTGGGCGCATGACCCTCCTTGCAGAGAGTTGAGGCCGTTCCTGTTCTACCTGAATGGATCAATCCTTGACCGATATGAAGAACTAGCGAGCCTCGTTCGAGATGATAGAGCCATTCTTCGTGGCTGACCGTAACATCGGGAACTCAACAACGTGTAACTAGCAAACATTGTTGCTGATTACAAGAAACAACAGAAAACAACTGCAAGTGACAGGAGATGAACATGAGAAAAGACCGAGTATCCGTTGCGACAGAAACGCGGCGACGCAGCATCCTAGTACTGGCGCTGATCGTCACATTCACATTCAGTCTTGGGTCGGTAGTCATGGCACAAACAAGCAAATCGACTGCGGTAAAGAATATCGTTGTGGTCCATGGAGCCTTTGCCGACGGTTCCGGGTGGGAAGGAGTTCACGGGATTTTGACGAAGGACGGCTATACGGTCACGATCGTTCAGAATCCGCTCATCTCGCTGGAAGGAGATGTAGCAGCTACGAAGCGCGCAATTGCCAATCTGAGCGGCCCAGTCATCCTCGTTGGCCACTCCTATGGCGGTGCCGTGATCACGGAAGCGGGTAGTGATCGGAAAGTTGTCGGGCTCGTCTATGTGGCAGCATTCGCCCCGGAAAAGGGCGAGTCGGTCTCCTCAATGATTGCCGACCTGCAGCCCGGTGCGCCTCAGCCCCCGATCTTGCCGCCGCAGGATGGATATCTGTTCCTCGACAGGGCGAAATTTCCGTCTTCATTCGCCGCCGACGTGAAACCTGAAACGGCCGCTTTCATGGCGGATTCTCAGGTGCCATGGGGCGCGGAGGCACTGAACGGTACGATCACCGAACCGGCCTGGAAAACGAAACCGAGTTGGTACGTGATCAGCACTGAAGACAAGATGATCCCGCCCGATGCCCAGCGGTTGATGTCCAAGCGCGCCGGCTCGACAGCTGTCGAGGTCAAAGGCAGCCATGCCGTGTTTGTGTCGCAACCACAGGCAGTTGCTGCGCTCATCGAGACGGCTGCGCGGGAATCGGCGAAGTAGAACCAGTCGGCGGCTGGTTATCCACTTGTAAGCAGTAGAAATTGTGGTTTCTGGTTATCAGAAACGACAAATAGGGGAAAGAAATAACAAATTAAGGAGAAACAAATGAAAATCGCACAAACCAACCGACCTGTTTTGGTCGCAACCCACAACATTAGTTCCTCGGCCCGGGAGCCCAAGTCAGTGCTCCGAGGCCGGATCCAACGCCTCGGCTTAGCGTTTCTCGCATGCACGCTCGTCATAGGAGCGACCGGCTCTGCGAGTGCCGGCCAAACTCAAGACGAAGCAGCCATTCGCGCGCTCGGAGATAACTTTGCGAAGGCTTTTGTTCAGAAGAATGCCGAACAAAGAGCATCCCTATTCGCCGAAAATGGAACCTTCGTAACTCCGGTGGGTGACTTTCTGCAAGGGCGAGTCACGATGGTGAAGGACTTTGGTTCCGAGGCACAGGCGGTCAACGCCGACACGCAAGCGGCGTTCTCCAACTACCGGGTCCGCTTCATCAAACCCGATCTCGCGGTCGTCGACGCGCTCCTTACTCTGCACAATGTCAACGGTCCGGATGGGAAGGTCATCCCCGTGATACCGGTCAACTTTTTCTACGTCGCCTCTCGGCACGGTGGTCAGTGGTTGATCGAGGATGGGCGCGCGCACTTTGCCCCCGCACCGGCCAATAGCATGACCTCTCGAAAATAACGTGGAGAATGCTTGTGCCCTGTTCCATGCAGCTAGCCCCAGGGTACCGCCTGAGCCTGTTCCCGACAGAATCACTCCGATGGCGGTGCTCCCTTGATCCTCCGCTACCGATCGAAAGAAGTGGTCGATGGGCATGGCGTGTCCTGGGGTCTGGGTGCGAAAGGGTGACAACGGAAAGCGCCTCCTCGCACTTGTGTTTGGAATACGAGACCGTTGACGGAATAGTCTTTCCCACGCGCCGACGTGCTCTCGGCCGCGATCCGCAGCAGGAAGAGCCGCACCGTTCGGCTCCTCCAGGTGTAGAAGTCACGATCACCGATATCCACATTCTGAATCAACGAAATATATCGGCGTTAGGAGGATCATGAGGGATCATAGCCTTGTCGTTATCACCCTGTTATTGGCTTACTTCGCTGTAAACGTCTTGTTGGCAGTTAGAGTACGAGTGTTCACGATGGCGCGGTCGCGCAAGCTTGCGCTCGTAATTTACAGCGTTGCCTTTTTGGTGTGGGGTTCATTCATCATGCTGGGAGTTGGCATGATCGAGATATTGCGCCGTTTGGATGACGAGGCCGCTTAGAAGCCCCTGAAGAGGAAAGCCATGTCCACTGAGCCGCGGTAAGAAGTGCTAGCAGTGCCGGTTTGCAAAGATAGTGTTTTTGACTACAGGGAGAAATATGACAACGCACCAAAAGAAAACAGCAATTGTTACTGGCGCTTCACAGGGGATTGGCGCCGGACTCGTGGAAGCATTTTTAAAACTTGGTTATAACGTAGTTGGGAATTCGCGCAACATTACCAAAACGAATCCGTTCCAGGCGTCTGTGAATCTTGCATTGGTCGATGGAGACATCGGTGACCCAACAACGGCTGCAAGGATTGTGGATACTGCCGTATCCCGATTCGGCCAAGTGGATGTTCTGATAAACAATGCGGGCATTTTTATCCCGAAGCCCTTCACCGAATACACGACCGAAGATCTTAATGCTTTGGTCTCCACGACGCTTGCGGGCTTTCTCTATGTTTCCCAGCTATCGGTGAAGCAAATGTTGCGGCAGAAAGCCGGCAGCATCGTCAATATATCGACAACTTTTGTTGACCAGCCGATCGCAGGTGCATCGGCAGCGGTTCAAATCATGACGAAGGGCGGTCTGGATGCAGTGACCCGCGCACTCGCAATTGAGTATGCCAAGGAGGGAATTCGTGTAAACACCATTGCGTTAGGCACCATCAATACTCCGATGCACAAACCCGAGACCCATGAGTTTCTCAAGGGGTTGCACCCCGTCGGCAGGATGGGTGAAGTCAAAGAAGTCGTAGATGCAGTTTTGTTCTTGATAGACGCCACCTTCACCACTGGTGAAATATTGCACGTAGATGGCGGCGCGCACGCAGGCAAATGGTAACTCGCGAAGGCTCTCGGCCTGCCAGCGCCGAGCAGCGGTTGAAAGAACTTGGCATCGAGCTCCCGGCGCCGCCGCAGCCGTTTGGCACCTACGCGGAAGCGGTGCAGACGGGCAATCTGCTTTTTCTGACTGGGATGTTGCCCACGGAAGGACGCGGCGCGAAATTCATTGGGCGCGTCGGCGCAGAGCTCAATGTGCAAGAGGGGCGCCAGGCGGCTCGCCTTGCGGCGCTGAACGCGCTCGCTGTCGCGCGGCAGCATTTGGGATCGCTCGACAAAGTGACCCGGATCGTGCGGCTCGGCGTGTCGATGGCCACGGTGGGAGATGTCCGCGAGCATCCGAAAGTTGCCGATGGCGCTTCGGAGTTGCTGCAGGACGTCTTCGGAAGAAACAAGAACCCAACCCGCCTAGTGTATGGGGTCGCAAGCCTTCCGCTTGGCACTCCGGTAGAGCTGGAATTGATCTTCGAGGTGTCGAACTGATGTTGCCTCCTGGAACCAAAACTGGCTCAGCGCGAAATACCACAGAACAACAAATCTCACTAGTTGCGACCGATCGGTCTCGTATGTCATCCAACGAACAGAAGGGTCAAACGAGTTGGTTTGGCGCTGCGCCCTTATTTCGCGACTGGCGCCGGGCCGGTTCCTTGACCTAGTTTTCGGGGATTGCAAATGAGCGATCAACACAGTTTCTTGTCAGTCGATTCCTACTCCCGGAGCCAGGCTGCGGAGCACATGCTAAACACCGCTATCACCCAAGCTAAGATTAGCGAAAGCTTCGAAGAATACCTTGAGATATTCGACAAATTCTATGCCGATGACGTCCAGGTAAGCAGTGAAACTCAGCATGAACCGATTCGTGGAAAGGCAAGGGTGGGCTCGCTTCTTCTAAACTTTCTAGTCCCGCTTCATGTTATGGCCGAAGTTGGGGGTCTAGCGATATCCATTAAAGAGACCACGATTTCTGGCGATGCTGCGAACGAGATACATTCTGCCTGGACACTCAAGATTGTCGGTGTGTCCGGTAAAACCTGCACGCTGAACTGGCGCACTCTCCGGAAATGGAACGGGTCGCGCGTGGTGTACGAGCATCACTATGACCAACAGCGAAGTGGCGAGCCGTTGACGTTCGACGACCTGGGTTTCGACATGATCGAGCCTGTCGCGGGGGTTCAAGGGGGGCAGGGATAGGCGATCCGTCGCTGTCGCATTTATTGCGACCTGGGACCGGTCGGTCTCATCTGAGCTTATGGTCGGCGACCATCAGTCGGGCGCCAATTCAAGTTACAAGGAACACGACGTGCGCAAAGGCGAGCAGACCCGGCAGGAAATCATTCGTAAAGCAGCACCGATCTTTAATCAAAGAGGATACGACGGCGCTGCTTTGTCCGATCTCATGCGAGCGACGGGGCTAGAGAAGGGCGGGATCTACCGTCACTTTGAGAGCAAACAGGAGCTGGCCGGCGATGCCTTCGACCACGCTTGGAAAATCGCCATGGAGACGCGCTTCGAAGGAACAGAGGAGATCCCGAATACGGTTGACCGCTTGAAACAAATCGTGCGGAACTTTCGGGACCGACGCAGTGGGCTGGTGCCGGGAGGGTGCCCGCTGCTGAACACCGCCATAGATTCCGACGATGGCA
>WNGK01006966.1_pt1 | contig 11869 bp, 13 predicted proteins | sample 5400601 | NCBI WGS metagenome assembly WNGK01 (sample SAMN13153376, study PRJNA577476) | soil metagenome | isolation source: 60 cm soil or saprolite under Garry oak tree replicate 1 | place: USA:California | collected 2016-06-15
AGCGCATGACAAGACTTTCATTCTGGGGAGCCGTCGGCACGGTCACCGGCTCGAAGTATTTGATCGAAACCGAACGCAAGCGCGTGGTGGTAGACTGTGGCATTTTTCAGGGCCTGAAAGAGCTGCGCGAACGCAACTGGCAGGAACCGCCGTTCGATCCGCGCGCGGTTGACGCAGTGCTGATCACTCACGCGCACATCGATCACACGGGCTATTTGCCGCGTCTCGTTTCAAATGGTTTTAGAGGGCCAGTCTACTGCTCAAAGGGAACGGTCGACTTGCTCAAGATCATGCTGCCGGATGCCGCGCGCCTGCAAGAGGAAGAGGCGGACTATCGTAATCGGCATAAGATCACAAAGCACCTGCCTGCCCTGCCTTTGTACACTGAAGAAGATGCGCGCCGGACGCTCGGGCTGATCCGGCCAGTCGGAAACTCAGGTGAGCCGGTCCAAATCGCGGCCGGCATTCACGCAGAATTTCGTATCGCCGGACACATCCTCGGCTCGAGCATGGTCCTGGTGCACATCGACGGCGCGGGAGATGAAAGCGCAGGGCGGCAGGTGCTCTTCTCCGGAGATTTGGGTCGTTACAACCAGCCGATCATACGCGACCCGGTGCCCCCGCCGGCTTGTGATTACCTGCTCGTCGAATCAACTTACGGCGATCGCCTGCACGATCCGGAGGATCCAAAAGAGACGTTAGCTCGAATTGTCAACAATGCCGCAAAACGAAATGGCCCGATCTTGATTCCCGCCTTTGCGGTCGGCAGAACGCAGGAAATCGTCTACTTGATGCGCGAGCTTGAGGACGAAAAGAAGATTCCGGTCTTGCCAGTTTGTGTTGACTCGCCAATGGCGGCTGCGGCCACAAACGCCTACAGCAGCCGCACCGAGGAGCAGGATGAGGATTACGCAGGTGTGCTGGCAAAACAGCAGCACCCGCTGCGCACGCATTCAATGCTCACGTGTTCGTCAAGAGAAGATTCGAAACGATTGAACGCTGCGCAAGGCGCGCGCATGATTATCAGCGCGTCGGGAATGATGACCGGAGGCCGCGTGCTGCACCACGCTTTGCGCATGTTGCCTGACCCGGACGCGACAATCGTCTTTGTCGGTTACCAGGGCGCGGGCACTCTGGGCCGTCGCATCGCCGATGGGGAAAGGGAAGTGAAGATTCTGGGCCAATGGGTTCCGGTTCGTTGTCAGATCGAGCACATCGGCGGCTTCTCAGCCCATGCGGACTGGAAAGAGATCATTCAATGGCTGGAAGGAATGCCCTCCGCGCCACGCCGAACTTTTGTCACGCACGGCGAGCCCGAAGCGGCTGGGGCGATGGCTGGTCACATCCGCGATCGATTTGGCTGGAACGTAACTGTCCCAGGCTATGGCGACAGGGTTGAAATCGCGTAAACTATCACCCAGAACATGACAACGAGCAAAGATCAAGATGAACGCTTGCAGGCCTGGGTTCGGGACTGGCAAGTTGTTGGACCTGAGCTTGAGCGCATCAGGCGGGAAGAAATCCGTCGCGCCAAGACGCAGGAATCTATCAGGCTCTTCGATTTGGCATTTAAAGCGGCGCTGAGAAATACCCCGCCACGCGCCACTTCCGGACTCGTCGAGTTTCAAAGACTGCTTCGCAAATTACCCACCAATGATCGATCTCGTCACTGAGGCGCATCAATTTCAACTATTCTGCCGGCTCTTGGGTTGGCAGTTTTGTTTTATCGGTGGCTTAGCTGTGCAGCACTGGGGCGAGCCGCGCCTTACGCGTGATATCGACGTCACGATTCTGACCGGGTTTGGCGCTGAGCGGGATTTTGTTTCGGCTATCCTTAAATCGTATGAAGCGCGCCGTCCCGACGCTGAAGAGTTTGCTCTGCGACATCGAGTGCTGCTGGTGCAGGGAAGTTCGGGAATCGGTCTTGACATATCGCTGGGCGCGATCCCATTCGAGGAACAGATGATCAGACGCGCCGCAGACGTGGAATTCCTGCCCGGCATCGAGTTGCGTCTCTGCTCACGCGAGGATCTGATCGTGCTCAAATGCTTTGCGAGCAGGGCCCGGGATTGGCAAGACGTTGCTTCCGTCATTGTTAGGCAGGGAAGTGACAATCTGGATTGGAGCTACATCACGTCGAATCTGGAACCGCTGGCGGCGCTCAAAGAGGAACCGGAAATTATAGAACGGTTGTCGCGCCTTAAGCGCAGTGAAGAGCAGTAGATTTGTCTGGAAGATTAGTTGCTGCTTGACCATCGCGTGCGACAGTTGAGCGCACAACCGGGAAAGGAAAACTCTGATGGAGCGAAATGCCGAGACTGCTATCCCCTCCTTGAGCCTTCGGAAAAAACTTCTGTTGGTTTCGGTTGCTACAATCTCCTCCGCGCTGCTTGGCTTGGTGATCGCGGAGATAACGATTCGCCATACCTCCAGGTTAGGTTATGTCACGCCGGAAACACTAAAGAATCGAAGTCTTCAGTATTCACCAGCACTGTTCGCCAGACATGTCTTTCCGCAAAAGGAGGTGCGAGCCTACGGTGAGTGGAGTAACAGCCCGGAATTTTACATCAATGACAATGGCTACCGAGGGCACAGCTTCGCAGCCACCAAGCCGGAGGGAGTGATACGAATCATAATCTACGGCGGATCTGCGGTCTTTGATCCGTACCAGCCGGAAGGAAGGGATTGGCCGCATAGAGTTGAGACAATCCTTAAGGAAAACGGCTTCCCGCAGGTTGAAGTCATCAATGCTGGAATTCCAGGGCATGCCTCGTTCGACTGTTTTGGCAGACTGTTCGCGGAAGGCCATGTTTTCAATCCGGATTATTTAATTTTTTCCAACGCCTGGAATGACATCAAGAACTTCCGCTCAGATCGGCCTCTGCTGAGACAGCTTCGCCCCTACAAGGATGATGAAGATCCGCGTCTCAACTATCAAGGTACTCTTGATCGTTTTCTGTGCGAGCATTCTCAACTGTATGTTCGCCTGCGGGGCCGATATTACAACTGGAAGCTGCGAGTTAATGCCGAGGGTCGCGTGCCCGAGGGTGATTACGTCTCTGATTTCAATCCGGCGGCGCTGAAACAGTACCGAATAAATCAACAAATGTTTATCGATATGGCGCGAGAGATAGGCGCTGTTCCCGTCCTGATGACCGAGGCGAGACTGGCAGCGCCGGACAACACTGAGGGACAGAAATCTCGTATCGTTTACGAGTCCGTGAAACTCACCCCTCAAGGCTTGCTCAAGTCTTACGAGGCTATTGAAGAGACCGTCCGGCAGGTATCTTCTGAAAAGCGAGTTGACCTCCTCGATGTGAGCAAAGAGATGAACGGAAAAGATGAATTCTTTTTAGATCATGTCCACTTGACTGCAAAGGGCTCGGAAGAACTGGCCAGGATTACCGCGCAAAAGTTGGCCGAGCTTATCAAAATAAAAACTCCCGCGACCAACAGACAATAAATGGCCTCCACACAAAACCATGGCGGCTTACTAAGGGCGCATCTCGTCTCCTTTGCAAGCTCGCCGAATTGTTTCTCTTCGCCTCTCGCTCTATCCTGACGATCAAGTATTGGTGGCGCTCTAAGTTAGAACGATGAAGCCGGGCGCATGGTCCTGCTTCCTCATGGAGCGAACTTCCGCCGCATGTTATACTTCGCGCTCTTCTTTACACACTTTTCCAGTAGGTGAAAGTTATTGAGCGTCCTCGTTGACAAGAGCACACGCCTGGTGGTGCAGGGAATCACCGGCAAGGAGGGATCGTTTCATACCAGGCAGATGATCGAGTATGGAACGAATGTCGTCGCCGGCGTGACGCCAGGCAAAGGCGGCACTACCCACGAAGGCATTCCCGTCTTCAACACCGTTACTGACGCAGTCCAAGAAGCCGGCGCGAACGCTTCGATTGTTTATGTGCCGCCGGCGTTTGCGGCGGATGCCATCATGGAAGCGGCTGACGCGGGTATTGCGGTGATCGTTTCCATTACTGAAGGAATTCCGACGTTGGACATGGTCAAGGTCAAAGAATACCTGGCAGATAAATCGACTCGTTTGATTGGACCGAACTGTCCGGGAATCATTTCACCAGGTAAATGCAAGATTGGCATCATGCCCGCGCACATTCATCGCGAAGGCCGCATCGGCGTCGTGTCGCGCTCGGGAACGTTGACCTATGAAGCAGTGGGCCAACTGACGGCGCTCGGGCTGGGACAATCGACTGCGGTCGGTATTGGCGGCGATCCGATTGTCGGCACTTCGCATGTCGACGCATTACGATTGTTTCAGGCAGACGACGAGACCAACGGCATCGTAATGATTGGCGAGATCGGCGGCACAGCCGAAGAAGAAGCCGCCGCGTTTGCGAAGAATAATGTGACAAAGCCGATCGTCGCATTCATCGCCGGACAGACAGCGCCGCCAGGGCGGCGCATGGGTCACGCCGGCGCGATCATCGCAGGCGGCAAAGGCACCGCCGCAGAAAAGATGAAGGCCCTTGCGGATGCGGGCATTCATGTCGTCAAGTCGCCGGCGGATATCGGCGCGGCGATGAAGGACGCGCTCGGAGCATAATCACTGAGCAATGAAAACTTGTCCCTCGTGTCACAAAACCTACGAAGACGAGACGATGATGTTCTGTCTCGTCGACGGAGCAAGATTGCTGCAACCAACTGCCGCCGGCCCAAATGCGACTTTGATTCTTCCTCCGCCGCGAGTTACCGAACCCGGGCCAACTGTAGCAAGTCCGCAACCAACACTGCGCGCTCAGCCGGACCTCATGCAGGTGGGTCCGCGGCCTTATGCACGCGACTTTGATTCATCAGAACGCACGCGCAGGAGCGCTCTTCCGTGGCTGCTCGGAATCGTGATCGTGCTTTGCGTGTCCGGTGAGGTGGCGTGTCTGCGCCCTCAATGCTAGCAAAAAGGACTGCGAAGCCCGCAATCATTGAGTCATGAAAACCTGTCCCTCATGTCACAAATCCTACGAAGATGAGACGATGATGTTCTGTCTTGACGACGGAACCGAGTTACTGCAAGCGACCGCCGGCTCGGGGAATCCAAATGCAACTTTGCGTATGCCCGCGCCGCGCTCGACTGATCCTGGCCCAACTGTAGCCAGCGCTAACGCGCCGACGTTGGTCGAGCAACCGTTGAAGCCGCAGGCGGAGCCGCAGCCTTTTGTGTCACCAGGCTTCGGCCCTGCGGAACGCACTCGAAAGAGCCCGCTTCCGTGGATCCTGGGCACTGTGATCGTTCTTGGCCTTGCGGGGATTGGCATTGCATTTATCGTTGTGCGCGCTCTTCAACAGCAGAACCAGCAGAGCGTTCAAGGCGGCACGCCGACGGCGTCACCCAGGGAGGCAGATATCACTGCTCCGGTGTCGCCATCGAGCACGCCGGTGGACTCGTCCAACTTGTCGAAGCCAGCCACGCCAGACAATTCGCCAACGAGATCCACTGCCGCGAACGCGGGGGCGACACCGAAACGAAAACCGACAACCACGACCAAACCTCCGCCCGAGCCGACACCGGTGGAAGAAAGGAAACCGACTCCTCACGCGCCAATCTCGGGCGGTGTGCTCAACGGAAAGGCGATCAGCTTGCCTAAGCCTCAATATCCAACGCTTGCGAGGCAAGCGCATGCTTCGGGAACCGTTATCGTGCAGGTGCTCATCGATGAAGCCGGCAACGTGATTTCGGCGCACGCCGTCAGTGGCCATCCACTTTTGCAAGCAGCCTCGGTGGCGGCGGCTCGACAAGCAAAGTTCGCGCCGACGAAACTCTCGGGACAACCGGTCAAGGTTAACGGTGTAATTCAGTATAATTTCGTGGCTCAGTAGGCGCGAGATAGGAAGAGAACAGAAGCAATAGCAGGAGGACAATGGCGGAACAATCACGCAGTCTGACATTTGGCATTATCAAACCCGACGCGTTGCGGGCAGGGAACACGGGACACATCATCCAGCGTATTATCGAAGACGGCTTCAAGCTTCGCGCGCTGAAGATGCTACACATGACCTTGCAACAGGCGGAAGGCTTCTATGCGGTGCATCGCGAGCGGCCATTCTTTCCGGGCTTGACGGAATTTATGTCGAGCGCGCCCTGCGTGGTAATGGTGCTGGAGAAAGAAGGGGCGGTCAAAGCGTGGCGCGATCTGATGGGCGCGACTGATCCGGCCAAAGCTGACGACGGCACCTTGCGAAAAGAGTTTGGCGCCTCGGTCGGCGAAAACGCCGTTCACGGGTCGGATTCAGACGAGAATGCGGCGATCGAGATAGCGTATTTCTTTAGTAGGCTGGAAGTGGTATAGACAAAGACGACGTACGATGGACTATAGACGATGGACACGCGGATAATGAGGGATCGACATAATTCCGGTCTGGTGATTTTTGGGCTTGAGACTTGCTGTTTGCGTTGGTCGTTGTCCATCGTCTATCGTCCGCGGTCTGATTTCACATGAAGCGCTGCCCACGATGCAATCAAGAGTTTGCTGAGGACTGGTTGACCTTCTGCACCAGTGACGGAACACCTCTGACCGAGGCGAGCTCCACAGGAGATCCGCCACCAACGATGACCATGCCCCGACCTTCGGTAACGGTGCCGCAGGAAGAGCGGCCCACGATGAGGATGCCTTCTGAGGGAGTCTATGGTGGACCTCTTTCAGCGCCTCAGCCGCAACAACCGCTCGCGCCGGTTTGGCAACCACCGCCGGCGCCCTTCGCGATGTCGGCGCAGCGGCAACAGACCCTGGCGGTAACGTCACTTATTTTGGGTATGTGCAGCATGACCCTTGGTTGGTGTTGTGGTCCTATTGGTCTGCTGACAGGTCCGAGCGCTATTGGTACCGGCATCTTTGCGCTGGTGCAAATCAAGAATGACCCGACCCAATACGCAGGAAAGCCGTTAGCCATTATCGGTATTGCGACCGGCGGGCTCTTCCTGCTTTTATGGGTCCTGTTCATCGTGATCTGGGGAATAGGTGCAGCACTGGGCGGCCTGCATTAGGCACGGCGTAGTTCGCCCGCTTAGTGAAGGCGCGAAGCCAGGGTTGCCAGACGCCTTTGCAGCTTTAGAATCGGGTGCCGTCCCGCAGTTGAGTGGTTTGCCAATTAGGAAGAGAGTCTTCTAGTGAAACGCTGTCCAACCTGCAATAAAACTTTCGCCGATCCAAATCTTAGCTTCTGTATTGATGACGGAACGCCGCTGGTAAAGGCGGACGCTCCTGCTTACGATCCGGAAGCAACCCTGGTGTCGCCGTCACCTTCGGTTAATGACAGCAGTTCCGAAATCACGCAAAGTTATGAGCAGGGAAAAGCGCCCAGCGACTGGAAAGGTCCCGTCTATCAACCACCGGGTTCGTTTGTGCGTCAGCCTCAGACGCGTAAACCAAGAGTCTGGCCGTGGATAGTCGGCATTCTGGTATTGCTGCTGGTGGTCGGCGGAATTGTAATCGGTGCGGTGATCTTCATAACGGTCATGCGGCCGGCGCAGAGGGTGAACGAGAACACAACGTCCAACTCCAATCTTGATCGAAACGCCGGTAATCGAAATTCGAATGCGAATACGAACGGAAACTCGAATTCTTCAGTCACCAATACAAATGAAAACGCGAATACGAACACAAATCTCAACTCCAATTCCAACTCCGCGGACGGCCGCCAGCCTCCGACGAATGAAGACCAGGTGCTCTCCGATTTGACTGACATAGAGAATGAGTGGTCGGCCGCCAACATCAACGCCGACAAAAAGAAATTGCAGCGAATCCTGGCGGATGATTATGTCGGCACGAATTTGGATGGGACGATGCAGGGCAAGGCCGATTACATAAAGGACATCAAGCCGGATCCTTCGATCAAGCATTGGGATTTTGACAATCTGAAGCTTACCCTCAAACGAGACCGGGCCACCCTGAGCGGCACCGTCACACTCGAGGTCGAAGGCCAGGACGACGTCGTTCTGCGTTTCACGGACAAGTTTGTGTGGCGCGACGCGCGCTGGCAGGCTGTGGGGTCTGAAGTCTCTCGTGTAAAATGAACAAGCAAAGAGCCAAGAGCAAAGGGCAAAGAGCAAGAGACACGAAGAATCGGCAATCGGCAATTGGCAATCGGAAATGACTTATGTCCATCATCACCGACGTAATTGAATCAACGAAGGCGATCATCCAGGGGATGGGCGTCACGCTTTCTTATATTCCAAAGCAGAAGTGGACGGTCCAGTACCCGGATGAACCGGTGACGGTTCAGCCGCGTTATCGCGGCCAGCACTTGCTGCACGTCGACGAGCAGGGCAAGGAGAAGTGCGTAGCGTGTTTCCTCTGCGCCGCCGCCTGTCCTTCCGACTGCATCTACATCGTCGCCAAAGATGACCCGCGTCCGCCCGCTGAGCGCATCGGCGTCGACGAGCGCTATGCGGAGGTTTACAACATCGACTATGGCCGGTGCATCTTTTGCGGCTACTGTGTCGAAGCATGTCCGAAGGATGCGATCACACACGGCTACAATTTCGAGTTATCAGTCTACAACCGCGCCGATCTGTTGAAGACGAAGGACGATCTTCTGATAACCAAGCAGGTGCAGTCGAAGAATTATCGAGTGGCCTTTTCCGACGAAGACGTTGATTCGGAGTACAAGGAAGTCTGAAACGGACATCAGAGGTCAGAGGTCAGAGGTCAGAGGTCGGAGGTCAGAGGACGATTCAGAGATCAGAACGGATGCGAATTGATTCAGCGAAAGAATTGAAAGTGTACAAAGCGGGATATGAACTTGCGATGAGAGTGTTTGAGTTGAGCAAAGACTTTCCGCCGGAGGAGAGGTTTGCGTTAACGGGTCAAATTCGGCGATCGTCACGTTCAGTATGTTTGAACTTGCGTGAAGCTTGGGCAAAGCGAAGGTATGAAGCTCACTTCATCAGCAAGCTAACGGATTGTGACGGTGAGAATAGCGAAACCGACTCTTCGCTGGATTTTGCCAAAGACTGTCGGTACATCACATCCGCACAGCATGCCGAACTCGCTGATCTCTGCCAGGGAATCGGCAGAATGCTCGGGAGTATGATGAAGAATCCCGCTGCCTTCTTGACGCCCAGCCGTTGATCTCCACTTCTGATCTCTGACCTCCGACCTCTGACGTCTGATTTATGGCTTTTCGCGAATTTCATTACCGCTGGGAATACGATCTCAAGTCGAGCCCCGAACAATTATGGCCGTTCGTTGCCGACACGAATCGCTTCAATCGCGACACGGGGGTGCCTTCGCTCGAAATCGAAGGAGAACAGCGGCCGCCGAGCAGTGGTCTGCGTCGGCGTTTGCGGCTCTCTGTTTTTGGCGTGCCCATCGAATGGGAGGAGGAGCCGTTTGAGTGGATCCGTCCCGCCCGCCTTAGCGGCACACGCCGCTACACAAAAGGGCCGGTTGCGGAACTGAGAGTCCTCGTCGAGCTGTTGCCCCGTGCGGCCGGTGGCACGAAGCTCATTTATCAAGTGTGGGCGAAGCCAAAATCTCCGCTTGGCTTTCTGGCGATTCCGATCCAGATTGGAATGATAAGTGCGAGACGCTTTGGGCAAGCATACGAGAAATACGACGAGCTGGTGGCAAGCGCCGAAGTTCTCACTCCGGCCTCAGGGCGCTCGGAGATCTCCACCGCCGTGCGGTCGCGCCTGAACTTCTTCCGCGAAAAACTGGTGGACGAAGGCGTCAGCCAGTCCGTCGCCGGTCAACTAGTCAGCTTCATAGAAAACGCCGACGAGATGGACTTGGCGCGCATTCGGCCTTACGCGCTTGCCGACCAGTGGCGCGAGTCGCGCCGCGCTTTGCTCGAAGCCTGTTTGCGGGCCACGCGCATCGGCCTGCTCGATCTGCAGTGGGATTTGCTCTGTCCGATGTGTCGCGGGCCGCAGGAAACCAGGAGTTCACTGCAGGAGTTAGACTCAAACGTACACTGCGAAGGGTGTCGGATCGATTTCACCGTTAACTTTGACCGCTTCGTCGAGATCACCTTTTCTCCCAATGCCAAGGTGCGCAAAGTCGATGTAGAGACATATTGCGTCAGCAGTCCGCAGCGCACGCCCCACGTTATTGCGCAGCAAATCCTGAAGCCCCGGACTGAACGCACGCTTGTCTTGCCGCTCAAAGAGGGCAGCTACCGCTTGCGTGTGCCGCAACTGCGCGACGAACAGTCGGTGCGCGTCATCGCCGGAGGTGCGGAATCCGCCGTCGCCCGCGCAACAGGGGACGGCGCGTCCCGCGAAGAGATCGTGTTGGCGCCACAATCCGCGCTGGTACTCCGGAACGAAACCGACGACGAACAGTTATTCCGTCTCGAGCAAAAGGCCTGGAGCGACCAGGCGGCGACTGCGGCGGAAGTGACGGCGCTGCAAATCTTCCGCGACCTCTTTTCAAGCGAGGCGCTGCGACCGGGCGAACAGATCTCTGTTGGTACATTGACCGTTTTGTTTACCGACCTGCGCCATTCAACTCGGCTGTATCGAGAGATTGGTGACGCGCCCGCGTTCGCGCGCGTGATGAACCACTTCGACGTCCTGAAGAAAACGATTGCCGACGAAGATGGAGCCTTGGTGAAAACGATCGGCGACGCGGTGATGGCGGTTTTCCGCGAGCCTGAAGCGGCGCTGAAGGCAATGCTGAAAGCTCAGGAGATGCTGGCTTCGCCGCCGGAAGGGTCGATGCCGCTAACCTTGAAAGCGGGAATCCACAGCGGGCCTTGCATCGCCGTGACCTTGAATGATCGGCTCGACTACTTTGGCTCAACCGTAAATCTCGCCGCGCGACTCGAAAGTCTTTCCACCGGAAAGGATGTGGTAATCTCGCGCGCAGTCTATGACGACATGGAAGTTCGCCAGTTGATCAGTGGACCGAATAGCTCGCTTGCCGCGACGCGCTTTGAAATGGATCTGAAAGGATTCGACGAAGAGCGATTCGAGTTGTGGCGCATAGGGCGCCAGGAGGTTGCTCAAATGCGCGATGCCGCGTCGTCATAAAGGCCGCCTGTAGGGGCGGACCTGCGTGTCCGCCCGCAATCTCGCATGGCCCGAGCCGAGGGCGGACACGAAGGTCCGCCCCTACAAACAAATGTCTTTACTGGAAGCACGCGAAGTCTCGAAGCTCTATCAGATGGGCAGCACCACGGTGGCCGCGCTCGATCATGTCTCGCTGTCGGTCAGCCAGGGCGAGTTCGTCGCCATTCAAGGCACGTCCGGCTCCGGCAAATCGACTCTGCTGAATGTGATCGGCGGTCTCGATCATCCGACGAGCGGCGAGGTGCTCTTCGAATCAAAGTCGCTCGCGCCATTGAGCAAGAAAGAGATGGCGCGGTATCGTCGCTACTCGGTCGGCATGATCTTTCAGAACTTCAATCTGATTACCACGATGAGTGCTGAGGAGAACGTGGGCCTGGCGCTGGCCTTCGCGGGTTTGCGCGGCGCGCCGCGAAGTAAGCGCGCCCAAGAGTTATTGGACCGCGTCGGTTTGTCAGATCGTCTCACGCACCGGCCCACCGAACTTTCCGGCGGCGAACAACAGCGCGTCGCGATTGCGCGCGCACTCGCCAATCGGCCGCGGATCTTGCTTGCCGACGAGCCGACCGGCAACCTGGATTCTACGCGCGCCCACGAGTTGCTGGCCCTGTTGCGTGAAATGGTGGACCGCGATTCGTTGACTGTTTTAATAGTGACGCACGATCACGAACTGGCAACAACATTTGCCGATCGCATCATTCTAATGAAGGACGGACGTGTGGAAAACAAGGATGAGGGATGAAGGATGAAGGATGAAGAAAGACATCTCCGACTTAGGCGCTCATCTTCCCACCTTTATTCTCGATCCTTCATCCTTCCGCCTTCATCCTTCATCCTTTT
>WNGK01014072.1_pt1 | contig 11869 bp, 8 predicted proteins | sample 5400601 | NCBI WGS metagenome assembly WNGK01 (sample SAMN13153376, study PRJNA577476) | soil metagenome | isolation source: 60 cm soil or saprolite under Garry oak tree replicate 1 | place: USA:California | collected 2016-06-15
TTTCGGATTGAGCGAGCACTACCGGCATATCTTTGAGATAACCCGCCTGAGCGACGCAATTCGCATCTATAATTCTGAGGACGAAGCTCTGGCGGCAGCGTAGATTTTCAGTCATGGTACTCATCCGGCTCCCATCGATATCCACAAGGTGGATTTGGGGCCGTGGACCAGGTTTTGACCTGCCAGGAAGGAAGCAGCCTTGTCAACCTCACCAACGAATTCACCCGATAACAAACAACCGCGAGACGCCGCCTATTGGGCGCAGCAGACCGCGATCTTCAAAGTATCTCAACTTCCAAGTGGAGCGCTCGACCTGAATGTGGAGGGACGAAGGGGCCTTAGTCCGTTGCAGGGGTTCGGTCAGATGTGGCAAAAAATCTTCCGCGTTCGCCTGAAGGATATAGAGGTGAGTCCAACCGAAGTAATCAGAACCTGGAAAGAGAACTTCCCGCAGTTCTGGCCGAAGGGGAGTCGTTTCCATACTCCCCTGACCGGCATCGCCCCCGGGGAGGTCGCGCTATTGCGCCTTGTTCCCGGCGGCATGCCACTCTCCACGGGGGTGATGGTGCTCTATGCAGATGATGAGTCGTTCACGCTCATGACGCCCCAGGGCCATGTCTTCGCGGGCTGGATCACCTTTAGCGCCTACCAGGAGGATAATTGCACCGTAGCTCAAGCATCGATGTTGATACGCGCCGATGACCCCATCTATGAAATTGCCATGCGCTTAGGTGGCCATAAGGCAGAGAACAAATTCTGGATACACACGCTCACTGCTCTGGCCGCGCACTTTCAAGTTGACGCGCAGGTAGAAGCGAGTGTAACCTGCCTGGATAAGAAGGTCCAGTGGTCCGAGGCAAAGAACATCTGGCAGAATGCGGGCTTGCGCACGATGATCTATACGATGAGTGCCCCGCTACGGTGGGTGCGCAAAAAGGGCAAGCGGCGACCATCCCAACCATAACTGAACAGGTCGTTCACATTAAATAATGGTATTAGGGAGTATGGCAAGTGCCATGAGTCGATTCAAGTAACAAACTCTCAGGCGCTAGTTTCCACATACCTTGCTCTTGATCTACAATATAAACAACCCGATAACGATTGATAACGGTTCCCTGTCCAGATGGAGCATCCTCAATAGCATTATCTGTGACAGTCACTTGAATAGAGCTATCATTTAGTATTGCAGCATCCTCAATAGTAATACAGGCATAATGCGTATGCTGATAGTCTGTAAGCAGCACCTGGTAAGGGAATCGTTGCTGGTAACTCATTTGCAGGAGTTGATAGGCCGCCTGGTAGTTTCGGCTATTCCAATCCAGATAGTATGCTTGAACCGCCTCTTTTGCGGTTTCAATTGAGGAAGGCGTCGGCGAATCTGTGGAGGAAGGGAAGAAGATAATATTGGTTGTTGTAGGTGTTCTCTGTATAAAGGGGTTGGCGAATATGCCAATTGCCACGAATACAAGCAGTACGAGCACGATTGCTATACTAATAGAAGCGAAACGGGGTAATCTGCTGAGTAAAGGTAACGATCGGAATAAAACGTCTTTATAGTTGGAAGAAGCTTGCTGATGAGGTACCCGGTCATAATGGAAAGCTCGTTCAGTTTCAGTCCATGATGGCATTGGTGGAAGCGCCGTTTCCACACCATCCAGGTGTCCATCTTTTATAGCATGATCTAAATCCTTAACCATAGCCCCTGCTGAGTCGTATCGGTCTTTCCTACCACGGGCAGTGGCTTTGCTTATCACCTTATCTACTTCTGGAGGGATATCCTGGCGAAGTTTACGCAACATCCTGGGATTATTCCCTGTCACCATCTCATAAAGAACCACTCCTAAACTGTATATGTCATCTCGTGGATCAGGTGTCTCAGATTTTTGGGCTTGTGGCGATGCATAGGCTCCTGTACCCCAGAACTGTCCAGAAGTCGTCAATGTTGAGCCAACGATATGAGAGATACCGAAGTCAGTCAACAGGAGTTTTCCAACTGCGTCAAGCAGAAAATTTTGTGGTTTGATGTCTCGATGGACGATGTTATTGTCATGAATGAAGTCAAGCGCAGATGCAGCTTGAGTGATATAGCGGAGGACTTCAGGGAATGAAGTTTTTTCTGTTTGATGTAACTTTTGATACAGTGTTCCTCCCGAACAATACTGCATAACAAAGTACATCATCTCGTCATATTGACCTATATCATAGAGGGGGACAATATGTTGATGTCGAAGGTTGATAAGAATCTGACGCTCGCGAGTGAAGCGTTCAAGAAGGTGATAATACGTAGAGGCATCAATTTCCCAAGCTTCTTTAGGTAACAGCACTTTGATTGCTAAATAACGGTTATCGACTTGATCCCAAGCGTGGTAGACGACACCCATCACTCCTCTACTGATTTTTCTATTTATCAAGTAGCGACGCTGTAATACCTGGCCAATGAGATCGGGTTCGTCCTGAAACATACCAACGCTCCCTCCTGTGTTACTGGAAACGCGGTTCTTGTACTGATCTGCTACATTCCCAATAGATTATACAGCATTTATAGGAAGGTTGTTACCAACCTTTTCACATACAAAAGGCCTGTCTGAACCTGCACTATGATGTGATAAACGATCACCGGTGATGTGAGGGTTAGCCTGCTTGTTGGGTCCATGATATTCCTTTCGAGGAAAGTATCATACGACTCTTAAATTTCTGCTATAATTAGCGAAACAGATCAATATACTTTCCCATTGCAAAGGGGGAAATGTATGGTGAAAGTCGCGCTCATTGGCGCGGGCAGCGCAGTGTTTGCCCAGAGGATGATTACAGATATCCTGGCGATTGATGGGCTGGATACGGGCACGTTTGCCCTGGTGGACCTGGATACTGAGCGGCTGGAACTGGCGCACGAAGTTGCTGAGCAGACGATCAGGTCTGTCGGGAAAACCTGGACGGTGCAGGCGACGACCGCTAGGCGCAGCATCCTGCCGGGCTGCGATTACGTTCTCAATATGATCGAAGTCGGCGGGCTGGCAAACGTCCAATCCGATTACACGATTCCCTTGAAGTATGGTGTAGATCAGTGCATCGCTGATACGATTGGGCCGGGTGGGATTTTTAAATATTTGCGTACCGCCCCGTCCTGGCTGGCTATCTGTCGCGATATAGAGGAACTCTGCCCGCGCGCATTGGTGATCAACTATAGCAATCCCATGTCGGCCCTGGTGCTGACTGCGCTGCGTGCCACGTCGCTGCAGGTGGTGGGACTCTGCCAGTCCATCGTGCAAACCGCCTACGAACTTGCGGACTATATGGACGTGCCGTATGAGCGTATGCGCTATCGCTGCGCTGGCATCAACCATCTCTCGTGGTACGTTACGCTTGAGATGGACGGTGAGAACCTGTATCCCCGGCTGCGCAGCGCGGCGCAAGACCCGGCAATTTACCGGCAGAACCCCGTTCGCTTCGACCTGATGCGCGCCTTTGGATACTATACGACCGAGTCCAGTGGGCATGTTTCTGAATATGTGCCCTATTTTCGCAAACGCAAAGAACTGATCGATTACTACGTGAGCATGCAGCCGGACTGCGTTGGTGGCGAACGGGCAAGCAGGTGGCCGGTGGATCGCGTAGAACATGATGCGCTGCTGCGGAACTACCTCGAGCGCGAACGCCGGGGAGAACGGGCATTTTACCTTGACAGGAGCCTGGACGCCGGTTCATACGTGATCGAGGGTCACGCGCTGAACCGGCCTCAAGTGATCTACGGCAATGCCGGCAATAGCGGGTTGATCGAAAATCTGCCCCGCGATGGATGCGTAGAGATTGCCTGCCTGGTTGATGGCAACGGCATCCATCCGCTGCCTTTCGGCAGGGTACCCACGCAGCTCGCCGCGCTCGACAGCGCCCACATGATGGTTCACGATCTGCTGGTGCAGGCACTGCTCAACGAAGATCGCGAGGCGGCGATACAGGCCCTGATGCTCGATCCACTGACCGCCGCCGTATGTTCTTTAACAGAGATCCGCCAGCTATTCGACGAAATGGCAGCAACGCAGCATGCCTATCTACCATCCTTTATTCTAAACAGACGCGATTATGGAAATGAACAAAAAAAACAGGTCTAAGCATGTAGGGACGCGATTTATCGCGTCCACCTCGTCGTGCATCAACCTGATGAACAAAAGAATCAGGTCTAAACATGTAGGGACGCGATTTATCGCGTCCAGATCCCGGTTCAAGGTGCGCCCAGGTGGACGCGATAAATCGCGTCCCTACATACCCCCGTTCACTTGTGAAAGATCATCGTTGCGTCCAATGCATCATGTCCAAGGAGTACATATGACTGAAATCGTCCCATATTTAGAGAGCATCCGCGCTCGCTTTGAGCAGCCCGAAACGCGCGAAGCATTTCAGGGTTTTGCCAGAACTATCCAGTTCCTTTTTCCTGATCTCCAGCGTAACTTTGTGCTGAGCATTGCTCCTGATGGCAGTGCGACGCTGACGGAAGAGACGCTTCCCCAGCCGGATATCAAGGTCACTACCAGCAGCGATACGCTGGCCGGGATACTTGACCGGAAGGTCAATCCAGAACTCGCTTTCATCACGCGTAAGCTCAAAGTCTCCGGTAAGATGGAGGACCTTCTAAAATTACAGAAACTGCTGTAAGGAATGGCACATGGAATTGCATGCTCAGCCTAAAAGACTGAACGTTCGCGATCAGCTCGTCCTCAGTGTCTTCTGGCTTTCGCTCAATGCTCAGAGCGCGGCTCTTTTCCCCATCGTCATTCCACTACAGATATTACTTTTTTTGCCTCCCGGCCCGGTAGGTAGCGCTCAGCAAGCGTTACTCCTCGGTTGGATTTCGGCGGCGGGTGCTGTCGTTTCGCTGATCATGCCGCCGGTATTTGGCATGATGTCCGATAATACACGCGGCTCATGGGGGCGTCGTCGGCCATATATTGCTGCCGGTGCCTTATTATTGGTTCTCAGCGCGCTGCTGCTGGCTGTAGCAGGCAGCATAGCGATCTTTGTGCTGGCGCTGATATTGAACCAGGTTGGGAGCAATGCCGCCAATGCCTCCTATCAAGCCCTCCTGCCGGATCGTGTGCCCAGGGAGCAGCGCGGCGCAGCTTCCGGGTATATGGGGCTGATGACTATTATTGGCAATATCGGCAGCCTGGGTCTGGCGGCCTTGCTGCTCAACCAGGTCAGCCTGACTTCCACTGGAAGCGATGTCATACGGCGCGGTGCCATGCTCTTCTACGTTCTAACAGGCATTGTCTTGATCGTGGGCGCGCTGATCACCGTTATCGGTGTGCATGAAATTCCATTCATGCCAACTGTAAGCGCATCTGACCGCGAGCAAGAAAGTAGCCTGCTGCGATTTCGCCGCTGGTTTGTACGGAACTGGGTGGCGCCCTGGCGCGAATATAACTTCATGCTTATTTTCCTGACACGCTTCGCGGTGATGATGGGGCTGACCCTGTTTATGACCTTTATTGAATACTACTTTGCCGATGTCGCAAATGAAACGAATTTTGTGCAGGCAACGGCTGTTGTAGCATTGCTGGCGCTCGTAGGCGCCATTTGCAGCGCCTTCGTGCTTGGTATCTACTCTGATCGCGTGAGGCGCGCCCCCATCGTGTGCGTGTCTACCCTCTTTATGGCAATGGCCTCGTTCGCCTTCGTCATTGCACCAGGTAGTTTTCCTCTGTGGATTCTAGGAATTCTCTTCGGCATTGGCTACGGCGCCTATACCAGCGTCGATTGGGCTTTGGCAATCGATGCCATGCCCTCACTGAGCACCGTTGGCAAAGATTTTGCTTTATGGGGCTCCTCCACCAACCTCGCGGCTATTCTTGCGCCTGCGATGGGCAGCTTCATCATTTACCTGGTCAGTATCCATGCAACGACTCCCCTGGGGTATCGCGTGGTCTTCGCCGTGGCAACACTTTTTCTCCTCACTGGCGCGTTGTTTGTCCTGAAAATCCGGGTAGAAGCGCCTGTTGATGCGCACGGCTTGTAGAGGGAAAGTATGGCAAGTTCGCGTATGCTCCGTTTTCCTGAAGGATTTTTAGAAGTCGCTCTGCATCTACACGAAATTCGGTTCTCCCATACTTGCGATACAGGCGCCGGGCGGCTTTTGCGCGGGATTGTCATCAAAGGCTGAAATGATGCTGTCCACGCAGGGCGAATTGTACTCCGCGCCATGACCCAGGCCGGGGAAGAGGAAGTAGTAGCTGTTCTTGAGCGTTTGCGCGGCGAGCTTGCCATTGGCTGGCGGCGTAATCGGGTCGTACTCGTCTGAGAGCACCAGCGTTGGGATACCGCTCACAACCGCCTGCTTCTGGACCGCGGGCGCTTGCTGCACGTGCCAGAGTTTGCAGGTGTCATACTCCTGTTGCAGATCACCCTTAAGCGCTGGCTGTATTTGTGGCGTGATGCCCTGTAGGGCAGGTGCGATGTCGTTCTGCGTCAGGAAATCCCAGTCCTCGCTGCACTCATCCGAATAGAACATGCCATCGCTGAAAGTGTTGTCGAACTCAACCGCTCCATAAACTTGCGAGAGTATTGTATAGTTGTGGTCGCGTATCTGAAAGATCATGTGTGGCAGAGCGGGGATGAATTGTGACACATAGAGCGCACTGAACAGCACAAACACAAAGTCGTCGCCTGCCATCACCACGTTATAGCTTTTGTTTGTCGTAAAATCGGTTGTTTGAAATTGAACGGGAGTCGCGTTGAGGTCCGTGATAAGCTTGTAGAAAACACTGTCCAGGTGGGGATATAATGTCGCGCAGTTTGCATTCGCGGCACAGCCCTGGAACAACGTGTTGAAGACACGCTGCGCTGTGCTCGGTAAATCAGTACGGTTCTTCTGCGGCGGATAGGTTGAGTCCAGTACCACGCTGCGAATCACCGGCGGATACAGGCGCATGGTGGTGAGGGCCAGCCGCGTGCCATACGAGACCCCATAGAGATTGGCCTGCTTGTACCCCATGGCCACGATCAGGTCATGCACATCCCCCGCGTTCTCGATCGAATTAAACGCGTTCAGGTCAACGCCCGACTTCGCCAGTCGATCATGGCAGGCGCCTATCGCTTGCAAGAACATCCGCTCGGAATCGGCCGCGCTGAAGTGCTGATCCAGTGTGTTTAATTGAAGCTGCAGCGTCTCAGGACACTTGAGCGAAGGGGTGGAGTAGCCCGTTCCGCGCTGGTCGAACATGATCAGGTCGTGGTTGAACACGAACGTTGCGTAGTTCGCGCTCGTGATATAGCGCGCCCAATTGTCCAGCGATGGCCCACCCGGCCCACCTTCCAGTCGAACGACAGGGTTGGGATCGTTCTGGACCTGCGGCGACTTGAAGATGGCTACCGCCAGTTGCACCATCCCCTCTTTGGGGTTGCTACGGCTCTCCGGGACGGTAACGTAGCCGCATTTGAGCGTCTTCCCCTCCACTATACCGCTGCCGACCGGAAATGGACAGGGGGCTGAGCGAAAATTGGCGGTCGTCACCTGGGTGACCGGCGTCGCCTGGGACGTAGGCGCTGTTGTGGCGGTCGCATTAGGGGTTGCGGATTTGGATGTATGGAAGAGCGCCTGTGGAAGACCCGTCAGAAAGACCAGCACAACCACCAGGACTACACTTACAATCGCCAGGATGAGCACCAGGCCCCGATTGCCCGACCTTTTCGGTGGCGTGGGCGGTTGTTGTGGCGTTGGTGGCTGCCATGGCGGCGACGGTGGTGGGATGTACGGCGGCAATGGCTGCCGCGGCCCGGCATATTCATAGTAGGGTATATCGCCATCTACATACGGCACCTGTTCATCCCTACGAGTGGGATTCTCTTCCAAGCTATTCCAACCTTTTCTAGCTCTATCCCAGGTATTTCATACTCATACACATTGAGAAAGGCTGCTACAAGCCTTTCTCATGGTACAGTATTGGTGCTTATCCGTCAACCGCCACTTTTTACCTTTTCACAGAACGATGGAAGTAGAGCGCATCCCACGGAGTTGAGCTCAAGCAGACTTGCCGGTCGAGGTTGAAAATGATACTAAATGGTGGGAAAATTCCACCATCCAGGAACGCCTGCCTACTCTCTCACTACCAGTAGGGAATTGTAAAGCAGTTCGTCTCCCTCTATCGTGCCGATGCGTGCCGGGTATACCAAAGGCCTGCCCGTCGAGGTAGATACAGCGGTTATCAATACTTCTCCAGATGGCGTGTCCTTTCAGTGTCACACGTACACGCACGAAATGCTCAGGCTTGTCGAACAGCCTGCGAAACCCCTCGTCAGTCTCTTCGAAAAGTTTTGCGAGCCACCCCTCTTTTTCTCTCTTCTTCCAATGCCAGGTGATGACATTGTTCGATACCCTGATGTTGATCCCGACAATATGCATGGCATCAATGACTTCGGGAAGAGGTGTGAACCGTCTGCGACAATCGTACACGGTCCTGTTATCACTCTGTTGTTGGCCCTGGTACAATCGAATAAAGGCCAGGCGGCTGTAATGATGTTGTGTACCACGGCGGATTTGTGGGAGGGGATGCGTGTTGGGTGCTTGATAGGGAGGCCATTCGACCTCTTTCGTAGACGTTCGTGCCGGAATCAGCCAGAAGTCCCCACTTTTGTACGTGCCCTCGGAGAACTGTATCTTAATACCACCGTCAAGGGGAATCCACGCGCGATGCTTATCGACCTTACCTTTGCCATCCCAAAGCCGAATTGTGATCTGTGCTCCGTCGCTCCCAAGAGATGAATCGAGCGTGAGCAGGTTTGTAAGAGTATCCACCCTGGTGATCTGCGGTAACTTTCCCAGTTCTCCGTTGAACTCGGTTCGATCACTCACAACCTCCACAATCTGTCCCCGACTATAGTTGAGAATGCCCCCTTGCCCGGTACCAGGTACAATCACGGTATTGGCCTTGACCTCAACCACAGAAGCAATAGAAGCGTTATCATGGGACCATTTGAAGGTTGCAGGAGTCCCGTCAGCCGCCACCTCGTGAATCTCTACGCGATACAGTTGATTCTGCAGTCCTACATAGCCTGAACTCTGCGGCTTGTCGGTATCATATGTAGTCACATTGAGTTGTCCTGTGGGAATCTTCTTTAGATCCTCCCACGCATCGGGCATGTAGTCGCCCAGGTATCTCACAACTTCATAGGCCAACTTCTCGCGTTCACCGGCAATTGCCCTTTGATCGACCTGGATTTCCATCTTACGTAACGAGGTTTTACTTTCCGGGCTTGTTGGTCCGATATCTACTAAACGCTTGAGTTCTGCCCCTAGTTCTGCTAGTTTTATTGACTTATCTGCATCCTCTTTGAGTAACTTATCAAGTTCGCGCGAGAGTTGAAATGGGAGGATTTTTGCCTGCCAGATGGTTTGAATGCGACTTGAGGTATCGGGCCCATCCAGGGCAACCTCACGGATACGCTCATCGTTGAGGGCTGTGATATGGCGCTGCCATACGTCGAGGTAGACCAGGAGCATAGGGTGCGCAGAAGGAAGGTCTAATTTCGGCAAGCCAGAGGGAGACGTGGTTGTAAATGCCGGGTCGGGATAGTTGGGTTGGGTCGTGTAGGTGATCAAGCGACGCACTTCGTAGATAACGGCTTTCTGGTTATCCTCAATGATGGGATTTTCCTGGTCAGTATGGAAGGTCAGAATCAGCAGGTCGTCTGTTTCCTCTTTGTGAGTCACAGCGCTGATTTGAAAATGGCGCACTGGCCGACGCTGCTTGTTGAGTAATTCAACCCATTGACCCTTCTCCCACGCCTGGCCGTCAACGATTAAGTTTTTCACCGCCACGCCATGGTCCCCATCAAATGCTAGCATCTCAACGGGCGTCCCCTCATCTACCTCGCACAGAATACCGTCTACATAGATACGCCCAGGAGAGATCAGCAGGTCGCCCCCACCGGGTGTGAACGACACCCTGAAACCTCCGTCTGTACTGGGTACACCGCTTTGCCCGACCATATCCCTGGTCTGCATCTCCAGGCGGTACTGGAGCATATCCTGTTGCTCATTCCAATCAGCATCTAACTGTACGCGCCCCTGCTGCATTACGACCTGGCTGTAATGCCTCGTGTGGTCGAATGTCTGGCGGCTGATATCACTCGTCATGTTCCTGCTCCTATTCTGAGATCACCATACATTGATCCCCTACGTCACATAAATGATTCCTGGTTCCAGGGTGAAGCGCAAGTATTCCGCGAGACGCATGCGCAGGTTGGTCTCACGCTGGGGTTGAAAGAGGTCGTGAAATGCTCCCATCTCGGCTTCATCGTCGGCACCCTCTCGAATTGCGGCTTCACTCTTAGCCTGCTGGAACTCGACGATATAGTCGATCCCCAGTCTAAAATCGGCCTGGTCATCGGCACTCTCTTGTCGAGCCTTGACAGGACTTCGTTGCAGCAACTGGCAATAGCTCGGATCGCCATAGCGCAACGAAGTGAACGTTGGCTCTACGCATTCAGATGGAGTTCCCTTTACTGGCTGGCAGTTGTAATGACGCGGAGTTCGAGAACCATCTGGTACATAGCTAAAGCGCACACAGCCCTCCTGGCGCTTCCTGACATCAACCGGTGCCGCCCCTTTTGCCAGGAAAACAGTGTTGGATGCCAGTTCCAACAAGACGGTATACACCCTACCAATGACCGTGCTGTTCTCAATAGACAGTTGTCCACCAGGCGACCTATCATCATACCCGCCATACGCTATACTATCCTTCCTGGTAGCATCCACAACGCTATTAGTGATATGTACCTTCGCGCTTTCTATCACGCGCAGCCCACCCACGATGCAGTGATCGATTTCAATGAGTGTGTAAGGCGACTCAACGATCAGGCTTGGACTCGATGGATGTTGCGGTTCACCTTCTATAGACAGAGCCAGCCCTGGTACTAACGCGCAATGTCTGAGTATCAGGCGCTCCAGGTTACCGCTCACTTTCAGCGTCCCGCCGCTGATTACCAGGCCGTTGAGCGTCACCTGGCTGCCCTCTTCAGCGCTTATCAGCATTTCTGGCGGGTTCGTCCCGCCTTCCAGTGCCAACAGCGGGCGGCAGAAATCTGCCCCCCGTAGTTCGATACGCTGATTTACATCGACATGAATAGTGGGGAGCCCTTCAACGCGCCCGCTATCGGTGATCTCTATTACGCCGTCCAGAGGATTTTCTCTAGCATCTTTCAGAATATCTAGAGCGTCCTGAATACGTTTCAACTCTGCCGGTACCTCTTTAAGGTTTTTTGAGCTCCCAGTAAATGAAGCGGCCCGGTGATATTCGCCCCCGCCCATATCCGCGCTGAAGCCGTAGTAGAAAGTGCTGCGAACATTTTTGATTTGGAACACCTTGTCACGCGGCGATAAACCCATGCGCTCCAGCAGGGGATCGATGGCAATCTTGTCCTCTGGTATGTTAGCCCAAACGAAGTTACCATCTGTATCCTTCTCCTTAATAGTAGGTCGGCTACGAACATCCTTCTCCACCCTATCACTCAAGTCTCTGATGGTTATAAACTCCTCTAGTCGCTGTGGATCTATGCCCCCGCTTTTCAAACCCTCTCGTAGAGCTTTACTGGCTATAATGAGTTGCTCAAGAGCCAGCTCCTGCAGTTCCAACTCCTTTATCGCTTTCAGCCCATCAAGACCATAATTGAGATCTTGACTCATAGTGATAAGCTTCTGGAGCTTTTTTACATCCCGGTTCTCTATGCCGATCAGGTTTTTGTACAGATCGTCCAGGCCGTTATCGATATCTTCGCTTTTCGTCATTAGCTTCTGGAGCTTCAATAAATCCAGCTTCTTTTCAGAGGCCAGGCCTTTGTCCAGGTCATCCAGGCCATCACACAAAGCATCTCCTATGTT
>WNGK01006970.1_pt1 | contig 11868 bp, 10 predicted proteins | sample 5400601 | NCBI WGS metagenome assembly WNGK01 (sample SAMN13153376, study PRJNA577476) | soil metagenome | isolation source: 60 cm soil or saprolite under Garry oak tree replicate 1 | place: USA:California | collected 2016-06-15
GATCGCGCGCTTGTAAGTCTCTTCCGCTTTATCCGGTTGATTCAGGTGCTGGTAAGCTCCCGCTAAACTGGTGTAAGCCCGGTCGTTCGCAGGGTCCAACTGCACCGCCCGCTGGAATTGCTCCGCCGCTTTCTCGTACTGGCCTGTACCGTCTTCGAGCAGTCCCAAACACATGTGTCCTTCGGCACCGGCATTGCCTGAATCCACCGCCTTGGTGCACGCCTGCTGCGCGGGAGCGATCCATTGCTTCTGTTTGCCCAGTTGATACTTCAGCCAGTAGGTCTCGCCCAGTCCTGCTTCGGCCTGTCCAAAGTTGGGATCGGTTTTCAGGGCCTGCTTGAAAACGATCTCTGCACTGGTCAGGTTCTCTGGCTTGCGCCAGTCCTGTAGGTAGCCGCGTCCTTGCACAAAGTATTGATAGGCCTCGGGCTGGCTAGTGGAGTGCGCGCCCAACGCCTGCTTCTCTTCGCTGCGCAGCGACATGTGCATCGCGGAGGCCACGCCGTTCGCCACCTGATCTTCAATCGTGAACAGATCCGACACGGGAGCTGTGATTTGCGCTCCCGCCAGATTCTTGCCGCTGTTCGCATCGGTCAGACTGTAGGAGGCGCGAAACAGATCGTTCGCTTGCTCGAGCGATACGGTCAGGCCCAGCTTAACGCCGAATTCTTTCTGCGCCTCCGCGAGAGTTGTGACTTTTTTGTCTTCGAGCGTGCGCGCCGGCACCACTTCGAGATCATGATTCGCGCTCAACTGCGAGAGTTTCGCCGCGACATCCTCGAGCAAGCCTTTGCCGAAGGCGGTCATCTTTTTATCCACTGCGGAATCGCCCGCAACAGCAAAGGGCAGCACGGCGATGCTCTTCCGCTCCGGCACAAGAGAAGCGGGCTGCCCCGCTACCGAGGTCGCCAAACGGCGAAGGACTCGCGGTCCCCACACACCCGCGGCGACGAGCACTATTGCGGCTACCGCAGCCAGCGCGAGCCGCGACTTTCTTTGCGGCGACCACGTGGTCGCTACGCGCACCGACTTCAGCGCCTTGCCCGATTCGAAGTCTTTTTTCAGATTCAGCAGATCGCGATGAATCTCCGCCGCGGTTTGGTATCGCAGATCGCGGTTCTTGATCAGGCACTTGTCGATGATTTCCTGCAGCCGCTGCGGGAGTCCGGGCACGGACTCGTTCAGCGACAGTGGAGCCTGGCCCAGAATAGCGTGAACCGTTACTGCCCACGTGGGCCCGGAGAACGCCTGCTTGCCCGTGGCCATCTCGTATAGCAGCACGCCGAATGAGAACAGATCAGTGCGAGCATCGAGGGGTTCGCCACGCGTCTGCTCGGGCGACATGTAGGCCACGGTGCCGATTGCCGCGCCAGTGTGAGTCAGAGGCCCGGTCGACGACAGAGTCTCCTCGCCCGATCCGGTGAGATCCACGGCTGTCAGCTTGGCCAAGCCAAAATCTAGAACCTTCGCCTGCCCGCGCTCGGTGATGAAAATATTGGCCGGCTTGATATCGCGATGCATGATGCCCTTGGCGTGGGCGGCCTGCAAGGCGTCGGTGATCTGCAACGCCCAATCCAGCAGCGTGCTGAGCGGCACGGGCTTGTCGCCGATGCGCTCGCGCAGAGTGTGCCCCTCGAGCAACTGCATGGCGATAAAGGGACAGCCCTGATCGTCGTCAATCTCGTAGATGGTGCAGATGTTGGGATGGTCGAGCGCCGAAGCGGTGCGCGCTTCGCGCTTGAAGCGCTCAAGGGCGCGGGGGTCGCGCACGGAACTATCCGGAAGGAACTTCAGCGCAACCAGTCGGCCGAGGCGGATGTCCTCGGCTTTATATACGACCCCCATCCCGCCCGCACCAAGCTTCTCCTGAATGCGATAGTGCGACACAACCTGGTCGTTCATGCTCCGGTCGTGACTGCTTCCGTCCATCATTGGCGCGCAACTCCGACAGTGCCCCGATAACTGGCATGGTACTCAAGGGGACCGGAGGGTGCAATAGTGCTGTAAGCGCTTCGGGCGGGCAGAGGACTATTCTGGGACTAGTGTCGGGAGGACGAGAGGGCTCGAGGGCAGCTGAGAGCTGCTTATTTCTTCTTTCCCATTTTTCGGGAAATCTCTTCGAAGATCTTTGGGCGCAAATCGGCGAGGACGCTGTCGACAATGCTGGCAATGCCCTCGGCGTCGGACTCTGACGCAGCGGATGACTCCTCGGCATGCTTCTCAGCGCCAGCGGCAACCGCCATGGCTGCCGCATCGTTGGAAGGGGACGTGTGTTCGACTTCCTTCTGGGAAGGCGCTGACGACGCGTCCTGGGGGGCTCCAGACTCGCGAATTTGCCGCCAACTGGCCCAAGCGGCGGCAGTGGTCTCCGCCATTTCGGATTCCTTCCTGGCCGTATCCCGGGTGCTTCGCGCAGCGGTTTCGCCATCCGATTCCGAAATCTGGTTTGCGGAAGCTCGTTCCGCGGGAACTTCGTTGACGAAAGCTGGCACCGTCGCCTCAGGTATCTCGGCGGTCGGCCCGGACTCTACTTCGGGCGCCGCGGCGTCAAATGCATCTGGCTTAGTAGCTTCCAGTTTCGGAGTCTCAGTCGCCGACTCCGCGGTTGTCGCTGCTGGACTGCCCTCGACGCTCGTTTCCGTCTGGGACGTTTTGGCCGCAATATCGGCCGCAACAGTAGCCTTCTCTACCGGAACCGGTCCGGGCTCCGCTGGAACTGCCGCCTTCTGCGCAACGTAGGATGCCGCTACCGCTTCAAGTTCTTGTACTGCGGCGCTGATGGCTTCGGTCGCGGCGCTGGCCACCGCGCTCAACGTCTGCACTGCTTCCGGTGCCGCAGTCGCAGGAACCGGGACAACCGGCCCTTGAGCCACGGCCTCAGTCTGCGAGGAAATTTCGTTTGCCGCTTCGCGCACAGCCGGGACTGATTGGGTCTCTGTGGATGCCGTGGCGAATCCCGCATGACCGGCTTCGGCTGCGGCGAAGGCTGCATAGGCCTTCTGCATTTCGAGTTCGAGAGAGAGGGCTGCTTCGTCGGGCGCGACCGCCATGGAAATTGCTGTCCAACGCGATGGGGCGGCAACGGCACCTGCTCCTGCCGCTACTGCCATGGTTACCGACTCGTCCGCGGTCCGGCCGTCCGTGCCGTGCGCCCCCGACCCATTGCCCGAATTTGCTGCGGGCGAAGTACCGGCATCCGGCTCCAGGCCTGCAATCGCAGCCATAACATCCGCAGGGCTGGGAATGTCATCCTTCGACGCGTCACCGGTCTTCGCCGCGGGCGTCTCGATCTTTCCTTGGGAATTCTCTTCGGCCTTCCGCTCCGCGAATGTCGCCACCGCAGACGGTGTCGCCGTGATTTCCTGTGAACGTTCGGCCGACGACTGGCTGGGTTCCGTCGTTTCCAGTTTCGGTTCCGTCGTTTCCAGTTTCGGTTCCGTCGTGACTTCGGCCAGAGCCTGACTGGTCTCTGCAATCTTGCCCTTAACTTGCGCGGCGGCCGCCGCCAACGCGGCAATCTCCTCGGGAGTCACGTCCTTGGGCAAGCCCTCAGGCGCCAGGGCGCCAAGATCGACCCGAGTTTCTTCTGCGGGGGCCTCGTGCGACTGATCCGGCAGCTTGCGCTCAACCACGGTACGCAAGTCTTTATTCATGGCGTTATAAATTGCTGAATCTTCACCGTCTTCAGGCGCGGCTTTTTCCTTCTTCTTGGAAGGGAATCCGATCCGGTTCTTCCATCCCGAATCTTCGTCCAGCGCGACGTTCTTGTCGTAACGCCCTTCGTCGAGGGCGGTGGTAGCGCGGGCAAAGCGCCCCGGCTTCGAAGCTTCCCCGCGAGGCACAATCTTGTCTTCAAGCTTGCTGAGGGCGCTCAGTAACTCGCTGGCTTCAAATGGCTTTACGATGAAGCCATCGGCGCGCACACGCTTGGCTTCTTCCGGCTTAAAGGGCTCCAGTTTACCCACCGTCAACAGAACTGGGACCCTCGAGGTCTCCTGCGCTTCTTTGAGGCGCTGGCACACCTCGAGCCCGCTGTAGCCGGGCATATAAACATCAAGGACGATCAGGTCGGGTTTGTGCTCGGCAATTTTCTTCAGCGCGGCGGAACCGTTGTTGACGGTAATGACTTCATATCCCGCATCCGCAAGGATCTTCCGCCCCATGTTCTGAGCGGTCACACTGTCATCGGCGAGCAGTATCTTCCGGGCCAAAGGTTTCCTCTGATGAGGGGAGATAGCCGAAGGTAACCCGAGCCACACCCTAAGTCAATGATGCAAAAGGGAAGTAACCGGTTACCAGTGGTCAACACCTACCGGAATACGAGGCCTTGACGCCTCAAATGTGAAGGTCCTGGGTCTTAAGGCGCTTTTAAAACGGAACGACTTTTTTCAGCCCCTTCTTTTTCTTCTTCTTGCTGCTGGAGAGGTCCTGATCGCTGGCGGGTGTCGAATCGTCGGACTTCGCAGTCGCGGAAGACGACGACTGACCCTGCTGGATCTCATTCACCTGCGGTGGCGGAGGCAGCGCTTGATCTCCGCCATTGTCGGTCGGTTTCAGTTCGTTAGGGTCGGCGGGGGCATTCGGTTTTAGCTCATTGGGATCGGGTCCCGCTGGGGGCGTGGTCGCTGCGGGAGTTCTGCCAAAAGGCGAACCTTCCGGCGGAGTCGTATCTGCGGGTGGCGCGGCGTCGGTCGAACCGGGCTGTTTTGGATTGAGAATCTCGATGCCCACACTGCCCTTGGGCCCCGGTTCCATCATCTCCTGGGTTTCTTTTCCTAACACCCCATGCGCGCTCACCGGCTCGGGGTCGGCCAGCGATGGATCGCCCACCTTGGCCGCCGACGCCACAGCCGGACCTTTCCTTAAGAGGCTCATCAACATTTGTACTTTGGTGGCCTCGCTGCGGCTGTCCATTTCCTTCCTGTTCTGCGCGACCTCTGCCTTGGTTGGCCGGGGAATAGGCTGGTGCAGAGCTGCGAGGCGTTTCTTGGCATCATCGGAGCGATCCATGAGTGGATAGCGAGTGAGTATCTTCGAATATTCCGCTGCGGCGTTCTTGGCTAACGTCTCAGTGATGGACGCCTTCTTTGCTTCGGTCGTACAACCTCTCGGCAGGAAATGCACGTCGCAAGTAGGCGCACTTCGGATTCGCGTAATCTGCCCTTCGTAGTTCTGCCCCAGCAGATAGAGGGCTTCATCGGACCGGCTGTACAGCGGATATTTTTCCACCAGTGATTGCAGACGTGCGATCGACGCCATGTAGGACTCGCGCAGGTAGTAGAAACGTCCAATTTCAAATTCGCGTTCGCCCAGCACCTCCTGCACCTCCAGCAGGCGTTGCTTGGCTTCGGGCACCAGCTTGTTTTCCGGGTATTGCAGAATTAACTTACGGTATTCGTCTTCAGCGCGCTTGGCGTTGGTGTAATCGCGGTCCGCTTTTTCCATCTGCTGATAGTGGATGTTGGCAATCTTCAGCTGCGCTTCTGCCGCTTCCGGCATGTTGGGAAAGAAGATCTGGAAATCGTTGTACTCCTGCTCGGCCTGCGCCAGGGCAGCCGTGCCGCCTTCGGCGTACCAGGAGTCGCCGACCGCCAGTTTGGCGCGGGCGATGAACTCCGAATCGGGGTAGGTATTGATCAGGGTCTGCAACGTCAGGCGCGCCACGTCAAAGCGGTTGTGCCGCATGGCGTCCATGGCCTTGTCGAACAGGACCTTATCTGGTTGCTTCGACCCCACATTGGCCAGCGGGTTCACCGACTTCTTGTTGGTGCAGGCGACGGTCAAGACCAGCAGCATGCCCAACACGGCAATCAACGGAATTCGACGTGACATTTTTACCTCGAAGTTTTCTCTTATAGGGGACAGCCGCCCTCGGCTGTCCGCCGAGCCCAGCTCGGCTCTTTCACTTGCCCTTGCGGCGGGCACTCGCGGCGGGCTGAAACTTGGTTCAGGACCTGCCGCATCGAACAGTCCCACAAACTCTTAGACTTTCTGCATGGCAGCTTCGGTCGCCACCTTCAATAGTGCCTGCGCATTCTTGCTTGGATCACCATTCCCGAACACGGCGTTGCCCGCCACGAGAATTTCTGCGCCTGCCCGCACCACATCGGCGACGGTATCGAGCGCTACGCCGCCATCCACTTCGATGCGGTAGTGCAGCCTGCGTTGCTCGCGAATTTCCGCTAACCGCCGCATTTTGTGCAGCGTGGACGGAATGAACTTCTGTGCCCCGAACCCCGGATTCACCGACATCACCAAAACATAATCCACAATGTCGAGCACCTCCGAGAGCGTCTCGACCGGCGTCGCCGGATTGATCACCACGCCGGCTAGGCAGTCGTGACTCTTGATCAGATGCAAAGTGCGATCCAGATGCCGGCAAGCTTCCTGGTGCACGGAAATCCAGTCAACGCCGGCGTCGGCAAACGCGGGAATGAACTCGTCTGGATTCTCGATCATCAGGTGGCAGTCAAGCGGCAACTTCGTCGCCTTGCGCAGCGACTTCACCACCGGCGGCCCTATCGTGAGGTTGGGAACGAAGTGTCCATCCATGATATCCACATGGATGACACTGCCGCCACCCTCGGCAGCGGCGCGCACCTGCTCGCCCAGCCGGGCAAAATCAGCGGAGAGAATCGACGGTGCCAGTTCGATCAAAGTGAACTCTCGGAACGAAGCCCTAGAACCATGGCGCTAGCAAGGAAACTGTTTCCAGAAATTCTAACACGGTGAAACGCGGTACCGGGTACCGAGTTTTGGTGCAGGAAAGGATATCGTTAAAACTAGTTCTTCGCCGGTGGCGCGTTCTGTTCAGCCCCCTTCGTCGACCCCTTCTTCATTTGGGCAACCTGCTCCTGCACGCCCTCGGTCATACGGTCAATACTCCGGCGCATAATCGGCATCATCGTCTCCATCGCTTCCGACATGATAGCCGGCATTTCCTTCAGTATTTTTTGTCCGGTGGGAGCGGAATAGAAGGCGGTGAGAGCGTCCATGTCCCCTTTGCTGAAGTGCTTCTCATACGCGGGAATCATCGCATCCATCATCTCGTCGAAAGGCACTTGCTTCATCATGTCGTCCATGTGCTGGTTCATGCGCGCTTCGCAATCGGCGGGAACGTTATCTTTTTCCTTGGCGCACTGTTCATGTGCCATCTGATGCATGGGCTTCACCATTGCTTCCACCATCTGCTTCATCATTTCGTGGGAGTGAACGGCATGGAGATAGTGCTCCACGTCCTCTTTTGAGGCAGGGGCGGCGGCGGATGTTTGCGTAAAACCGGGACAAACGAGAACGAAACAGATGGAAGCAACGCTGAGAAAACGCCTCACAATGACACCTCCGTTGTGTTTTCAGGGGATGCATCCTCGTTAGCGAGTCCAACACTTTCAGAATCGTTCGGATCCGCGTGATACCCTCGTCCTCGTGTCTTCGATGACTCAATTCGCGCCCGCTGCTTACAGTGTGACCGCGGTATTCCTGTGGGGTGCCGCTGACTTTGCGGGCGGATACGGATCCCGCCGCGCCAATGCCTTCGTGCTCACGGCGTTTTCGCACATCTGCGCGTTCGGGCTGATGTTCGCGATTGCGCTCGGGCAGCATGGCGCATTCCCTTCGCGCGCGAGCATCGTCTGGGCACTGATCGCAGGCGCGTCCGGAGGATTTTCCCTGGCCCTTTTCTATCGCGCCCTGGCTTCGGGACAAATGGGGCTGACGGCACCCGTCGCCGCGTTGGTGGGCGCGGCCATACCCACGATGGTCGACATCGCTCTGGAAGGCGCGCCCAGCCGCTGGACCATCGGCGGCTTCGTGCTCGCAGTCCTCGCGATCTGGCTGCTCACACGCCCGGAGCCGTCGAACGCAACGGAGCCCTCGGGCCGCCCGGCAGGCGTCGGGTTGGCCGCACTCGCCGGCGTCGGATTCGCCGGCTTCTATCTCTGCATCCACCAAGCGACCGGTTCCCCGGTCTGGGTCGCCGCCCTTTCCCGCATTGGGTCGTTCACCGCCACGGCTATCGCGGTCGTTGCCACCCGCGCTCCACTCGCGCTTGATCGTCCACGCGCCACGCTCGGCATGCTGGCCGGATTCCTCGATATCACCGCCAGCGCCCTGTTCATTTTCGCCAGCCAGCACGGACGCCTGGACGAAGCTGTGTTGATCACTTCCCTATACCCGGCTGTGACTGTGGTGCTGGCGCGCTTCGTGTTGAAAGAGCACTTCAGCCGCTGGAAGGTGGTGGGTTTGTTGGCCGCGCTGGCGGCAGTACCGATGATCGCGGCAGGATAGAACAGCATTCCTTATTCTAGAATACGGAATGTATTGATTATTAATGTGTTAAGTGATAGGATTGCATACATTCCATATTCTGAAATATGGAATGCTCATGTCTCTTCATCCTCAAGATGTTGTCGTCCTCCTGAAGCTCATTGCACATCGTGATCGAAAGCGGTGGACCTACGCCGATCTGGGCAAGGATCTGCTCATGAGTGGCTCGCAGGTGTTCCGGTCGGTTGATCGGGCGGAAGGAGCACGGCTTCTGAGCGCTCCCACAATTCCGTCTGATCCTAAGTTAAGAGAGGAATCGCCGCTCACCTGGATGTTGCCTAACAGCAGCAATCTCAAAGAGTTCCTGATCCACGGGGCAAAGTACTCGTTTCCGGTTCAACGTGGCGGTCCAACTCGTGGAATTCCCACTGCGGAAGCTGCTCCCCCGCTGAACCAGATCCTTTCCCAAGACTTTCCACTTCCGCCTGTGTGGCCGCACCCAGCCGGATTGTTTCGCGGTATTGCGTTTTCGCCGCTCCATAAGACTGTTCCCCAAGCGGCTATGCGAGACCCCAAACTTTATGAACTCCTCGCGCTTCTGGACGCTATTCGCGAAGGACGTGCTCGCGAACGAGAGATTGCGATCCGCGAGCTCACCGCGAGGATCGACTCGGCTGACCAAACCAAGACGAGTGCCACTTGAACGTTCGACCAGAGAATCCGAACCTCGCTCAGCTCATCGCCGCTGCGGAGAGGCTAAAGCCGTTGCTCGACCAGATCGCGTTCGTCGGCGGTTGCGTCACCGGGCTGCTTCTGACCGATCCTGCCGCCGCTCCGGTTCGGCCCACATTCGATGTGGACGCAATTGTTGAGATCGGGTCCTACGCGGAGTTCACACTCTTGGAGGCGCGGCTGCGCGATCTCGGCTTCCGCGAATCCCATGCTGAAGGCTCTCCGATCTGTCGATGGCTGAGTGGAGACCTGATCCTCGATTTGATGCCAACCAACCCCTCGATTCTCGGCTTCAGCAATGACTGGTATCGTCCGGCCTTCGAGAATTCCCCAAAAAACCGGATCGGAGAAAATGAAATCCGGCTCATCACTGCTCCGTATTTTCTCGCGACGAAGCTGGAAGCGTTTCACGGACGAGGCCAGGCCGATTTCCGGCTAAGCCATGATCTGGAAGACATTGTGACCGTCGTCGACGGCCGAGTTGAACTGGCCAACGAGGTTCGCGCGGCCCCGGCGGACCTTCAGAAATATCTGACGGAGGAGTTCGGAGCCTTATTATCGAATCGTGATTTCCTGGACGGCTTGCCCGGACACTTGTTGCCGGACTCCGCCAGCCAGCAGCGTCTCGGTCTTGTTGTGAAACGTATGCAGCAGTTGGTGATTAATGGGTAGCAACGTGCCGCTGCTCGAAATCCGCAATCTGACGAAGGTCTTCCCGCACGGCGAATCTCCGTTCGGGGGCAGGGCCCGCGGAGAAGTTCGCGCGGTCGATGACGTCTCGCTCGACATTCATGCCGGCGAAACGCTTGGGCTTGTGGGGGAATCTGGTTCCGGAAAAAGCACCTTGGGACGCCTCATCCTTCGCCTGATCGAGCCTACTGCCGGTGCCGTTCGGTTTGAAGGCCGCGATCTGTTGGCAGCCGGGCGCGGAGAAATGCGCAGCCTACGCCGCGACATGCAGATTATTTTTCAGGATCCGTTCGCCTCGCTCGACCCGCGTTTCCAGGTGGAAGACATCATTGCCGAGCCCCTGATTATTCACGGAAGGACGTTGCGAAATCGGGAAGGGCACGACTTAAGTCGTGCCGATCACGCTCAAAAAGGGGAAGGGGCTTTAGCCGCTGGGGGGATTCGCACCCGCGTCGGCGAACTGCTGCGTGCTGTCGGCCTCGATGAATCCGCGCGCACGCGTTACCCGCACGAGTTCTCCGGGGGACAGCGCCAGCGCATCGGAATCGCCCGCGCGCTTGCGCTCCGGCCAAAGTTCATTGTGTGTGACGAGCCGGTCTCCGCGCTCGACGTGAGCGTGGGCGCGCAGATCGTCAACCTTTTGGCGCAACTGCAGCGCGACTTCGGCCTGACCTACCTGTTCATTTCCCACTCGATGCCGGTTGTGCGGTATCTCTCGACGCGCATTGCGGTGATGTATCGGGGAAAAATCGTTGAGGTCGACGACACTGCGCAAATCACCGAGCACCCCGCTCACGCTTACACACGCAGCCTGCTCGAAGCCACGCCGGAGCTAGCCACGTAGAAGGAAACGGTAGGGACGGGCTACTCGGCAGCGAGGCAAGTTCTGTCCGCCGCTCATGTGGCGATGACCGAGCGCCGCGAGTAGCACCCGTGCCATACTTTCCTGATGTCCCGCCCAGAGCCCGGTTCCGCTCGCGATCTGTTTGAACTGGTCCTTGGCTACGGGCTCATCCTGTTCGTTCTCTGGATGCCGGAATTCCCACAGCGCATCCTTACTCCGATCGCGCTGTTGGTCACCTTGGCAATCGTGCTGGCGCGTCGTCCCAGCCTAGACAATCTTGGTCTCAGTCGTCGCGGACTGGCACCATCGTTCTGGATTCTTCCCGCCGCCATTGTCGTCGCCATCGTGAGCCTGCTGGTCGCGAGGCAAGTCGGCACTCTGCACCCGCTGTACAAAGGCGATTTCAAGCACATCGCCGGCTACATCTTGTGGACGCTCTACCAGCAGTTCCTCATGAATGATTTGTTTATGCCGCGCCTCACGCGCCTTCTCGCGAGCGAGAGCGCCGCGGTCGGTCTGGCTGCGGTGCTGTTCGCGGCGGCGCACCTCCCCAATCTTCCGCTCACTGCCGCGACTCTGGTGTGGGGAGCAATTTCGTGTGCGCTGTTCGGGCGCTACCACAACCTCTACGCTCTTGGCCTTGCCCAGGGACTGCTAGGGCTCTGCTTCGCCGTGTGCGTCCCTGACGCGCTGCATCATCATTTGCGCGTGGGCTTGGGATATTTGCGGTATCACGGGACGCAGCCGGTTCCGTGAAGAGGCAGGTTCTGAGTTCTTGGTGGGATAGGTTGGCGGTGCTTGAAAGAGTGCCGCCCTACTTGGAAAGCAGAGCCGTCGAAGCCGGGGACACGGCTCCGATCTTTTCAGCCACCACGCTGACGGCTTCATAATTCATAACCTGTGATGTCAATTTCCGCGGGCCCAGAAAACGTACATCAGCGACCGCCTCCATATTGCTGAGTACCCAAATTCCTTGGGGGCCATCGAAGTCGAATTGGACGTGCATCTTTTTTACCCACAGTGAGGGCGACTTTACCGTACCCTCAAGACGACGAATCAGGAACGATTGCTTATCGACCCACGCCTGTCCTGATATGAGTTCGGGCTGTTTCCGCTTCGGATCAAGACGCAGAAGGTAATACGATTGACCATCGAGGACGCCTTCCCCAAGGTAGGTGAACACATAGTTCTCTCGAGTTACGGCAGGGTGTACCCCAAGAAAGTGATGAGTCATGCGGCCCTCTGTTCCGTTCTGCGTTCCCAGAAGTCCTGAAAGCGACCACTCAGCTTGGCACAGCGGAGAGCGATGATGGCGTTGGAGCCTTGAACAGTCCAGT
>WNGK01014544.1_pt1 | contig 11867 bp, 8 predicted proteins | sample 5400601 | NCBI WGS metagenome assembly WNGK01 (sample SAMN13153376, study PRJNA577476) | soil metagenome | isolation source: 60 cm soil or saprolite under Garry oak tree replicate 1 | place: USA:California | collected 2016-06-15
TATTGCAGCGAGCTGGGTGCCGAGTTGGTCTGCCCAATCCAGCCATAGAAGCTCGCGTCATCGCGGTAGCGAATCTCCCCGTAGCCCACCATGCTGCAGTGCTTCAGCAGCGTGTCCACCAGCCCCTTGCAGACGGCGTTATCGTCCGGCAGGTTGTCGCCATCTGAGAAGTGAAACAGATAGGTGTTCCAGCGGTCACCCGGGTGATGCTGTTGCCGATACGTCAGCGCCAGCTGATAAGCGGACGAACAGCGCGTGCCTCCGCCCTGTGACCGGGCAAAAAAGTCTTGCTCTGGCACCACCTGCGCCTCGGTGTCATGCGCAATGAACACCATGTCGACCTTCTGATACTTGAGCTGGAGAAAGCGCACCATCCAGAAGAAGAAACTTTTGGCGATGTACTTTTTACTCGTGGTCATGGAGCCGCTGACATCCATGAGCATGTAGACCGCCGCATTGGCCTGGTGCTGCTCGTAGGTGTCCCAGACCTTGTAGCGCAGGTCGGCATCGTGGAAGTGACCCACGACCGGGGCGCCACGCGCCGCATTGCGCTTAATGTTCTCCAGCAGGGTGCGGCGTTTGTCGAGGTTCGCCAATGAGCCGCTGCGCCGGACGTCTGTGAAGCGATGGCTCGTGGTGGTGATCTGGCGCTCGGGCTTTTCTTCCAGCCAGGGGAGCGCCAGGTCTTCGAGCATCATCTGCGCCAGCTCTGCCAGTGGGACCTCGACTTCATAGGTATGCTCGCCCGGCTGGTCCCCCGGTTGACCATCGCCGGGGTCGTTGCCATTGCTCCCGCGCTGGCCGAGCACATCGCCCGGCTGCCCCTCACCTTGACCGACACCCTGGGGCGGCTGACCATACTTAAAGCGATACTGATCCAGATAGCGCAGCGGGATCTTCACCCGTTTCGTGCCATCCGAAGTGATAATGGCCTCTTCGGCAATCAGCTCGCGCAGATTCTTGCGGATGGCCTCCTTCACCCGCTGATCGTGCCGCAGGCTATCCTTAAGCCCCCGGCGGCGCAGCTCCCATGGTAAGGCGCTGCTACTCCTTCTGTATCCACTGCTCTGCGCCATACTACTTCTCCCGTGCCAGCAGGCTGCTGACGTACTTGAGGAGCTCATTGGCGCAGTCAGAGCAATAGCCCTCCCGCGTCACCAGCGTCTCGATGACTTCGTTGAGCTTACGCAGTTGTTCGGTATCCGGGCTGCGCGACGCAATGGTCAGTTTGATGGTGTCGCGCCGTTCCTCAAAGAGCTGCTTCTCAATGGCCTCTTTGAGCTTCTCGTGTGTCGTGTAGTCGAACTTCTCACCGTGTCGGTTCGCCATCGCCACCTTGCGGAAAATCTCGTTGCGAAAGCTGTCCTTGCCATGCTCGGGCACCTGGACCTTTTCCTCAATAGAGCGCAGGAGTTTTTCGTTGGGTGGGACTTCTTCGCCCGTAATTGGATCGATCAGCTTCGTCTGATCCAGGTATGCCTCGACATTGTCCAGGTAATTGTCGAGTAGCGTCAGCGCTTCTTTTTCAAAGGAGACAAAGAACGCTTTCTGCACATCGGTCCGGGCAATCTCGTCGTACTCTCGCCGCGCATCGGCAATCAGATTGGCATAGCGCTCGCGATCGGCTTTTTTGAACTGGCTCTGCTGCTCAATACCGTCCTTGAGCGCCCGCAGCACATCGATCGGGTTGATGCAGCGCGTGTCCGGCTTGATCAACGAGGCGGATACCCGGTTGATAATAAAGCGCGGCGAAATCCCATCCATGCCCTCACGTTCGGTCTGCTCCTTGATCTGCTTGACGTCCTTTTGGCGGAAGCCATCGACGTCTTCGCCATCGTAGAGTTTGAGTTTCTTGAGGAGGGTCAGGCCGCTTATTTTGGGCTCTTCGAGACGTGACAGGACGGCAAAGATCGCCGCCACGCGCAGCGTATGGGGCGCAATGTGCACGCCCTCGAGGCTGGTGGCACGCAGCAGCTTTTGATAGATGCGCTCCTCTTGGGACACCTTCAGGTTGTAAGGAATACGCACCATGATCATGCGGTCGTGCAGCGCTTCGGACTTTTTATTGCCCAGAAACTCGTTGAATTCGGTTTCGTTGGTATGGGAAATGACGCATTCATCGGCATAGATGAGCGGAAAGCGTCCGGTCTTAATGTTCTTTTCCTGGGATAGCGTCAGCAGCACGTAGAGAAAGCGTTCGTCGGCCTTGAGCATTTCGATGAACTCCATCAGGCCACGGTTCGCCACGTTGAGCTCGCCGTCAAAGCGGTAGGCACGGGGATCCGACTCCGCCCCGTAGTCCCCGACGGTGGACAGGTCGATGCTGCCGACGAGCTCCGAAATGTCCTGGGATTTGGGGTCGGAAGGTACGAACGTGCCAATGCCCATGCGTTCTTTTTCCGAGAAAAAGAGCCGCTTGACTGGCACGCGATAAATGTCGCCCTGGTATTGTTCGCGCAGATGCACGGCGCACAGCGGGCACAGCTCACCCTCGATATGAATACCCGTTTCGGCCTGAAAATCCTGGCGCAGGGGATGAGGCATGAGATTCAGGGGCTCTTCGTGCTGCGGGCAGTCCGCGATCGCGTATATGGCACCTTCATCGGTCTGCGTATACACCTCGAGCCCGCGCTTGAGCAGAATGACGAGCTGGCTTTTCCCCGACGAGGGTGGGCCGTAGAGGAGCAATATGCGCCTCCCAACGTCAGACCCCATAGCCGCCGCTTTAAAATATTCCACTACCCGCGCCAGGGGTTCGTCAATCCCAAACAGGTCTTGCTCAAAGAAGGCGTAGTGTTCTTTCCCCTCGTCATCGACCTGCAGACCCGTGCGTTTGATCATGTTATACAGCCGGGCGTGCGCCCGCTGCGCCAGCGACGGCTGCTTCATCACCATGCCCAGATAGTCTCGAAAGGTTCCCGTCCAGGTGCCCATACGGTGATTCTGCAAATGGACATCAATCTTCTCAAAGATATCGGTCCCCATGGCCATCTCCCTTCGCGTGCGGCTCGCGCAGCCTAGCGAGTCGCAGCATCCTCAATTTCTATATCTGTCGGAGTAACGCTTTACCTTAGGATCATTCTGTTCCTTACATAGTCGGTTCAACAATCTCCTGTAGGTGCAATGTCTGTGCCAGGAACGCTTACCCCTAGGCGTAGCGCCATAAAAAGTGCTTTACGAGAAGCGAGCTGGAAGGAAGACGAAGGAGAGAAGGGGCAAAACAGGAATAATTCTCTCAAAATGAGAGACTACTGAGAGACATAAAGTATTTTTGTCTCATTTTGGTAGAGGGAGACTTGCACGCTTTCCATCTGAAACAAACTGCAAACAGTTACACGCGGACAGATCCGCCACGCGGTGCGGGGGGGCGCAGGAGGAGCCGTGGGCGAGGTGGGGCTGCTAGCGGGGGGCGCTCGGGGGCGCCAGGGGGCGCACTCCGACGCGCCAGCGTAAAATGCCGTTTGGAATTCCTATCCGCTGGCGCGATGGCCGGGGCTCTGACGAGGTTTGGCGCCACAGGCCGCCTGGGCGGGACGTCTGACCCACGGGCCAGGCCCGCCCAGGAGGACCGCGGTGGGAGCGTCACGCGGGACGACTACCGCACGGGGGAGAAGGCCGCCGGGACCAGCAGCTTGTTGTCCTGCCGGATCGGCCGCACCCCGGTCTGGGGCGGCCACGCGCCACCGGCCTGGCGGGATGCCTCCCGGACGCGGGTGCGCTCGGTGAGATCCTTGTACACCCAGGTGTGGACGAATTTGTTCAGCCCGCCGATCTCGCTCGTCCAGCAGGCCGCCAGGGGCGAAAACTTCTCCCGCGCCTCAATGGCTTTACTCCACCCCTCCAGCACTTTTGGGATGTCGCCCGGGGCGTAGGTGTAGGTCCGCATCTCATACACGTTGCCGGTGCCGTAGTCCCGGCTACCCAGGGGGTGCATAAACGGCGCCGGCTGCATGATCTCGGACTCCTGCGCCACAATGAGGTCCCCCCCGCCGGGGAGCTGCTGCCGCGCGGTGTCTTGGGCGAGCGCGGCGCGGACGGCCGCCCGCTGTTGCAGGTCGTCGTAGGGATAGACGTGGATCACCTGATTAAGCGGCCCGAACTCGGTGTGCCAGAAGGCTCCTAACTTGGAGTGTTTCTCCCGCAGGGGCAGCCGCTTCGCAAAGCGCTCTTCAAATTCAGCCACGGCCCCGCCGGGGCGCAAGGTATAGGTACGGACTTCGTATATCATGGGCTCTTCCTCCAGGTGACAGGATACAGTGGGGAACATGCCACAACGGCCATCCCATGGGGTAGCCGTTGTGCGAGCGGGGGGCGCTCACAGGTATACCGCCGAGTCGTTTACCAGCGCGCCTGACGGGGCTCACGGCGCGGTTCACGCGGCTTGGCCTCATTGACTGTCAGGGTCCGGCCCTCCATCGCCTGGCCCTGGAGCTTGGCAATGGCGGTTCTGGCGGCGGTGCCATCGGGCATCTCGACAAAACCAAAGCCTTTGGAGCGGCCGGTGTCGCGATCCGTGATCACTCGGATCTCGTCCACCACGCCATACGGCTCGAAGAGCTGGCGAAGGTCACGGTCGGTGGTGTTAAACGCCAGATTGCCAACATAAATATTCATGGAAAGTTCCCTATGGGAAAGGGGACACACAATCGCCAGGTCATCCGAACAGTATGCAGAAGCACAATGCAAGAGCCATACGCAGGAGAAGGGGCGAGAGAGCCTAGGAAGCACAAGACATGTCTTATGGTTTCGTAGGACAGAGATTAGAGAATACCACAAAAGAGCAAGTATGGAAAGAGAATAACAACTCTCTGCTCAAGCTTCTGAAAACGTTGAGTGAAAAAATGGCTTATTGACGTAGACTGCCCTTCTTGCTCGGCTTAAAAAAAGCGCTGACGTTCATCAGTGATGAACTAGACGTTTCAGGATGGTGAGTAGATACGATAATAGAAGAGCATGTATTGCACCTTATAACTCTAAGATGCAATTCGAGTATACCATAGGTACGGAAAGACAAGAAGTTTCCAGGACTGAGCAGGGGAGGAAATGTACTGCAAGGTGCAATTCGATGCACAAGTGATAGAGAAAACCCGCCTCTTCAGGCAGGTCTGCTGTACACAGCTCGTGCTATACTTCGGGAGGTGCAACCTCTCCATTGTCCTTGTCAAACGGGAGCATCACGGTAAGGCCATCTCCAAGGGGGAGATAGTCCCACGTGAGGGTAAACCCTTTGCCGCTCTTGTTGGACCAGACCGCGCCGATGCGCGTCCAGATCTTCTTACCGGCCTTGTCCTTACCCGTGCCTCTGCCGTGGTAGAGGATATACGTTGGTGTGTTTGGCATACAAATGCAGTTAGTAACGCACTGCTGGCACTAAAGTGCCGCAGCTTTGACACTCCCTAACGGGGCGTCTTCAAGCCGGGTTACAGCGGCTCCGGCTGCAGCGATGTTCATGGCGGCATTCCAATCAGCATCCATGACCCCGTTGCAGCGTGTACAGGAAAATTTGAGCGCAGAGCGATGACCACGTTGCCCACACAGATGGCAGGTTTTTGAGGTATAGGCTGGATCGACCAGCACGAGAGACACGCCCGTAGCCTGGGCTTTATAGGCCACAAACTGCCGCAGTTGGTAGAAACTCCAACTGTGGTGGCCATACCGTTGCGGCTTGCGGACCTTCGTCCGTTGTCTGATGCCCGTCAAATCTTCCAGGGCAAGTTGCCGCTGCGTGGTCTGTGCCGTCTCGACGAGTTGCTTACTGATCGTGTGGTTGATCGCTCGCATATGGCGCCGTTCCCTGCCAGAGAGCTGTTTCAGAAGCCGTTTGGCTTCCTTGGTGCCTTTGCGTTGGAGCGAGCGCCGGACTGTGGGGTAGTGCGCACGGAGGCGGTTGACCTCCGTGGCTTCGTAGGGCTTCGCATCGGAATCCACCGCCACACGGCGTCTGCCCAGATCGACCCCCAGCGTGCCGGTGGGTGTGGAGGATGCAGGAGCTGAGCATGTGAGCTGGACATGCAAGAAGCACGTGCCATCACGTCGCTTCACCAGCGTCGCACTGGTGGGTGTCTGGCCTTGCAGCCGTCCCTTCTGGTAGTCGCCCAGGGCGGTCTCAAGCCGTGCTCGACTGTGCAAGAGCGTCAGGCTAAACGTCCAGTCCCACTCACGAAAGCTGAAGATGCGCTGATCGTAGTCCATCGAGGTTGGCTCAAACGTCGAGTGGGCTTTGCTCTTGACCTTCAGGGCAGCACAGACACGTGCAATAGCCCGTATGGCCAGGTTCGCCGACAAGCCAAAGCGGCTCCGCACATCAGTGTAGCAGGCATGCTGCACCTTGACTTTATTGCTCGAATGGATCTGCCGTGCCACGTCCGCAATGTAGTTGCAGGCATCGGCAAAGGCCACAAGCGTTGCGTCCAGTTCGGCGCTTTGTTCTCTCGTGGGAGTAAGTTTACAGACAAGCGTTCGTATGAGGTTCATAGAGAACGTTATATCACACACGAACATCACACATCAACGTCGGCTAAAGCCTGGAAAGCGTTTCCTCGTCCGGGGATAAATCCCCGACGCTTCCACGGGCTAAAGCCTTTTTTCTGTGATACTGCATCCAGTGTAGAGGATTGGCAGCGCGCGTCAACTCGAGGAGATGAAGATCAACCGGCTCAAAGAGAAAAGATCACGCATGACGCAGACCCCGGTTGCCGCGTGACCCGTTCCGCAGTATAGTCAGCGACGCGGAACGATAATCAACCAGGGGAGGTCTACGATGCCACAATACTTGTATCAGCTCGCCTATACCCCCGAGTCGCTGGCGGCGCAGATGAAGAACCCCCAGGACCGCTTGGAGGTCGTGGGCAAGCAACTGACCGAGTCCGCTGGCGTCAAGATCGTCGCCGGCGGGTACTCCTTCGGAGAGTACGACGTCGCCGTGATCGTGGAGGCCGCAGATGACACCACGATGGCGGCGGTTGCCCTCGCCATCGCGGCCGGCGGCGCCATCAAGGTAGCCAAGACTACGCCGCTGTTGAGCGGCGCGCAGTGGGTGGCCGCTATGCAGAAGGCTCCCAGCATTACCTACCGTCCCGCACGGTAGCTGAAGCGACTTGCAAACAGGATGACGGGGGCTTCCAACAGCGACACTTCTCGACCCTCAAGAGAAAAAACGCACGCGTCACCATCCGGACGGTCTCCCGCACCAAAGATGGTCATGGCAATGTGGATGAGCTGCTGCTGTTCCATCGCCGGCATGCGGCCGAGCTGTTTGCGAATTAAGCACTGGTCCAGGGTAACGATTTTGCCCACTTTGACCATGGACGGCTTTAGCAGCCCGGCCTGGCGCTGAATTAGTCACCCTATACGCTGAATCAGTCACCTTTCATTTTCGTTATCCTATTGAATTTACTAAAACAAACACACTTTTTGATCCGGGAACACTATAGAACACCGTAGAACACCAGCAAAACCTGTGGAAAAGCGCCGCACGCTTCGCGCGCTCTCGACACCCCCCTTCAGTAATCGAGGCGCCAGAGGAAGTCCGCAGCGGTTTCACCCCGATCGCTGCTACTGCCCCGCACTTTCATACGGCGGTTCAGGCTGTATTCGAGCCCAACGCTGGTGCCGCCGTTGGTGCCGCTATCCTGCCCGGCCTCGCGCCCCAAGGACAGAAAGAGATCCTGCGTCACATAGCGTCCGACCTTGAAGCTGCCGCTCCCCAACTGCCCGCCGGGGCTGATTTCGATGGTATCAAGCCCGAGCGTCTTGCCGAGGGTTTTTTCCAACTCGCCAGCAATGACCCCCCCGGCGAGCTGCTGGGCCGTGTCACCAAGTGAGTTGCGCTCGCTTTTCGTCAGGCGATCGGTGGTTTTGCCCAGCACCAGCAAGGAGATAATATCGGCTTGTGGCAGCTCAGGCGTGCTGCTGAAGGCAATCGTCGGCTGCTGCGCGCGGCCGGTGACGTGGATGGATATGTTGCCGCTCAGCTCTATGGCTGTACTCGGACCCTGGAGCCAGACATTGCGGGGAATGTCCACCTGGATATCGGCGCGCACGAAGGGTAGTGGGAAGTCCTGCGAGGTGGGCACCGCGGCCGGTCCCTTGCCAGTACCGAGGGCTTTGGGACCAGGACCGTAGACGCCGGCAATGGTGAGCTCCCAGGGCTGGACGACTTTCGGCCCGCTCCCAGGAATTTGTTCCAGGCGCAGGCGCGCGTGTGGCACTGTAACATTCCCGGCGACCGTCACCGCTTGCAGCGTGCCGCGGGCAGTGATATCCGCGGACACCGCGGCCTCGACAGCGGACGTATGCATGGCGGTGAAGTTGCGCGCCGACACCGCAATATCGACCTGGCGCAGGGCCAGGTTGGCATGCTCGAACCATCCCGTCACCTGCAGGGGGCCACTGCGCGACGCCAGATGTAGCTGTTCGATGGTGACACGGTCACCAGCAAAGATGAGGTGCACCTGGATATCCTTATAGCGCTCACCGGTGGTGGCCAGTTGCAGCCCACCGTCGCGCAGGAGCAGTTCCCCACGCACTTGCGGCTGTTGCAGCGTGCCCGTCAGGTGCAGGTCAAGCGTGAGCAGGCCAGCGATTTGCTGCACGGCCGGACTGAGAGGCCCCAGCATGTCCAGGTTGAGCATAGGCGCCTGGACCTGCACGTCGAGCGCACGGGCGGCATCCAGCCGCATCGTGCTGCGCACCTGGAGGAGTGGGCGCTCCTGGACCTGCCAGTGCACCTCTGTCTGTAAAGTCGTACCGCTGAGCCCGACGGTGGCCTGGATGTCGCCGAGCTGTCGCTTTTGCCACTGTATGGCGGTCAGCGAGAGCCGGCCTTGCCCCTGCGGCCGCTGCAGGGTGCCAGCCAGGGTCAGCGCTAGGTCCAGATGTCCGTCTGGCACAGCAAGATCAGGAGCGAAGACCTGCACCGTAGGCCGTAGTTGCAACTGCTGCACCTGCACCTCGCCCTGTACGACACCCTGAGGATCAAGCGTGCCCTGCAGGCGGACCGCCTGCGCTCCACTGCGCAAGTCGAGACGTTGGAGCTGGAGGACGCCTTTAGGACTGCGCCCGATCTCGACAGGGGCGGCATTCTCCCACACCAGCTCCTGATGTTGCAGGCGCAGCGTCTTCAAGGTCAGGCGCTGCCCTGCGGCCAGGCTCACATTGCCCGCCAGTTGGCTGCGCTGGTAGGGGCCCTCGGTCACGGCCACGGTGAAGGTGCCTTGCTGAGCGGCATACATCCCTTCCACGCTTAGGGAACTCGGCGCCAGCGTCGCTCCCTGGACCTTGACCACCTGGGCCCGTAGTGTGGCCTGTGGTGCGGCGGGAATCTGGGCAGCCGTGAACGTGGCCTGCAGGCGTTGGCCGCTAAAATCTGCCACACGCCAGGCGCCGAGCTGGAGCGTACCACGCGCGCGCAGGGCGGTGAGCGGGCCCTGCATCTCGCCGCTGAGGCCCCCACTGGCTTGCAGGGGCACGCCCAGGAGGGGCTGGAGTGGGGCCAGATCGCCCAGGGTCAAGCGATATTGTAAGGCGGCCTTGCTGGAGGTCGAAAGCGTACCGTTGGCGGTCAATTCCGCTACAGTACTGCGCACCTGCAATTGCTCGAGTTGCAGCGCTGTGCCGCTGAGGGTGGCGCGCAGGCGGGCGGTCAGGCCAGGAGCCAGATTGAACCCCGTCGTCTCTACCGTGGCGTCGAGCGTGCTCTGACGTCGTTCCCCAGTCCATCCCTTCCCCTGGAGCTGCAGCCTGGCCTGCAGAGCCCCTTGCGCTTGCGGCAGCACCTGGGCGAGGGCCAGGCCGTCAATGCGTAGCGCGGCGCGGTAGCGTGGCAGAGGCTCTTGAAGCTGCGCCGACAGGTCCGCGTGGATCTGCGCCCCGGCGTATTGTAGGAGCGCTTCGACCTCGGGCGCTTGGACGTGGCCGCGCGCGGTGAGGGTGCCCTGCAGCACCGGGGGGAGCGTAGGCGGTAGAGACAGGGGAAGGCTGGCCAGATGCAGGCGTGGAATGTCGAGACGGAACTGTACCTGCTGCTCGGGCAGGGTGACATGGCCCTGGGCGCGTAGCTCGGACTGTGGTTGGCGCACGTGCAGGCGCGTCAGCTCTACACGAGATGGGGTCCACTGCGCGGCGAGTTGCACCTCGGTGCGCGGCATGCCAAAGCCACTAACTTGCAGGTGCAGGTCCTGCAGGGTGGCCTGCGGACCATCGGCAGTCCACTGCCCCATGGCTTGTAACAGGAAATTTTCTACCTGCCATGGCTCTCCTGGAGTGCCGTGGCCGAGCCAGAGTCCGCGCACGGTGGGAATCTGCAGCGTCAGATCGGGCATTTGTGGATTTATCTGACGTTGCTCGATGGCCTGCACCAGTTCGGCCATCGAGGGCGCCGTGATAAACCTGCCGTGCAGGTGTAGGGGGGCACGTATCTGCGCGGCCATTCCCTCGATCCCAAGCTGTTGCAGTTGCGCATTGACATCGAGGGTAAGCGCGGTGTACGTACCCTGGAGGTCGACGCTGCCTTGCAGTGTGCCAGCCAACCGTGGCGTAGCCGGCTGCCATTGATGCACAATCGCCAGATCCGGTTCCTGGAGGCGCATGTGGACCGCGAGAGGTGCCTCCAGCAGCCGCTGCGTCAAGGGCACGGCAGTGAGCGCCAGGTCGATGGGGAGGCGTACATCCAGCGCGACGCTTTCACGGGTTCCCTGGTGCAGACGCCCTACACTCTGCAATTGGCGCTGCGCGTAGGTCAGCCTGTTATAGAACTGCGTGAAAGGAAGCCGCTGTGATGCGGCCGGCTGCACGCTCAGCTCACTCTCGAAATGCGGCTCGGCACGCGTGCCGGCAAGCTGCATCTGGAACGTGGCGCGGCCACCTATGACGGCTGGGAGATGTAAAAGCTGTTGCAGATACGACAGATCAATCTGCGTCGCGTGCAACTGGATGTCCTGCAACTCCTCGCCATGCACCACACCGGAGAGTGCAATGGACTCATCGTCATGCACCAGGTGTATGCGTGTGAGGTCAAGCCGTTGTGGCCCAATGGCCACCTGGAGCGGGGCCGCAGCCTGCCAGGTACGATCAGGCAGCCGGACCTGAAATTCTTCGAGGACCACCTGCTGGCCCGCCGCATCCCGGGTCAGTGTCCCGCGGGCCCGCCCGCCGCTCTGGGCGGACTGGACCACCTCAGTGGCAAACTGTACCTGTCCCTCGGCCCCTTGATAGGTGACGTCCACGGTGACCTGCTCGACTGGCAGGGTCCCCACCTGGGCGCGGCGTACCTGCAGTTGCGCTGTGAGCTGCGGCTGACTGCCGAGTTGGGAACCGTCGTAGGTCAGGTGCAGAGAGTTGATGGCATGCTCTTGATAGTGCAGGTCACGGCCCTCAATCGTGCCACGCCCACTGAGGGCCGGCCACGTGCCACTGACCTGTCCCTGCGTCTGCACAGCACCAGCCAGCGCGGTCATGCCTAGCAGAGGTTGCAACTCGGCGAGATTGGCAGTGAGTGCGTACTGCATGTCCACCGGACCAGCCAGATCAAACGTGCCGTTTACCGTTGTATGGGCAATGGAGGTGTCAAGGTCGAAGCGTTGCACCTGCACCTGTTGGGCGTTGACTGCAAGGTCAACATACGAAGGGTGTAGGGCAATTTCTCGCAGGCGTGAGGGGCGGATCTCGAGTTGGACCGTACCATGCCGCTCCTGCGGCGACGTGCCGGCGCCGTCAACGCGGAGTTGCAAGTTGAGATCACTGTGCCAGGCACCCTGCTGCTGCAGCGCCGCCAGGTTCAGGTTGGTGACATCGAGCCTGCCGCTATACTGCAGCGGCGTAGCGGCCGCATTGAGATGGCCCTGGAGAGCTATATGCCCTGAAGTGGA
>WNGK01032022.1_pt1 | contig 11865 bp, 10 predicted proteins | sample 5400601 | NCBI WGS metagenome assembly WNGK01 (sample SAMN13153376, study PRJNA577476) | soil metagenome | isolation source: 60 cm soil or saprolite under Garry oak tree replicate 1 | place: USA:California | collected 2016-06-15
CCGGATAGTTGTAGATTTCCCCATTGAGCAGGACCCAGATCGTACCGTCTTCATTCGACATCGGCTGATGCCCACCCGCCAGGTCGATGATGCTCAGCCGCCGATGCCCCAGCCCGATGCCCGGTCCAACAAACACTCCGCCGTCGTCCGGGCCGCGATGAATCATGGTCTGATTCATCCGGTGGACCATTTCGCCGGGAATGTCGGCCCGGCGATCGAATTCGAAAATTCCGCAAATTCCGCACATGGCGGTTTCTAATCACCCTTCCGTAAGCCGCGGCGCGCCGCGAGCTCCAAGTACAAATCGCGGTAGCGCTGTATCATTCCCTCGAGACTGAAGTGTTCGCACACCTGCACGCGGGCTGCCGCGCCGACCTGCTGCCGCAGCTCAGTGTCGTCTATCAAGCGGAGGAGATGCTGCTCCAGCGCTTCGGTGTCGCGCGGCGGGAACAGCCAGCCGCTCCGGCCCTCCTCAACAAGCTCTGGATTCCCGCCAGCGCGCGTCACAACTGCGGGGAGCCCGCTTGCCATCGCCTCGAGGATGGTGTTCGACATCCCCTCACAGATGGATGTGAGAACGAAAACGTCCATCGCGTTCAGCAATTCGGCCACGCGGTCTGACTCGCCCGGGAATGTAACGCGGCCCGCCAGGCTCGCCGATGCTTGGGCAGAAGTCTGCAGCTTCGCCAATTCGGGTCCCGATCCCACGATGAGCACATGCACGTCTTTACCGCGGCGCACCAAGTTCTCCGCAGCTCGCAGGAGTGTGCCGTGATCCTTGATCGGCACCAAGCGTCCCACGCTGCCGATCACGACGCGCCCTGCCGGTATGCCAAGCTCCTGCCGGATTTGCCTGGAGCGCTCGGGACAGGGGAAAAACCGCTCCGTATTCACGCCGTTATGAATCAGACGGAATTTGTGAGCAGAGCGCCAGGATTGCCTGGAATGATAGTCCCGCAAATCCCGCGTCACGGTGAACACAGCGTCGGCCATCGCGTAACAACCGCGGCAGAAGAGCCGGCGCCGGAGAGGAAGACCCCCGAGAGTTTCCAGTTCGTATCCGTGTTCGCTGTGGATGGCAACTGGAACCCGGGCCATCCGGGCGGCGGGAATCGCTTCAAGCGAACCGAAATTACGTGTGTGAACGATGTGCGGCCGAAATTCCTTCATGACACGCGCAAGACGGAAGAGCGGAAATTGCAGGCCGGGCCGCGTGCTCGCCACCGAGTACGTCCGCGCGGGCGCGTTCATCCGGTTCACAAACTCAGTGTCCGTCCCGCGGACCGCACAGATGCGATGCTCGAAATCTTCTTCTCCCAACCCGCTGATAACCTTCAGAATCCCGTGCTCGGTGCCGCCCGTGCCCAGACGGCTCACAACGTGCAACACCCGCAGCCGCTCGATCCTCGGAGACACCTGAACGAAGACCTCCGGAGGAGTGGCACTTGGGGCCTCGGGTTGAGACTGCGTTTGCATTGCTTCGCTTGCTTTACTGCCGAAGTTCACCGGGCCGGTTTCCTCGCCCCGGCTGTGTCCTCTCATGGAAACCAGCGCACGAGGTGGGGGCCGATCATGCGGGTTAATCCGAGCGGCATCCTTTTCCATAAGTTTGTTGCCAGCTCAAACTTCGGGTTGGCAGGAGAAAAATTCGGCAAACTCTTCCGGCGCACCAGCCGCACCTGGTAATTCAGGGTGTCGATCTGTGGGTTCCACTTTTTCTTGAATTCGTAATTGCCGGATTCCTTCTTGCTTCGGCCGAAATCGAACGTTGTGCAGCCGGTCCCGGCAGCCAGTTTGATGAGTTCCCACCACAAAAAATTGTTCGCTGCGAGGGCTTTGGCCTTCTCCAAGGAGCCGATGTAGTAGGGCTGCATCCATTCGCGGAAGAAAAAGGACATGCCGCCAGCGACGGCTTCATCGCCTGAATAGACCACGGTCAAGTCCACCTGGCCGGCGTACTCGCGGATGAGGTTCTCGAACAATGCCCGCGGAAACGCAGGAGTGCCCAGCCGGCGCAGATTGATCGTCATGAGACGGTAGGACTCGCCCACTTGATCGAACCCGCGCCTCGCCCGCAACCCGGCCTTCTCGCCCTTGCGGATCATGTAACGGATATCTTTCGGAAGCGCTTTGTAGACCGCCTGCGTATCGGCCGCCAGCGGCAAAGTGAACGTGGCGTAGCCAAGATTCGCATGATAGCCGGATCGGACGCTCCCCTTGCGATCGCGAAGTTCGAGATACTCAACTTCCAGCTCGCACGCCAGTTCTTCCAGGCGGTTCACGAGCGCCTGCTCACTTTCTGCATCCTCAGCGCAAACTCCGCCGTACACTGCGAACGGGAGCGAGAGCAGGCGGCGGCCGGTGATCCAGCTCGAAACGAGAATCGCGGGCGCAATCCCGGTAATCCGCTCACCCCGCGTGGCGCACAAATAGCGCGGCTCATACCCGTAGGTCTTCTCCATCACTCGCTTCCAGCCGAGCTGATGAAAAAAGGATCCCTTCGGATGGGCGAGCACGAAACGGTCCCACTCCGTTTCCCTGCTCTCCTGCAGCGGAACAACGCGGACGGGCGCGGCACTCGTCTCGGCGCACGGAAGCGGATGCGGCGCAACCTGGTGCTCAAAGGTCGCCATGGTCGCCCGTCTCTTCTTCCGCGGCGAGCCGTTCATTCTCCGGAACGGCCCTTTGGGGGGCCGCTTCAAAACGCTCAAATAACCAAGCCTCGTCGGCTTCCAGGTAACTGGCGAGAAGCTTCCTCTGCGAGGCGGTAGGATTGCGGTACCCGTGGATGATCTTGCTCAAGACGGTCTCATCGATACCCACCGCTTTCGCAAGTTGGTTTTGGTGATTCCCTCGCCGGAAAATTTGCATCTTCAAATTTGGAAACATGGTGGTTCGTTCAGTTCGTGTCTCCTGAATTTAGTTCAGCAGCCTCGTGTCCAGGGTCACTCGACCTCACGTACTCTCCTTCCGAGCCGCAGTGTAACCGCCGTAAGAGTAGTGGTCATGCGCCCCGCTTTCGACCGCGTTATAGACCACACCGAGGAGTTTCTTGGGATCGATCTGCCCCGCGCACTTTTGCAGAACTTCGCGCTTCGCGTGTTGCGCGCGGACCACCACCAGCTGATGAATTCCTGCCAGTGGCTGGTCGCGAAGAGCTCGGCGGGCTGTGTTGTGTGCGAACCGCTGCCGAGCGCATAAAGATTCGGTATATCTGTCGCTAGGATGGCATCCCGGGGCTCGCACTTGCCGGAGAGCACGTCCACCAATCCCGGCCCCGGCGGGAAACCCAGGGTTCGGCTCAGACCGCTTGTGCGAATGTCCGCGTCAATCAAAAGCACGCGTAGGTCGTGCAACTGCGCGCAGCACAGAGACAGGTTCAGCGACGTAAGCGTCTTGCCCTCACCCGGAGTCGCACTGGTCACAACGACGGACCGAAGCCCCTGCGCCGATCGCGCGCGCAACAGACGCGTGCGGAGCGCCCGGTAGGACTCTTCGGCTGCCTCGAGCGCCGGGCCGCCCCCAAACTGCCCAAGGAGCTTGCCCACGGCCGGAATCTTCATCTTCCGGCATTGTCCGAGCCGGGATTCGCCCAGGTCTCCTGAAGCTGCCAAGCCAGGGGCGGAGTTTTTGAAGGAAGACACTGTTTCCAGGAACTTATCTATGCCCGTGATCTGCAACTTCTCCGGATCCGTCCCCACATCCCCGGTCTTGAATGTCTGATCAAAATATTTGCTCATCCTAGTCAACTCCCCGCGTGGTTGCGCGATTCTGCTTCATGGCTTCAATCAGAATGTCCACAACGGACTTTTGGTCCCCCCCGGTCGAGGCGCCCGCAGCTGCTGCCGCGGCGGTCGCGGTCGTGCCGGGGAGCGTCGCCGGAACGGGTTTTTCCACAACGGCCGGGGCCCGCTGGGCCAGTCCGAGGGACACGGCAACTTCCTCCGCAATGTCCTGCTGGATCATTCTCCGCTGGGTGCGGAACCCAAGCGCTAAACATCCATCGCATACCAGGTTGATAAGGCGCGGCACACCCTCCGAACACCGAAACACGACTTCCAGTGCGGACGGGGGAAAGGGCGAAGGTCCTTGCAGTCCTGCGGCATGCAGCCGCTCGGCCACATAAGCGCGTGTTTCCGCCAAACTCAATGGCCGGAGATGCGCGCGGGCCGCGATACGCTGCTGCAGGGCGCTGAGCTCGCGCCGGTTCATCATTGCCAGCAGCTCCGGCTGGCCGCACAGGATGATCTGCAACAGCTTTTCCTGGTGCGTGTCCGCGTTTCCCAGAAGGCGAATTTCTTCGAGCAATTCCGTGCTCAGCAGGTGCGCCTCGTCGATGAAGAGCACGGCCGTGCCCCCGCGGCGCTGCGCCTCGAGCAGCATTTGGTGCAGAGCCATCAAGCGGCGTGGCTTGCTTGCTGACGGACAACTTACCTCGAACTCCTCGAGCATCATTTCCAGAAACTCGTCGCGAGTGAGCACGGGATTGAACAGCAGCGCGCTCTTGATGCCCATCTTTTTGTCGGAAATGAAGTGCAACGCCGTGTGCACCAGCGTCGTCTTGCCGGTCCCGATCGGCCCCGTAATCATCACCAGTCCCTTGCGATAAAAAATCCCCTCCAGCAGCGTCGTCAGCGCGGCCTGATGCGGTTCGGCGAGATGTAGAAATCTCGGGTCCGGCGTGAGACGGAAGGGCTGGTCCTTCAGTTGGAAGAAAGCACGATACATCTAGAGGAAACCTTTCGCGAGAAACGCGAGCAGAAAGCCGAGTGCGGCCGAACCCGCCGCAGTTCCCGCCAGTAGACCGGTGGCGCGCCATATCAGCGAGCGGCGCTCCCGGTTCGACATGATCCGCGGAATGCCGGTGAGGACACGAGTCCCGAAGATTCGAGCGGCCTCATTCTCGGTGCGCACGGATTCGTCATTCATCTCCGCTGCTGCGGCCAGCGCAATCCCCGCCAAGATCCCGCCAAAGAATCCCGCCAGGCCCATCAGGAGACGATTTGGTGCCGCAGGCGCCTCCGGTGTCACCGCCGCATCCAAGATCACAAACCGCTCGCCTTTCTGGTGGACCTCCAGAGCATGAGAAATCTTGGCGGCCTCTTCCTTCTCTTGCAGCCCCGTATATTGCGTCCTCAGAATGTCGTAGTCCTGTTGCAGGCGGGCGATCTGCTGCTCGAAAACCGGGATTTGCTCGAGTTTCGATGTGTGGAACTCCATGCGGTCCTGCAGGGGCGCAAGCAGTTTGCTCTGCTCTTGAATATCCTCCTCCAGTTGCTGGATCTGGGCTTCGAGCACAGGGTTGTGCCGCATCTGATTCGCCTGCACTGCCGGGCGCAGATCTTGCTGCGGCTGGGCTGGGCCGTTCCCCTGACTCTCGGTCGCCGCCTTCGCCTTTAGTTTGTTGATCTCAAGCTGTGTTCTTCGCACGTCTGGATGCGCCGGGCCGTACCGCGATTTGAGGTCGGAGAGTTTCGTTTCCAGTTTCTGCAACTGCGTCTGATAAGGGCCTCCGCCCGCGTTGCCGGGAGCGGCTCCTTCTACTTCAACCGTGGGTGCATTCGCCCCGGACGCCAGCATGGACTGAAGGATATTTTTTTGACTTTCGTCTTGCTGAATCTTGTCGCGAATGGTTTGAACTTGAGCCCGCAAGTTCGCCAACGCTTCCAGGTGATAAGGTTTCGCTTCCGGGAGTTCCAAGATGTTATGCGTCTTGATCGCGCGAAGCTGCGCGTCCTTGCCGTCGAGTTCCTGCTTGGTCTCGGCCAGTTGGCTGTGCAGGAATTCTGCCGTCCCCGCGGTCTGCTCCTCGCGGGCCTTTAGGTTCTCTTCAATGAACATCTGTGCGAGTTGGTTGGTAATTCGCGCGACGTCGTTCCGATTCTTGCTGCTGTACGCGATTCGGAACGCCCCCATCTTCCCGGCGCCAGGAGTTACCACCTCGACCGTGATGGACTTCTGTACCCCGTGAATCACTTGTTTCTCGGTCAACTTTCCGGTTGGGTCCGGATACAGCCCATTCGCCTCGATCAATTTCTTCAACCGAGTGGGGGAAAGAACCTGTTGTTCGAGAGTCGTAAGGCGTCCGGCGATATCGCCCGTGACGATGACAGCAACATATTTGTCCGGTACCTGCTCCGAATCCACCAGAATCACTGTCTCCGCGCGATAAATGTCCGGCAGTCCTCGCGAGAAAACCACCGTACAGATGAACATGCCGAGCGTGCTTGGAATGATCCACCACTTGCGGCGGCGCCCGATCTCGAGATATGTCCTGAGGTTCGCACTACCAAGCAGGTCCGTGGGCACGGTGTGGGGTGGTCGAATATCGCCCAAGAGTTGATTCCTTCCAGGCTCGTCTTGCCAAAAAATTGCTGCGACCTCTAGCCGAGCAAGTCGGTTGCCAGAGCTGCAACTCTGCCCGGGGCTTGCTGTTCGCTTATCCTCTTTCCTATCAACGTGTTGGCTTGAGGTTCGTTCTCAGACTTCTCCGGTATCGACTGACTTCGAAGCTCCCGGCGGAAACCAATTCCACTGTTATTCCCTCGGCTTCCCTTCCTCTGCTTTGGGGGCTCAGGGTCCTTCAGCGTTCCGCGGCACCACCACGATTGCGCTGCCTAACTTGTCTTCAGTTATCTAGAATTAATGGAAACAGCGAGTTCACTTGACTGCCGAAACCCCGCGCACCGAAAAGCGAGTCGCCCCGAGAATTCGGCTTCCTTGTCCTCAAACAACCAGGCAGGTCCGGTAAAGCAAACCTGGCAAGAGTCGAGGTAAGTCCAAGCTCAAGGAGTTCCTTAATGCCGCTTCTTCTACGTGGTCAGGCTCCCGAGCTCAGTGCACCGGCAGCGCCCGGGGTTCCCACTTGAGCCCAAGGCTCGCCGAATTGCGCGTGCCCGAGAGCAATTGGGGCGTGCTGGAGACCTGGAACATGTACGTATAACTTCCAAAAACCACCAGGTTCCCGACAAAGTTGAATTCCACGGACGAGGCTCCGTACGAGCCCTTCGTCCGGGGGTCGGCTCCTGTCTCCCGGTAGTATCCGCCCCCGTTGTACCAACCCAGCCGCCGAGTGAGATGGATCCCGTAGGAAATGTCACCCCGGTCCCCGATTTGCCCGGTGATGAAATTCTGCTGCGTATTCCCCCGCATGTAAGCGATCGCAAAAACAGACCTGGTAAAACTTTTGACCAGCGTCGCTCCGCCCGCCAACGTATTCACGGTTGGCAGACCGCCCGAATACGTTGCGATTTCATCGCCAATCTGTCCCCGGAACAACCACGTCTTCGATAGTTGATACGAATAGAACAGGCCGGCGGTATTAAAATGCGTGTTAGCGGCGGTCGGCACGTTTGCCGCGCGCAAGTTTTCCATCGTGTAGGTGATGCCGAGATTCTGCCGAGGCGTCAGCGCCCGGGTTACCGCAACAGCGGTCCCGTAGTCATGGCCGTTTGCTACGTAATTGGCTTGATTCTTATCCGTCGTATTCGCGTAACGGTACATCGGAGAAACAGTGAGCAGAGTCCGCGGGCTCAACTTGTAGTTGATCACGCCTGCTACCGTGTTCATGAGGAAACTGCCCTGGTTTTGGAGAAAGTTGTTCTGGACGACGTTGCCAGCCTGCTCGTCCACAGCCAGGACCTTCGGAGGAAACAGTTGGCGCGTGCGGACTTGTGCAAATACATCCTTCAGCGTCAAGCTCAAGCGCGGGGTCAATTCGAAGGTACTCCCGAAAACGACATCGTTGTCCATGCCTGCATTGCTAGCCAACTGACCATTCAGGACTGCCAACTGCGGCTCGTATTGCAGGACCACTTCCTGTTTGTGGAACATCTTATCGAAGACCACCGATGTGCGAAGAATGCTGAGGTTCAGCACGCTACTGGGCAAGCCCCCCTGCGGACGGAAATTATCATGCACCTGCTGGTAAGTAAAATTCCCGATCGAGAAACTGCCCCAGCGGAGTGGAGAAGTCGTCCCTATCCAGGGCACGGCTTGTCCGGCCGGATGGATTTGCGCATCGAGGGGATACCCCGGAGTCGGCGCCGCGGCCGCTTGAGCCGGGTCGGTCTGCGTTTCCTGGGTCGCCGTTGGAGTCTGAGCGGTCCCCTGCTCTTCAGGCTTTTTGGATGAGGACTCGTCTTGTGCGCGCGAAGATACCGAAAGTGTCAAAGCCGCCAAAATGATTGGCTGTTGCCGCTCTCCCCAGGCCGGAACAATTAGGGAACGACCACCATGTCACCGGGCATCAGTTCAGGATTGTTCCCCTTTCCCGAGAGCGCTTTCTTGTAGTTGAAAGATAGCCGAACCTCTTTCCCGTTCTCCTTGCGAAGCACATAGATGGATCTGGTCTTCGCAAAAGGTCCCAGACCTCCCGCTTCCGCAAGCAACTCCAAAACTGTTTTTCTTCCACCCAGCGGGTAGACACCCTGCTTGGCCACGTTCCCAACCAGGAATACCTTGCGGCTGTGCACCGCCTTCAGGATCACAGTAACCTGTGGATCGTTCACCAGGGTTTTCATCTTCTCTGTCAGGAGGGCTTGCATTTCTTCTGTCGTCAACCCGACCACTTTGAGGTCATTGAGCAGCGGCAGGGTAATCATCCCGTCCGGCCGCACCACGACGGCCTGAGAAAGCTCAGGTTCGTGCCAGACGGAAATCATTAATTCGTCTTCCAACCCCACCCGATAGTCGGCGGGAGTCGGTACGCCATTCGTCATATCTCCGACCGAACTCACTGCAACTGTCTCATTCTTCTCGCCTGCGGGCTTGTCATTGGGCGTCGCAGCCGTCTGCTTCCGTTCAGTCTTCTTTTCCTTCCTATCAACCTTCTTAGCCGCTGAGCCAGACGCCTGCGCTCTACCCGCTTCTGCCCCTAGTAAACCCCCAATCGCAAAGGCACTCGCGAGCAGGATCAGAGACTTGAACCCGTGACGATTCACCGCGACCTCCGGCCGAAAAGTTCCAATAGCATCGATCGTGCCAACCTCTTCAACGCGTAAGACTTTCTAAATGCAATACTTAGCTCACTACGGGAAGTTCGTGAGAGGTCACGCGGAAACTACGTGCTCAAAAACAGAAAACTCGTTCAGAACTCCCCCCGCCAGCGCACGTCAGTCCTCGTTCGGCAGAATCCCGGCCCCTGCTATCTACTCTGTTCTGTCTCCCGGCAGCAGCTCGTTCGTTCCCTCGCAACCTCAGGACGGGATTCCACCAGCCTAAGCAGCTCAAACCCCCACCGCAGGACCGCATAGGAGAAAACCCAAATCGACACGAGGCACCCGTCGAGCAGCTTCCCAGCGAAACTCCTCGCTCTCGAGACTGGACTGCGCTCTTTCATTCGCCACTCCTACTTGGCGCCCCGGCCTGACAGCATGACTTTGGCCGTCTCGAACATGACGGCAAGGTCCAACATGATGGAGAGATGCTTGATGTAGAACAGATCGTGTTCGAGCTTGGTTTTAGCCTCCTCGACACTCGCGCCGTACTGATACTTCACCTGCGCCCAGCCCGTGATGCCCGGACGCACCGAGTGGCGCAAACCATAAAAGGGAATTTGCTCCTCAAGCATGGACACGAATTCCGGCCGCTCCGGCCGTGGGCCGACGATGCTCATTTCGCCTCGAAGAACGTTTATGGCCTGGGGTAACTCGTCAATGCGGTATTTGCGGATCCACTTCCCCACTCGCGTGATTCGATGATCGCTGTCCGCGGCCCAACGCGGGCCTTCTTCCTCGGCACTGTTGGTCATCGAGCGAAACTTCAGCATCTGGAAGCTATGCCCGCGCAAACCCGTGCGCTCCTGGCGAAACAGCACCGGAAAGCCGGTTTCCAGCCAGATCGCCGCGGCAACCACGCCAAACAGCGGCAGGCAAAGAATCAAGGCCACGATCGACACCAGCACATCCAGTGCCCGCTTGGCCCAAACCAATAGCGCCGACTTCCGAAAGCCGTCGGAAAGTATTAGCCAGCTCGGGGAAAGATATTCGAGACGTATGCGCCCATTCATCTGCTCATAAAAACTATGGGCGTCGTCCACGCGGACTCCGGCAAATTTCAGATGCAGCAGTTCCCGGACCGGCATCTGGCCCCGGCGTTCGCGGAGCGAAATCACCACGCGGTCGATTTTTTCTCTCTGGACAATTGCTTCGACGTCCGCCGTAGCGCCGATAATTCCCGGATTCACGAGAGACTTGCCGATATTTTCCCCTTTCTCATCCAGGAATCCGACCACCTTCAACTGCAATTCCGGGCGCCGGATGATGTCTCGCGCGAGCGAGACGCCCGTTGGTCCCGTGCCCATAATGAGCATCCGTTCTGGCGAGCCCAGCGAGTGACTCCTCTCAAGCAGCAGCCACCGCCAGCCAAGGGTCAACGACAGAATCACCGGCGATGCCAGAGCCGCAATGCCCCTGCCGAATTCAAGGTCCGGATCAATGTAGTAGCAGACCGCCAGAACGATGCATGCCACACCGAACGCCTGGAGGAGACGCACTAGGAGTTCTCTGCGGTTGGCGATCACCCGGAAGTCGTAGAGATCATTGAAGTAAAGACAGACCCCGCACACCAAAACAGCCAGCGCGAAGCGCCAGAATAACTGCCAATTCGCTAAGTAAGAAACAATAGAGCCACCGGGTCCTACAGAAAATCGAACAACCGTGGCGAGAAGCAAACCCAGCGTAATCAGAATGCAGTCCGTAGCTACCAGCAGGACAAGTGCGGTCGGAACTCTTTGGCCACCTATCTTGAGCATCCTCAGAACTCTCTCTTACATAAGTCGTTCGCCCCCATTCAAGTCCCCGCGGTGGGCTCCATGCTTGCGGACTTGCCTTTGCCACAGCGCAGGTTCAAGGGGCGAGAAGCAGCCATCCGGACATGATTTGACAGAAGCAGCGAGACATCCCTCATTTAGCAGTTCGTAGACCAAACCCCAGCCAGCCCGGAGGCCCTGACATTCCACCGTGTCAATCCATAGATAGTTCACGACTTACGAGGACAATTGGGGCCCCGCTCCCCACCGCATCAGCATTGCTTCAGAGAGATCGAATCGCGTTCAATGCAAGCGCAATGGCCATTCATGGCCAATTTCTTGCCCAGCACCGAACCAGGAGGGCTCCCCGTTCCTGCCGATGGGCCGCATTCTTAGCCAAGTGCAATGAGCTCTGTACGGTAGCTATGGATGATGAGCTTCCCGGTAGATTTCAACGGAGTAGACTCACCGGAGGATATCTAAGAAAAGTTTTTCCTCAATTGGACACGGGCTGGAACGGGGAAAAGCAAAGTGCTCCATGCGTGCTCCGCGTTATTCACCCATCGCCGAAATAGGTCCAATGGAATCTCAGGTTTAGAGATAGTTTGGACGGCGGGAAGGAAGGAGATCTGGCAGTCGGCTTGCTTCCACGGATATGCGCTGTTGGCAGGCGAAAGATCTATCGGAATTGAATCGCTCGTCCTAATCTTCCCCTGGATGCTGCGGACATTGCGATCTGGCGCGTGCGGGCCAGCCGCAAATTCTCAGAGCGGCGCTGCGTTGAGACGTGAAGGGTGTGGAACAGGCTGACCTGGGATGTCGCTTCGAATTCGTCGCGCCAGATTGGAATCCGACGGTACCGAGCTCATACGACTTTCCCAGCTTGAGCATGATGGCCGTGTACAAACGCCTGGGTATCTCACAAACAGGGACGCTCGTGCGCTGGGTCAAGCCGTTGCGCCTCGAGCCCAAACTGGAGCCGATTGTTCACTCCAAGAAACTAGCGCGTATGCTCGGTGCCATCGGCAATGTAGCCATGCGCTGGCGCGGTTCGCAGCGCGACGACAGTGCATGCGATCTCGCCCTGCATCCAGGAGCATGTAGCGCAGAATTCA
>WNGK01006975.1_pt1 | contig 11864 bp, 14 predicted proteins | sample 5400601 | NCBI WGS metagenome assembly WNGK01 (sample SAMN13153376, study PRJNA577476) | soil metagenome | isolation source: 60 cm soil or saprolite under Garry oak tree replicate 1 | place: USA:California | collected 2016-06-15
ATCCCTGGTACTGATCGTCGAACTCGCGCAGTTCATGTTTCAGGGATGCCCAAAAAGGACCTTTCTCAAGATCGGCCTTCACCTTGCTCGTAACGGAATCGTAGTACGGCTCGACCCTGTCGCATTCACAACCGTGCTCCTTGGCGAGCCAGCGCTTGTACTCACCAGCGGAGGTGGGTTTCTCGTTGTCCATTCCAAATGCAATCGTAGCCGCTTTTGTGGATTTTGCGCCAGCGGTCCAACGCAATACCAATGCTCACGGTACATTTATCTTCTTGAGTGTCGCGGACAGCGATTGCGCAGTTAGCTACGTTTGCCTCGGGGGTTATTGCGTGCCCGACCCCAGTGCTTACCAATGAAGAACTCCTGTTTGCTTGCTAAGAACGTATCCCGCAAAGTGCAGTTTACAAATTAGATGAGGCCGAGTTTTCGCGCGATTGCCGCGAGCAGCTTCTGATTCTTGCGGTACGGACGGCTGCGCTCAGCTAATGCGTCTTTGATCGTCGTGGGAGATAGCCCGCTCATCTTCACCAGAATTGGAGGCGGTATTTTCCTCAGCGCAGACAAAATCTTCGTTTGCCACTCGTCGCGTCGCCGGTCGATGTATTCCGTGTAAACGTTCTCCGCCGAGTGAACTAAGCCCGCTTCCACCTCTTCCAGACTGTTCGATTCCTTGCCAACGTACTTGATCTGCTCAATTCGAACGCGCCGCCGCTGCAGAACGCCAACCGTCTGCTTGCTGCAGGGTTTCCCACTTGCGTCGGCGTACTTCGATTCCGGATGGATTTCGTACTCGCGCAAGACTTCGCCATAGGTTTTCACCCGCGCGGTGTGCCGGTTGCCGTAAGAACCGGTCGTTGTGATCTTGTAATCGCTCCCGGAATACTGATCGGTCCAAGTTTGCTTCAGCCATTCCTGCGAATCTGTCTCATACGGTGCGATCAGATGAAAACGTTCCGGCTTGACGCCCGGCGGGTGGCCGAATGGCTTCACGTGGCACGTCATCAAGAAATTGAAGGGTTTGATTTTGTCGACATATTTCTTTCCTTCGTTGAGCTTTGCAAGGGGACGCATTACGGCGGGACTTGTAATCGATGTACGGCCAATCGCCGGTTGATGTTCGAAACTTGGGTTCTTCGTTGGCAATCCGAGTGTCTTGCGAATCATCCCAAGCCACGCTTGCGCAATCCATTCACGATCTTCGCTTTCGGGATCGGTTGGATTCAGAAGATGACCGAGACCGTGCTCGGACCATCGATCTTCTTTGTTGTTTACACCTTTTCGGAGCAGGACCGGATTATCATGCTTGTCCCACAGGAAAAGCGCATAACGTTTTGCGGAGATTGCCAAACAGTAAAGCTGCCGTTGATGCTCGCGCGTTTCGGGATCATCATAATTGTCGTCTTCAATTTTAAGGATGGATGTCTTCACCGCGTTGCGATCGTATGGATTAAGAGAGGAGTCAAACTGGTTCGATATGTCTTCAACCTGTTTCCACGACAGCGCTTTGACGACACCGTGCTTACCACCACCCGCGCACGGGATTTCGCCGCCGCGCTCGGTTGCGACGATAGCCATCGAGTCGGTGTCTTCCATTGCATACGAGCCGCCCAACTTAGAAACAGAATACTCAAGCAGACTCAACATGAGACGCGCCGCGCCTGTGATCAGCGATGCGAGCGGTGGAAAACAATACTCACCCGGTACGTCGGGATGCGCAACGCGGCAGCGAAACGACTCTGCATCAATGCCATGGCAGATGACATTTTGTTTACGATCTGTCTCCTGGCGATGCATTTCCGCGTAAATGCCGTAGCTTGCGGCGTTCGCTAGAACTTTCAACGCTTTGTCCAGCCGTTTCTTCTCTGTCGCAGAGAGGTCGGTGCGCTTTGGCAAACGGTGACGTTCCTCGATGACGACTCGGAAGAAATCTTGCTCCCGTGGATAAACGTCTACGACGCCGCGCAGCTTGCACGATTCCAGGCCTTTAAGTTGACCGCGTGCTTCGATCCGAAATGCATCGATGATGTTTGGAACACGTCCTGTTAGAAGAACGGACGCGACTACATCGGGAAGCGAAAACCAGAGTGCCTGAGTGGAGTCGTTGCGATCGGCATAAATGTGGTTTACGGCTACTTGCCAATCGTTCGATTCTGCGTTGTATCGCCCGCGAGATGGTAGAACGTCGTCCTCCGGGATGACTTGAACAAACGCTGTCAGGTGTTTCCACGTCTCAGGCTTGAAAAGATCAGCGACCTTGGCGGTTAGGTGCCGCAGCAATTCCGTGATTTCACGTTGGCAGTGTTCGACAACCGTGATTTTGCGCGCTGTGACGAAACGCCACAGGTCCATGAGGCTATTAACCGTGGGGTACATCGAAAGAAAATCGGTGTATACGACGGGAACCGGCACCTTGCGGATGTGTGCGCTGGTTCGTCCGCCAAAGAACGCTGATTGCGCGTAGCCGAGATACGCCTTGGGGAACTTGCGTTGGCGCTGCAGAATCGGCTTAATTCCCATTCTGCGTAAATATGCTTTGCCGATTGAGGCGGGTGAATACGCCTTCGTTTCCTGAAGCTTGATGTCGTGCTTGTCGTATTCTTCCAGCAGCTTGATCGCCAATTCAGATGTCGCAAGAACGTCGCGCCGGTTGTAGTCAATGTATTTGTCGGTGACGATGCCGTGCCGTGCGACACGCTGTTTTCCGTGTTCGACGCCGAAATCCTCGCAAGCTTTTTCGAGCGTGTAGCTTCTATCGGTGAGCGCAAACGCTAGTGTTCGCAAGTCCAGGAAGTGGCCACGGAAGGCATAATCTTCTTCCTTCTGGCCTGTTGTTGAACCTTCGGGGATCATGTCTTCTTCATCAGGATCTTTTCTGCGAGTGAAGCCCTTTAGCGCACGTTTGCTGTCGATGTGTTTGATGCAGATGCTGGGTCGAAACCGGTTTCTACCATCTGCGTAAGACCAAAGATCGAACGAGAAACCTCCTGCAAAGCGCCCGCGCGCATTTGTGAAGTTGCACGCGACTCGTGATATATCAAAAGGAAAATTGAACGCGATCAGTAAGCAGCGCCCTTTGTAGGCATTCTTGAATAGTTTGTCAGCAAATTGAGGGCGAGTGAGGAGCGGAAGACTGGACTCACTCTCGTTCGACGCCGCAGCGTATTGTTCTAAGATTCGACGATCCTTGGCGGGTAAATTATCACCGTGAAACAGGTTTTCGGTCAGAGATTGACCAGCTACGACGAACCGGTAGCAGCCGAATGTGAGGCACTGCGTTTGATCTGTTCGTGTCTCAGTGTCAAAGACGAGCATCGCCTCTGGACGATTCCATTTTCTTCCACTGAAAGCCTTCTCCGCATCCTTCAGGTCGGGATACACGCGAACGGCAACCACTAAGGGCGTGGGGGGCATGAGTCGGCATGCGGAGTTGTGATGAACACTCTATTGTGCTCCGATGTCACGATTCTATGTGTGATTACCTGGGTTCACGTTTTAAGTTGTCTTCGGGGCAAACTTCTGCAGCTCCGTATTCTTCCACCACTGGGGACCGAGTTTGTTAGCTAGGTACGCATCCGCTGTTTCCAGCATGTCGGCGACCCAGTGCAACCCTTTCTCAATCAGATGCAGGATCGTATCGATAAATCCTCGAATGCAGGCAGCGGCTGCAATCAAGGGACTCCCGGTTGGGTTCTCGCGCGTTTGTTTCGGCCAGTCCTGCTGTGCAGTGTTGAGGTCGGCTACGTGATCGTTGACGGGGATGGGAATGGTAACTGGACTATTGGCTTTCATGGCGAAGTGATGATCATCCTTTCTTGTGATTCCGTTTTGTTTTCGCTTGCACGCCTGGCAAATCACGCGATTCTTCTCACGTATGAGAGCTTCGGGTCGTGCTTCACCGCACGCACACTTAGCCCCGACACCCACACGCCGTTGCGCGATGGCGCGTCGCCGGTAAGCAGCCTCCGGATCGCGCGGCTTTACTTTGATCGTGATCGTCATGCAGCCCTCCCATACAAAGTCTCGAACGAAAGAACTCCCGCTGATCCCAGCCGATCAAGTGTTCGGAGGTCCGTGAGCAACGGAACATGATTTCCAGCAGCATCGATGATGTACTGGCCATCGAAGCCTTGAAGCTGCGAAGGGTCGCCAGTATTTCGATACAGATCGACCGCATTCCAATATTTGCCGAGGACGGTCGCCTGGCGCGAGTCCGACAACGCAACTTCAACTTTTCCTTCAGGTGTGAGTCGCTGGAGCACACGGAGCAGACGGTCGGTTCTCTTGGCGGCCCATCGTCCGTTTCTCAATTTGCGAAGCGCGGTTTTGCCCAAGCGCCGTACGGTTCGCGGATCTCGGCTGAATTGTTGGGATGCACGATTCAGGCTTGCGCCGAGTCTGATGTCGGTCGTGATCTGGCCAATATCGTCCCAGAGTTGTTGGTCTCTCTCCGACATCACGTTATAGTCCTGCATAGATCTTGGAGGTGAGAACGCTCTCTTCCTCGATGGCGTCGATCCACTCTGCTTGCGCCGTATTCTGCGTGATTTCTTTCTCGTCATTGCAATGCCCTCCTAAGAATTATGCGTAAACATATATACTATACGCACAAAGCTAGAAGCCTGTCTAGCGGTTGATTTCCTTTAACATGTTGATAGTAATTAGATAAAATGCTGTCCAGGGATCAACTCTACGCATTATTTCCTTGAAATCCCAAACTTTATACGTATAATTATTACAGTAAACCTAGGTTGCAACGTGAGATTAAGGAACAAGAATCAGCCTGGAATATCGGAACCGGCATTGCCGAAAAAGCGCGGTCCCAAGCCCAGAGTGCGGCCTTCTGAAGTTCTTGGCCGCGCGGAGAACTTCCAAGGAATTCTCAGCCAGGTGTGGGATCGATTGTGGCCACTTCTATCGAGCGCACAGAGCGAAGAGGAAGTTACAAAGGCCTTTCAAACGGGGGCTCGACCTTATGATCAGAGTTTTGTTCCTGGCCTCTCGCGGCTTTTGCTCAGTGTTTTGAAAGAACCCACTCTGCCCAAGAGACCAGAGTCGATGCAGCGGTTCGTCGCGGATTCCCTAGCTGGTCTGGAAGTAGTAACCGCTCGCCGTTCCCGTGACATCTGCGCACAGGAACGAGCAGCAAGAAAGCGCGCTCATCACATTCTTCGGTATGAGTTTTACATCGAGTGTTCCTGCGGCTACACGGGGCACTCAAAAGATCACGCTTGCCCCAAGTGTGCAGCGAAGATTTCGTTTCCGTTGGGTTTAGGCAGTCTGATGTCGTGAACAAAGCGGGCCTGCCGACTGTTTCAGCAGCCGACAAGCCCTGACCACCAAGGGAGGCACGCTCCAATGGCAGCTAGGAAAACGGTATATCAGTCCGCGCAATCCCTCAATTCAGTTCCACGTCACGGAATCCTAACTCTGATCGGCTACGGCATTCAGGTCCGTGTGGATCGCGGACACCTCGTTGTTGAAGATGGGATCGGAGCCGAACGTTACCACTACCGGCTTCCAAGGATCGGCCATCGTCTCAAACGGCTCGTCATCGTCGGATTGGATGGCGTGTTAACACTTGCAGCCATGAAATGGCTTCGCGATCAAGACGTTACACTCACCTTTCTCGAACGTGACGGCAGGGTGCTGTCAATCGTCGGGCCCGCTGGCTCATCCGATGCAAAGTTGAGACGCGCGCAAGCTCTGGCCATGAGCAACGGACTGGGACTTAAAATCTCTCGCGCATTGATTCACTCGAAACTTCAGGGTCAAGAACAAGTTCTAAGAGAGCGTCTGAATTGTGATGAGACGGCGGACGCAATCGCCCGCTTTCGGAGCAAACTAGATTCCGCAGAAAGCTTTGAAGTGCTCCGCAATCTTGAAGCAAACGCAGCTTCCTCGTATTTTCGTGAGTGGCGTGATCTTCCGGTGACTTGGCCAAAGCTTGATCTGCAAAAGATCCCGGACCACTGGCGATTTGTTGGGAGTAGACAATCCCCTTTAACTGGCGGCCCGCGTCTTGCGGTAACACCCGTCCACGCCATCTTGAATTACTGTTTCGCTTTGCTCGAAGCGGAAACCAGAATAGCTCTGTCGGCATTAGGTTTGGACCCCGGCTTAGGGTTAGGTCTGCACAGCGACACTGCTGACCGATCCTCTCTCGCTTTTGATGTTCTCGAACCTATACGTCCCCAGGTCGAGACGTGGGTACTTGATTGGGTTGCGAGCGAGCCATTTCGCCGGGCTGACTTCTTCGAAACTGGAGCAGGCAATTGCCGTCTCATGTCCCAGATATGCACCAAGCTGAGCGGGACAGTTTCCGTTTGGGGAAAACTGGTTGCGCCGTGGGCTGAATACGTGGCGCGAACTCTGTGGGCTGGAGCGAGGTCTAGACGCACTCGCCTCTCAGTTCTTCCGACACGCCTTACTCAGCAGCGACGTATCGCAGCCAAGGGCAGGATCTGGACACCTTCGGTTAAATTTTCCAAATCAGATCATTTGTGTCGCGGCTGCGGAAAAACGATCCAGGACGGACGTACGAACTGCGCACGTTGTGCAGTTGGTGATGCGACTCACAACATGCTAGATGCTGCAACGATAGGACGCCAAAAGGCGAACGGTCCTGAAGCCCGAGTGAAGCGGGCCAATACTCAACGTAAGAATGCTTTTGCACAACATGCGTGGAAGCCGTCAGACCAGCCCGCATGGCTGACTGAGAAGTTCTATGCAGAGAAGATTCAACCGCTCCTCGCCTATCTGTCGGTATCAGCTATCGCTCGACAAATCTCCGTGTCGCGATGGTACGCTGGCCGCCTCCGCGAGGGCTATCGCACGCATCCCCGGCACTGGCAGGCGCTGGCGGAGCTGGTTGGCGTTGCGCCAGACTTGCAAGTTTAGCGCGGGCTCGGTGTGCGCGGCTCGCAGATGCTCCAAATTCCAGACCCGTTGATGGCAACCTAACTCTACCCAGGGCCGTCTTTTTGACCTACTTTCTTTTTGAACTCTGTGGGACTCGCCGTATGATGGGCATGCCAATGTCCCAAGGAAAATCAAGAAAGGTCTTCTTGTGGTCGCCGGAGGAAATGCCGCTGCAGAAAGACATTTCGAGGACACGATCCAGCGCAAAAGGACCCTGCAGGAGGTCAGGAGATTTCTGCCATCCCAAGAGATTGACAATTTGGAAAAGATTTACCACGGCTCGAACTTTATCGTGTGGGGAGCAGTTCCCGGACCAATGAATGAATCACGGTGGGAGAAGATGACACCCGGAGACGTGGTGCTCGTCTACAACAACGGTCGCATACGTTTTGCAGGGGAGATTGCCGCAAAGGTGAGGAACAAAGAACTCGCCCGGTATTTTTGGAAGGAGAACGAGACTGGCACCACGTGGGAGTTTATGCACTTTATCGTGAACGAGGAGAGGACAGACGTTCCTATCGAGAAGCTAAACCCCTTGTTCGGTTACCAGTCCAATTACCGCCCGCACGGATTCTCCATGATCAACGAGGCGGCAGTCTCGAACTTCGCCCAGAATTACGGTGACATCCTCGGGGTGCTGAAGACGCTCGAACGAGGAGAGGAACTCATCCACCTCCCGACGCGGAAGGAAGAGGTTAGTGCGAGCATTGACGAGCGCATTGAACGTGTACCAACAGAGCATGATGAGATGCAGTGGAGACTGATTCGCTTAGGTCAACTTGCGAAATGCGACGTGTGGGTGCCTCGGAGCGATCAACCTAAACAGTACCAGGGGAACCAGTTCCGCGACTTCGTGTTACGCGAGTTCCACGAAACGTTGGACGTCCCCCGCAGCATTGAGAACATCGACGTAGTCTGGAAATTCGGACCCTACTCGATAAGGTCGGCGTTCGAGATCGAGCATTCCACTTCCGTCTATTCTGGGATTCTCAGGCTGTCCGACCTCAGAGCAGAAGCGCCGAACTCAAACTATCCCTTGTTCATCGTTGCCTCGGAGGACAGCAGAAGAAAAGTGTTTGAAGAGTTGAGACGCCCAACGTTTTCTGGCCCATGCTTGCGTCTGAATGAGGTGATCAGGTTCTTAGGGTACGAGAAGCTCCGTGAGGTTGATGAGTCGTCCAAAATTGCTAAAGACTTTGATGCTAACGTTTTGCTGGCAGCTGGCGAGGGCGTTCCGCTCGCTTAGAGCCCGACCAACACAGAGCGACATACCCTGATCTCCGCTGAAGAGATACGAAAATGCCAGACGAAGAGTGGATCAAAACACTTGAAGACGGCAGAAAAGTGAAATTCATCTACCAAGAACTGCCGGAAGACGGCGCATTTATCACCGCTCAGCTTGCACGTAATGAGGTCGTCTATTCTGTCGTCTTGACCAACGCAGGAAACCCGCTTAGTCGTGAAGAGGTCGAAAGCCATTTCGAGTGCGAGCTTTCGAAGAAGTAATTGGACCGTTCGCAGCACGATGCGGCGCTATACGCGCCTGTCCAATGGATTCGTTCGCAAGTTGGAAAATCACGCGGCTGCTACAGCTCTCAACCATTTCGCGTACAACTTCATCACATTTATCGTACGCTTCGCAGGTCCCCAGCTGTGGCCGCTGGAATCACAGATCGGCTGTGGAGCGTGGAGGACTTGGTAGCCCTCTTGGGAAGCTTATGAGCAACGGAGGGCGGAAAGCAGCGGAACGAAGGTGCGCTAGGGGGCAGACGGATATGAGTTTGCGGGGCTATTTTTGACCCACTATGGCGAAAAAGAAAGCTGGCTGGCCACCCTCTCGCAACATTCTCGATTATCCCGACAGCATGTCCTTGTACGAAAGGGAAAGCCTTGCAGCAGAAGCAAAACTCGCTGCCGAGAGAAAAATCAAGAAACGTCCGAAGCCTTCCAGTAATCCAAAGTAGCCAACTGCCCAATCTGCTGGACGCCCTTCGGTAAGGTATCCTGATGGCCACAATCGGACCAGCCGCTTCTCAGCGCTTCTCAGCCCTACTCGTTGAGTTCAACAAGAAGTGTGTGGTATTTCTTCGGGTCTTGTTCCAGTGGCGATCTGTGGCCGCTGCAAGAGCAAAGAGCAGCGACTTCAGACGGAAAATAATCCCGCCAAATCAACTCGCGAATAAATCCAGTCAATATCTTGGGAAGTCACTGCCTGCCGCTGCGAAGGGCTAGCATAGCGGCCTGACCTGTGGGAAACTGTGGACATGATTAAGGTAGGCGATTTGGTAACTGCACAGGGATACAACGCCGCGTTCCGGGTCTGTAGTCTCTCCAAAGATCAGGAGACGGCAGAAATCGAATTGTTCAACGTGTCCAAACAGCAACCAATGGAACACAGGATGAGAGTGTCCGCCAGTGCGCTTTCCCCGTTCAGCGAAGACGCCAGCAAGCCGCTGCCCGGTTCGTGAGAGAAGCCTCAAAATAATGGCAACGTAAATCCGGTTGCAGACTGACCCGCTCGGACATCTTTTCCAGCGGGTTTTGTGTTCCGGAAAGAATCGCAACGAGTAAGTAACCTGTTTGACCTTGTATTCGCCGACCTCAAGGTTTTCCTTTGCTTGCGGGAGTTGTCGCTTCCGGATCGGCTTCCACGGTAATTTCAACTTCGGCACCTTTCTTCAGGCGCACTTCATCACCATTTTCATCCGTGAGTGCATTCTCGATGCGGATCTCTCGATACAACTCATCGGCCTCTTCTACGGCGATCTGCGCCTTCTCCGGCTCGCTCGGATGCACGGGCGGGATGATCTTCTCAACAGTTCCCGGCATGGTAACACTTGCTTTTTCTGGCATAGGTTAACCTCTGGGGAAACACATCTCTCTGTTTACCACAAGACATACAGAAGGGCGCTACAAGCGTCAGTGACGTGGACCCACAACGGCTAACGGTCGCGTTGCCTTGCGTTGACTTGGTCCAAGAAACATTTTTCGTGAACTGGCTTCCCTTCTGCGCTGACCCTTGATTGTTCGAGCGTAATGGGTGTGCCACAAATCGCGCACAGGTCTACAACATCGAATGCTAAGGAACCCAGTTCGGTGCGGGTCCGACGGCGGGCAATCATATCCCCTAATCGGTTGGTGTGTTCGTGGAGTGCGTCTTGAAGTTGTTTAAGAACCTCGTTCAGTTCTGGGGACTCCGGTGTGGAGAGCGCCTTGGCGCACAGTTCTTTAATCCGATCTTCCAAACGCTGAGACATTGACCGGCGAGGACCGCATAATCGCAGAGCAGGGACATTCTGTTCATACAGGACATTCTGTATTTTGTTCGATACAGGACATTCTGTATTTGCTGAAGCCTGACCTAATTTGTGAAGGTCTTTCTTCCCGCCCTGAGGCGGGGTAACACCTACTTGCGATTCTGGATTTTAATAGGCCATCCGCTGTATTGATTCCTATGTCAACCCACTGCTAGGTTCTAAATGCTCCGCCCAACGCCGGTTTCCCGCATGGGCTCAGTTCTGCGAATTCTCGTTGTGGACGATCACGAGATTGTAAGGCGCGGCATCTGCGCCTTGCTCAGTAGGGAACCCGATTTCGAAGTGGTATGTGACGCTTCGGATGGACTCCAGGCCGTGAGAGAAGCTGAAAGGCTTCAGCCTAATATCGTCGTCCTTGACATCACCATGCCGGAAATGAACGGCCTTGAGGCAGCCACCCGCATCCGAGAGGTTGCTCCTTCAGCAGAAATCGTGTTTCTGAGTCAACACGACTCATTGGAAATCATGAAAGAAGCTTTTCGTTGTGGCGGTTGCGGGTACGTGGTGAAATCTGCCGCCTCTGAAGAACTGGTAACAGCCGTGCGTACTGTCAGCAAGAAGAAACGGTATGTGAGCGCTAGGTTTGCCGCCGGCGCATGACCATGGATTTCCCGTGTACGTTTTCATTGGGGCTTTTCAGAATATGAGGAGATCGTCCATGCAAGATCTGCTAAGAATCATCGGGTCCGACGAAGGGCAAGACATTGCAGAGTACGCGGTCATGTTAGCGGTGATATTGGTCCTTGTGATTGGCACCATTCGGCTCGTCGGGTCGAATGCCAATAACGCATTTTCTAGCGTGGCTAGTTCGATCCAGTAGACTCTAATCCAAGGCACGCCGCATTTATAATACACAAAATGACGGCACTGGCAATAAAGAAGGGGCAGACCCGAGAGAAAGCTGCCGGTTTACAGGAAATGGGCACGCTTCGGTGTGACAGTTGCGGCGAGGAGTTCGTTATCGGTCATCAGCCCACGCTTGCTGATAAAAGGATTGCGGAAAACCAAGCACATTGGCTCGAAAAGGTCCTCGCGGAAGAGCACGAGCGTGATAAGAAGCATCCCGACCGAATCGAGCTGCCGGATTAAGTGAGCAGTCAACGGGAACGGCCTGCATTTGTCACGTTGACATAAGCGGCCGGCGATGACAAACTGCCGGCTCCTTTATTCCTTCCTAGAAAGAAGTAGCTAACTGTGACCGACCATGTTCGGCTCATCACCCATCCAAAGGAAACAGATTCTCCTCGTTGATCTATTCAAACTGTTCGGCGGGCGAGGTTGAGAAGATTGTACGAACCCTCGCGGAAGTTGTGACTACCCGACAGCGCGGTTCAGTCTTGATACTTTCTGACTTCACCGGAGCGTCGTTTGACGAGGAAGCCATTCGGACTATGAAGGAAAGAGCGGTCTTCGACAAACCCTATATCAAGAAATCCGCATGGGTGGGAGCAGAGAACCTTCCTGAGCTGTTCTCTGAGAACGTAAAGAGCTTTTCCCGTCGCGAATTTCCTACGTTCAAAAGCCGCGAGGAAGCTTTGACATGGCTCGCGAAGGACTGAATAAAGTTCGGCTTTGACTGAACCTATGAGCGGCAGGCTGTTCGGCAAAAAACAATCGTAATTGTTT
>WNGK01006977.1_pt1 | contig 11862 bp, 10 predicted proteins | sample 5400601 | NCBI WGS metagenome assembly WNGK01 (sample SAMN13153376, study PRJNA577476) | soil metagenome | isolation source: 60 cm soil or saprolite under Garry oak tree replicate 1 | place: USA:California | collected 2016-06-15
AGGCGGAATCACCTCGCGAAGGGCGCGGCCGACTTGATAAAAGCGCTCCTCCGTCGCTTCGATCCGTGTTCCCGCCGGTGCACGCACGTGCAATCGGAATTGCCCGGCGTCCACCACCGGGAAAAAATCGCGCCCTAAAAACGGGACGACACAAAGTGAAATAAGCACCATCGCGCCCATGGCGATAACAACGATCTTGCGATTCCCAAGGCACCAGCGAAGAGCCTCGACGTAGCGGTCGCGGATTTTTTCGAAGACGCGATTGAAGCTTTCGTGAATTCCGCTGAGAAACCCCAAGACTTTGCCAAGAAAACCGTGTGGTTTTTTCTTCGGACGTTCCGCGTGCTTCTCCCGGTGTTCATTGTCAATCTTCTCTTCGCTGCCATCAGGCTCGCCGAGCCCGTGCGCGAGGCTGGTATCGATTTCCTCGAGATGCCCGCGCATCAGAAATTTCACCATTGTCGGAACAACAGTGCGGGAAAGCAGATAAGAGGAGAGCATGGCGAAAATGACCGCCATCGCCAGCGGTTGAAAAAGATACTTGGCCACGCCGCTTAGAAAGAAGATCGGCACAAATACAATGCAGATGCATAGGGTCGAAACGAAAGCCGGCACGGCGATTTGCATCGCGCCATCGAGAATGGCGCGGATCATCGGTTTCCGCATCGCGAGATTGCGATGGATATTTTCGATCTCAACTGTGGCGTCATCGACAAGAATGCCGACCGCCAGCGCAAGGCCACCCAGCGTCATGATGTTTATAGTCTGGCCTAGCGCGCCCAGGACAATGATCGAGCAGAAGATCGACAGCGGAATCGAGGTGGCGACCACGAGCGTTGAGCGCCAGTTTCCCAGGAAAAGCAGAATCATCAGCGCGGTGAGACAGGCTGCGATCACGCCTTCGCGCAAAACGCCGTTGATGGCTGCGCGCACGAAAATCGATTGATCGAAAAGCTGCGTCATTTCCAACTCCTTCGGCAGTGTCGCTTGAATGCGCGGCAGCGCTTGCTTCACGCGTTTGATGATGTCGATGGTGGACGCGTTTGCACTTTTTAAAACGGTAAGCAACGCGGAGCGAATCCGGTTTTGCGCGACAATGTTGGTCTGCACCGCGAAGCCATCGCGCACCTGAGCGACATCGCGGATGTAAACCACCGCGCCGTTTACCTGCTTGATCGGCAAATCGTTCAGGACTTGCAAGACTTCGGGGCTGGAGTTGAGCCGCACATTGTATTCGCGGTCGCCGATCTTTTGGGTACCGGCCGGCAGGATGACATTTTGCACGTTAATCGCATTGCTCACGTCGACGGGCGAGAGTCCCTTGCCGTAAAGTTTCGCTGGATCGATATCGACCATGATCTGGCGCGATTTTCCGCCGTAGGGCAACGGCACCTGCGCGCCTTGCACAGTCGCGAGCTGGGTTCGGATGAAGTTCAAGCCGATGTCGTAGAGTTGCTGCTCGGAAAGCGTCTTACTGCTCAAGCCCAATTGCAGAATCGGCACGTTCGAGGCGCTGTATTGAATAATGAGCGGGGGCGTCGTGCCCGGCGGCATGATCCTCAAAAGCGTCTGGCAAATCGATGTGATCTGCGCGACGCCCGCTTCCACTTTTGCGCCTTCGTGGAAAAAAACTTTGATAACAGCGACGCCGTTATAACTCTGTGACTCGATGTGCTCAATGTCGTTAACTGTGGTCGTCATCGCGCGCTCGCAGACCGTGACGAAGCGCTTTTCCATTTCTTCGGGTGCTACGCCCGAGTAGCTCCAAATCACGCTGACCACCGGGATGTTGATAGTCGGAAAAATGTCCGTGGCCATCCGCGCGATCGTGACGATACCGAGCAGCACAACAAGGATGGCCATGACAGTGAAACTGTATGGCCGCCTAAGAGCTAAACGAACGATCCACATGCGTTGAAACTTTCAGTTTTTCGACAAACAAAGCCTATGTAGGAAAATCGAACGCCGCCGCATCTTCGGTCTCGCCAGCACACAGGTCCGCGCGCCGTATGCCCAGCTCCAAACGCGCTCCCTTCCGGTTAGCATTCGAGACTGACTTGCCCAGGAAAAGATCTTTCATGGTCCCTCGCTCTTCTTCTCAACCAACCGTTTAAAATTGCCGAGATACTCTTCCACTCTTCGCGACAGACTCGGCGGATCGAAGACCGAACGTATTTTCAGCGTTATTTCCGTTTCTTGATCGGAGCGCGGCTCGAAGGAAACGACGCCTGACATGAAACCGTCCGACGTGGAGCGCCACGCTATCCGGCGCCCGGGAATCCGAAGCACGATATGGAAGACACCTTGTTGTTCGCCGCCGTTGGGGCCCCAGGTGTAAGAAAAGTGTGTGTCATCCATTCGTAACACATTCCGCAGCGGCGTAATGAATTTCGGCAGATCTTCAATCTGCGACCATTGTTCATAGACCTGGTCGACGGACGCCTTAACCACGACGGATCGTCGCGCTGCATTCATTTCGATCGGCGCGGATCCGATTGTCCGCGTCGAGTTGTCAGGCAGAGAAGCGTCCATATTGCTCCCTGGAAAAAACCCGGGCCCATCCGTCGGTGAAGTTAAAGAGCGACATGTTCAGCAGGAGCATCGGGTCGTGCCTGCGCGCGCGTCTTCGAAACAACTGACGCGATCTGCGTCGCGGCGTGTTTTGATTCAGTTTGGTTTTCATTTTGGATAATTTTGTTAGTTCCAAACGCTAAATACGCTCGCGCCGCGCGGCCACGAGGCAGTGGGAGGATTTTTTGATGTTTCGCAAGGGAGAGCGGATAACACCTCTTTCGAGGGAGGAAACAAAAGTGGCGCGACTGCACAGGATTGTTAGACTTCTGGCATGCGCACCCGCGCACAATCCACATGGGACATGGGTTTTCGTAAGCGATTAACTAACTTGTTATGAAATCAGAAGTCACCGGTGCAGAGCCGATCCAGTCCACCACGGCGCTTCCGTTCTTTGGCGGACTCAGTCCGCAGGCCGAACCTTGTCCCGGAGCCGAGGATGGCGAAAGCGCCGCGAAATACCTGTTTAAGTTATCCCATGATGTGATCCTTTCCCTGGATCGCGTCGGGAACATCCTTTGCATTAACCAGCGCGGCGTTCAGCTCAGCGGCTACTCAGAGCCGGAATTGCGCGGAGCGAATGTTTTTGAACTTCTGCTCCTTCCCGACGACCGACAGGTTGCCCGTGAAATGCTCGCGGATATGCTGGAAGGCAAAACGCGGGAATACGAAGTTCGCTGGAGAACAAAAGATGGCGCCATTGTACATTTTGACGGCGCGTCTGTTCCTCGCCTTTCCGACAGTGGCGAATTTTTGTCCACGCTCTGCACTCTGCGGGACGTGACCGAGCGCAAATGCGCCGAAGAAAAACTGCGCAAGAGCGAAGAGAAATACCGGGACCTGATCGAAATTTCGCCCGACGCAATCTACGTCATTGATGCCAATGGTGTCTGTATTTTGGGAAATCGCGCGGGCGCTGAGCTGGCTGGAATTCCCGAGCACGAGCTAGTTGGCACGCCTGTCACGGAGACGTATTTGGCGGAAGAACGGAATCTGTTTCGAGAGCGCCTTGAGAAATTAAAAGCGGGCGGCACTCTGCGCTTCGAGAGAACGTTCGTGCGAAAGAACCGAGATATTATCCCGGTGGAAGTTTCTGTGACCGCGATACGCGGCGGATATTTCCAGGCGATTCTACGTGACATTAGCGAGCGCAAGCGAAGCGGAGCTTTGCTGGCTGGAGAGAAACGACTCCTGGAGATGATTGCGACTGGTGTTGCGCTGAAAGAAATCCTAAACGCGTTGTGTCTGATTATTGAGGAGCAACGGAGCGGCACGCTCGCTTCCGTCTTGTTGCTGAATCCCGACGGTATTCATCTGGATTGCATTGCAGGACCTAGTCTCCCTAAAGAATGGGCGCAGCAGATGGAAGATCTGCCGATTGGACCGTGTGCCGGCTCTTGCGGTACTGCGGCATACAGGCGATCACCGGTCATAGTTTCCGACATCGCGACCGACGCGCTATGGGACGTGGCAGAACATCGCGCTTCAGCTTTGAAGCACGGGCTGCGAGCCTCCTGGTCGAACCCAGTACTCTCTTCGGGCGGAAGCGTCCTCGGAACTTTCTGCATGTACTATCGCGAAACACGAAGTCCAAACTCGCAAGATCTCGAATTGATCGACTTGGCGACACACCTTGTACGGATTGCGATTGAACGCGACTGCGCAGAGAAAGCGTTGCGCGCTTCCGAGCAAGTCGCCCGCGGCCAAGTAGAGGCACTGACCTACAGCCTGGATGTTCTCGCGACTGCCCCCGCACCAGACAAGTTCCTCGGACAAATGCTGAGCACAATCGGCCGTCTTCTCAGCGCGCAAAGTGTGATCCTTTGGTTGTTGGACGAATCAAATGATTCGCTCGTTTTACGTGCGTGGGCCGAGGGCACAAATTTTGCAAAAGCCGATCCGCAACATCCGTTCATAAAAAATCCTTTATTATGGAAGGAAGATCCCGGACTTCGTGAGCTATTTTTTTCCGGAGCGCCGGTTGCTTGCGAAGATGTGGAACATGATCCGTACACATCCGGTGATCTTCGCGAGTATCTGAAGTCTGAAGGAACAAAGAAGTTCTTGAGGATTCCAACGCTGGTAGGCGGACGCGTAAAAGGATTCATCGGGATTCGTCATGGAGAGCGGCCGCCTTATCGACCGGAAGAAATCGAATTGGCACAAGCCCTCGCTCACCAGGCGATGCTCGCCATTCAACTGAATGAATTTGCCGAGCAAAGCCGGCAGGCCGCCGTCCTGGAAGAACGAAATAGAATGGCGCGAGACATTCACGATACCCTCGCACAAGGGTTCACCGGCGTAATTGTGCAATTGGAAGCAGCAGAGGATGCAATCGCGTGTTGCCGACGTAAGGAAGCCAACGAGCATTTGCAACGCGCCAGCGAATTGGCGCGACGAAGTTTGAATGAAGCGCGCCGGTCTGTCCGCGCGTTGCGACCGCAGGCCTTGCAACATGGAAATTTTTGGGATGCGCTAAAAAGAATCATTAAGAATACAACTGCCGGAACCGCGCTTCATACGACTTTCGAGCTTCGGGGCAAGTTGCGCGATCTCCCGCCCGTTTGGCAGGAGAATCTCCTGCACATCGGACAGGAAGCGTTGACCAACGCTCTCAAGTACGCGCACCCGCGCAATTTTGAAACGCGATTGATCTGCAATGCAAACGAACTTCGCCTGGAACTTCATGACGATGGTGACGGATTCAAACTCAGCGAGCAACATGACGGCTTCGGTTTGGCCGGAATGCGCGAGCGCGTCGAACAAATGGGCGGAAAACTAACGATTACCAGCTCGCGCGGCAAAGGCACGAACGTCGTCGTCACGTTGCCTTACAATGACGAGTCGATGGCGTGAAATTCAGAAATCTGCGCGCACAACCGGAACGTCTGCGAAACCCAGGTGCGCCCCTGCCCAGAGCCGGTACGAGTCATGGCCTGAAACCAAAGATCGACAGTCGATGATCGGCAAATTCTTCAGGGTAGCGCATTCGTCTTGCGTGTTGCTTTGGGCGTCTCGTCGAAACAGCTTTTCCGCATGACCGCCAGAAAAAAAAGTTCGCGATGGCGAGACGCGTACGCTACCCAATCCACTGAACCCCGTGTGAACGTATGATCGGCGAAGGCATTCAAAGTACAAACCAGCGGAAGCATTCATACGTGCACGATCACGTCGAGGTGGGATTTTTCACCGACCCGACGGTTTGCATCGGCTGCAAAGCTTGCGAAGTCGCGTGCAAAGAATGGAACCAGGTGCCGGATGACGGCTTCACCTGGTCGGGAAATTCTTACGACAACACCGGCCATCTCGGTGCATCGACGTGGCGGCATGTAATGTTTCTGGAACAGGACCGCGCGAAGGGAAATCAAATCGCTGGTCCGATGTCGCTGGATCAAGATCCTTTCCGCTGGGTGTTCTTGTCCGACGTTTGCAAGCATTGCGAAGAAGCGGGTTGTCTGGAAGCGTGCCCGACCGGATCGATCGTGCGCACCGAAGTTGGCTCGGTGCTCGTGCAAAACGATGTCTGCAACGGCTGTGGTTATTGCGTCGTGTCCTGTCCGTTCGGTGTCATCGATCGTCGAGCGTCGCCGATGCCCGATGCCGGCGGCGCATTTAAATGCACATTTTGTTACGATCGACAAAAGAGCGGACTCGTTCCGGCCTGTGCAAAGGTTTGTCCAACCGAATCAATCGTGTTTGGCCGACTCGATGATTTACGCGCACGTGGAGCGGAGCGCGTGCAATACCTGCAACAAAGTGGTTACAATGACGCGCAGCTTTACGATCCGACGGAAACTTCCGTGCGCGGCATTCACGCGTTCTTTTTAATTCTCGGCGAACCGGAAGCCTACGGACTGCCACCTAAGCCGCAGGTTCCAACGATTTACCTGAAGTCAGCGTGGATATCGGCCTTCGCGACCGCGATGGCTTCAATCATCGCGACGCTCTTAGCGTTCGCGTTTTTGTAATGACAACCAGTACGCCATCCGAAAAGCGACTCGAAGAATTGCGCGAGCGAGCGTGGAAAGACGGCGTGGTTGCCGGTCGCGGCGTCGATGTTGCAGGTGGCCCGATTCCGCGCAAACCCGGTTACTACGGTCAGCCCGTAGTCAAACCGCCGGTCTGGACATGGGAAATCCCGATTTATTTTTTCGTTGGCGGTCTAAGCGGAATGTCAGCTGTAATCGCGCTGGCCGCCGCGATTTTTCACCATCTCGATCTTGCGCGCGCCGCGATGTGGCTGGCCGCCATCGGGGTGGTGCTCTCGCCACTTCTGTTAATCCTGGACCTCGGGCGTCCCCGTCTCTTTCTTAATATGCTACGCGTTTTTAAACCTCAATCGGCCATGTCGATGGGTGCCTGGATCCTGACAGGGTTCGGCGCATGCGTCGTTCCCGGCTTGATCGCACTCGAACTGCATGTTCTTCACATGCCCACTGGAGCGATGGACCAATTTCTTCGCATTGCCGCCGGCCTGTTCGTTTTCGGTTCGGCCTTGTTTGGGATGTTGCTCGCCACTTATACGGGTGTGCTAATCGGCGCAACAGCGATACCGGCGTGGTTTTTGCATCGCCTACTCCTCCCGATCCATTTCGGAATCGCCGGATTGGGATCTGCGGCGGCACTACTTGAATTGCTCGGCCATCGCATCGCGCCGCTTAACGCGATTGGATTCTTCGCGGCTGCGATCGAATCAGTGCTCCTGGTTTGGCTAACAATCGACAAACATGGAGCCGCCGATCGTGCGATACACGAACACAACTCGGGTTGGCTCATTCGCATCGGTGAAATCTTGAGCGGCCCGCTTGCGCTCATCCTGCGGCTGTTCGGCCTTGTTCCGTTCGCAGCGATTGCATTTCTGGTTGGCGCGCTGGTCAGCCGATTCGGCTGGATCGCAGCGGGTAAGGTTTCCGGCTGCGATCCGGAATCTGTGTTCGCTGCGGAACGCTACTAGCTCGCCCATCAAGTCATGCTTGCTATTCAACTCAATGAGTTCGCCGAGCAAGGTCAGCGAGCTGCGGTCTTCGAAGAACGAAATCGAATGGCGCGCGACATTCACGACAATCTCACGGAAGGTTCACCGGTGTGATTGTGCAAGTGGAAACAGCCGAGGATGCGATTTCCTGCGGCTATCGCAAGGAAGAGAGCGGGTTGAACAAATGGGCGGGGCATTGAAAGTCACCAGCGCACCTCGCAAGAGCACGAGGATCACCGTGGTGGTGCCGTGTAACAAGGAATCGATGTCATGACAGTCAAAAAGAAAGCGGCGGCGAAGTCTAAGAAATCCGTAAAGTCCCCGGCGAAGAAATCAGCCAAAGCTGAAGACATAAAAAAGCGCATCGGTGTACTTATCGCCGACGATCACAGCGTTGTGCGCGAAGGCTTGGCTTCACTCATAGGTCGAAAAGTGGACATGACGGTCTTGGCCGAGGCAGCCAACGGCCGCGAAGCAGTGGAGCTTTGGAAACAACATCAACCCGATGTGACCCTGCTCGATTTGCGAATGCCCGAACTCGATGGTGTTGGCGCGATCAAAGAGATTCGCGGTAGCGATGAGAACGCACGGATTATCGTGCTGACGACATTTGACGGCGATGAAGATATCTACCGTGCCATTCAAGCCGGAGCGAAAGGTTATCTTCTCAAGGACGTTCCTCGCGAGGCGCTGATGGATTGCATCCGACGAGTGCACGCCGGCGAAACTTGTGTTCCCGTACATCTCGCGGCCAAGCTGGCAGAGCGTGTCAGCGGCGAAACGTTGAGCGGACGTGAGATCGACGTACTCAAACTGATGGCTCAAGGCAAAAGCAACAAAGAGATTGGCTCCGCGTTATTCATTAGTGAAGGCACGGTGAAGTCGCACGTAAAAGCGATCTTTGCCAAGATGAACGTCATCAGCCGCACCGAAGCGGTGGCCAACGCCACGCGCCGCGGGTTGATTCAGCTGTAGCGGGGTCGCCGCGGCGGCCGCAAACATGTTAGCGGCAGGCGTGTCGGTTGCGCTCGCCCAAGCATGTTGGTCGGATTTTGTTCAAACTTCCCGACAACTCTATTCAGCGTTTGCACCTGGCTTTCTTCTTATATGGGAGCCGGCGATGTCTGAGGCCGCCAACGTGGTTGAATTCCGGGTCCTTATGCACCAGCTCGATATCTAAGGCCATCGCTTGAGTGGCGATGATCGCATCCGCAGTTGAGAACTTCACGCGGCTACGGAGCAGGCCGGCTTCGACGCATTGATCGTCGGTGGGCGGTTCGATGGTGACGGCGAGTTCGCGCAAAAGGCGGATGTCTTCCCGAGATGTCGCATCGTCGTACTCGCGGCTGATACTGTTTGCGATCTCCGCGAGGCTGATCTGCGCGACGTGAACTGTCCGTTTGCCCGCTGCAGCTTCCGCCAGCAGGGCGCGCACGGTCTCAAAGCCCGGTTCAGCGAGAAACAGGGCGAGAAGAGCGCTTGTGTCGAGCCAGCTTGCGTTGTTCGAGGGCATAGTCCTCCTGTCGGGTGCGGAGCAGACGAGCGACCAGATCGGGGCCCCCTTTGTGAATGCCGGTGAGTTTGTCGAGAATGTTGTCTGGCAGGGGAGAGCCGATCAATTTCCCATTGTCGGTCTCCCACACGATTTTTGATCCAGGTTTTAGCGCAAGCTGGTCGCAAAGCTCTTTGGGTATGGCGACCTGGCGCTTTTCTGAAAGGGTAGTTTTCATACTTACAGTTTTGGGTAAAATTGATCCTTTGTCAATTTTACCTACATTTGTTTGTCATACCAAGTAATAGTGTAAAACCATCGTGCTAACGAATCGCCTCTCACGTCTTCTGGGGCCTATCGATCCTGGCGTCTACCTCAAAGGAGGGAAGGAACGTTATCTCGTAGTTGGCACTACAAAATCCCGCGAATGCGCAATCGCCGGCCTCCTAATCATCGGCGAGATCGGAAGCCAACAAAAACAAACCAAAAAAATTGATGAATGATCAACAGATACAGGTTCGCGAACCAAAGAAACAAGACGACACTGCCACACCGCCTCCCGTGATAGTGCCGGAAAGTAAACAGCAAGGACAAAATCATATGAAAAGAAACAGTTCGACAAAAACTTCGGAACTTCTGCAAAGGCGCGAAGCTCCATTGATAACTCCAACCGATCTCACACGTTCGGCCACCAGAGATATCGCCGGAGCCATGAACGCGATTCTCGCTGACGTGTTCGCGCTTTACCTGAAAACGAAAAATTTTCACTGGCACATGAGCGGTCCGCATTTTCGCGATTACCACCTGCTGCTTGACGAACACGCCGACCAGCTTTTCGCCATGAGCGATCCAATCGCAGAACGAATCCGGAAAATCGGCGGGCTTACATTGAGATCGATTGGTCACATCTCTCGCACTCAACGCGTGCTCGATAACGATGCGGAGTACGTCGAACCGTTGGATATGATTGCTGAGTTAGCAGACGACAACAAGACATTGGCCGCGCGGCTGCGCGAGGCGCACGACGTGTGCGACGAGCATCGTGACGTTGCCACGGCGAGTCTGATTGAAGTTTGGATCGACGAAACCGAGCGGCGCGCGTGGTTTCTGTACGAAACAACACGCCGCGCGAATTGAAGTTAGCAATAAACTACAAACCGTCTCTATGAATGTCATGTTGAGCGAAGCGAAGAATCTCTGATCATTTATGGATCGATCCCATACGGGGACGGACAGAGATGTTTCGCTTCGCTCAACATGACAGCGTCGTGTGAGGCGGTTCCAATACCAGACCAATATGAACTATCGGCTACTTGGAAATTCAGGATTGCGCGTTTCGCAATTCGCTCTTGGCACGATGACCTTCGGCGAGGATTGGGGCTGGGGCACGGCCAAAGATGAAGCGCAAAAAGTGTACAACGCTTTCCGTGAAGCTGGCGGTAACTTCATTGATACCGCCAACATTTACACGAATGGAACGAGCGAGTCGTTCCTCGGCGAGTTTCTCAAAGGACACCGCGAGAGCGTAGTGGTGGCAACAAAATATACCAACGCCGCTCCAGGCACGGACCCAAACGCAGCGGGCAATCACCGCAAAAACATGGTGCAAGCAGTCGAGGCGAGTCTTAGGCGATTGCAGACCGATTACATTGATCTTTATTGGGTCCATATCTGGGATCAGATCACCCCGGTTGAGGAAATCATGCGCGGACTGGACGATCTGGTTCGCCAGGGAAAGGTGCTCTACGTCGGCATTTCCGATGCCCCGGCCTGGTGGATCGCTCAGGCAAATACATTGGCTTCCATTCGCGGCTGGTCGCCATTTGTTGGTCTGCAAATTGAATACAGCCTGATCGAGCGGACAGTTGAACGGGAACTGATCCCGATGGCAAAGGCGCTGAACCTTGGCGTGACCGCGTGGTCACCCCTTTCGAGCGGCGTGCTCACCGGCAAATATCATGGTCACGGTTCTTCCGAAGGCGGCCGGATGAGCAGCGATATGATGAAGGAGTTCATGCCTGACGAGCAAAGAGCCGAGCGCGTTGTCGCGGCGGTCAAAACTGTGGCTGACGAGGTGGATCGGAGCATGGCACAAGTGGCGTTGGCCTGGCTGCGCTACCGGCCTGTGCCGGTGATTCCCATTATCGGAGCGCGCAAGCTCTCGCAGCTTGAGGATAACCTCGCGAGTTCCGATCTTTCGCTTTCTAGCGACCAATTGAAGACCCTTGATGAAGCCAGCCAGATTGAACTTGGCTTCCCATACGACTTTTACACCAGAGATCTGGTTCGTGGCCTTATCTACGGCGGAATGCGCGACCGGATTGTTGCCTAAGGAGAGACACAACTATGCCATACGTAACTGTCGGAAAAGAAAACGGAGCGAACATTGACATCTATTATAAAGACTGGGGTAAAGGACAACCGATCGTCTTTAGTCACGGCTGGCCGCTCTCGGCCGATGACTGGGACGCGCAGATGCTGTTCTTCCTCAATCACGGCTACCGCGTGATCGCCCATGACCGCCGCGGACACGGACGATCCACCCAGACGGGCAACGGCCATGACATGGATCATTATGCCGACGACCTTGCGGCGCTGACGGCGCATCTTGACCTGAAGCACGCCGTGCACGTTGGTCATTCCACCGGCGGCGGCGAGGTGGCGCATTATCTGGGACGGCATGGTGAAAGCCGGGTGGCGAAGGCTGCGCTGATCAGCGCGGTGCCGCCGCTGATGGTGAAGACGGAGAAAAATCCCGGCGGCCTTCCCAAAGAAGTGTTCGATGGATTGCAGGCGCAGCTCGCGGCCAATCGCTCGCAATTCT